>Ga0209952_1000373_pt1 | contig 84971 bp, 86 predicted proteins | sample ThiBiot_750_biof_2_FD_183951 | JGI IMG/M metagenome (GOLD analysis project Ga0209952, IMG submission 183951) | Wastewater bioreactor microbial communities from Cape Town, South Africa - Thiocy_cont_750_biof (SPAdes) | ecosystem: Engineered > Bioreactor > Thiocyanate-remediating >...
GCGTGAGACCGTGACGCCGGCGGGCCTCAAGATGGCTGCGGTCTTCAGGACCTATCCACGACCCGAGGGCCCGCCGGCGACCCCTCTCTTACGACAGAGACCACGGGAAACGTACAATCCACGACTTCGGGGCGCACGTGAAGTCGTGGATGACCGCCCTTCGGCGGTCATGACACGGTGGGCACGACCGCGGTCATGACACAGCGGGCACGGCCGCGGTCATGACGGAGACCGCGTTCCCCCTCAATGCAGGTGCAGCATCCCCTGGGTGTAGCGGAAGGTCGCGGGCTTGATCAGCTTGTCGCTCGCCACCCGCACCGAATGCAGCTTCCCGTCGAGCTCGCGATGCCAGAAATCCAGGAACTTGCGCAGGACGGGATATTGCGGCGCCAGGTCGAGGTCCTGCCAGACATAGGTCTGCAGCAGTTGCGGATGGTCGGGCAGGCGATACAGGATCTCGGCCGTCGTCAGCCGATAGTCCTTGAGCTGCAACGCAATTCCCATGAGCCTTCGCGTCCTCTCTGGCTGAACGCCGCCGTCAGAAGGTCATCGTCCGGCGGCCAGGTCTCCTCGCATCACCACGAATGACAACAGGATGACCGCGCTCGGGTTGCCGCCGCAACAGAAAAGTGTAGCGAAAACAGCAAGTTGGCACTCATCACGCAAGAGTGCTGCCGGGCCTTGACTTCCGCCCCGGGTGGGCCTAGATCGCTGGCACTCCCCGCGAGGGAGTGCTAACAACTGCCCGGTGCCTCCGAGAGGGCCGGTTCGTTGTGGCAGGCCGTTCACACCCTCATACGAACGACTCAGGAGCGATCCGCATGAATTTCCGTCCCCTGCACGACCGGGTCGTGGTCCGTCGGCTGAAGGCCGAAGAGAAGACCGCGGGCGGCATCATCATCCCCGACACGGCCGCCGAGAAGCCGATGGAGGGCGAGATCATCGCCGCGGGTCCAGGTGCGCGCAACGAGCAGGGCCAGCTCGTCGCCCTCGACGTGAAGGCCGGCGACCGCGTGCTGTTCGGCAAGTGGTCCGGCACCGAAGTGAAGATCGATGGTGAGGAGCTCCTGATCATGAAGGAGTCCGACATCATGGGCATCATCGAAGGCGGCGCGGCCAAGAAGAAGGCGGCCTGAGGCGCCCTTTTCTCCCAGCTCCCGAGACGACAGCAAACAGACGAGGACGATAACACATGGCTGCCAAGGACGTTCGTTTCGGCGGTGAAGCTCGCCAGCGCATGCTGCGGGGCGTCGACATTCTCGCCGACGCGGTGAAGGTGACCCTGGGCCCCAAGGGCCGCAACGTGGTCATCGACAAGAGCTTCGGCGCACCGCGGATCACCAAGGACGGCGTGACCGTCGCCAAGGAGATCGAGCTCTCCGACAAGTTCGAGAACATGGGCGCCCAGATGGTGCGCGAAGTGGCCTCGAAGACCAACGACATCGCCGGTGACGGCACCACCACCGCGACCGTGCTCGCCCAGTCGATCGTGCGCGAGGGTGCGAAGGCGGTTGCCGCCGGCATGAACCCGATGGACCTCAAGCGCGGCGTCGACAAGGCCGTGGCCGCGGTCGTCGAGGAACTGAAGAAGCGCACCCGCAAGATCACCACCCCGGCCGAGACGGCCCAGGTCGGCACGATCTCCGCCAACGGCGAGTCCGAGATCGGCAAGATGATCTCGGAAGCGATGCAGAAGGTCGGCAACGAGGGCGTCATCACGGTCGAGGAAGCCAAGGGCATCCAGACCGAGCTCGACGTCGTCGAGGGCATGCAGTTCGATCGCGGCTACGTCTCTCCGTACTTCATCACGAACGCGGAGAAGATGATCGCCGACATGGATCAGCCCTACATCCTGATCCACGAGAAGAAGCTGTCGGGCCTGCAGCCGATGCTGCCGCTGCTCGAGAGCATCGTGCAGTCCGGCCGTCCGCTGGTGATCATCGCCGAGGACGTCGAGGGCGAGGCGCTCGCCACCCTGGTGGTGAACAAGCTGCGCGGCGGCCTGAAGGTCGCGGCCGTGAAGGCGCCGGGCTTCGGCGATCGCCGCAAGGCGATGCTCGAGGACATCGCGATCCTCACGGGCGGCACCGTGATCAGCGAAGACCTCGGCATCAAGCTCGAGAGCGTGAAGCTCACCGATCTCGGCCGCGCCAAGAAGGTGCTGATCGAGAAGGAGAACACCACGATCGTCGAGGGTGCCGGCAAGAAGCCGGACATCCAGGGCCGTTGCAGCCAGATCCGCGCGCAGATCGAGGAGACCACCTCGGACTACGACCGTGAGAAGCTGCAGGAGCGGCTGGCGAAGCTCGCCGGCGGCGTGGCCGTGATCCGCGTCGGCGGCTCGACCGAGGTCGAGGTGAAGGAGCGCAAGGATCGCGTGGACGACGCGCTGCACGCCACCCGCGCGGCGGTCGAGGAAGGCATCGTTCCGGGCGGCGGCGTCGCCCTGGCCCGCGCCTCCCTGATCCTGTCCAAGCTGAAGGCCGACAACGACGACCAGCGCTTCGGCATCGAGATCGTCCGCAAGGCGATCCAGACCCCGCTGCGCCAGATCGCCGAGAACGCCGGTGAGGACGGTGCCGTGATCGCCGGCAAGACGCTGGAGAAGGACGAGTACAACTGGGGCTTCGACGCGCAGAGCGGCGAGTTCAAGGACCTCGTGAAGTCCGGCATCATCGACCCGACCAAGGTCGTGCGCACCGCGCTGCAGGACGCCGCGTCGGTCTCCGGCCTGCTGATCACCACCGAGGCGATGGTGGCCGAGAAGCCGGAGAAGAAGGGCCCGCCGATGCCCCCGGGCGGCGGCGGCATGGGCGACATGGACTTCTAAGTCCACGCCGGAGGGGCCGCCCCGGCGGCCCTCCACGACGACGACAGGAAGGGGCGGGCTCCGCAAGGGCCCGCCCCTTCTTCATGTGTTCAGGGCAATGAAAGTCATCCGCATTGTCCGCAGGCGGGCGCACTTGTCTTATTTTACTACATTCGGCGCGCAGGAGTGGCCGGAATTGTGCCCTGAACAAATTCCCGCGCGCGACAACGAGCGTCCCGCATCGTCACGATTGACTTCGGTGAGCACATCTGTGCGGAATACAAAGTGCAATCGTCGTTTGGCTAGCCTTGCTGCGCCTCCGTCCATCGGGTGCCCTCAAGACGTGCGAACCCCCGGTTGTCGAAGACGGCGTGCGCTGTTGCACGCCAGACGGAGTAGACGCGATTATGGCTATCGGTACGGTCAAGTGGTTCAACACCACCAAGGGATACGGCTTCATCATGCCGCAGGATGGCGGGAAGGACGTGTTCGTCCACATCACCGCAGTCCAGGCAGCGGGCATGCGCGGCCTCGATGAAGGCCAGACGGTCACCTACGACGTTGCGATGGAACGCGGCAAGGCCGCAGCCACCAACCTCAAGTTGGCCTGAGGCGCGGCTCGGCGCCCCCACCCGGCGCCCCAAAAATCCCCACGAACGCGCAGCATAGCGCACTGGAAGGAGACGCGATCATGGCTGTTGGAACCGTGAAGTGGTTCAATGCCACGAAAGGCTTCGGCTTCATCATGCCCCAGGACGGCGGCAAGGACGTGTTCGTCCACATCACCGCGGTCCAGGCTGCCGGCCTGAAAGGCCTCAATGACGGCCAGAAGGTCAGCTACGAGGTCGCGATGGAGCGCGGCAAGGCCGCCGCCACCAACCTGAAGCTCGCTTGACCCTCTCATCGAGCGACTGACGCATGGGCCGTGCCTGGTCTCCGGGCACGGCCCTTCTCGTTGCGGCACCCCGCGTCCCATCGGCTCCCGGCGCATCCGGCGCCCCGCCTGACCGGGTGCCCCGTCCCGCCCGGCGCCCTGCCTCAGCCGGTGGCCCGCGTCGTCCGTCGCCGCAGGCCGTCTCCGCGCCAAGGCCGGCACCGCGACCGCCCCCCTTCGCCGAGCGCACGCCATGACCAACCTGCAGGATCTTGAAGACGCGGCCGCGCTGGTTCATCGAACCTTCCCCGGCACGCCGCAATACGCCTGGCCGCTGCTGGCCGAACAGGCCGGCACCGAGGTCTGGGTCAAACACGAGAACCACGCGCCGACCGGCGCCTTCAAGCTGCGCGGCGGCCTCGTCTACTCCGAACGGATGCGACGGGACCGTCCCGAACTGCCCGGCATCATCTCGGCGACGCGCGGCAATCACGGCCAGTCGCTCGCCTTCGCCGGCCGGCAGGTCGGCCTGCCCGTCACCATCGTCGTCCCCGTCGGCAACAGCACCGAAAAGAACGCCGCCATGCGGGCGCTCGGGGCGCGGCTGATCGAGCACGGCGCGGATTTCGAGGCCGCACGCGAGGAAGCGGCGCGGCTGGCGATCGAAGAAGGCCTTGCCTTCGCCCCGAGCTTCGCACCCGACCTGGTGTGCGGAGTTGCGACCTACAGCCTGGAACTGTTCCGCGGCGCGCCGCCGTTGCACGCCCTCTATGTCCCGATCGGGCTCGGATCCGGCATCTGCGGCGCCATCCTGGCACGCGACCTGCTGGGCCTGGGCACCGAGATCATCGGCGTGCAGAGCACGGGGGCGGATTGTTATGCGCAGTCGATCGCGACCGGGCATCTCACGGTGCTGAACCGCGCCGACACGCTGGCGGACGGAATCGCCGTGCGCCAGCCCGACCCGGATGCGCTGGCGATCATCCGCGCCGGAGCGTCCCGCATCGTGACGGTCGACGACACCGAGATCGCGGCGGCGATGCGCCTCTATTGGACCGCCACGCACAACCTTGCCGAAGGTGCGGGCGCGGCGCCGCTCGCCGCCCTGCTGCAGGAACGCGCGCGCATGGAAGACAAGCGCGTCGGCGTGGTGCTCAGCGGCGGGAACATCGATCTCGCGCTGTTCCGCCGCTGGGTCCTCGGCGAGCCGGAGGCCTGACCTGCCTTCCCTCGCCCGCGCCGCCAATCCCCCGCCGTGACGGCGAGGGACTCCGGCCGGACCGCCCCGCTCAGAGCTTCGGGCGCTTGTCGGCCCAGGGCTGAACCTGCTCGAACGCCGCGGATGCCTGCAGCACGCCCAGGTCGTCGAACCGCTTGCCCACGATCTGCAGGCCGACCGGCAGCCCCGCCGGCGTGAAGCCGCACGGCACGCTCGCCGCGGGGTTCCAGGACATGTTGAACGGGTAGGAGAACTCCGCCCACATCACCCAGTCCCAGGCATGGGTCGGCCAGTGGTCCGGCATCAGCTTCTCGGCGGGGAACGCCGCGACCGAGACGGAGGGGGTCAGCAGGAAGTCCCAGTTCTCGAACCAGCGGTGGATGTTCGCCACGTAGACCATCTTCCGCTCGCGCATCTCCTGGTACTGCGCGACCGAGACGTTCTCGGAATCCTTGATGCAGGCGACGAGGCCCGGATCCATCTCGGCTTCCCATTTCGGCAGATGCCGCGCGAGACGGGTCATGTGCGCGGACCAGAAGAAGCGGATCAGCTCCGGCCCTTCCTTGGCCCAGGGCGTCGGCACTTCCTCGACGATCGCGCCCAGCTCCGTGAAGCGCGCGACCGCGGCCTTGACCAGGTCCGCGACCTCCGGATCGACGCGGGCGACACCCAGGTCGGGGCTGTACGCGATGCGCCTGCCCTTCACCCCCTCCTGCAGCCGCGCGAGGTAGTTCGCAGGCCCTGCCTCGAGCGTCGTGTAGTCGAGGAAGTGCGGGCCGGCCATCACCTCCAGCATCAGCGCGCTGTCGGCCACGGTGCGCGTCATCGGCCCCATGTGAGAGGTCAGGTCGCCCACGCCGACCGGGTAGTACGGCACGCGCCCGAAACTCGGCTTCAGGCCGAACACGCCGCAGAAATGCGAGGGCATGCGGATGGAGCCCGCGCCGTCGCTGCCCTGGTGCAGCGGCCCGTATCCGGCGGCCGAGGCCGCGCCGGCGCCGGCCGAGGAGGCGCCCGCGTTGTAGCCGAACTTCCACGGGTTGCTGGTGATGCCGGTCAGCGGGCTGCGCGAGACGCCGGTCCAGCCGAACTCCGACGTCGTGGTCTTGCCGAGGATGATTGATCCTTCGTCCTGCAGCCGGGTCACCACCGGGGTGTCCTCGGTCGGCTGGTGGCCGGCGAAGATCTTGCTGCCGCTCTGCGTCGGCATGTCCTTGGTGATCGCCAGGTCCTTGATCGTGGACGGCACGCCGTGCAGCCGCCCGATCCGCTCCCCGCTCATCAGCGCCGCCTCGGCCCGCTTCGCCGCCGACATCGCCCGGTCCGCCGCGAGATGGGCGAAGGCGTTCACCTTCGGCTCCACCGCGGTGATGCGGTCCAGCAGCGCGCGCATGTACTCGACGGGCGACATCTTCTTGGTGCGGATCAGCTCGACCAGTTCCGTGGCCGGCATGAAGCCGATGGTTTCGGAGTCCATGCGTTCAGTCCCTGCTCAGTAGGTGGCGCGGCCGCCGGAGACGTCGAAGACGGCGCCGGTGGAGAAGCTGCATTCCTCGCTCGCCAGCCAGAGCACCAGCGAGGCGATCTCGTCGATCTCGCCGAACCGGCCGGCCGGAATCTTCGACAGCATCCATGCGATCTGCTCCTCGGTCATCTGCGCGAAGAGCGGCGTGCGCACCGCGGCCGGCGTCACGCAATTGACGCGGATGTTGCTGGCGGCGAGTTCCTTGCCCAGCGACTTGGTCAGCCCGATCACGCCTGCCTTGGAGGCGGAGTAGGCGGAGGCGTTCGGATTGCCTTCCTTCCCGGCGATCGAGGCGATGTTGACGATGCGCCCATACCCCGCGCGCTGCATCACCGGCACCACCGCGCGATTGCAGTAGAAGACGCCCTTGAGGTTGATGTCGATCACGCGGTCCCAGGCGTCGACCGGATACTCCCAGGTCGGGTGGTTCGGACCGGTGATGCCGGCGGAGGCGATCAGGACGTCGATCCGCCCCAGCGCCGCCGCGGCTTCCTCCGCCGCTGCCTGCACGGCTGCCGGATCGGTCACGTCCAGCACCGCGGTATGATCGGCGCCCGACTGCGCGAGACCCGCCGCATCGCGGTCCCACAGGCTGAGCCGCGCGCCTTCGGCGGCCAATCGCTGCGCGATCCCGGCGCCGATGCCGGACACGCCCCCCGTCACGACCGCCACGCGCCCGTCGAACCGCCCCGCCATTCCGTCTCCGCTTCGCTGCATTGCGGCGGAGTGTGGGCCGAAGCCGGGGGATGGTCCAGAGCGGACCGGCGATCAGCTGCGGCGGAGCGACGGGGCGGGCGACCGTGGCGGTGCGACGCAGGGGCCGGGTCGCGCCCGACCGCTTCGGCGGTCCGGTCGCACCAGACCGCAGCGGCGGTCAGATCGCAGTCGAGAACCCGCCGTCGACCGGAATGGCCGTGCCGGTGACGAAGTCGGATGCCGAACTGGCGAGGAACGCCGCGACACCGGACATGTCGCGCGGCACGCCCCAGCGCCCGACCGGCGTGCGCCGCTCCACATGCGTGTGCAGCTCGTTCACCTGCTCCCGCGCGCGCTGGGTCAGTTCCGTATCGATCCAGCCGGGCAGCACGGCGTTCACCTGGATGTTGTCGCCGGCCCAGGCGGTGGCGAGGGCGCGGGTCATCTGCACGATGCCGCCCTTGCTTGCGGCATAAGGGGTGGCGAAGGGCGCGCCGAACAGCGACATCATGGAGCCGATGTTGATCATCTTCCCGCCGCCGGCCTGCTTCATCGCGGGATAGGCGGCCTGCGAGCAGAGGAACGCGCTGGTCAGGTTGGTGTCCAGCACGTGGTGCCATTCCTCCTCGGTGAATTCCTGCGGCATCTTGCGGATCGAGGTCCCGGCATTGTTGACCAGGATGTCGACTCGCCCGAACGCCTCCGCCGTCTGGGAAACCAGCGCCTGGCAGTCGGCCTTGCGGGTCACGTCCGCGCGGATGAAGCGGGCCTGGACGCCCAGTTTGCCGAGTGCCTGGAGGGCCGATTGCGCCTTTTCGGCATTGCGGCCGGCGATGACGATGCTGGCGCCGCAGGAGGCGATGCCCTCGGCCATGCCGAGACCGATGCCGCCATTCCCGCCGGTGACGATGGCGACCTTCCCGGTCAGATCGAACAGGTTCATTTCGCGCTCCCCCTCCGCCGATTATGGGCGGACTGTGCCGGGGGGCAGGGTGAAGGTCAAAGCGGAACCCACCCCGTGCCCCTCAACGTCATGGCCGAGCTGACCCGGCCACCGCGTGTCCCGCAACGTCATGGCCGGGCTTGACCCGGCCACCCCCACCAGCACCGTGCTGCCAGGGATGGCCGGGTCGAGCCCGGCCATGACGAACGTTAGACCGGCCTGCGCGGTGTGGGCCGGCCTGCGCGGTGTGGGCCGGCCTGCGCGGTGTGGGCCGGCCTGCGCGGTGTGGGCCGGCGTGCGTGGGATGGGGCGGCGTGCGCGTCCTGAAGGGGGGTCGCGCCGCGTCAGCGGGCCGGTCCGTCTACTTCTTCACCGACTGGGCGCGCTCGATCGCGCCCATGATGTTGGCTTCCGCCGCCTCGCGGTCGGCCCAGCCGAGAACCTTCACCCACTTGCCGGGCTCCAGGTCCTTGTAGCGCTCGAAGAAATGCTCGATGGCGGAACGGGTGATCGCCGGCAGGTCGTTGATGGAGTCCAGGTGGGAGAACTGCGGGTGCACGCGGTCATGCGGCACGCAGATGACCTTCTCGTCCGGCCCGGCCTCGTCCTTCATCAGCAGGATGCCGATCGGGCGCGCGCGGATCACCGCGCCGGGCACCACCTGCGTGGGGATCAGCACAAGCGCGTCGGTCGGGTCGCCGTCCTCGGCCAGCGTGCCGGGGATGAAGCCATAGGCCGACGGATAGGCCGTCGCGGTGAACAGGAACCGGTCGACGAAGATCGCCCCGGACTCCTTGTCCACCTCGTACTTCACCGCGGAGCCTTGAGGGATTTCCACCACCACGAAGATATCTTGCGGGGGGGCTTTGCCGGTCGGGAGCTTCGATACGTCCATGGGCGGCTCTCCTAGCGCAAAGAGCCAGCTCGGCCCAAGAGGCAAGTTGATGATTGGTCCAGCGCCGCGCGTAACCCTGGCCGGCGTCCAGGCGACGGAACCCCCGAGCGGGCCGAGGCGCGTCACCCGGCCGAACCTTCCACGATCCCCCATGCCGGGGTACACCGCCCGGATGGCTCGCCCCGCCACGTCCACCGCCCGCACGCCCCGCCCGGACGGCGCCACGCCCGCCATGGCGCAGTGGTTCGCCGCCAAGGCGGACCATCCCGACGCGCTCCTGTTCTTCCGCATGGGCGACTTCTACGAGCTGTTCTTCGCCGATGCCGAGGCCGCCGCGGCCGCGCTCGACATCGCGCTGACCCATCGCGGGGAACATGCCGGCGCGCCCATCCCGATGTGCGGCGTCCCGCAGCATGCCGCCGAATCCTACCTCGCGCGCCTGATCCGCCGCGGCTTCCGCGTCGCGATCGTGGAGCAGATGGAGGATCCCAAGACCCGCACCGGCAAGGCGCCGATCCGGCGGGAGGTCGTGCGCCTGGTCACCCCCGGCACCATCACCGAGGAGGCGCTGCTCGAGGCCGGCCGCTCCAACCTGCTGCTCGCGCTCGCGCATGACGGGCGGGACGGGATCGGCGCCGCCTGGCTCGACGTCTCGACCGGGCTGTTCGAGACCGCCGCGCTTGCCGCCGCCGACCTGCATGCGCTGCTGGGCCGCCTGGAGCCGGCCGAGATCCTCGCCCCCAGCACGCTGCCCCTCGGCGACTGGGGCGATCGCCGCGCGCCCGAACCGGTCCCCTCCCCGCCCCTCGTCTCCCGCCGCCGCCTGGCCGAGGCGTTCGGCGCCGCCAGCCTCGACGCGTTCGGCACGTTCGGCGATGGGGAGGCGGTCGCGGCCGCGCTGGCCCTCGACTACGTCCGCGCGACCCAGGCCGGCAGCCTGCCGCGGCTCGGACACCCGGTGCCGCAGGGCGATGCCGGGGTGATGGCGATGGACGCCGCGACGCGCGCCAGCCTCGAGATCCTCCGCTCCCGCGACGGCGGCACGCAGCACACGCTGCTGGCCGCGGTGCAGCGCACGCTCACGCCCGGCGGCGCGCGGCTGCTGAGTGGCTGGCTCGCCGCGCCGCTCACCGACCCGGTCGCGATCGCGGCGCGGCAGGATGCCTGGTCGTGGCTGATCGCCCATCCCGACCCCTGCGCCGCGCTGCGGGCCGCCCTGCGGCGGACACCCGACATGGCCCGCGCGCTGGCCCGCCTGTCGCTGAACCGCGGCGGCCCGCGCGACCTCGCCGCGCTGCGCGACGGGCTCGCCACCGCCGCCGAGATCGCCACCGCGCTGGATGGTCCCCTCCCCGCCGCGCTCGCTGCCGCCCGCACGGCGCTCCCCGCCCTCCGGCTCGCCACCGACCTCGCCGAGGCACTGGCCGACCCCGCGCCGCTGCGCCTCGAGGAAGGGGGCGTGATCCGCGACGGCTACGATGCCGAACTCGACGCCCATCGCGCGCTGCGCGACGACAGCCGCCGGGTGCTCGCGACGAGGCAGCTCGACTACGCCCAGCGCTACGGCGTCGCCAGCCTCAAGATCCGCCACCACGCCCAGCTCGGATACGTCATCGAGGCGCCCGCCGCGGTTGTGGAGAAGCTGCGCGGCTTCCCCGACCTCACGCTGCGCCAGGGCATGGCGAACGGCGCCCGGTTCACCACCCCCGATCTCTCGGAACTCGACCGCCAGATCAGCGAGGCCGGCGAGCGCGCGGCCGCCCGTGAACGCGCGATCTTCGCCCATCTGGTCCGATCCGCGCTGGAACAGGCGGACACGCTCGCCGCCTGCGCCGACGCGCTCGCGGCGCTGGACGTCGCGCAATCCGCGGCGAAGCTCGCGGAATCGGGCACATGGTGCCGGCCGGAGGTGCGGGACGACGACGCGTTCCTGGTCACCGGCGGCCGCCATCCCGTCGTGGAGACGGCGCTGTCGGGCCACGCGGCCTTCGTGCCCAATCGCTGCGACCTCTCGCCGCAGCGCCGGGTGCTGCTGCTGACCGGTCCGAACATGGCAGGCAAGTCCACCTTCCTGCGGCAGAACGCGCTGGTCGCGGTGCTCGCCCAGGCCGGCCTGCCCGCGCCCGCGGACGCGGTGCAGATCGGCATCGTCGACCGGCTGTTCAGCCGCGTGGGCGCCGCCGACGACCTCGCCCGAGGCCGCTCCACCTTCATGGTCGAGATGACCGAGACGGCATCGATCCTGCACCAGGCCGGCCCGCGCTCGCTGGTCGTGGTGGACGAGATCGGCCGCGGCACCGCGACGCTGGACGGGCTCGCCATCGCCTGGGCGGTGCTGGAGGCGCTGCACTCGGCGATCCGCTGCCGCACCATCTTCGCCACCCATTTCCACGAACTCGCCGGCCTGGCCGACCGCCTGCCACGGCTCGCGCCCCACACGATGCGTGTGAAGGAGTGGAAGGGCAGCGTCGTGTTCCTGCACGAGGTGGCCGAGGGCGCAGCCGGCCGATCCTGGGGCGTGCATGTCGCCGAACTCGCCGGCGTCCCCGCCCCGGTGGTCCGCCGCGCCGCCACCCTGCTCGCCGCGCTCGAGAAGCATCACAGCCCGCTCGCCGCCGGCGCGCCGCTGGGCGAGCTGCCGCTGTTCGCGACCATGGAGACGGAGACTGAAACTTCCGCCGCCGCGCCGGAACCCGATGCGCTGCACGCGGCGGTTGCGGCGCTCGACCCCGACCGGCTGACCCCGCGTGAGGCTTTGGACGCTTTGTACCGCCTGCGCGCCCTCACGGCGGTTCCCGTCGACGAGACGAGGTAGTACGATCGGCGGAATGCTCACCCCGATCCCCCTGCCTCGCGCCCCCGAGGCTGCCGCCACGATCCTGTCGGATGCTCTCGCCGCCCTCGGGGCCGATCAGGGGTCCGTCCCCCGCGACGCCGCCCTCAGCGCCTTCCGCCGCCACCTCGCCCGGATCCAGAGCTACGTCCAGCACGCCTTCGAGCAGGAGCAGCTCTCCGGGCTGCAGGCGGCCCGCCTGCTGGGCGCGCTGGTCGATGGCGTGGTCGGCGCGCTCTACGAACACGCCACCAACGACACCGGCCTGGGCGAGCCCGAACATCTGAGCGTCGCGGCGACCGGGGGGTACGGGCGCGGGGTGCTCGCGCCGTTCAGCGACGTCGACCTGCTGTTCCTGACGGCGGAACAGCCGTCCGAACAGACGCTGCAGGTGGTGGAGTACATGCTCTACTTCCTGTGGGACCTCGGGCTGAAGGTCGGGCACGCGACACGCTCCATCCAGGACTGCCTGACCGAGGGCGCCAAGGACACAACCATCCGCACCGCGCTGCTGGATGCCCGCCACGTCACCGGCGACGCGGCCCTGTTCGAGGCGTTCCACCAGCAGTTCCGCGCCGCCTGCAAGGAAGCGGGCGCCGCCGAATACATCGCGGCGAAGCAGGCGGAACGCGCGGTGCGCCATCGCCGCTACGGCGACAGCCCGTTCGTCGTCGAGCCGAACGTCAAGGAAGGCCGCGGCGGGCTGCGCGACCTGCAGACGCTCTACTGGATCTCCCGCTACGTGTTCGACACCCAGACCATGGGCGAACTCGCCGACCTGGGCGGCATCCTCACGCAGCAGGAAGCCCGCCACGGCCGCCGCGCCTGGGAGTTCCTCTGGACCGTCCGCTTCCACCTGCACTACGTCGCCGGCCGCGCCGAGGAGCGGCTGACCTTCGACCTGCAGCCGGTGGTCGGCGCGCGCATGGGCTACACGCGCCACGGCCGGCAGGACGGCGTCGAACGTTTCATGCGTCACTATTTTCTCACCGCGCGTGAGATCGCCCGCCTGACCCGCATCCTCGAACCCGCCATCCTCCGCGCCGCGCTCGGCCCGCCCGCGATCGAGGCGGAAACCGACCGCGCGCTGCTGCAGCAAGGCTTCGTGCTCGCCGAAGGCAAGCTGATGCCGATCAGCGGCCGCGACTTCGACGCCGAACCGATCCAGATGCTGCGGATCCTGCAGGTCGCGCGCGACCGCAACCTGGACCTGCATCCGCTTGCGATGCGCTCCTTCATCCAGAACGAGCGGCGGGCGATCGACCTGCGCGGCGACAAGAAGGCCGCGACGATCTTCATGGACCTGCTCTGCGGCAAGGAGCCGGAACACACGCACCGCCACGGCCAGCATCCCGACGGCGCCCGCTGGCTCGCGGTGCTGAACGAGACCGGGTTCCTCGGCCGCTACCTGCCGGACTGGGCCCGCATCGTCGGGCAGATGCAGTTCGACACGTACCACATCTTCACCGTCGACGAGCACACGATCGAGGCGGTGAAGGTGCTGAACGCGATCGAGCGCGGCGAACTCGCGGAGATTGCGCCCGTCGCCTCGGAAATCGTCGACCACATCCAGTCGCGCCGCGCGCTCTACGTCGCGATGATCCTGCACGACATCGCCAAGGGCCGCGGCGGCGATCATTCCGTCCTCGGCGCCGACGTCGCGCTGAAGGTCGGCCCGACACTCGGCCTCAGCGCCGAGGAGACGGAGACCGTTTCCTGGCTGGTCCTGCACCACCTGCTGATGAGCCAGACCGCGTTCAAGCGCGACATCGACGACCCGAAGACCATCCTCGACCTCGCGGACACGATCCAGTCGCCCGAACGCCTGCGCCTGCTCCTGGTGCTGACGGTCGCGGACATGCGGGCCGTGTCCGCCAAGGTGTGGAACGGCTGGAAGGCGACCCTGCTGCGGGAGCTCTACAACCGCGTCGCCGAAGTGCTGGCCGGTGGCCTCTCCACCACCGAACGCGACGTGCGCGTGCAGCGCGCCAAGGAAGCCGCCTCACTCCTCCTGTCCGATTGGACGCCGGAGGAGATCGAGCACTTCACGAGCCTCGGCTACCCCGCCTACTGGCTGTCCTTCGACCCCGAGACGCATGCGCGGCACGCCCGCCTCGTCCGCGACAGCGAGCAGCGCCAGGCGCCCCTGACGGTGGACACCCAGCCCCTGCCGGCCCGCGCCGTGACCGAGGTCACGGTCTACTGCGCCGACCATGCGGGCGTGTTCAGCAAGATCTCCGGCGCGCTCGCGGTGGCCGGCGCCTCCATCGTCGACGCCCGCATCCACACGATGACGAACGGCATGGCGCTCGACACGTTCTGGATCCAGGACGCGGCCGGCGGCGCGTTCGACGCACCGCACCGGCTCGCCCGCCTGTCCGTGCTGATCGAGCAAGCGCTGTCCGGCCGGCTGCGGCTGAACTCGGAAATCCGCAAGATCTCCAAGGTGCTGCTGGGGCGCCGCATGCAGGCGATCCACGCACCGCCGCGCGTCGTGATCGACAACCACGCCTCCAACACCCATACGGTGCTGGAAGTGAACGGCCGCGACCGCCCGGGCCTGCTGCACGACGTGACCGCCGCGATCAGCGAACAGGGCCTGCAGATCGCCTCCGCCCACGTGACCACCTACGGCGTGCGCGCGGTCGACGTGTTCTACGTGAAGGACGTGTTCGGGCTGAAGATCGAGAACGAACGCAAGCTCGCCCAGCTGCGCACCGCCCTGCTGAAGGCGCTGGAGAACCCGGACGAGCCGACGCCCGTTCATGCCGTGCCGCCGCCCCGCAAGCGCCGTCGCGTGGCGGCCGCGAGCTAGGCCGCGGCACGCGCGCCGACACGGCCTGGGATCGGCCGGCCCGCGGACGAGCCGTGACGCCGAGATGGCCGCGGACGTCGGACGCATGGACGCCGACCCGCCTCCAGAGGACGTGAACGGAAGCGCGGCAACCCTTGCGTCGCCCAGTGACTTGCGTTCCCTGGCGGCGCGGAGGAGTTTGCCGCCTTCCCGGACCAAGGAGCCGGACACATGACCGACGAGATTTCCCTCCCCGCCGAGATGGAGGCACTGGACAACTACCTGCTCTCGGACCGCTCGCCGCCCGAGAGCATGGACCTGTCGCAGCTCGACGGCTTCCTCGCCGGCGTGATCGCGAGCCCCGAACCGATCCTGCCCAACGAATGGCTGCCGGTCGTCTGGGACGGGGAGGAGCCGACCTTCGACAGCGAGGCCGAGGGCAAGCTCGTCGTCGGCGCGATCCTGGGCCGCTACAACGCGATCGCCTCGGCGCTGTCCGACGACCCCGAGGGCTACATGCCCCTGTTCTGGGAAGCCGCCGACGGCTCCCCGGTGGTCGACGACTGGGCGGTCGGGTTCATGCGCGCCGTCTCGCTGCGGGCGGAAGCCTGGGATCCCGTGCTGCAGGACGAGGACTCGGCCGTGCTGCTGATCCCGATCGGCATCATCGCCGGCCAGGCGATCGGGGAAGAGGATCCCAACATGCGCCTGCCGCAGGAGGCGATCGACGACCTGATGGAGGACGCCGACGTCATGCTGGCGGCCTGCACGATCGGGCTGTTCAACTTCTGGCGCAACCGCGCCGCCGATGGAGCGGCCCGCAAGCCGCACTAAGCCTGCCGCCGCCCCGTCTCGTCATGGCCGGGCTCGACCGGCCACCCCCACCGGCACGATGCCGCCGCCCACCAGCGCGGCGGCATGCATCGCCTCACGCCGCGCACCGGTTCAAGTGGACGGTCCCATGGCGGCGAAGTGCCGCAGCATCCGGTCGGGATCGGGCGTCCGGCCACTGAACAGGCGGAACGCCTCGACCGCCTGGAACACCGCCATGCGGCCGCCGTCCAGGGTGCGGCATCCGGCGGCCCGCGCCGCCCGCAGCAGCGCCGTCTCCAGCGGGAAATAGACCACCTCCGCGACCCACAGCGCCGGGCGCAGCCACTCCGCGGGCAGCGGCAGGCCGGGATACCCCGCCATGCCGATCGGGGTCGCGTTGATGACCCCGTCGGCCGCCGCGACCGCCTGCTCCAGCTCCGCGACGACCCGCGCGCGGCCTGCGCCGAAATGGGCGCAGAGCCGGCCCGCGAGCGCCTCGGCACGCGCGGGCGCCACGTCGTGCAGCACGAGATCCGCGGTGCCGCAGGTGAGCATCGCATGCGCCACCGCCGCGCCGGCACCGCCGCAGCCGAGTTGCACCACCCGCGCCGCCGCGGCTGCGGGCAGGCCGCGCCGGAACCCCTCCGCGAAGCCGGACCAGTCGGTGTTGTGGCCGATGCGTCGTCCCTCGCGCAGCAGCACCGTGTTGACGGCCCCGATCGCCGTGGCATCTTGTGACAGCTCGTCGAGCAGCGGGGTCACCGCCTGCTTGCACGGATGCGTGATGTTGAGCCCGTCGAAGCCCAGGCGTTCGGCCGCGGACAGCAGTTCCGGCAGGGCCTCGGCGCCGACGCCCAGCCGGTCGAGATCGATCAGCCGATACAGGTAGGGGACGCCCAGCGCCGCGGCTTCCGTCTGGTGCAGCGCCGGACTGCGGGAGGCCTGGATGCCGGCGCCGATCAGGCCCACCAGGATGCCGCGCGCCGAAGCCGTCATCACGCCCCCTCATCGCCAAGTCCGCTCATGCCCGTCGGGGCCGCGGCACGATCGGCTTTTCCGGCCCGTCCCGCAACGCGCCGAGCGTGCCGCGGCGACCGCACTGGACAGGCTTGGCGGGGCGCGCGGGGGCGCCTGCTCCGCGCCCCTCGGCGGCGGCTCCCGGGTTGCCTCCGGCCTGACCGCGGGCTAAGCGACAGGTCGGAATCAGTTGCAACGATCGGCGCGCAACAGCGCCGCGCTCAGCGGGGGAGGAACGCATGATCAGGAAACCGGGTCTCGTGGTGTCGCGCCGACAGGCGCTGTTCGGGGCTGCGTCGCTGGCGGCCGCGCCGCTCGCGATGCCGCATGTCGCCCGCGCGGCCGATCCGATCCGCATCGGCCTGCTGCTGGCGAAGACCGGTCAGATCGCGCCGCAGACCGAATACCTGGCGAACGGCACGTTCCTGGCGCTGGAAGAGCGCAACAACATGATCATGGGCCAGCCGGCGGAGCTGATCTGGCTGGATGAACCGAGCCCGCAGGGGGCGGTTCAGAACATGCAGAAGCTGGTGCAGGAGAACAAGGTGTGCGCCGTCCTCGGCGGCTCGCTCTCCTCCAATGCGCTGGCCGAGGAAGCGAAGGCGGCGGAGCTGAAGGTGCCGTTCGTCTGCGACAACGCGGCGGCGACCGAGATCACCGGCAAGAACTGCAACCGCTACACGTTCCGGCTCAACACGCCGGTGATCGTGCAGTCGCGCATGCTGGCGCCCTACGCGCTGAAATACGGCAAGCGCTGGTACCACATCACGGCGTCCTATGCGTTCGGCCAGGACATCCTGCGCAGCTCCCGCGAGCTGCTGAAGCAGGCGGGCGGCACGGAGGTCGGCTCCGACGAAGTGCCGCTGAACACGCCGGACTTCTCGTCCTTCATCCTGAAGATCCGGCAGGCGAAGCCCGACGTGGTGGTGGGCGGGCTCTCCGCCGGCGACCTCTCCACCTTCCTCAAGCAGTGGAACGAGCTCGGCATGAAGGGCAAGATCCCCTTCGTGGAGATCGCGATCGGCGACACCGACATCTGGGCGGTCGGGCCGGAAGCCGCGACGGGCACGTTCACCAAGCAATGGTACTACAAGAACCCCGCCAACCCTCCGGCGGAGCAGGCCTTCGCCGCGGCCTATGAGAAGAAGTTCGGCAAGCCCGCGGCCGACAAGGCGTGGATGGGCTGGATCACCGCGCGTTCGCTGTTCGAGTCGATCGAGGCCGCCAAGTCGACCGAGACGATGCCGATCATCGAGGCGCTGGAGAACTGGTCCTTCAAGGGATCGAAGTCGGATTACCGCTACCGGAAGTTCGACCACCAGATGCTGATCCCGAACCTGGCGGTGTCGGTGAAGGACAAGATCACCGACAAGTGGGACTATTTCGACGTGAAGGCGACCCTGCCGGAGAACCCGGCCGACATCGACAAGGTGTACGGCACCGAGGAAGAAGTCGGCTGCAAGATGACCTGACGCTGCTCTCCCTCTCCCCTCGCGGGAGAGGGCCGGGGTGAGGGGGCGGCCGGGGCGAACGCACGCGCCTCGCACACCCCTCCCCCATCCCCTCCCGGATCGGCAGGGGCGTATCCAGGCGGGAACGAGACATGCTTGACGTCATCCTCTCCCAGGTCGCGAGCGGTCTCGTGCTGGGCGGGCTCTATGTTCTGATCGCGATCGGGCTGTCGATCATCTTCGGCCTGCTGGGCATCGTGAACTTCGCGCATGGCGCGTTCTTCACCCTGGGCGCGTATTTCGCCCTGACGCTCTACCGGACCTTCGGCTGGCCCGCGGTCATCCTCTCGCCCATCCTGGTCGGTGCCGTGGGCATCGTCGTCGAGCGCCTGCTGATCCGGCGGCTGTACGACAAGGAGCCGCTGGTCAGCCTGATCATCACCTTCGCCCTCGCGCTGATGATCGAGGCGACGGTGCGCCTCGTATGGGGTGGCATCGGCCAGCCCTTCAGCCCACCGCCCTTCCTGTCGGGCTTCTACATCTGGGGGCCGGTGCTGATCACCAAGTACCGGGTGGCGGTGCTCGCCACCACCGCGGCGGTGCTGATCGCGCTGTGGCTGTTCCTGACCTATACGCCGTTCGGCCGCATCCTGCGCGCGGGATCGCGCGACCCCGAGATGGTCGGGCTGCTGGGCATCAACCTGCCGCGCGTGCTGGCCTGGGTGTTCGGCCTGGGCTGCGCGATCTCTGGCATCGCCGGCGTGCTCGCCGCGCCGCTCTGGACCGTCACGCCGACCATGGCGACGAACGCGATCATGCCCGCCTTCGTCGTCGTCGCGATCGGCGGTCTCGGCTCCTTCGCGGGCGCGGTGATCGCAGGCCTGCTGGTCGGTGTGGTCATCGCGCTGACGATCCAGTTCAAGCCGGAGGCCTCGGGCGCGGTGATGTACCTGTTCATGGCGCTCATGCTGCTGCTGCGGCCACGCGGCTTGCTGGGTGAGCGATGGGAGCGCTTCGAATGAACGCCGCGTTGCGCCATCCCGTGCTGTGGGTCGTGCTGGTGCTGGCCGGGCTCACGCTCGCCTGGCAGGCGATGAACGCGCCGATCAGCCTGATCACGCAGATCGCCATCTACACGCTGTACGGCGCGGGCGTGAACCTGCTGGTGGGCTACACCGGCCTGGTGCCCTTCGGCGCGTCCGTCTTCTTCGGCTGCGCGACGTACGCCGCGGCGGTCGCGATGGGACACGGGGCCGGGAACGAGATCGTGGCGCTGGTTGCCGCGGTCGTTTTCTCCTTGCTGCTCGCGCTGGTGATCGCACTGATCATCCTGCGGCGGCGCGGCCTGTATTTTTCGCTGCTGACGCTCGCCTTCTCGCAGATCGCGTTCGAGATCGCGTTCAAGTGGACCGACGTGACCGGCGGCGAGAACGGGCTGCAGGGCATACCACGGCCGCTCTTCGCCTCCGACTGGTCGTTCCATGTCTTCACCGTGGCGACCGTCGCGATCGGCATGTACCTGCTGTGGCGCATCGCGCATGCACCGTTCGGCCGCACGCTGCAGGCGCTGCGCGACAACGAGCAGCGCGTGCGCAGCCTGGGCTACGACACGTTCCTGCTGAAGCTCGTGTCCTTCGTGCTGATGGGCGGGTTCATCGGCTACGCCGGCGCGCTGCTGACCTTCATGCTGCGCGGCGCCTATGCCGACAACCTGAGCTGGCAGCACGCGGGCGACTCGCTGCTGATGACGGTGCTGGGCGGCGTGCACCACTTCCTCGGTCCGCTCTGGGGCGCGATTGCCTTCATCCTGCTCGAAGACCGGCTGTCGGCGATCACCGAAAGCTGGTGGCTGCTGTTCGCACCCATCGTGATCCTGTTCGCGCTCGCCTCGCCCGAGGGCATCCAGGGCATGGTGCTGCGCCTGTTCGGGCGCGAGGACTGGACGTTGACCCGCCGTGAGATTCCGCCGCGTCCCGCGCAGATCGCACCCTGGCAGGGCGGCGGCGCCAAGATGGATCCGGCACGACCGATCCTGACGGTGGAAGGGCTGCAGAAGCGCTTCGGCTCCCTCGTCGTCGCGGCCGACATTGCGCTGGAGGTGCATCCCTACCGGCTGCACAGCCTGATCGGCCCGAACGGCGCCGGGAAGACCACGTTCTTCAACCTGCTCACCGGCCTGATCCGCCCCGATGCCGGGCGCATCCTGTTCGATGGCACCGACATGACCCGGCTCGCCGTGCATCGGCGCATCCGGCTGGGCCTCGCGCGGTCCTTCCAGATCCTGTCCGTGTTCCGCACGCTGACCGCGTTCGAGAACGTGCGCGTCGCGGTGCAGGCGCAGGATCCGCGCAGCCGCGGGCTGTGGCGCGACGCGTACGGGTATGACGACCTGAACACCCGCACGTGGTCGCTGCTCGCGGCCGTGGGGCTCGCGGATCGCGCGGCCGAACCCTGCGCCAATCTCTCGCATGGCGAGCAGCGCCTGCTGGAGATCGCGATCTCGCTCGCCACCAGCGCGAAGCTGCTGCTGCTCGACGAGCCGTTGGCAGGACTGGCGGAGGCCGATCGGCAGGTCGTCGGCACGCTGATCCGCACGTTGGCGGAAACGCATGCGGTGCTGCTGATCGAACACGATATCGACCGCGTGCTCGCGCTGTCCGACCGCATCACCGTGCTGCACCAGGGGCGCGTGATCGCGGACGGCAAGCCGGCGGACGTGGCCGCGAACCCGGAAGTCGTCACCGCCTATCTCGGTGCCGACCGCATCATCACGCCGCCCGCGCCTTCGGATGCCGAGGTGCGCGCGCACGTGCACGCGAAGCCGGTGCTGGCGCTGGACGACGTTCGTGCGGGCTATGCCGGCAGCGTCGTGCTGGATGGCCTGTCGATGATCGTGCACGAAGGCGAGGCCGTCGCGCTGCTGGGCCGCAATGGCGTCGGCAAGACCACGACCCTGCGCGCGATCACCGGCACCGTGCGCGTGGGCAGCGGCAAGATCGCGGTGGACGGGCGCGACATCACCAATGCACGCACCTACGAGATCAACCAGGCCGGCATCTCCCTGGTGCCCGAAGGGCGACGGCTGTTCCCGAACCTCACGGTGCTCGACAACCTGAAGATCGCGATGCGCCCTGGGGGCATGTCGCTCGAGGAGGTGTACGCGCTGTTCCCGAAGCTGCGCATCCTGCAACGCTCCAAGGCCGAGAACCTGTCGGGCGGGGAGCGGCAGATGCTGGCGATCGCCCGTGCGCTGGTGGTGCCGGCGCGCATCATCCTGCTGGACGAGCCGTTCGAGGGCCTGGCCCCCGCGGTGGTGAAGGAAGTGATGGACGCGCTGGCGCGGCTGCGCGGCAAGGTCAGCATGGTGCTGGTGGAGCATCATGCCGAGACGGTGCTGCCGCTGGTCGACCGCGCCTATGTCCTGGTGAACGGCCAGGTCGCCTTCGAGGGCAGCGCGCGCACGCTGGAACAGGACACGGCGCTGCAGGCGCGGCTGCTGGGCGTCGTGCACGCGGAGATGGCGGCGGAGTAGCGCTCCGCCCGCCTCGCCTATTTCTTCTTCTTGCGTGCCTTCGGCGGTTCGGCGGGCGCCGCCGGAAGCGAGGTGAAGAAGGTGATGCGCTGGTCGGCGCCGCTCATGACGTAGCTGTGGTCCGATCCCGTCAGGATGAAGCGTGCGCCCATGCCGACGTAACGGGACGCGTGCTCCTCGTCGTAGACGCCGCCCATGCCCAGCACCTTGCCGTGCTTGCGGCAGGCATTGCCGACTTCCTGGTAGGCGTCGACGATCTTCGGGTGCCCCATCTGGCCGGAGATTCCCATCGACGCGGTCAGGTCCGACGTGCCGATGAAGAGCACGTCGATGCCGTCCACCGCCGCGATGTCGGCCGCGTTCTCGATCGCCTCCGGGCTTTCCAGCATCACGATCGTCAGGATTTCCGCGTTGATCGCGCGCTGCGCCTCCTCGGTGGATGGCGGGCGGTAGCGGAAGATCGGCGGCGGCCCGCCCCAGCTTCGCGTGCCATCGGGCGGATAGCGGAACGCATCGGCGACGCGACGCGCTTCCTTCGCGGTGTCGACATGCGGCACCACGATGCCCATCGCGCCATTGTCGAGCGCGCGCGTGGCCTCGTCGATCGCGCCGGCGCAGACGCGCACGAGCGGCGTCACGCCGTTCGGCAGCGCCGCGATGCAGAGCTGCGTCATCTCCTGCACGGAGAAGGCGCCGTGCTCGCCGTCGATGAACATCCAGTCGTGGCCCGTTGCGGCCGCGAGCATCGGGGCGGCGGCCGTGCGCAGGTGATGCACGCCGAAGCCGAGTGCGAGCTGGCCCTCGGCGAGCCGGCGTTTCGTGGTGTTGGTGACCAGCGCCATGCGCTTCCCCCGGTGCATGCCTCGGCGAAGCGCAGCATGCGCCGCGGCACGGGTCAATCCGCGATCGGTTCGTGCCGTGCGCGCGGGTTGCGCCCGGCGTCCCGAGGGGAGAAAACGGCGGATGGCAAGAGGCGTGCCGCCCGTTGGCACGCGGCGAAATGCCGCCACATGAGCAGCCACGCGCCTCCTTCGCCCTGCGGGGCGCGATCAGCAGGAGCCGTCACATGAGCAACGACGCCGAATACGTGCCGCCGAAGGTCTGGACCTGGAACAAGGCGAATGGCGGCCGGTTCGCCAACATCAATCGGCCCATCGCCGGCCCGACGCACGACAAGGAGCTGCCGGTCGGCAAGCATCCGCTGCAGCTCTATTCGCTCGCCACGCCGAACGGGCAGAAGGTCACCATCCTGCTCGAGGAGCTCCTAGCCCTCGGCCACGCCGGTGCGGAATACGACGCCTGGCTGATCCGCATCGGTGAGGGCGATCAGTTCGGCAGCGGCTTCGTCGCGGCGAACCCGAACTCCAAGATCCCGGCGCTGGTGGACCACAGCGGGTCCAAGCCGATCCGCGTCTTCGAATCCGGCGCGATCCTGACCTACCTGGCCGAGAAGTTCGGCGCCTTCCTGCCGACCGACCCGGCGGCGCGGGCCGAGTGCCTGTCCTGGCTGTTCTGGCAGATGGGCAGCGCGCCCTATCTCGGTGGCGGGTTCGGCCATTTCTACGCCTACGCGCCGACCAAGATCGAATACGCGATCGACCGCTTCGCCATGGAGGTGAAGCGCCAGCTCGACGTGCTGGATCGCCGCCTGGGCGAAGCCGAATACGTGGCGGGCCCCGATTACACGATCGCCGACATGGCGATCTGGCCGTGGTACGGCGGCCTGGCCAAGGGGATCCTGTACGGCGCCGGCGAGTTCCTGTCGGTGCAGGACTACAAGAACGTCCATCGCTGGGCGGACGCGATCGCGGCGCGGCCGGCGGTGCAGCGCGGGCGGATGGTGAACCGGATCAATGGCGAGCCGGCCACCCAGCTGCACGAGCGTCACGACGCGAGCGACTTCGAGACGAAGACGCAGGACAAGCTCGCCGCGAACTGACCCCTGCCGCGCGCCGCGGGAGACGTGGCGCGCGGATCGCGGATGACCCGTGCACCCGGCGCTGGTCATCGACGAAGGCGAGGCCTCACCAGGCGATCGCGGGCGACCGACGCAGCCAGCGATCGCTCTCGACCTGATCCAGCACGAATCGCGCGACGTCCTCTCGGGCGATCCCGCCGCCATGGAAGCCGGAGAGATCCTCCATCGCGCGGACGGTGCCGCGGGCAGGCTTGTCGTTGAGGATTGCCGGGCGCACCAGCACCCAGTCGAGGTCGCTCGCTCGGATCACCGCCTCCTGCCGGTTCTTGTCGGCATAGACGTGCCGCAGCAGCAGCGGGAGGATCACCTTGTCGAACAGGAAGCCCGCATGACCGGCGCTGTCGCCGGCGCCGATGCCGGTGATGGCGACCAGCCGGGACACGCCCGTGGCCTCCATCGCCGCGACCAGCGCGCGGGTCGCGGACGACAGCAGGGTGACCTCGCGGAACGGACTCACCGGCGTGCCAAGGGCGCTGACCACCGCATCCCGTCCCTGGAGCGCCTCATGCAATGCCGTCGGGTCGCGCGCATCGCCCGTGACGAGCCGGACCCCCTGGAGGTCGGCCGCCTTCTCGGGTGAGCGGACCAGGGCGGTCACGTCGTAGTGCCGCGCGAGCGCCTGGCGGACGATCAGCCGGCCGGTCGGGCCGGTCGCACCCAGCACCAGGATGTTCGGGCGGGTCGTCGAAGTCGGGTTGGTCACGAGTGCCTCCAGGTCTGGACGACGCCGGCGTGGCGTCCTGAATGGCAGATGATCGATCCATGCGCCGTTGATGAGCCGGCAATTCTGGACGGATCGTCTCACCAGGGAGACGGCTGGCCACTCACCGCGGGGCCGCGTCGCCCTTCATTCGGTGACGTAGGCGGCAAGCTCGTCCGGTGTGCCCTGGGGGAAAGCCTCGCGCAGGTAGTCCAGAAAGGCGGAGACACGCGCGCTCAGCAGGCGGCGGGTCGGGTACAGCGCCCACAGCGCGATCTCCACGCTTTCGACATCGCCCCACCGCACCAGGCGACCAGCCGCGAGATCGGGGCTGACGAGCGACAGCGGCAGACGCGCCACCCCGGCGCCCATGCGGACCGCGTCGCGCACCATGACGAGGGACGACAGCCCGAGCACCGGCTGCACTGTGAGGGTCGAGGGCCCTGCGGCGGCGGTGATGTCCCAGGTCTCCGCCTGGCCGATCGAGCCTCGCAGGACCGCGGGAACGCTCGCCCCGTCGGTCGGTGGCGGCAAAGCGGGGCTGGCGACGACGACCAGCCTGTCGCGCAGGAAGATGCGCCCGACGAGGCCGGCATCCGGCGCTGGATTGACGCGGATGACGAGGTCATACGCCTCCTCCACCATGTCGACGGCGCGGTCCTCCGTCGTCACCTCCAGCCGCACGTCGGGGTATTTGCGCGCGAAGCCGGCTGCAAGCTTGCCCATGGCCGTCTGGGAGAACAGCAGCGGCGCGCTGATCCGCAAGCGGCCGCGCGGGCTGTGTCCGCCGGACGCGATGGCCGTCGCCGTCTCCTCGAGTTCCGTCAGCAACTGACCCGTCCGCTCGAACAGCGCCCGCCCCTCCTCCGTCAGCTTGAGCGCCCGCGCGCCCCGCTCGAACAGGCGCAGGTCGAGGCTGGCTTCGAGGTCCGCGACGCGGCGGGAGAGCGTTGCCTTCGGACGGCCGGAGGCACGGGCGGCTTTGCCGTATCCGCCATGGCGGGCGACGAGGTTGAAGTCGGCAAGCGCAAGCAGGTCCACGTGTTCCATCCATGAGACGGAGCGTCCAGACATAGCGTCTATCGACGCGTTCGTGGACCACTACTTTCCGTCCTGTCACCGCCTCCAATCCACCGCGGCCCGCGAGCCGCCTCACAGACAGGACCTTCACCATGATCTATTCGACCGCCACCGTCCCGGTGAACCCGCCCGGCGAGACCACGCTCACCCGCGCCCAGGTGTGGAAGGGGCTGGAAGCCAAGGCGCGCGATGCGCGGCTGTTCCTGCCGGTCGGCCTCTGCACGCGCTGCGACGTCACCGAGGAGAGCGCGACGCACTTCGTGCGCGAAGCCACGATCGGCGGAGAGACCCTTCGCGAGATCATCACGCTCGAACCGCAGCGCAAGGTGACGTTCTTCCAGGCTACCGGCCCACGCGAGGGCGCCATCGTCAACGAGGTGTCCGAGAATGACGCCGGCGACCTCCAGCTTACCTTCTACTGCTATCTCGGCCTGCGCGACCGGCAGCCGAACGGTCCCGAGGAGCAGGCAGAACAGGGTCGGTTCGACGGCGAGCAGGGCTACAAGGCCGCGCTCCTGTCGACGCTGAAGCGCACCCGGGAGCTGCTGGCCGAGGGCCTGCTCTGACCCACCCGGATCCCAGGCACGACGAACACCCTCGAGGACGGCGGTCGCGGACTCAGTCCTCGAACGCCGTCAGGATGGGGCATGGGCCGGCACCGCCGGTCGCGCATCGCTGGGCGAGCCGGTCGAGCGCGTCACGGGCGAGTTCCAGCTCCCTGATGCGGGCATCCAGAAGCGCCACCCTCACCTGCGCCATCTCCCGCGCCCGCGCGCGGTCGTCGATTGCGTCGAGAGCCAGCAACTCGGCGATCTCGTCCAACGTGAAGCCCGCCGCCTGCGCGGACTTGATGAACCGGAGCCGCGCGACGTCGTTAGCGCCGTAGAGACGCACACCCCCGCCGACGCCGGGGCCCGACGGCCGTTCCGGTTCGGGGATGAGGCCGCGGCGCTGGTAGTAGCGCACGGTCTCGACCCCGACGCCCGCTTCCCGCGCCAGCTTGGCGATCGTCAGGGCCGTCATGGGTTGACTCCGTACTATGGTACGGACGCCATATGCGCCGGGGTATGACGCAAGACAAGGCGGACCCGATGAGCACCCACGCGGAGAAGACGGCCGAACTCTACCGGATGGTCATGTCCGAGCACACGTGCCCGTACGGCTTGAAGGCGCTGGACCTGCTGAAGCGGAACGGTTTCGAGGTCGATGATCACTGGCTTCGGTCGCACCAGGAAACCGAGACGTTCAAGTCGACGCATGAGGTGAAGACGACGCCGCAGGTCTTCATCGCCGGCCGCCGGATCGGCGGCTATGACGATCTGCGCCGGCATTTCGGCAAGCACGTTCCCGAAGCCGGCGAGACGAGCTATCGCCCCGTCATCGCGGTGTTCGCCGTGACCGCGCTGATGGCGCTCGCCGCCAGCCAGGCCGCGTTCGGTACGCCGCTGACGGTGCGGGCGGTCGAATGGTTCATCGCGTTCAGCATGTGCGTCCTCGCGATCCTCAAGCTGCAGGACGTCGAGCGCTTCTCGACCATGTTCCTCAACTACGACCTGCTCGCGAAGCGATGGGTCCGGTACGGCTATGTCTATCCGTTCGCGGAAGTCCTGGCCGGCATCCTGATGATCGGCGGCGTGCTGAGCTGGATCTCGGTCCCGGTCGCGCTGTTCATCGGCACGATCGGCGCGGTGTCCGTGTTCAAGGCCGTCTACCTGGACAAGCGCGAGCTGAAATGCGCGTGCGTGGGCGGCGCGTCGAACGTGCCGCTTGGCTTCGTCTCGTTGACCGAGAACCTCATGATGGTCGCGATGGCCGTGTGGATGATCGTGATGTGAGGCGTCTGCCGCGCGGCTGGGACGACGAGGTGGCGGGGCGGATGCGCAGCGCCTTCCTGCTCGCACCGCCACCCGTCGCCGGTCAGAACGCGTGTGGAGGATCAGAACGCGGCCTTGCCGATCGAAGCCCCGCCATCGACGTGGATGGTCTGGCCGGTGATGAAGCCGGCATCGTCCGACAGCAGGAAGGCGATCGCCGCGGCGATCTCGTCCGGCTGGCCGAAGCGCCCCACCGGAATGCCGGAGAGGTACCGTCGCTCGCCGTCGCTGCCCGGCGGATTGTTGGCGCGGAACAGCTCCGTCTCCGTCGGACCCGGCGAGACCGCGTTGACCGTGATGCCGGTCGACGCCAGCTCGAGCGCCCAGCTCCGGGTGAAGCTGACCAGCGCCGCCTTGGCGGCGGCGTAGGCGGTGCGCTCGACCGACCCGAGAACCGTCAGGCTGGAGATGTTGACGACGCGGCCCCACTGCCGCGCCGTCATGCCGGGCAGCAGGGCCTGCACGGCCTGGAGGGCCGGATGCAGGTTGACCCGCATCACGTCGTCGAGCACCTCCAGGTCGACCGACCCGAGGCGCTGTGGGCGCACGAGCCCGACATTGTTGACGATGCCGTCGAAGCTGAACCGCTTCGCCAGATCCACCAGAACCGCGTTCGTCGCGGCGGTGTCGGCGAGATCGACCGGGACGAGCGTCCCGGGAAAGTCCGGCGCGGCCCCCCGGGCGAGACCGATGACCTGATCCCCCTTCCAGTGGAGGCGGCGCGCCAGGGCGAGACCGATGCCCTTGCTGGCACCGGTGATGAGGAAAGTACGGGACATGAAGGAACTCGCGCAGAAGGTGCTGGCCGCAGCGGCGGCCAAGGGCGTCGACTCAGGCCGCGACGTCGGCGGCACGGCGCAGGGCCGGCAGCATGTCTTCGGGTTCGGGGCGATGGGTGTAGTCCGGGTTGACCTCGGCATAGAGGATCGTCCCGTCCTGTCCGATCACGAACCGACCCGGCATGGGCAGCGTCCAGCTCGGGTCGCCGTTGAAGGCGGGCAGATCGTTCTTCAGGCTCTTGTAGAGGTCGACGAGATAGTCGGGCAGTTCGAACCGAAGGCCGAACGCGGCCGCGACCTCGTTGCGGGCGTCGGACAGGATCGGGAAGCCGAGTGCATTCTGGCGCACCGACTTGCGGCTGTTCACAGGCGTCTGCGGTGAGATCGCGACCAACGCGGCGCCCAGCTCCTCGAACGCCGGCAGCGCGGCCTGCAGCGCCTGCAGCTCCATGTTGCAGTAGGGGCACCACACGCCGCGATAGAAGCTGACGACCAGCGGTCCCTTGGCGAGAAGGTCGGCCGAGGAGACCGGCTGGCCGCTGGGATCGTTCAGCGTGAACGCGGGCGCCTTGTCGCCTGCCTTGAGCGCGCGGGCGGCCGCGCCGCTGGCGATCAGTTCCGCGGTGGCGCGATGCATCGTCTCGATGACCGCGGGCGGCACGTTGTAGGGCGGCTTGCCCGCCTCGAAATCGGCCTTGAACGCGTCGAGCTTGGCTTGAAGGGTCATCGTCGTCTTCTCGTCAGGGGTTCGGGACCGGCACGCGCGCTGCGGCTTCGGGGCGGCACGCGGTGCGTGGCCGACAGATGCCCCTGCCCTGCTCGACAGGGCAGCCGTGTCGGAGCCATAACGCTCATTCCACGGAGGAATGACGGTGGACCGATTCCAGGCGATGGCGACGTTTGCGCGGGTGGTGGAGACCGGCTCCTTCTCGGCTGCCGCGCGCCACCTCAACGTCGGCCAGCCCGCGGTGTCGAAGACGATCGCGCAGCTGGAGAACCGGCTTCAGGTCAGCCTGCTGATCCGCTCGACGCACGGGCTGGCCCCAACCGAGGCGGGGCAGCGTTTCTACGAGCGCGCGAAAGCGGCCATCCTGGAAGCCGACGAGGCGGAGCTCACCGCACGCGGTGCCGGCACGGGCCTGTCCGGCGTGCTTCGCTTCTCCGCCGCGACCACCTTCGCGCGACTGCACGTCCTGCCGATGCTGCCGCGGTTCCTCGAACGGCATCCCGGGCTGGAGGTCGACGTGATCCTCGACGACCGCGTCATCGACCTGGTCGCCGAGGGCGTCGACGTATCGCTGCGAATGGGCGTGTTGCCGGACTCGTCCGCCGTCGCGCGCAAGCTGGCGACCGGGAGACGCTCGGTGATCGCAACGCCCGCATATCTCGCACGCGCGGGCGAACCGCACGTGCCGGCCGATCTCCCCCGGCACGAGATCGTCGTCTACAGCCGGCAGCCCAACGTGTGGTCTTTCACGCGCGAGGGCACCGAGGCATCCGTCGCGGTGAGCGGACGCGTGCGCGTGAGCGCGGCCGAGGGTCTGCGCGCGGCGGTGCTGGCCGACATGGGGCTGACGATCGCCTCGGACTGGATGTTCGCCCCCGAACTGGCGAGCGGTGCGGTCCGCCGCGTGCTGGACGGCTGGGCGCTGTCGCCGATCGACCTCTGGGCGGTGTTCCCGGCCGGCCGCATGACGAGCGCCAAGGCACGCCAGTTCGCCAGCTTCGTGGAGACGATGCTGAACGACGCCCATTCCGCCGCGGCATAGGCATTATCGCCTCGCGCCACCGTCCGTCCGATCGCTCGACCTTCTAACTGATCCCCCCACGGCCGCCACACCGGCCGGCTGGAGACCGAGGATCAGTATCGATGGCCAAGTTCGACACGTATCGCGACGCTTTCCCCAACGCGCGCCTGACCCGCAAGGATAACGGCGTTCTGCAGGTCGCCCTGCACACCAACGGGGGCAAGCTCATCTTCAACGGGCACACGCACGAGCAGTTCGTCGACCTGTTCCACCAGATCGGTGAGGACCGGGAGAACCGGGTGGTGATCCTGACCGGCACCGGCGACGCCTTCATGGATACGATCGAACCCGACGGCTTCGACTTCTTCACGCCTCGGGGCTACGACAAGATCCTGCGCGAGGGCCGCAAGGTCCTGTCGAACATCCTCGACGTCGAAGTGCCGATGATCACGGCCCTCAACGGGCCGGTATTGTTGCACAGCGAATACGCGCTGCTGACCGACGTCATCCTGGCGACGCCCGAGACCGTGTTCCAGGACAAGCCGCATTTCGAGTTCGGCATCGTACCGGGCGACGGCATGCACCTGATCTGGCCGCATGTGATCGGGTCGGTCCGCGGCCGCTATTTCCTGCTCACCCGGCAGGTGCTGGATGCCGAGACGGCCAAGGCATATGGGGCGGTCAACGAGATCGTGCCGGCCGACCGCCTGCTCGCCCGCGCGCACGAGATCGCGGACGGCATCGCCGCGCTGCCACCGCTCACCAGCCGCTATACGCGCATCGCGCTCACCCAGCAGCTCCGCCGCCTGATCGACGAGGGCACCGCCTATGGCCTCGCACTCGAGGGCATCAGCGCCGCCGACGTCGCCCGCTCCATGGCACCGCAAGGCTGAGACTTCGCCGCTCGGTCGCTCGGCCGGGCGGCCCCGATCGATCAAGGACTCCCCCGATGACCACCATCCGATACGAAACCGTCGACGTCGACGGCTTCGACATCTTCTATCGCGAGGCCGGCGACCGCAGCCGCCCGACGCTGCTGATGCTGCATGGGTTCCCGACGTCGAGCCACATGTTCCGCGACCTCATCCCGCTGCTGGCCGAACGCTTTCATGTGGTCGCACCGGACCTGCCCGGTTTCGGCCTGTCGGAACTCAAGCCGCGCGCGGCGTTCACCTATCGCTTCGACACGCTGGCCCAGGTCGTCGGGCGCTTCACGGAAATCCTCGGCCTCACCCGCTACGCGCTCTACATCTTCGATTATGGCGCCCCCACGGGCCTGCGCCTCGCCATGGCGCATCCCGAACGGATCACCGCGATCGTGTCGCAGAACGGCAACGCCTATGAGGAAGGGCTGAGCAGCAACTGGGATCCGATCCAGCGCTACTGGCGGGATCCCAGCGACGCCAATCGGCAGGCTCTACGCGAACTGCTCACGCCCGCTTCCATCCGCTGGCAGTACGAGCATGGCGTGACGGACCCGCGCCTCGTGTCGCCGGACGGCAGCACGCTCGACGCCTGGTACATCGCGCGGCCCGGGGTGGACGAGATCCAATTGGACCTGTTCCGCGACTATGCCAGCAATGTCGCGCTCTATCCGGCGTTCCAGCGCTACTTCCGCGAACACCGGCCGCCGCTTCTGGCCATCTGGGGCAAGAACGATCCGTTCTTCCTGCCCGCCGGCGCCGAGGCCTATCGCCGCGACCTGCCCGAGGCGGTCGTTCGCCTTCTCGACACCGGTCACTTCGCCTTGGAGACCCATGCGGCCGAGATCGCCGCCGAAATCTCGCGCTTCCTGTCGCGCTGACGGATCAGCGTGGATCCGGCTGGCGGCTGCGCCCTCGCGCCGGCCGCCAGACAGGTTTCATGTGCAACGATGAACGCCGCCGGATGCGGGCGGGAACGATGCAGCGGGCAAACAGGGCCAGCGCGCACCATTCCCGGCCGCGTCGGCCGTCATTCCCACTCGATCATTCTAAAGCATGGTAACGCGCTGATTTATCAGCGCAAATTTTTTCTGCGCACCTGAAAGAACCGTATCCCCGATCCGTCAGAAATTTGCGCTCTTGAATTCAAAGGGGAATTTCGCGGAATCGGAATTTGCTCGGTTGCGACGACTATCGGCACCAATCGGCCGATTTTTAATCCCATCCATCACTCAGCGCGCCGTCGCGCCAGCACAAAAAAAGACCGTCAGCGTCTTTAGCACATTAGCGCTGTCATCGGCCATCCCTGCATCGAGCACTTGGCTCCGGTGGTGCGGCACGCGCGGCCAGCGAGGCAAACTCGCATCCTGCACGGCTCTCGGGATCTACGGATCGTCCATGTGCCTTCGATCGCCTGCAATCGTACTCAGCCTTGACCGCCAATTGGCGCTGATCAGATGGGGCATTAAGAGCCGCATGGGTGATGAATTTCAATGTGGCGCTATTTTGGTGCCCTTAAGCTCGCATGTTGAGGCACAGCGTCAGACGCGCTGTGCTGTAGAGGCGCAGTTTCTTCGATGCTTTCCCTTTTGAGGTACGCGATGATATCGCGTCTTGTCGTAGCATCGGGAATCTTGATTGGCATTCTCGCTCCGGCAACAAAGCCGCGCGGATCGGCGAGCCAACGGTCGAGATCGTCCTGATCCCATTCCACGCCAGAGGCCAGCAGTGCAGGGGAATAGTTGTACCCAGGCACCGACCCTGCCCGCCGTCCGAAGACACCGCCGAGCGCCGGGCCTGCCTTGTTCCGGTCAAGAGCATGGCAGGCTGTGCATCGTTGTTCGAAGAGCTCTTCCCCTCGATGCGGATCGGGCGGCGCAGAGACAAGAAAGCGGGAAAGGTCCTTCGCCTTCTCGGAATCAGCAGTCCGAAAGAACGTGTAGGACAATGTGATCTCGCTGACGTCCTGAGTATCGGGATCCTGTGCCAGAGCCGGGTCGACAAAGAAATCGACGGGCATATCGACTTGCTGGTGCGGCTCGAGCCGTTCATCGTCAAAACAGAAGCATTGGATCTTCTTAAAATAGAGCCCCACCTTGTCCGGCGTCACGTTGAACGTCGCATGTCCGACAAGCGCCTTGTCGCTTAGATTTTCGGCTCTGAAGAAGACCAGCTTGTCTTCACCGAGCCGAACCTTCACGTCGCGTTGAACCGGCTCGAAGCGCCACGGCAGATCGGACGCGATGTTGGTGTCGAACCGCACGGTCACTGTCTTATCGGAAACCGACGCAGCGGCACTGTCCGCCCGTTGCGTTGTCCCACCGTAGCCGGTAGCGGCACAAAAAAGGCGGTATAGGGTGGGCGAGTAGGCGACGAGACCGATCATGACGCTCATCGCAACAACGAGCGCTCCAACAACACGCAGGTTCTTCTGTCGGTTGGGCTCCATCGTCGTTCTAACGCTATGTCTCTACATCCCCTTCATGACTCCCATGGCGCCGGCTTTCGCGACGGGGATCTGCAAATCGATTTCGCCGGCCTTTTCGAATTCCAGAACCAACGGAAATGTCTGGCCTTCCTTGAGCTGCTGCTTCACTCCCACAAGCATTATGTGCATACCTCCGGGCTTGAAGGTCACTGTGACGCCGGGATGGATCTCGACTGAGGGCAATGCGCGCATTCGCATTATCCCATTGTCATTGGTCTCCACATGAAATTGGACTTTGCTTGCCATCGGCGTCGATGCGCTGACCAGCCGGTCCGCCGCGGAGCCCCGATTGATGATGGTAAGATACGCCGCTCCGGTCTTGGCCCCGGCCGGTGTTGCACGTGCCCATGGCTGTTCGATGGCGATGGTGCTCGCTGCCGGCGTTTGCGCGGGCGCCTGACCGGCGATACCGACACACATGGAGAGCGCGAGGACGAGAAGTAATCGGTAGGTCATTGACATACCTCTTTCAGGTGCCGGCATGCGCCATGGTAGCGCGCAGCTGATCAGCCATTTTGTCCCCGGCCATGTCGCCGGGAATAACGCTGACGAACTTCCCTTGCGGGTTCATGACGTAGATGTATGCGCTGTGATCGACGAGGTAGTCGTCCCCGTCGCTCTTCTGCGCCGAGACATAGACGCGATAGGCGTGAGCCGCGGCGTCGGTCTGGGTTTTGCTGCCGGTGAGCCCGACGATGCGTGAGTCGAACGACTTGAGGTAATCCGTCATCACCTGAGGCGTGTCACGCTTGGGATCGACGGTAATGAAGAGAGGCTCAATTTTATCCGCTTCCGAACCGAGCTTCTCAAGTGCTGCGCTAATGTTGTTGAGGGCGGTCGGACACGCGTCTGGGCAGAATGTATAGCCGAAATAGATGAGCATCCATTTGCCGCGATAGGCCTGATCGGTAACTGTCTTGCCGCGTGTGTCGACGAGCGTGAATGCGCCGCCAATCGCCGTATTTGGCGATGTGTCGGCAGCTTGCGTGCTGTTCCGGTGTATCGTCAGTGCGACGGTGAGCCAGGCGCCGCAAAGCACAAGGAGGCTGACCGCAAGAACAGCAATGAGGGTGGTTCGACGCGACATCTCACATCTCCATATGACCTGGCATGGGCGGAGCGACCGTGCCGAGCACGCTGACGAGGACGATGATCGAGACGCCGAGGATCTGCTCAAGAACGACGGTCCGCCGAAGCTGGCGAAGGCTCGCCTCTGCGGCCGTGACGTTTGAACCGGAATGCATAATCGTTGGGGTCAGGACGAACCGATTGACCGCAGCCACCCCCATCATCAGTAAGAACAGGCTGATCTTGGCGACGAGGATGCGTCCATACGACGTGCTGAAGAGTGCCCCGAAACTGTCAACCATGAACCAGGTGTCGATACACCCCGTGAGCAGAACAAGACCGACGGCGAGATATCCCATCCGTGAATAACCTCGAAGAAGGTGCTGAGCGGCGCTCCGCTGCGCTGCCAGCTCTGGCTTTCGAAGGCTGTGCAGAGCGAAGCCGAGGGCCGGAAGACTCCCGAGCCAAGTAGCGGCGGCGAGAACGTGGACGACCTGCACGAACGGATGGATGTCGCCCATTAGCCCGCCGTGCATAACGGCGTGGCCCGTCCAAGTGGAGGTCGCGATAAGTAAAGCTGAAAGACCGACCACAATGCCTGACCAAGATTTCAGGTGTTGGATTTTGGCAGGCGCGAAAACCACACAGAGCAGGATCGCGGCGGCGGCGAGGTTCAACTGCCACACTTGGCCGAAACTTGTCCGATACAGCACAGTGGCGACTGTGTGCGGGTTCGCTGCATTGGACCACTCGCCGCTCATCGTTCCGGCTTCGACGTCAAGCCATGCGAGCGACGAAACCAACGTGATGATCGCCGCCGCGATCAATACTGACCGATACCAAGGCCCGAAGACGCGGCGCTCGCTTTCCGGGGCGAAACGCAATCGAAACAGTGAACTCCCAAAAACCAGCATCACGGCGGCAAATTGCCCCACACGGGAGATCGCGAGTGCGGCTTCCATGGTGTCTTACCGGCCGACGGTGAAGGTGAATTGGCCTTCGGTCCGGTGCGTATCGGCCGAGACGACATGCCAGATGACTTTGTAAGTCCCTGGCGGCAACGGTTTCAGCCTTGCCTCGAGTTGGGTCGCGTCACCTCGCGCCACCTTCGCATCGCCCGCGTCAACGCGATTTCCAAATTGGTCAGTCACCTCGACCGAGCTGAAGGCGGGTTCGAGCTGTTCGGTGAACCAGAGTTTGATCTCTGCAGGTGCCGAAGCCACCGAGCTACCGACGGCGGGAGCGGCATGGTCGAGGAAGGCATGTGCCAAAGCGACAGGCGTACGAAAGAGGAATGCTGCCAATGCGAGGCACCAAATAAGGCCGCGATTCGCTACGTCCCCCGCAGCGGCATTTGCCAGCTTGATTCTCATTGGCGCCCTGATCCTTCGCGCCAGGCGTGTCATTGGTCGTCCATCTTTGCGCTCGATCCAAGCTTGAGGCGTTCCCGCACGAGCGCGACTGTTTCAGGACTGTCCCATTCCGCAGGCCCGATTTTGCGGCCAATCTCGCGCCCACTGGGGTCAATGAAGAGCGTTGTCGGAAGACCGACCGCATTGACTTTGCTGGCAGAACCTCCGGACTGATCGAGGAAAATCCCGAGCGATTGCAGACCCAGCTCGGCATAAAACGCCTTCACTACTGAAAGGCCCTGCCGGTCGATCGAAAGCGGCACGACGACGAGATGCGACCCGCCGAGTTCGGCTTGAAGCCGATCGAGAGAGGGCATTTCCTTCCGGCATGGGACACACCAAGTGGCCCAGATATTCAGGAGGACGGGACTGCCTTTGAAGTCCGCGAGGGTACGGGTACGGCCATCGCCGTCAATGAAGCTAAGTTCGGGTAATGCACGAGCCCGATCGAGGAACGAGAACGAGAGGGAAGCCAGGGCCGTTCCCGACTCCGCCGCGACGACCGACCTCTGATTGGACTGCGTATGCGAGAACTCCGTGGCAACGTAGTAGAGCGCGCACCCTCCGACGACGACCAGCGCTATCGCGATCAAAACGAACGACCTGCGTGCCTGTCCGATCATCTGGGCCTCGCCTTACCCTCGTACAGGAACGTGTGCGTGCGGGGGCCGGAGATGCGCGTATTCTTCAGGGCCTCGATCCGAAACCCGCTGTCGCTGATCAGATCGTCCATCTTCCGATTGAGATGGCAGCCTCCGGCGAGACGCGACCACAGTGGATCGAGCCGGTCCTGCCAGCGCGCGACGCTTGCTTCGGGCGCACGTCCGTGCTCGACGAAGAGCAGCGTGCCGCCCGGCCTCAGCACCCGGCGCATATCGCCAAGCGCCTGCGCAACATTCGGAATCGTACACAGGGTCCAGGTCGTGACGACCGTGTCGACGCTGCCGCTATCCAGCGGGATCGCCTCGGCTGATGCGTCGAGCAGCTTAACGGGTGTCGCCGCGGCTTCGGCGCGCCGGCGCGCCATGTTCAAGAGCTCTGATACCGGCTCAAGCCCGATCACCGATTTGACGCCAGCGCCATACAAAGGAAAGTTCAGTCCGGACCCGATTCCGATCTCCAGCACCCGCCCTTGGGCCGCGCCGATGACGCGCTGTCGGAACGGCAAAAGCTGCCTCTGGCGCATCGCCAGATGCGTGAGACGCGGAACGATGTAGCGCTGATAAAAGCTCATTCGCGTGCTTCGTCTTTGCCGCCCGCGGCCGCATGTGCGAAGGCATCCATCACCGCTCCGGAGGTGAGCAGCTCGGGGAGCGGAATGCCCTGTGGTGCGCCCGGCCCGTAAACCACGTCGAGCGGCACGCCATAGCGGCCGAAGCTTTGCAGATATGCCGTGATGAGAGGGTCGGCGCGGGTCCAATCTGCTCGCATCGCGACAACGCGCGCTTCGTGCAGCTGCTCGGCAACCGGCGGGCGATCGAGGACAGCGAGCTCATTCGCCTTACAGGTCAGGCACCAAGCGGCCGTGACATCGACCAGGACGATCTTTCCCGACGCAACCATCCGATGAATCGCCGCTTCATCGAATGGCTGCCACTGGCCGACTTCAGTTTGTGAGCGGGCCGCGTTCGTCGCAACAGCCTCGCCGTTCCACGAGGGAACGAAAACAGCGAGCGCAGCCAGACCAATGGCCACCGTGCCAAGCGAGCGCCTCGCAGCACCGCCAGCGGGCTGGCGCTGTCGCCAACTCAGAGCAACCAACAGCAGCGCGAGCGACCCGCCCGCAATGAGCGCGGGCTCGGTCCCCGCTTCAATTGCCAGCACGGAGAGCAACCAGACAGCGGTACCGAGCAAGGCGAGCCCGAGGACTCGCTCGAACCAGACCATCCACCGTCCCGGTCGCGGCATATACGTAACCAATCCAGGGAAAGCAGCAATCGTGAGGAACGGCGCTGCCATGCCGAGACCGAGCGCGCCAAACACTAGAGTGATATCCATCGGCCCGCGCGCCAGCGCGAAACCGATCGCGGTGCCGACGAAGGGTGCAGAACAGGAAGCTGCCAGCACGGTCGCAAAGGCGCCCGTCAGGAACGCAGTGGTGAAGCGGCCGTAGCCGCGCACTGCCCCGATCGCGTCGGCGACGCCGGCCGGCAGTACGATCGGGGCCCAGCCCCAGAGGCTCGCCCCGAACAAAGTCGTGACCAGCGCCATGCCGGCGAGGAACCAGGGCTGCTGAAACTGGATACCCCAACCGATTGCGCTGCCAGCCGCCTTCAACAGGATCAATACGGCAGCCAAAACACCGAACGACATAATCACGCCGGCCCCGGTCGCCAGGAGACCGAAGCGCGCCGCCCGCCGCTCCGCCCCGGCATAGCGGGCGAGCGATAGCAATTTCAGCGAGAGCACCGGCAGCACGCAGGGCATCAGGTTAAGGATCAACCCACCAAGAAGTGCGAGGCCGAGAATTCCAATACGGCCCATATCGACTGCGAGCGGCAACAAGCTGCCCGACACCGGTGTAATCTCCGTCTCGGCGGCTCGTGAGCCATCAACGACAGTCACTTTGAGGCTCCTGCCGGCGATCGCCGTAGCCGCCTCGCCCGAGACCGGCACCCGAAACGTTACCGTCTTCCCGGTATCAGAAAGTGTCGATTCCGGGTGACCTGGCGCGCCGCTCCGCAGCCCCTCGATAAACAAATCCGGAGACGAAAATGGTGTGCCCGCGCTGGACAACCTCACCGCAAGGACCGCACCTCCAGATTTGGATTCGACCGCCGCTCCCAGCAGATCCATTTGCGCCGCAGACAGGTCGCCGGGGACGAGCGCCCGGGCTTTCACGAGAAGCGGCGCTTCCGGGCCCGGACGCGCGAGGCCGGCGGGCAGCGTAAGATCGAGACTGGCGTGATAGGGGATGCAGATGTCCTTGCAGGACGCGTAATCCACCTCGGCATGGAGATGCAGCGGCTCGCCCGGTTTCGCAAGGCGGACTGCGATCGGAAGCACCACGCCATCCTCGTATCCAACGGTCTCAAGTCCGCCGACCGATGGCAGTCGCGCTGGTGCCGGCCAGGCGATCTCGGCGCCGACGAAGTTCTCCGAACCTTTCCAGTCGATCGAAGGCGCAATCCCGGCATCGCCCGGGCTGCGCCAATAGGTGTGCCATCCGGGCGTCAGTCTGAGCTGGAGGCCCACATCGATTTGCGAGCTCGATCCGGTCGCTTCGACCGCCGAGATCAGGCGCGCTGCACCGTGCCGCTCGGTATCCCAGCTGCTCGTCGCTGCAAACGCCGGCCGGGCGATCGCAAGCGAGAGCAGGACAAGCAGAACAACGTCTACTCGAAGAACGCGCGATCGAGCGAGCGGCGATTTATTCTCACTTTCAAGCCTTCGCATCATTCTTTCGCATCGTTTATGGGCCTTTCGCATCGTTTATGGGCGCGGCAGCGGCGAGCGTCTTTCGGGGTTAGCCACGGTTATCCGGGTTCTGGGCCGGATGCTTCCGCCACTGACTGTTCGGCGTGCCGTTGCCACTGCCGTTTCTCGACTGCATCATCTCGGAACAGCCCATCATCCCTCCGGACATCATGCCGCGGGAGCCTTGGCCGATCATGGGGCCGCCTCCCATCATGTTGTCCGAACCACCGCCCATCATTCTGGCGGTGTCCTCTTGTGCATAGAGGATGACGGGAGCGGCCAGCAGTCCCGCCGCCAGAGCCGAGGCCCCGATGATCGTCTTTAATCGGTCTTGCATGGTCTTCTCCCCGTGGGTTGAGTCAGGTCGGATTGACATCCGTCTTGGGCGTCGCGATCTGGCTTGGTGCGTTTTCAGGCTGTTGAGCGCTTGAGCATGACTTGCCGCCCACCATTTTATTCATGCACAAACCGAGCGCGCACATGGCGGCGCACGGCGCAAGTGACAGCAGAACGGGCGCAACACCGATCGCGGCTAGCCAGCTCCAGTTGAGGGCGACTCCCGCCCCGGCAAGCGCCAGACCGAGCAGGATTAAGGCGCGACCCCTGCCGATCCGCGCCCACGCGGGACGAGCCCAATATCGCGCAAGACCCACGACGTCCTGCAGCAAAGACGGCTGTGGTGGCTGGGCGACTTCACGCGTGTTTGTCAGTCCGGGTGTGTTCATTTCGAGACCTCGTCGATGTTGATGTCAGGTTGCTATCCGAATTGCTGTTGCGAACGCGCGACATGCGAACCGCGGCTGCCGTGTCGGTTTCTAGAATGGCAATTGGGCCAGAGCCGCGTTCGCGTCATCGGCGGAGCTCCTCGATGATCGGCACAATCTTCTCTCTAAGGATCTCCGGCGTAATGGGCCCGATTTGCTTGAAGGCGATACGGCCCTCGCGATCGACGACATAGGTCTCGGGAACGCCATAGACGCCCCAGTCGATCGCAACACGCCCGTCGAGATCCGCGCCGGTACGCGTATAGGGATCGCCCATGGCATCCAGCCAAGCCGCAGCCTCGGCGGGCTTGTCCTTGTAGTTGAGCCCGTGGATCGGAACGAAGCCCTGCTCCCTCATCTGAATGAGCAGCGGATGTTCTTCGCGGCAGGCGACGCACCAGGACGCAAACACGTTCACGAGCGACACCTGCCCTTTGAGATCGGTCGTCGACAAGCCGAGCCTGCGCCCCTTGACCGGCGGCAGGCTGAACGCGGGGACTGGCTTGCCTATCAATGTCGAAGGCAAGAGGCTTGGATCGCGATTGAGGCCGATACCCAAGAAGACTGCGACTCCCAGAAAAGCCAGCACCGGGGCAAGCAACAGCGCACGAAATCGCGGCGCGCGTGCCGCATCGCACGGCTGTGCCGCAATCGCTACTTCCGCCTTTGGGACGTTTGCGACGGTCATAGCGCTAGACGACCGCATAAACCTTGGGGGGCCTTTGCCCGATCTCGTAGATCGTCAGCTGCATCTTCGGCCCAGGCATTCCCGGCGTGCCCGTCGGCATTCCGGGAAGGTTGATGCCCGTGATCTTCGGCTTTTCCGAAAGCAGCCGGTTAACGACCTCGATCGGCATGTGACCGCCGACGACATAGTCGCCGATCACTGAGATATGGCAGGGAGCATCCTCGTCCGGGATCCCGTAATTCTGGCCCATGACCAGCAGGTCGTGGCTCGGGAGGACCTTGACCTCGAAGCCGTTGTTGCGGAGGTAATCGGCGTATCCCTCGCAGCACCCGCACTGTGGGTTTTTATAAAGAGTGACCGTGCCTCGCGCCTGCACGGGCGCCGCCATCAGTTTCGCTCCGCCGCCGGCCAATGTCAGGCCGCCAATACCGCCGATCAGCGCCAAGATCGCTCGCCGGCTCCTCTTGGGCTTGGAGAAAATCGGTGAACTGTGATTCCTATTTTTGGAAAGCGGCATGGTCTAGCTCCTTTCAGTCCTGGTGTGTGATGAATGTGCTGATCTCTTCGGGCGCCGCAAAGAACACCAGGGCGCGGTCGCCAACCTGCCCCGCAGGCAGGATCACAGGCTGGCCACGGCGGGGGCCCAGCGTGGTTGAGTCGACCTTGAAGCGCAGATCGGTTTCGCTGAATTCAGCGCCGTGTCCGTCCGCGGTTACGACGTGATACGTGCCACCGGGTGTATAGCTCAGCGTACGGACCTGTTGCTGGGCGCCAACTTTTTTGAGATCGATGAAGGACCGCGTATCGGTATCGTGCGCGGCATTGGCCTGATGCGACTGTGCGGGCCGCGAGAAAAGCGTCCCAATCCCTATCGCGGTCAACGTCAGCAGAGACCGACGACTGGCCTCGTCGCGGCGCGTGTGTTTGTGTGTCACTTGATTTGCGAGCATGTCACTTTGCCTCCGCATCACATTGCTGCTTTATGAATTCGCTGATCTCGCCGGGCGCGGCGAAGAAGATGGAAGCGCGGTCGCCCATCATTCCCGCCGGCATGATGACCGGCTTGCCGGGAAGCGGCCCAGTGTCGCTGGAGTCCGTTTTGAAACGGAGGTTTGACTCCCAGTAATCGGTCGTTCGTCCGTTCGCCGTCGTCACATGGTAGGTATCTCGGCAATAGCCGATTGCCCCGATTTGATGGTCGGCGCCCAGCTTCTTCAGATCCTCGAACTGCGGCGCCGTCATCGCGGCTGGCAGTTTGAGCTGGCCGCTGCTCTCGGCCTTAAGAAACGCGATCAGATTGTCCCGTTGCTGCGCATCGGCGACGCCGGGAAAGTTCATGCTGGTTCCGGGAATGAAGGCTGCAGGAGATTTGATCCACGCATTCAACGTCTCCTGGTTCCACACCACCTCGGACGATTTGAGTGCCCGAGAGTAGCGACCGAAGCTTTTGAGGCTTCCGGCCCTGCGGCCCCAGACGCCGGCGAGGCTCGGGCCCGTCATGCTCCGATCGGTCGCAAGCGAATGACACGCCGCGCAGGACCTGAAGACTTTGACGCCTTCGCCCGGATCGCCCGCGGCGAAAGCGGTCGGGATCAGCGCCCTTACGGCTATCAAGAGGCCGACTGCGACTAGCATCGGATGAATCACATTCTTCATCACGCCACCCGAATGATCGTCATGAGGCCGCCGACCTGATGCTCCATGACGTGGCAATGCAGCATCCAATCGCCGGGGTTGTCCGCGACGAATGCGACCCGCACTCGTTCACGCGGGCGGACGAGCACGGTGTCACCCCATACGTTATGCGGTTCGGGCCTGCCGTCGCGATCGATCACCTGAAAGCTGTGGCCGTGAAGGTGCATCGGGTGCCACCACGCGGTCTCGTTGCGCATGTCGAGAATGCAGCTCCGGCCGCGCACGATCTCGAACAGCGGCGGCATGCCGGGACTACCGTCGCCGGTCATAGATTGGCCGTTGATGGCCCATGTGGCGTTGCCGCCCATGCCCATCATGCCGCCACCCATCCCCATGCCGCCCATCATCCCGCCCTGGAGCTGGACTTCATGGACGGAAGCCGTCTTCAGATCGGGGCGCGGCACCGGGTTGGACGGCAGCCGCAACGACCCGTCGGAGGGATGCGGGCGAACCGGCGGCGCTTTGTCGTATTCGAAGCGGACGAGCGTGTAGGCGAGCCGGTCGTAGAAATCGTCGACGACGCGGTACGACTTTCCGGGTTCGCCCTGCATGTCCAGCATCACGTCGGCCCGCATTGCCGGGCCGAGCAGAATCCGTCCGCTGTCAGGTTGATGCGGTTCGCAAGGCTGACCGTCGAGCGCGACGATCGTCGGCCGATGCCCCTCGAAGCGCAGCGCCGTGATACGTGCGATCGCCGCGTTAAGCAGTCGCAGCCGGATTCGCTCGCCGGCGCGAACCTGCACGGCGTCGGGCACGCGTCCATTGATCGTGACGGTGTTGCCGACCCGCCCGTCCATCGCGGCTTCCATGCGGTTGTTGAAGCCGGGTGCGATCTGTGCGTCGCCCGTCAAGCGCCAATCCTGGATGGTCCAGAGCAGGTCACGGTCCACCTGGGGCGGGCTCGCCTCCCCGACGATCAACGCGCCCGCAAGGCCGCGCCCCATCTGTATGAGGCTGTCGTCATGCGAGTGGTACCAGAAGGTGCCCGCGTCGGGCGGGGTGAAGGCGTAGTCGAAGCGCTCGCCGGGTCTGATCGGCTTCTGCGTGAGGTTAGGTACGCCATCCATCGCGTTCGGCAGACGAATGCCATGCCAGTGGACCGTCGTGGTTTCGGTCAATCCATTCTCGACGGTCGCTCGAAACGGCGTGCCCTGCTGGACTCGCAGGACCGGGCCCGGCTCGATGCCGTTGTAGGCCCACACCTCGGTCGGCGGATGCTCGTCACCGACCATGCGGACGCGTGCCTTGCCGGGCCGCAGTGTGGTGGTCAGACCAAGCGCGGCTGGACTGTCGTCAGCGCGTACGGGCCGGGACAGCGCGCCGAAGGCGCAGGCAAGACCTGCCTGCAGGAATTGGCGTCGGCCCAAGGCCGAAGGAAAGATCAATGGCATACCACATCGTCCGTCTGGCGCTTGCCCCGCCTCGTCGCCGATAGGCCGAAGGGCAAGTCTCCATCCCGCGCGTGACGCGCGGGCTCATAACAGCTCGGTCCCGCGCACCGGCCTCAGCCGGCGGGCGGGTTAGTCGAGGACGATGGGTCTAGGTGGGAACGGGTCGGGAGCGGGATCGGCTCCAGCCAGCCGCGCGGCGGGTGGCCAAATATAATCGGCCCGAAGGGCGATGCGCCCCGGCAAGAGCGCCGGCATGGGAAGAACCGCCGGAGCGGATACACAGGCGAGAACGGGACAGACCGGCATCTTGTCGGGAGCCGTACCGCCTGACTGATGCTGGTCGGGGCAGTTCTGGCATGGCTGATCGCCCGCCATTCCCGCCATATGATCCCCGGACACGCCCATCGGCATCGCGCGCACGCCTACCGGCATCGCGACCGCAAGGGCGACGATGAGGACGAGAAGCGCGCGGACGACCGACTTCGCCATGGCCGAAAGGTAACGCCACCCCGGGGTCATTTCAAGCGGATCCGGGGAAATGCGATCCCGCACGGGGTCGAGGGGACCGGTTTCAGAATGCGACAATGGGCATGCACGCCTTGATTTTGTTGGAGATTGCCGTACCCACATGGCCTAGATGCGCGTCGACCGCTCCGCTCGCCCTCGCGAGCGATTGAAAGCCCGCACGAGCGGGTGGCGATAGAGCGCATAAAAGATCAGGGGCACTCCTACCGCGCTTGGCACGAACCAGAATGCCAGGTCCGGGAGTTTTCTCCACAGCGGCAAATTCCGGCCGTTGTCCACATAGAACGCCGTCAGCATCAGAATGTAAGATGCGCCCATGCCGACAAGATGAAGTCGAAGCCATTGCTTCCAATGTCGACGGGCAGCGGTACGCCCTAGACCGGCGGCACAAAATGAAAGTGCTCCGAGAATGAACAAGGGATAGTTCGCGGCCCAACGCATGAAAGACAGCGCGCTCATCGTGATAAACACACCAAACACGCACCAAAAATAAACCGTGCCAAAGTTCGAGTGTCGTCCATGACCCTTGCTACTCAGCATCGCAACGGCCCCGGAAACGACGGCCGCGAAGCCGAGCAAGACGTGGACGCCGACGATCGCGAGAAATACCGGATCGGCCGAGGGGATCGGGATGCCTAGAACCACGGTGGTATTTTCGTGGGCCAATGTCGCCATCCGATCAGGCATTCCTATGCGTATCGCTCGGCATCGTAATCCATCAGTAGCCATGCTCGGTCAGGCGAGGTCGGTTCGTCTATATGGCCGTGGGATCTGCTAGCTGCAAAAGGCCTCCGCCGCAGCTTAGCGCCACCACAAACTTAGATCGATCCGCATCCGGGCCGCTTGGCGACCCACCGCGCAGTCCTTCTCCACAAGAGGCTTGACCTTGGAGTTAGCTCCAAGCCGTAAGTTCGGGCTGAACCAGCGCCGACTGTCGCGAGAACGGAGAATGGAATGAAAACGACGATTTTCAGAATCGAAGGCATGAACTGCGATGCGTGCGCGAACACGATCAAGGGCCTGGTCGAAAAGGAACCCGGCGTGCGGATGGCGTCCGTTTCGTTCTCCCAAGGCCGGGCGCGCGTCCTGTACGACCCCAAGGCAACCCCAGAAGACCGCCTTGTTGAGGTGATCCAAAGGCCCGGTTTTCGGGTCGTGGCCCGGGAAGGGGTAGCGCAAGCGGGCTGCTAAAGCGCCTGCGCACGCAAGCGACCAGACGCGATGGAGAATTCAATGAGTACCGCCGCAACAGCCGAAACTAATTTCACACTGTGGAGCGAAGAACCCTCATCGAGGCCAAATCGTCGCAAGATCCGAGCGCGCATCGGCGGTCTCCATTGCTCGCTCTGCACCGGCACGATCGAGAAGGCGCTTGGGCGTCTGCCAGGCGTTGACAAGGTGGCGGTGAGCCTGACGCACGAACAGGCTCTGGTCGAATACGACCCGGCCGTGGCTCGTCCGGAATTCTTCCTCCAGACGCTGCGGGATATCGGCTACACGATTTCCGACCCGCGCAAGCTGAGGCCGTTCGAGGAAGAAGAGCGTGACCTTGTGCGCGAGGCGCGGCGCTTTGTCGTTGCCGTCGTGCTAAGTGTCGCCTCGATCCCGATAATCGCGGATCCCGCGGTCGGGTGGATCGGCTTTCTGCCCGCACTGGTTTGCCTCAGCCTCGGCGCCTTTGTCTTTCTCGTCCTGAGATCGACCGGCCTCTGGATCGCGACAGCGAGCGCTACCGGGCTTGGCGCGATGTCGCTGACGTTGCTCTATCTCAACTTGCAGGGATATCTGATCACTGCTGCTCCCTGGCTCACCGGTGCGCTCGCCTTCGCGCTGGTATTTGGTGTCGGCAGGCACATCCTCTACATGGCCGTCCAGGCGCTTCGGCGCGGCATCCTCAACCAGCATGTACTTCTCGAGATCGGCGCATTCGCTGGCATCGCCGGCGGCGTAATCGGGCTCATATTGATGCGGCCAGGTTATCCGACGGCCGCGTTTTTCGCGGTGTCGGTAATGGTCGGCACCTACCACATCTTCTCGGAATGGCTGTCGCTTATCGTCAAGACGCGGAGCTCCCAGGCGGTCAAGCGCCTCCTGGACCTGCAGCCTGAGACCGCGCGAATCGTGCGCGGAACCCAGGAAATCGAAATGCCGATTGAGGACGTCGCAGTGGACGATCTCGTACGCATCCGTCCTGGCGAGCGCGTCCCAGCAGACGGGACGGTGGTTGAAGGGCGTTCGGGCGTCGATCAATCGCTGGTGACCGGCGAATCCATCCCGGTCGAAAAGGTCAAGGGTGATTCAGTCATCGGCGGCTCGATTAACGGCACCGGCACTCTCTTGGTGCAGATAACTGCCATCGGTGAGGGCAGCTTCCTGAGCCAGGTGATCCGCCATGTCGAGGATGCTCGGGCTCTAAAACCCGGCCTCCTTCATCTTGTCGACCGAGTGCTGCGGATTTACACGCCGACCGTTCTGTTGATCGCCGCTTTCGCGGTGATCGGCTGGCTCATCGGGTCCTGGCTCGGCACCGGGCAGGTCGACGTGGAGCGCGCCGTCTTCGCGGGTCTCAGCGTGCTTGTGATGGGCTACCCCTGCGCCGTCGGCATCTCGGCACCGCTCTCGATCGTGCGCGGCGCCGGTCAAGCGGCCGAACGGGGAATCCTCATGCGAACCGGTGAAGCCTTCCAAGGCTTCCGGCTGGTCAAGCGGATCGTGCTCGACAAGACCGGCACCCTCACCGAGGGCCGTCCCGTTGTGCGTGAGATCGAGACTGTCGGCGTCAGCGAGCCCGAGCTGCTCGCGGTTGCCGCTGCCGCAGAAACCTCTTCGGAGCATCCACTCGCTCAGGCTGTGGTCAAGGCCGCATTCGATCGTGGCGCGACGCCATCCGATGTCGCCTCATTCGAAGCGTTCCCCGGCAAGGGCGTCGTCGCGCGCATCGACGCCGGCGAGGTTGTCGTCGGCAGCCCGCGGTTCCTCGCCGACCAAAACATCGACCTCGCGCGTCTTCGCAACATCATCGAAGCTCTTGAAGCCAAGGGACGAACGGTGATCGCTGTCGCGCGCGATGGGCGCGCGCTAGGCGTCGTCGCACTGGGCGATACCCTTCGACCTGACGCTCGCTCGACCGTCATGGCGTTGCGCAATGCCGGTCTCAAGACAATCCTCGTCACGGGCGACAACGAACGTGCGGCGCAACGCGTCGCGGACGAGCTGGGCGTCGATCGGGTGCATGCCGGTGTCTTGCCGCAGGACAAGGCCGGGATCGTGCGGGAGCTGCAGGCCGACGCCCGAGTCGCGATGGTCGGCGACGGCATCAACGATGCACCGGCTCTGATGCAAGCCGATATCGGCATCGCCATGGGGGGCGGTACCGATATCGCGATCGAAGCCGCGGATATCATTATTCTGTCGAACCGCCTGGCAGCACTTCCCGAGGCGCGCGAGATCAGCGGACGGAGCTATCGGAAGATGGTGCAGAACGTGACGCTGGCCTTTCTTTTCAACGGGGCCGGCATTCCGCTCGCGGCGACGGGGCTGATTCACCCGGTATGGGCGATGGTGGCGATGGCCGTGAGCGTCACCGCGATCTTCTTCAACTCGCTATGGGGAAGCCCGCGACTCTTTTTCGACGCGATCCGCAGCGTCGGCCGACCGATAGTGCCGACATCCCTACAGGCGGCGTGACCAAGAAATGATTGGAGCTGTGGAAACGGCGGCGGCGAGCGACGAGCGCCGACGCGAACGCCTTCTCAAGGTGCTCGCCGTCGCGACCTTCATCATCTTCTTCCAGGCCTACATGGTGGCTCCGATTATACCCGCCCTGTCGAGTGCCTTCGGAGTGCCGGTCGAGACAGTCGGGCTCATCGTGCCGGCCTATTTGATCCCCTACGGGATTGCGACCCTCGCGTACGGTCTCCTGGCAGATCAGCTGGGCATCCACCGCGTGATGTTCGCGTCCTTGGCCACCTTTGCAACGCTCACGATGCTATCCGCAACGGCGCGGTCGATTGAACAGCTCATGCTGTGGCGGCTGGTGACCGGGATCGGGGCGAGCGGCGTGGTTCCGCTCGCCTTGGCGTTGGTTGGCCGGCTCTATCCTTACGAGCAGCGGGGCCGACCGCTCGGCTGGCTGTTCGGCGCGATGGCCGGCGGCATGGCCTTCGGTTCACCGCTGGGTGCGATGATCGTACCGTTCGCGGGCTGGCAAGGTCTGTTCCTCGTCGTCGGCGCGACCGGCGCGGCACTGCTTCTCGTCCTTCTACCTTACCGAACCCTCATTGCCGCGACGATTCAGCCGGTAACGGGTACGATCCGAGATCTCTTTCAAGGCTACCGAGAGCTGCTCGGCACGCCGCGCGGACAACGCACCTACGGCTACGTCCTTATCAACTCCATCTTTCATTCCGGCGTCTTCACCTGGCTTGGCGTGTTCTTCGAGCGGCGCTATGGCGTCGGGCCGGTGGGTATCGGCCTAGCGCTGCTGGGTTATGGCGTGCCTGGTTTCCTGTTCGGACCGGTGATCGGCCGCGCGGCGGATCGCTGGGGCCGCGCCCGACTGATACCCATCGGCCTTTTTCTGAGCACCCTGGCTGCAGCGGCTCTGCTGTACGGCTTTCCGATGGTCCTGGCCCCGGTGATCGCGATGGTCCTGTCCTTGGGCTACGACATGACCCAGCCGCTCTTCGCCGGGATCGTCACTTCGCTCGGCGGCAAGCGACCTGGGCAAGCGATGGGGCTGAATGTCTTCACGCTGTTTGTCGGTTTCGGGCTTGGAAGCCTCGTCTTCGGTCAGCTGATACGCTTCGGGTTCCCGCTCGCCCTGGGGGTATTCGCAGCCATCGAACTCGCCATCGCCTTTTTGTCCCTAGCGCTGTTCCGTGCCGAGGTTCCGGCACGGACGAGGCCAGATGCCTTGGTTCGGGAGACACACAACTAAGCCGGTTTGGTCACCCAAGCCCTGTTCGCCGGCCCGGAGGTCGCTCGCCCCTTGACCTTGGAGTATACTCCAGGGTCCAGAACATCCCTGGAGAATCGACATGTTCACGATCGGCAAACTCGCCGGCCTCACCGGCGTCAGCAACGACACGCTCCGCTACTACGAGCAGGAAGACCTGATCAGGCCTGCCGACAAGAGCCCGGCAGGCTATCGGCTCTACGATCAGGAATCGGCCCGGCGCATTCACTTCATCAAGCATGCCCAAGCCTGTGGCTTCACGCTGGCCGAAATACGCGAGCTCCTGATGCTGCGAGGCCTCGACCAAGCCTGCTGCGGCGACGTCCGAACACGGGCGATCGAAAAGAAGCTTCAAATCGAACAGAAAATTCGAGCAATGAGGGCCATGTCCCGGGCGCTCGATCACTTGATCGAAGACTGCGCGGACGAGACCAAGCCGGTGAAGGAGTGCGCGATCATCGCGGCACTCGAACGAGCGAACCTTTCAGCGCCGATTCAATCGCCATGAAGATCGAGCTGTTCTACACGCCTGGCTGTTCTGCTTGCCTGGCGCGGCACGACGAGCTTCGTGCTGCCGCAAAGGCTGTGGTCAGAGATCTCGACTGGCATGACGTTGACGTCCTCGAAAATATGGAGCGCGCCGTCGATCTCGGTGTGGCGACACTGCCCTCGATCGTTATCGACGGTGAGCTCACGTTCACCTCGATGCCTACAGTCACCCAGTTCCGCAATGCGCTGGTCCAGCGCGATCGAGGTCGCTCCTGATGGATGTCGAGACGCTTCGCTCTGCGGTCGAACATGCCGGTATTGCTGCTGCGGGCGTCGCCTTCCTGGCTGGGCTTGCGTTCAGCTTCAACCCCGTTGCGCTCGCCTCCATACCGGTCTCACTCGCATACGTGACCAAGGGTCGGGACAGGGGCCAAGCATTGCTTTTCGGCTCGATGTTTATTCTCGGATTGATCCTCACACATGGCGTCCTTGGACTCATCGCGGGACTAGGCGGCAAATGGGCCGCCGACCTCACGGGCCGCGGCTGGGGCCTGTTCCTCGGGCCGCTCTTGATCGTGCTTGGCCTGATGTGGGCCGGATGGCTTCGCATTCCACTGCCGTCTTTCGGTTTCCGAGCCACACGCCCCGCCGCCGCCGGAGGCGCCTTCCTGCTCGGGATTCCGTTCGCGATCGCGGTCTGTCCCGTATGCACGCCGGCGCTGGTCGTTCTCCTTGGCGTGACGGCCGGATTAGGGTCGGCGTTGCTTGGCGTGGTTCTGTTGCTGGCCTTCGCCCTTGGCCGCGCGGTTCCGATTGCGTTCGGCGCTTTTGCCGTGGGGTGGGTTGAGAATCTCAAGCCCATCGCCGGCTTCCGCCGCGGGTTCGAAATCGCCGGCGGGCTGACGCTGATCTTCATGGGCTTCTACATGCTCAACGCAGTGCTGATTTGGATACCCGCGTTGGCCATCTGAGATGCAAGTGACAACCAATACCGTCGACACCCAATTAAACGACATGGTGCGCGGGCGGATTGCGGCCGCCATTGCGAGCCTCCTCGCGGCGCTTGCAGCCTCGTCGTGCTGCCTGTTGCCCGTGGTTCTGTTTACGCTTGGCGTGGGTGGCGCCTGGATTGGCAATCTCGTCCGCTTAGCGCCGCTCCAGCCATATTTCATCGCGGCGGCGGCCGCTTCCCTGGGCGCCGGCTATTGGCTGGTGTACCGCTCGCGCAACGCATGCGCGAACCACGGAACGTGCAGCACGCCCATCGCTGACCGGCTAGTCACGAGCGTTCTCGCCGTGGCGACGGTTCTCGTGGTGCTTGCCATCGGCTTCAAGTTCTTAGCGCCCATGCTCTCGTCCTGAGGGAGAACGCCATGACGAGGTTCGTCATTTCCCTTGTCGTTATTCTTCTTGTGTCACCGCAGTCGGCATCCGCCGCGGAGCGAACCGTGCTCCTGACCGTAAGCAATATGTACTGCGAGGCGTGTCCGTACATAGTGAAAAAGACCCTCGAGCGCGTGGCCGGCGTGTCGAAGGTGAGCGTGTCATTCCAGGACAAAACTGCCGTGGTGGTCTTCGATGACGAGAAAACTCGCGTAGAGGATCTCACCAGCGCGACGGCCAAAGCCGGTTTCCCATCAGAGCCGAAAAGTTGATCCAATTCGTCGGATCAACTTTTCGGCCTGGAGTAAATAGCCGTATGTCGGACCGCGTCGTGGAGTATCAGTCAATTGTCAAGTGTCCGATCTGCGGCCACGAGACGGCTGAGACCATGCCGGCCAATGCCTGCGTTTGGATCTACACCTGCAGGAACTGTGGGCAATCGTTGAAACCGAAGCCAGGCGACTGCTGTGTTTTCTGCTCGTACGGATCGATCGCCTGTCCACCGATGCAAGTGGAGAATCCGGCTTGCCTGCCAGGAGATGGCTGATAGCGCAGCGGCAGCAACCCAATTAGTTGCTCATCGCTGTTGCGAAGCCGTGTTCGTATTGCGCCAGACCATCGCTTGCTATCGACTACTTTCGCTGGCGAGGATTTCCCCGGAACCCGCTACGGCATTCCATTCTACTCCACAATACTCCCCGTCACGCCCACTCGATTCTCTCAATGCATCGTAACGCGCTGATTTATAAGCGCAAAATATTTCTTCCGACGGTCAAAGCCCGACCGTCGGACCGTCAAAATTTTCGGCTTTTGATTCTAAAGGAAAATTTGCGCGTTCTAAGTTTTTTGCGCTTCCAGCCACTATCGCTGTCGATTGGTCGATTTTTCTTCTGACACCCGCTGGCAGACCGACTCCAACAGATTCCAAAAAGACCGTCACGGGTCTTCTACCACATGAACGCGTCGACGAACATGCTCGGCCTGTCGAACGAAGATCAATCCTCCGCTTCGGCGGCTAACAGGCGCTCCTCAAGCTCTTCGACGAACGGCGATCGCCCAAGGCGTTGGGCACCGTACCGGCCTGGGATCCAGCCCGAATAGAGCATGTGCACTGCGTCGCGCGCGCGAGTCAGCCCAACATAAAACAGACGACGGCTCTCCCGAAGCTCATCTTCGGTCTCGCGCCGCCAGGGCATCGCGCCCATATCCATACCGACCATGATCACGACGTCATATTCGCAGCCCTTGGCGGAATGCAGCGTCAAAAGATTGATGTGCGACGGCGAGCCATCGCGACCCCCGAGGCTCTTGATATCGAGCCCTTCAAGCTTGCCGCCACGCGCAAAGGCTTCACTCATGCGACGCACCTGCTCACGTTGATCGGCGAGGCTTGGTTCGCTCGCTGTCAGCGGATCGACCAGCGCCGCCCGGATCGCGGCGACGAACGACACAGCAGCGCCTTCGTCGGCACGATGCTCGGACAAGAATGACGTCAACGTTCGGGCCGCACGCCGCATTTCGAGTTCGCTTGCGCGCCCCGACCGAAATCCAACCCATCGAGAAATGAGCCCCCCAAGCTGAGGTCGGCCAGCGCGCCAGCCTCCCGCACACCAAGCTGCGCAGTCCTCGATCCAACTCGTGAGGGCGACCTTCTTGTAAGGGGCGGCGTTGTCGACGCGAATATAGTCGTAGCCCGCCGCCGTGAGAGCGTCGGCGAAGACGTCGCCGACATTGGCAGCGCGGTATAGGATCGCGACATCTCCGATAACACGGCCCGGCTTTTCCGCTAGAGACGCCGGAATAAGGTTCCCGACGACATAGGCAGCTTGGTCTTCCAAGCCACCGGGTCGTTCGGTGAATTCAATGACTGCTTGGCGGCGCGGGTCGAGGGGCTGGTAGCCGCGCGCCTCACCCAGAGCCAGTTCGGACGCGCGGATGATCCTTCCCGCCGAACGGTAGTTGAGCTGGAGCTGCACTGACTCGACGTCGTCACGACTAGCAAGCTCGAGCAGCAAGGCACCATCTGCGCCAGCAAAGCCGTAGACCGATTGGTCGGCATCGCCGACGGCAAACAGCCGCACACCGCCCTCGAATGCGAGACGTTTCACAATCCGGTGGAGCGGCACACCCAGGTCCTGATATTCATCAACCGCAAGCACAGGCCAGCGCGCTTGAATCGCCGGTAGTACCCAATCGTGGTCGGAGACTAATCGGTTGCCGAAGATTACCAGATCGTCAAAATCGATCAGACCGGCCCGCCGCAACGCCGCTTCATAGCCCTCGATGATGCGAGCAAGATCGGGGTCGCTCTCCCAGTCAGGCGCATCCCGGTCGAGATGGACGCGCCGATACTTGCCCATGTCGTGTGTTTTATAGGGCTGGCCGATTCCGAGCAGACGCTCAGCCACCTGTTTGAACGCAGAATCGGCCTGGCGCGTCGTTGCGAGCGTCAGTGGATACGGCACGTCCAGTCCCGCGAGCCGCGCATAAGGCATCAGGATATGGCGAAGGCAGAAGCCGTGCACAGTACCCACGAAGAGGTTGGGTGCGTCGCGCAAGCCAAGCACCTCCAGCCGCCGCGTCAGCTCCCTGGCACATTCCTGACTGTAAGTGATGCAGGCGACACCGCGCGGCGCTCTCACATCTTCGGCAAGGATCCGCGCCAGCTTGAGCACTAGCGTCTTGGTCTTTCCGCTTCCTGGCCCTGCGAGGACGACGCAGTGCCCACGCGAGTCGTAGGCAGCCTGTTGCCCTGGGTTGCCGACTAGATCGCCGGCGTACCGCAGATAGGCGGCACTGGTGCTACGCAACGGCATCGCGGATGCGTTCCAGCCCAGTCCGAATGTAAGCCGGGCACCGCCGCTCTGTCGCGCCAGGCGCCAGCCGTTGAGCGAAGCGTCCCTTGCCAACTCGCTCGATCAACCCGAGCAGCCGATCAACATTCACGGTCGCGGGATTTGCCACCCAGCCATCAATCTCCTCACGTCCAGCCCGCCGCAGCGGCAGCTCCGATTTGAGGACCTGGCCCATACGGCGCGCGAACCCAGAGCCGAAGAGTTCCGGTTCGAGTGTACCGCCGTTGACGAAAATGCCAAGCCGCTCACCGCGCCGAAAGATTGCGGCGTCGGCGAGATCGTCATATGCGGGGCCCGGCTCAACAATCTCTAGGAGCTTTTGAACCCGTCCGCGTGCTAGCGGAGAGCCTGCCCCAACCGGGTCGAGGTCTGTCAAGACGACATGCGGGATGGCAAGGCCTGCCGGTCCGAGCAGCTTTACATATGGTGCGAAATTGGTGCCCCCAACCGAGCAGACCGATATGCCTTGCTGGTCGAGGTGAATGTCCAGCGCCTCGGCGAAGGCCGGGACGAGGAACCGCTCGGCATCACCTTCGACCAGAATGACGCCGCGGGCAAAGAACAGTTCGCCTCGCGTCACGTCGATGTAGCGCTGAAGGTCGGCTTCGTCCGTCGCGGTTAGCGGCGTCTTCGCGGTCGAAACGCCGACGGTGCGATTGCCGTCGCCACGCAGCAGCACCAGTGAACGTAGCGGCGCGATGCTGGCGATGTGCGGCGAGTGTGTGGTCAGGATCGTCGTCAGCCGCGACGCGAGTGCTGGCCCTTCGTTGCCGTCACCCTCGGCATCGTCGTCCTCATCCCCCGCCTCATCCGCCTCTGCCAGAAAGTGACGATAGACGAGCCTTTGCACCTGCGGGTGCAGGTGCGCCTCAGGCTCCTCGACAGCGAGGAAGGTGTGGTCACGTTCTCCGTCCTCCACAAGGCGATCGAGTTCGAGGCTCTTCAGCGCGAGGAAAATCAAGTTGGCGGTGCCAAGGCTAGCATCGGCCACACCGCGAGCACCGTCATCGATAAGCAAGCGAAGCGCACGCAACAGTGCGTCGATCCGGGTCGGGGCAAGCCCCAGCGAGATCGTGGTCGCATGCGCCGGGCCGACCATCTCTTCAAGGCGACCGCTGATTGTCTGCGCGACGGTCTGGACCTCATCCCGTTCGGCAAGCGCATCTTGCGCCGTATCGACCGCCTCTTGGATGGCGTCGCGATCGGCCTCAATTAATCCGGCGGCCAAACCCTCGATCAACGGCCGCAACGGAGAGCGCCGCCAAGTCGCCAAATCCTTCTCCGCATCGCGCAGAGCTGCGAGTACATCCAACGGCAGCATACGCCGCAGCCCTGGGCGCATCGCATTGTCTGGATCGATACCACCGAACAGTATGTACTCATAATCTGCGATGCTTCGCGGCTCGCCCTCCAATCCGACCTTGGGTTGGAAACGGTAGGTAAGGCGCGAGACCATCGGTGGTCCCGGATCAACGATGCAGTCACCCAAGTGCGCGAGCAGTCGCGGATCGTATTCGAAGTCCGTGAGCTCGATGGCGATCTCTATAACCGCGCCGAGCTTGTCGTCGCCCAAGCCGTCCCAGAAGTGTTCAAGCCCCAGTTGGCGGTCACGTTCGGCGAGCCCCGGATCGAGAATAAGCTGAAGAGCGAAGATCAGATTGCTCTTACCAACCTTGTTCTCTCCGACGACCACCAGGTTGTCACCCGTTTCGATCTCGAACTCCGAGAAGTTCGCAAAATTATTGATTCTGATTTTCGAGATACGCACGCTGCCCCCCTATCCACGCCATCGTCATCTTCTTCTTTTTGGCTGTGCGACGCTATTACTGAGCCACTGCCGCACGTTGCCTTCCCGCAATATCGCTGGCGTGCATTTTTGAGAATCCCCCGTACGCACTCTACGCTGTCTGAAGGTTGAGGTCGCGGACGGGGATATAGGCGCGATTGGTTTCAGCCGCTCGCCTAGCCTTTTCTTCAAGCACTGCAATGAGCGAAACGCGACGTGAAAGCACCTCATAAAGATCTAGCCCATCGACACAGATGAGGTTTGTCCGCCGACCACGGCTGAATGCCTCCAAGCCCTCTTGTGTGAAGCCCGAGTTGCTGACGAACAAGCCTCGCGTCCACACGGCCTTGCCGGAAACTTTTCCGGAAAATGCCATAAGGTCAGCGAAGCCAATTTGCGGCCCGTGCCACTTCGCCTCGACTAAGTACGTTTCCGTGTGTAGCCGAAAGCTGCCATCAATTTGCTCTCCCACGATACGGAAGGATCCGCGAGGCGCCAGATCGAATGCAGCAAACACGTCCGAGAGAAAGCCCTCGAATCGCAGCCCTCGTTCCTGTGGGTTTAGGTTGGAAATCTCCATCAAGCGAGCAATCAGCGACTGAGCTGAGGCCTCCGAGAGCTTTAACTGGATGGTAGCGTGAAAAGGCTTCGATGACTCGCCGAAGCTCCGTAAGAAAGCTGGATCAAGAAGCTCCGGTATTTTGAAAGATACACCTGGCAGCGCCGCATTCAGACGATCGATTTCGTCGCGACTAAGCGGGTTACCCTTCCCGCGGCGCCACGTCATCGACTGGTGGACGATAGCGACGATCAGCGTGGTAAAACGGCTGCGACGATACTCCAACGTCCGCTTCAGGAGTTCGACGATCGCTGGCCGCTTGCTCCCAGCGATCCAGAAGTCGCCAACTCCGGCTTGCGCAGCGGCGAGCGGGAAAGCCGTCTTGTTATTGCCGCTCCCGGGCAGGAAGTCGTAGAGAAGATCGGCGATGTTCTCTACGGCCTGCGCCTCTGCCAGCGACAACATAATTCACTCCTCCGACGAAACGAGTCTAAGCGCCGGTCGCGGACGGCTTCGATCGTTGCTGTGAGGAACGCCGTTGAGGCTCGTCAATGCCAATCCGAACACTAATTCATCAATATCTCTAGGATTTATGCGCAGTGAATCCGCAATCTCCTCTTTGCTGATACTTTCCTTTCGAAGTGCTGCGAACACTTTTTGTAGCACCTGCGAAATCTCGCGAAGACCGCCGTCCGGCTCATTTTTCCTAAATCCGCGCGACGATATCTCGATATAAAGCTTGCGATAATGCCATTCAGACAGAAGATCGAGCTTATGGAGGCGATACGTCATCGCCGCCAGGGACACGCCCCAGATCTTCTTGAGCCGCATGAGGTTGTCGATAGTGGCAAAGCGCGGCGCATGTGCACGTACGCTGGCTGGCGGCATAAGTAATGCCGACGCAAAAGCGTTGGCGTCCTGCTCGGCCTCTTGACCATTGGGCGCTGCATGACGATGCAGGATCAGATGCCCAAGTTCGTGGGCGGCGTCGAAGCGCCCGTGCTCCGCGGACTTTAGCGTATTAAGAAATACGAACGGGCGATCCCGACGCCACAAGGAAAACGCGTCAACCTCGGCGGCGTCGATGGCCAGGGAATAGACACGCACCCCCTTCGCCTCAAGCAAGTGAATCATATTCTTGATCGGGAGCTCTCCGAGCCCCCAGGCTCGTCGCAATGCCGCCGCAGCCGTCTCGGGATTGGAGTCACGGCCAAGATCGGGAAGCTCGGGTGGCGGCAGATCAAATCGCGCTTCAATCCATTCGTTCAACAACATCGCTATGGCGCCGCTGCCGAGCGCCGTGTCACGTTGGCGCGCAGTCATCTTGGACAACGACCGAAAACTCGCCGTATCAATTGCCGGCTCCTCGATGTCATCGCCGAAGAAGAATGCCTGCGGGAAGCTCAGTGTACGGGCGATAGCAGCCAAGCGTTCAGGCTCTGGGCTGAACTCACCCGTCTCATAGGCCGACACCGATCTCAGTTCCACGCCAACGCATGCGGCGAGGCGTGTCTTGGTTAGACCACGTCGCCGACGAGCCCAAGTAAGGCGTGTTGGGTTGAAGGTATCAACGGCGGTCATGCCTTCCGCTTCACATCGATATCGAGATCCGGCCCTTGCGGTGTCACGACTTCCACATCTGCGCCATCCAGCGGGATCGACGGCAACATGATCCGTTCCTGCCAACGCGTGATTCGGCCATCGGACGAAAGCTGGGATGGCAACGATAGCTCACACCGCACCTCCTCGTTGGAGCGATGCAGCAGCAGAAACCAGGTTAAAGGCCCCTCGTCGCCTCGTACATGCGGCATGTCCGGAAGCGGCAGATCCAGTTCGAGCTGCACCTGGTTGACCGAGATCGCGTCGGCCGTGCTGACGCCCTTCGGCGCCCTGTTGCTCACGCTTGCGGTTGGGATTCCAGTGCCGGCGTCGCCGGAGGCAATGTTGATGGCCATCGAGCCATCAGGGTGCACCACTAAAGCGTAGTTCTTCTCATCCGATCGCGTCCACCCGAGCGGCAGCAGCCCTTCCCGGAGCGCTGCTACAGCTTCCATCCAAGCCGCGATGCCAATGGCGAATGGCGGATGATTCGCGGTGAAGCTGACCCACGACAAGTACCAACGCCGCGCGGCATGCGCGAGAGGTTCAACGGTAAGCCCCATAGAGGCCAACCGGCCCCCCACGTCATCGGCATCTACATATACAGGCAGGCTTGCGACCATCGGGTTTCACCAAGACAGATGAGGTTCCGGTTTTTCTACCTCAAATGAGGGAGAAAAACAAGAACCTCCGTCATCGCCCAGTTATGCTGTCTTCCCCGAGATGCCGCAGGTTGTCGCTAATCCGAGCCCTTACCTCCGCAACTGATTGGCCCCACACCTCCGCCAACAATGTGATCGCCTGCTCCGCATCCCACGGCAACGCCGGGCGTCCGTCTAGCTGCGCGAACGGACCGTCTGTCTCCGTGAGAACACGATCACTTGGCATTCTGGCTGCCAACGCTCGCCCCTTATCGCCGGAGAGCATGGCCGGGCCAATACTGAACCAGCAGCCCAGTTCTACGGCCTGCGCCAACTCCCGCGGCGTCCCGGAAAACCAATGCAGGATCGGAAGGCCAGCGCCGGGATGCGCAGCCAACGTGTCCAGGACGGGGCGCGCGGCGCGGCGGCTGTGAACCGAGAGGATCCGTCCTCCTGCTTTTTCACACAGCTCCAGGATGCGTGTGAACGTTGCAATTTGATCATGCCAGTGGCGCTTGTACTCCGGGCCGCCATCGAGACCCGTCTCCCCCACATAGCGATTTTCCGGAAGCAGCCGCTCAAACAATGGCAACTCACCTTTCCGCTCATGCGCAATCTGCGGGTGGAGGCCGAGCGCTGTTCGTATCCGCGGCGCGCTTCGCGCCAGCGCGGCCGTACCAGCCCATGCCGATGGGGTCGTGGTCACAGACAAGACGTAGACGCCCCGCGCTACGCACTCTCGCACCACCGCATGGGGATCTGGATAGAGATCGAGATGACAGTGAAAGTCGATCATGTAACGCCGTAGGCTTGGTGCAGGCGCGTCAATTCAGCCAAACCACGTTCCACCATAGCTCGAAGCGCGGCGCGATCTGAAATCATCGGCGAACCGAGCGAATTCCCCAGCCAAACTTCAAAGCCATCGGCGGCGACGGCTGCGAGCGCCATGGCAACGGACCGCACATCATCGAAACCGGCGTGATCGTCGTCGTTTTTCCCGAGCGCCTCATAGACGTAGCCGGTCGTGTCCGGTACGCCGCCCCAGACCATGAAAGCGGCTCGCCGGACTTGGCAGGGTACACACCGACCACATTGATGATAGTTGAAGCGTTGGAATCTGCCGCAGCTCGTCGAACGAACTGCTTCGGCCTTGAGCAGATCCTGATCTGCGCAGCCCCGCAGCATCTCCCCTTTTGTCTTTGCGATGTAAGGATTTTCGATACGGATGCGTAGGTCTGCCGCATCAAGGATGTGCTGCAAACGGGTCAGGTATTCCGGATGTGCTGTCCGAGTGCTCAAGCTCCCGAGACGCCCGCCGGTCAGCGGCGGGTTGATAGCAATAAAGCCATTTTCGCACACGTACAGCGGCACTGAGTGTCCTTGATGGTGCCGCTGCAAGCTGGTCGCCGCTGCCACACCGAATGCGATGAAAACCAGTGACCGAGCCCGTTGCGATGATTCCTGGATACCTGGTGAATGAGCATTGTGATTGAGCTGAAGATGATTGAGCCCACCGCCAATGCGGCTCGCGAAATCAACCTGCTTGTCGGCGTCGCCGCGGACGGTCTGGCTCACCACGAACGGCTTTCGGCCGGCAGCAACCAAATCGATTGCGCCAATGAGGCTATCGAGCCCGCCGGATAGGAGCGCAACACAGTCTTCGGCGGGATAGACAGGATTGCGCGGCGGCGCTGGCAGCAGCCCGCCCTCCTGAAACCGAAACGTCCAGAGGTCTGTTGTCAAAAAGCCCAGTGCTTCTGAAAGCGCTCTCGCTTGGCCAGTCCAGAAAGTGGGGTCCGCAACTGCGACGTCGATCTCGAATTCTCGTGTCCAGCCGTCCGGGCTATGGTCTCGCAAACCCGCAAAATCCGCCGTCACGACTGAGAGTGCGATCGACAGCAGGTCCCAAGCCCGCGCAGCCGGCACGAGGTGGCGCCGTTGAATTTCCGATTTCACCGCATCTCCGGCGCTGCCGCGATCCGGCGATCCTGCCTGGCCATATAGAACGACATGCAACGCGTCGCCCGTTTCTATGGACGCACTCGTGCCGGGGCCGCAGACGAGCTTCATTCTGCGTATCCTTCGAACACATCGAATGTGTCTTTAAGAGCGTCCCGCACGACCTGGCCGATCCGCCCTGCGGTCAACATGCGGCCTGCCTCACGCAACTTGCGAAACGATGCCGCCACGGTTTGTTTGACGTAGTCACGCACCTGCTTCAATCGCGCCAGGGCGGCCGCGGCGCTCGGAGCTTTTTCGACAATCGCCTTTCCTACATCGAGCTCGAACCGGCGAAACACATCGATAGCCGTGAATCGTTCGATGGCGAATCCGCGCTGGTCGGGATCGAGGTTTAAGAGGTCGGCTTCAGGGAAACGCGTCAGCAACTCGGACAAGGCGTCGCGGATCGCGGCCCGCTCAGCTTCCGCGTCTTGCGTTCCGTCCACCGGTCGGACCGCCTCGACAACTGCATCCATAACCTCGTTCACCGAACGACCCGCTAGCAACGCCGGGTCGAGCGGGCTGCCGGGCGCCGCCGGTTGGCCTGATGCCACACCGGCCAACGCGCCGCCCAAGGCGCCCGCCGTCGCGGCTGTACTGCCGAACCGCTGCGTGGTGACGTTTGAGCCGCCATATCCGGTCCGCACATAGTGACCGAGACTGCGGCGCATATCACGCTCGTCACCCGTGCGGGCAAAGTCACCGATGCTGCGGCGCGTGCCTGCGAACCGGGCGGGCGGCGCAATCGGTACGACACGCGGGGCCGACGGCGGGGTTGGCGCAGCGGGCGCACTTCCGTCTGCGTCGCCAGGCGCACCCTCATCACCGTCCGCCGGAGGCGCTGCCGCAGGTGGATCTCCGGCAGGCGGATCGGGAGTCCAGGAGGGCACCATCGGGACGCCGCCACCAGGGCCCCCGCTAGACTGCGACGTTCCCATTCTCTCTCTGCCTCTTGATGGCGGCCTTCACCGGCCGGGACACCTGCCCACGGTCCCAGACGTCGAACACGCTCTGCGACCAGGACTGGTCGCCGATCTTCGGAACGATGTTCGGCTGTATTTGCGCCGCCGGTCGCTCGCCCAGGAATGCCGCCAACCGTGCGCCTTGCGGAGGATCGGCTTCGGCGAGTACCAAACATGCTTCCAGGATCGGCGGGACACCCCACTCCTGCTCTTGACGAGCCTTGTCAAGAAGCCGGTCCATCATCACCGTCGTCTCGGCCCGCGGCACTCGCAGTAAACGGGGCTTCAACGTCGTCGCCATGTCCGGATGCTGGAGCAAAGCGGCCAGAAGCTCCGCCGCTTCGGAAGAGAGCCGGTCCTCTGGTGTGATGAGTGGTGTGTGCTCGCGGCTGACATAGAGCGCACCCCGCAAGTCGGTGTCTGCCAGCGCGGGCGGCAGGGTCAGCCATTCCTTCACAAAAGGCTCGTCCCACGGCGCCGGCGCTTCCAAATCCCGTCCCGCAACCGCACGTTCTTCCCAATCGGCCAGAAACGTTGGCTTGCCGTCGTCGCTGGCGCTCACCTTGGCGATCAGCTCGGCATAAGCCTTCGGATTGCCCAGCCGTTCGAAGAGCAACAGCTTGGCGAGCACCGCCTCGTCGACGCCGACTCCTTGGGCATTCGAGATCGTCATCCGGATGGCGAGCGCGTTGAGAAACCGCTTAATCAGGCGGGGGTTGCCTGCGATCCCGGACGCGGTCGTCATCAGAGGCGCAAGCCGATCCGCCGTATCGAATTTGCCAATAAGCTCGGCAGGCAGCGGCGCGTGCAGCGATTGGACGAAGGCCCGGTCCACACGTTTACCCTGCCAGGTCTGGCGCAATTGTGCGCAAACCCCGGCTCGGATCTTCTCCTGGGTCTCGGCATCCAGCTCGCTGTTCTCAACGAACAGCAGCATCATATAGGCACGGACCTCCTGAGTGCCGAGCGGCGGCACACGGATCGGCACCTGGATCAGCTTGTCGAAATAGTTGGTGACGAGGAGATCGTCCGGCACGCCTTCGAAGTGCCGACGCACCGCATGCTTGATCATGTCGTTGTCAGCGGCGATCACGAAGGCCGTATTCTTCAGGAAGAGGAACAGCCGAATCGCTTCCAATGTGGAGATCGTGGTCTCAGGCAGGCACCGGTCGAGATCATCGATTAGCACGACCAAGGTTACGCCGAGCTCATCCAAGGTCTCTTCGAACGTGTCGCGAAGCGCCTGGATTTCTTTGGGCGGCGAAGTCTCCTCCTTGGGCTTGAGGAGGCCGCCCGCGGCTTCTGCGACCTCGCCGGCTTTCCCTTTTGCCTCATCCACCAGCTTGCCATCGACGCCACTGGTGAGCGCACGCTGGCCGAGGCCCCAGATTTCGCCGATCAGCCCCGTTGGCGGGAGCCCAAACGACATCGCGACGGCCGAGCCCGCGACCAATTTCGCCGCTCGCAGCCAGTTGACGCGCTTCAGGAGCGCCTTTGCCTTGTCGAGGCCTTTTTGGCGTGCCTTAGCTTCTGCCTCTAGCTTTGTCGCGATCACGTCCATCAGGGCGGCGCGCGCATCGTCGTAGCCCTGATAGAGCCATGCGTTGAACTCGACGAAAACGAACTCGCGCTCGCCTTCTTGCCGGGGACGTTTGGCTAGGGACGCCTGGATCAACTTGATCATCGACGATTTGCCGATGCCCCAAGCGCCGGAAACGCCGATCGAGATCGGTCGGCCGCGCGCCTGCACAACGATCTCGGCGACCGTGTCCGACACGCCGGAAAAGTTCAGGAAGTCTCGTTCAGTCTCATTGTCGGGCCACATTGCGCTGGCGCCCTTATATATTGGTCGACATGATCGCCTCCCGGCCGCAGGCAGCCGGTTGGAAAGGTCCACTGCGGATGAAGCGAATAGCCCCCTTTGGCAACACGCCGAGGGCATGATACATTTCCTCGGATGAAAGCTCAAGAGACCCGAGGAACTGTATCGGCCGAGTCCCGCCCCCAGCGGGACCAGCTCGCTACGTTTCTGCGCGAGCGCGGCATCGCTCGCCTGGCCGAAATCCGCCGGGCCGGCATCACTGCAGCCACCGTCTCCCGGCTGGAGCGAGAGGGCTTCGTCACCAGACTTGGCCGCGGACTCTATCAGCTCGCGGACGCCGCCCCTGAAGGCAATCATAGCCTTGCCGAGGCCGCCAAGCGGGTGCCCAAGGGCGTCATTTGCCTCGTCTCGGCCCTCGCGTTTCACGGTATCACTGACCAGATGCCGCGACGGGTATGGATCGCCATCGGCCCCAAGGACTGGAAGCCCCAGATCGACTATCCGCCACTGCGCATCGTCCGCTTCGCCGACAAATTTCTGCGCGACGGCGTCGAGACGCATGACATCGAAGGGGTTCCGGTCCCGATCTTCGGCGTAGCGAAGACGATCGCTGACGCTTTCCGCCACCGCCGCTCCGTTGGGATCGACGTCGCCGTCCCCGCTCTGAAAGAGGCACTACGCCAGCGCAAGACCACGCCATCCGAAATCTCGGCATGCGCGATACGAAGCGGCGTCTGGAACGCGCTTCGCCCTTACCTCGAAGCGTTCACCGCCGATGGCTAAGCCGCCGACGAACATCGCCGCATCCGTACGGGCTCGCCTGCTCAATCTCGCGCGGCAGACCAATCAACCGTTCGACGTTCTGCTGACGCGCTTCGTCCACGAGCGACTGCTCTATCGGCTGAGCCGCTCGCCGCACGCAGACCGCTTTGTCCTGAAGGGCGCCATGCTACTCACCACCTGGCTACCGGAGACAGCCCGCGGCACGCGCGACCTTGACCTCTTGGGATTTGGCGATGCCAGCGAGCAGCGCATCCTCGGCATTTTCCGCGAAGTCCTGGCGATCGCCGAGGACGACGGCGTAGCTTTTGACATCGATGCGCTGCAGATCGGACTCATCCGCGAGGAGCTGGAATACGGTGGCGTCCGCCTCCGCGGGACGGCATCACTCTCAGGCGCACGCATTGCGGTCGTCGTCGATATCGGCTTCGGCGATTCCGTGGAGCCAGGCCTTGAGACAATCGACTATCCCGCGCTGCTCGACCTTCCGGCGCCGAGGTTGCGTGCTTACGCCCCCGAGACGGTCATCGCCGAGAAGTTCCAGGCCATGGTCGCGCTCGGGCGCGCCAACAGCCGCATGAAAGACTTCTACGACATCTGGATCCTGACCAAGACCTTTGACTTCGCCCCGGACCGGTTGGCGCGGGCCATCGCCGCGACGTTCGCGCGTCGGCAAACTGAGATTCCGGCGGATCGGCCGGACGCACTCACCCCGGATTTTGCTGACGATCCTCTCAAGCAGCGGCAATGGGCAGCCTTCGTTGCCGACATCAATCATGCTCCCAGGCAGCTTGCGCTGGTCGTAGGAGATCTGGCGCCTTTTCTCATGGATGCCGCAGCGCTGGCCCAGCACCAGCTTCGCCCATAGCTGCAACGAGCATTTCGCTCGAGGATGTCCAGCTCATCTTCGCGCCCGGGTCATCGCTTGGTGGCGCGCGTCCCAAGGCGTCGGTGAGCACGGCCGCCTTTCCTTCGCGAAATTCCCCGAAGAGACCGACGACTAGAGCATGGAGACCTGGGAAGATCGCCTTGCGTCTCGCCGGGCGCGCGGGCATCGCTACGCCCTCCCACGAATTGCTGCAGGTCGGCGGCACGGCGGTGCCTCTGTCGTGGCGCTTCGATCGCGCCGGCGCCATTCGCATCCCGTTCCTCTCCGCCATGGCCATGACCGGGTCGAAGGACGGCGAGCACGGCAGCTACCCCGAGATCGTCGATGCGCTCCCTCGGCATGGCGCTCAAGCGAAGACCGACGCCCAGGCGCTCTATCGTCGCGTCGCCTTCAACGTGCTGATCTCGAACGTCGTTGATCACCTGCGCAACCACGGCTTCCTGTGGCTCGGCAAAGCAGGCTGGTCTCTCTCCCCCGTCTATGATCTCAACCCTGTGCCGACCGATCTCAAGGCCCGCGTGCTGACCACGAACATCGATCTGAACGAAGGCACTTGCTCCCTCGACCTGCTCGTGGCTGCTTCGGAATATTTCGGCCTCGGCCTCGCGGCGGCGCGCGCCATCATCAAGGAAGTTGCGATCGTGACAGCGACCTGGCGGGAGACCGCGAAAGGGCCGGCGCCCGGCACGCGGAGATCACCCGCATGGCCAGCGCCTTTGAGCACGACGATCTCAAGCGGGCGCTCGCGCTGTGACGCGACCTTCATCAACCGCTTCGATCGTGCATACGCGACGTCCTTCTGACCCATGACACCGTCTATGGCTCATTTGAAATTATCGCATCTATCGTAGCCCAACTGCGATAGTTTGCGCGCTCTCAAATGGGGAAAGCCTTCCCCCTGGCCGGCGCCGCGGTCGCCGGCACACCCCCTTCTGCGGGGAGATCCCCGCAACGCCCCCTGTAGAGTGAGAGTGCGGACTGGGTTTTCCGTGACGGGTTCAGGACTGGAGGAGAGGCCTCCGGCGCCCGTCGCGGAGAACCGCGATGTCGAGACACACCGCTCATACTCATACCGGCGCAGATCGGACGAACCTCTATGATGAGATCACGAATAAGATCATCACGGAGCTGGCGGCCGGGCGCGTGCCCTGGGTCCAGCCTTGGGGGACCCCGGCGGCGAAAGCGCCGCTCGCCTTGCCGAACAACGCCTCAACCGGCCGGCGATACTCGGGGATCAACGTCCTGATCCTTTGGGGGGCGGTGATCGAGCACGGCTTCCCTACGCAGAGCTGGCTGACCTTCCGCCAAGCGCTTTCGCTCGGCGGCAATGTTCGCAAGGGAGAGCACGGCACGACCGTCGTCTATGCTGATCGTTTCATTCCGGACGATGAGAGGAAGCGGTCCCAGGAGACCGGAGAAGAAGCTCAGGCGATCCCGTTCTTGAAGCGCTTTACCGTCTTCAACCTCGCGCAATGCGAAGGTCTTCCCGAGGATCTCGCCGTCGTCGCGCCGCCGCCCGAGCCCGGGCTGATCGAACCTACCGTCGAGGCGCTGATCAAAGCGATAGCGATCGACTTCCGTATCGGTGGTAATCGCGCCTTTTACGCGCCTGATGCGGACTACGTCCAGGTTCCGCCCCCGCAAGCCTATTTCGAGGCGATTAACTGGCATCGCACGGCCTTGCACGAGCTCGGCCACGCCAGCGGCCATGTCTCACGGCTCAACCGCGATCTTTCCGGCTCGTTCGGCTCCAAGAAGTACGCCTTCGAGGAACTGATCGCCGAGATGAACGCCGCGTTTTGCTGCGCCTCCCTCGGCATTATCCCGACTGTGCGACACGCCGACTATATCGGCTCCTGGCTCGAGGTGCTCCGCGAGGATAATCGCGCGATCGTTCGTGCGGCATCGCAGGCGAGCAAGGCCGCCAATTATCTGCTCGACTTCCTGCCCGAGCATCAGAAGGCCCTATCGGAGACCTCCGGCGAACGGAGGGCGGCATGATCCTCCTGACCCCGGAATTGCGCGGGCGTCTGCTCACCAACGGCCGCCGCAGCGGCCTCGACCATGTGCCCGTCGTGAAGTTCTTCAATCCACTGGGGATAGGCACCTGGCTCGCGACCGAGCTCGACCTTGGTGGCGACACCCTGTTCGGGCTCGCCGATCTTGGCGAACCCGAGCTTGGATCCTTCAGCCTCGCCGAGATGGCATCGGTCCGCTTGCCGTTCGGCATGAGCATCGAACGCGACATCCTGTTCGAGGGTCTATTCCCGCTCTCGGTCTATGCCGAGGCGGCGCGCCAGGCAGGCAGCATCGTGTGCAGCGAACGCCTGCTGCGCGCAGCGGCGACCGCTTTGCGGAGAGAGTGCTAATGCGCTTTCGCCGCTGGCCACGGCCAGCCGCGATGGCATCAGATCCAGACTTACTGCCTGTCATCGACATTCGCGCTGTCCGGGATCGACTGTTCCTTACCTCATCCCTTTGGCGCGACATCAATGACCATCATCAAACCGCCGCCACCATCCATCTCTGCATTATTGTTCGTCGTGTGATGTGGGATGTGGCAATGAATCAACCATTTGCCCGGATTACGCGCGGTCCACACGACGTCGTATCGCTGCCCAGGCCCGATTTCGACCGTATCGGCCATGTAACGCGCAGAAGGTTGTAATGTTTGTCCGTCGATCGCGACGACTTCGAAAGGTCCACCATGAATATGCATGGGGTGGATAAAGCCATTGTTGGTACCGATAAAGCGTACTTTTACGGTCTCGCCAACCTTCATATGAATCGTGTCTGTTGCGGGATAGGCTTTGCCGTTGATTGTGAAGTAGTTCGGCATACCGCCGTCCATCGGCATCGCTGGATAGGTTAGGCCCTCTCGCATCAGCCATTCCTGCAGTTCCACGACATATTCATGATCCGCCTTGATCTCATCGTCGAAATTTTTTGGATCGACGATGAAGGCGCCATATAGGCCAAGGGCCTGCGTGCGATCTGGATTAGCGTGAGGATGATAAAAATACGTCCCGCTCTGCTGCACCGTAAATTCATATGTGTACGAGCCGCCCGGTGGCACCGGCTCCTGTGTAACATGAGCTGGTCCGTCCATCTGATTGGGCAAGATGAGCCCATGCCAATGAAGTGTCGTTTCCTCGGGAAGCTGGTTGTGCAAGACCACACGTACATGGTCGCCTTCACGCACCCGTATCCTCGGTCCAGGAATCTGACCGTTGTAGGCGTAGGCGTCGACGGTAATCCCAGGCAAAATTGTCCAGCGGATAGGTGATGCGGTGAGCTCGAAGACTTTAACTCCGTTTTCGTCTCGATATGGCAGTAGTTGATCTCCACGCACGTCAAGGCCGTACGACGCAGTAACCTGGCGCGGCAGGATTGCTGCCATGTCCCGCATCGTGTCTACCGATGTGTCACGGTCCATGATCATCCCTGGAGGCATAATTAAACCTCCGACTTCACGTGCCGATACGGACAGATTCAACCAATTGGCTGGCGCAACCAAGCCGACAAATAGAAATAAGACTGAAACACCGCCAACAGCGGCGCGCTGAGTCGCCGTAGACTGCGTCTCCATGTCATGTCCGTGACCGCCGTGCCTCCCGTCGCGACTGGACGAAGCCCGCTCATGGTCGCCGCTCGAGGCCCCATTCGCGGTCATCAGCCCATGCTTGAGCTTCACCGCCACCATCCAGACATTTGCTGGATAGGCCAGCACGTAACCCGCCATAACGCCCAAAGACATGACGCCCCAAAATAGCAACTGGGCCGGATCCATTGCGCGCATGTCGCGCCCCATCATCAGGAAGCTCATCACCGGCGCCATTGCCGCCATCATGAAGTTCATGCTGATGAACTCGGGCAAAAAGCTGCGCTTCACGTTCTCCCAATAGCTTCCGCCCATCATGGACTGCATGAACAGCGACTGGAAAATGAAGAGGCCGAAGCCGAAGCCTGCCAAATATTCAACAATAAGGTCGATCCACATGGGAAGCCCGAGCGCGGCTGTGACAACAGCAGCAACGATGATTCCGGTCGCGTCGCCCGCAATGCAGTGGATTGCTGAACCTACTCCTTGTTTCCATAGAGGCTTGATGAACTGCTCATGCGTGCCGGGCTTAGGCTCCTTATCCGCCAGCACGTAAAGTAGGAGTCCGAGTGGACCCGTGTAGAGCGTTACGAGGATGAATCCCCACTTCATCACCACTGGTTCTGGGTTGTTTCGGTATTGGTCGATACCGACGTAGATCGTCGCCGCAAACGCCAATAGAAACCAGCCTGCCAGAAAATAGTCGATGGGCTGGACAAACATTCGGATATCCCTCAGCTACGCACATCGTTCGTGAGCTACGTGCGCATAGCTGACACGCGACCTCTGGAGCTCCGGCCGAACGGATACCGGTGTGCCCATATTATTTTCAACTCGCGACGCCTCAAGCAATCGCCCTCAAATCGCCGCATCAGAATCAGGCGCCCAGAATCACCACCGGAAATGTCGCAACGGCAACCGTCGGACAAAGCCTGCCCTTCTCTGGCAAACTTCCGCGCATCCACATAACGCCGAAGCGGGTTCGCCGTTCCAAGGACTACTTTGATGGTCGCTTTTGGTCACGATCTAGACATCGAGCCGGAAAACTCTGAGAACCCTGAAGCGCCCACGCGTTGTGCCCGCGGGGCCCAGCAATTCCGTGGCCTCACGCCAATTCCTGATGCATCTGCGCCATCGGGCACCCGCAGACACGGCTGCCAAGAGGAAGAGGGCTGCGCCGGTCTTCGTGACGGGTTGAAAGCCGAGAGAGAGTCTCCCGGCGCCCGTCGCGGAGTATATCCCGATGGCCAGTGCCGTTCAGAAGATCACCCTCAGCGCCTCGCGCGACATTCCCCTCAACAAGCTCATCCTCTCCCAGTCAAACGTCCGGCGTGTGAAGGCCGGCGTCTCGATCGAGGATCTCGCCGCCGACATCGCCCGCCGCGGCTGTCTGCTTCAGAGCCTCAACGTCCGGCCGGTGCTCGACGCCGACGGCGCCGAGACCGGCATGTTCGAAGTGCCCGCCGGCGGTCGGCGCTTTCAGGCCCTGCAGCTTCTCGTCAAACAGAAGCGCCTCACCAAGACCGCGCCGGTGCCCTGCGTTGTTCGCGACCCCTCGACTGAGATTCTCGCCGAGGACGACTCGCTGGCCGAGAATGTCCAGCGCGTGCCGCTGCATCCGCTTGACCAGTTCCGCGCCTTCCAAACCCTGCGCGAGAAAGGTTTGTCGGATGAAGACATCGCCGCCGCCTATTTCGTCGGCGTGAACGTCGTCAAGCAGCGGCTACGCCTCGCTGCGGTCTCCGAGAAGCTGCTCGACATCTATGCCGAGGATGGCATGTCGCTCGAACAGCTCATGGCGTTCACCGTGACGACCGATCACGCGCGCCAGGAGCAGGTTTGGGACGCGCTCCAGCGCTCCTACGGCCAGGAGCCGTATCAGATCCGGCGCATGCTGACGGAGAAGACGGTCCGCGCCTCCGACAAGCGCGTGCTCTTTGTCGGCATTGACGCTTACGAGCACGCTGGCGGAATCGTCATGCGCGATCTCTTCCAGCAGGACGACGGCGGCTGGCTGGAAAACATCGCCCTTCTCGAAACCCTGGTCACCCAGAAGCTGAAGGCCGAAGCGGAGACCATCGCGGCCGAGGGCTGGAAGTGGATCGCTGTGGGAATCGAGTTTCCCTATGGCCATGACCACGGCCTGCGCCAGCTCGACGGCGCGCCGGCCGATCTCACCGACGAAGAGCGGGCCACGCGCGAGGCGCTACGCACCGAGTACGACCAGCTCGAGGCGCAATATCAGGATGCCGACGAACTGCCCGACGAGGTGGACCAGCGGCTCGGCGAAATCGAAACCGCACTCGAAGCCTTCGAGACCCGGCCCCAGATCTTCGATCCGGCCGACGTCGCCCGCGCCGGCGTCTTCGTCAGTATCGACCACGACGGCCAACTCCTGGTCGATCGCGGCTATGTCCGTCCCGAGGACGAAGCGCCTGTCATCGAGCCCGGTCGGGAAGGCGGCGAACCTCCAGCCGAGCCGGTCGGGACCGACACCTGCACGCCAGCTATCCAACGCGCCGTCATCACCATCGGCGGCCAGGCCGATCCAGAGGAGGACGAGGACGACCTCGTGAAACCGCTGCCGGACCGGCTGGTGAGCGAACTGACCGCGTACCGCACGCTGGCGCTTCGCGATGCCGTGGCGAACAACCCGCATGTCGCGATGACGGCGCTCTTGCACAAGCTTTGCCTCGACAGCTTCCAGCACAGCGCGGCGGGCAACTGCCTCGAGGCGTCGGTGCGGCAGGTGTTCTTCTCGATCCAGTCTGCCGACCTCAAGGACAGCTCGTCCGCCAAGGCGGTCGCGGAACGGCACGACGCCTGGAAGGCCGACATGCCGAAGGACGAGGGCGCGCTGTGGGATTGGCTCGCTGCACTCGACGACGCCAGCCGGGGCGCGTTGCTGGCGCACTGCGTCTCCTTCGGCGTCAACGCACTCTATGAAAAGGGCGACCGCTACGGCGGTCCTGGCGTCTCCGTTCACGGCGTCCAGCGTCGTCTCGTCCAGGCCAACCGGCTCGCGCACGCCGTCGGACTCGACATGGTGGACGCCGGATGGCGGCCGACGGTCGACAATTATCTCGGCCGCGTCACCAAGCCTCGCATCCTCGAAGCAGTGCGGGAGGCGAAGGGCGAGCAATCAGCGCAGCTCATCGACCATCTCAAGAAAGCGGACATGGCGAAGGAGGCTGAACGGCTGCTCGACGGCAGCGGCTGGCTGCCCGAGCCGCTCCGGGGTTCTGAGGCGGTGGGCGCCGACACGGCCGATGCCGACGCCGACGCAGATGGCGACGAGGAAGCATTGCCGGCCTTTCTCGCCGACGACGAGGACGGCGCCGGCGAGGACGAGGCCGAGGAGCCGGCCGTGATCGCTGCCGAGTAACGACCACGAGCGGGGCGGCACGAGCCGTCCCGCTCAGCTCCCTGTCCACCCCACTCCGCCCGGCCACCGCGCCGGGCGCTTCCGTTTCAGGAGGATTCCATGACCAGCACGTTCGACATCACGCCCGAACCCACTCCGCCACTCTCGGACTGGGAGCTGAAATCTCAGACCCACGCCAAGCTCGAAACCGAGGTGTTCAAACAGAACAAGGCGGCGCTCCTTAATGCATTGGCCTTGGCTGGCATCACCGCGGTCATCGTCAGCTTCGACGGCTACGGCGACTCCGGCCAGATCGAGAATGTCGAGGTCCGGATCGGTGACGATGAGGCTCGTATGCCCGGCGGCACGATCGATGTCGGCGAGGCCCTATGGGGCGAGGTCGAATTGAAGCGCTCTGCGGTCAACATCAGCGCCGCCGTCGAGAGCCTCGCCTATGACGTTCTCGAACAGACCCATTCCGGCTGGGAGGACAATGACGGTGCTTATGGCGACATCGTCTTCGACGTCGCCGAGCGGACGATCACGCTCGATTACAACGAGCGCTACACTGCATCCGAAAACTACACCCACACATTCTGAGGAGGCTGCAATGGGACATTGCTATCACCATGCCCTCTCTTCCGTGAAGAAGTGGGGCGGAATCGCAGACGACTATCTGCCGCTGCACCAATGGTTCGACGAGTCGAAGGCGATCACCGCCGACTTCCGGCATCGGGCGCTGCGGCATCATGCCGAGGGCATCTTCATGCTGGAACGCTTCTTCGGCCCCGTGATCACCATCTCTACCGGCCGCCAGGTGCCGGTGCGCCTAATCGGCGAACAGCACGTCATAGAAGATCTCGGCTTCATCCCGAGTTTCGCCGATTGGGTCCGCTGCATCCGCCCGCAACCTTGGATGGGCCGCGCGCAACCGATCCACAAGCTGGTCGATCCGTTCGCGGTGACGTCCGACGATCACGAACCCGCCACTGCGCCCTCGGTGCGGCGCACCGCTCAAGCGTGAGGAGGACGTCATTGAAGATTCAAGCCATCCTCGAATTCGACCTTGAGGACGAAGAGGGCCACACCATTGCGGATCGCCGCGAATATGTCTGGGCCGCCAAAGCGACCGACGACGCCATTCGCTCGTGCCTCATGGGTGCGGGCTTCCTCGACGCCGATACCATGATCGGAACCTACACGTTCAACGTCCGTGTCGTCGACGGCGAGATCGACGACCCCGAGCCGTCTGAACGGTCCTAGCCCCAACCACTCTCATTCCGCTCGCAAGAGCCCGGTCACGCCGGGCTTTCTGCATTTCAAGGAGGTCATCATGGCCACATTCACCATCGAAACCACCTACCGGCTGCCGGTCTTCCGGCAGCGCAGCTACGAAGCCGACACCCTCGCAGCCGCCTGTCGTCTCGCCATCGAAGACGACGACTGGTCGGACCAGAAGGAAGATTACGAATCCTCCGGCGAGACCTATGTCACCGGCGCCTGGCCTGGTGACACACAGCCCTACAGCGGGCCGTCGTTGGCGATTCCCGCACAGTTCGGCGAGAGCCTCCAACGCAAGTCCGAGCACTTCGAGGTTCTGCTTGGGCTCCTCAAAGTCTTCGCCCACGCACCCGAAGGGAACCCGGCCGACGCTCCGTACTGGCGTGAGCGTGCTGACGCTGCGATCGCAAAAGCCGAAGCCATCCTCTTAGACGCGAGAGGCCCTGACTGACTGCACCCGCCAAATCCCTTCCACCCGCCCGGCCCTCGTGCCGGGTTTGTTGTTTCTGGAGACACCCATGGCCGACTACTTCGAACAAACCGTCATCCAGCAGACCATTCCAAATGCGGACATGACGCCGCTCGAACGGCTGCTTTTGTCGCGCATCTTCGGCTGCGAGCGCGATCACGACGGCTGGTACTTCTTCGCCGAGGAAAGCCCCTCGACCTCGATCTTTGCGACGCGCGCCGAGCTTGAAGCGGCGCTCGGCGCTGAACCAGTCCCCGACAGCGCCGCGCATCGTCATGTCGTCGAGCAGCTCGCCGAGCTTGACCCCGACGACACGGAGGTCGACCTCGATCTGAGCGGCACGTCCTGGGAATTCTTCTTTCAGGACATCGTCACGCGCTCGAAGACGCTGCGCTATGTCAGCGTCGTCGCGGCCTTCACTTGCAGCAAGATGCGCCCGGACGGCTTCGGCGGCATGGCGATCCTCATTACGCCGGACACGATCATCGGCAAATCGACCAACGATCTCATCGAGGACTTTCTCGCCGAAGCCGGTCTCGATGAGTCGGACGGCGCCGCCCCAAAGGGACCCGAGCCGACGCCGCCGGCCGACCAGGGAGAGTGAGAGGCGGGCCGGAACGCGGGTGAGCCCGGAGGTCGGAGGAGAGCGCGGCCCTGGGCTTGCCCAGAATCCGCTCCCGGAGTCCGACCATGTCCAAGACCGCAGCCACCTTCGATTTCCGGCGCCGTGTCTGCTACGACGCGCCGGCGAAGCGCGCATTCCACGGCCACGCCCGCCGCCAGCTCAAGCAGCTTGCCGCCGCCCTCGGTCTGTCGCCCGGCGCTTACGATCTGCGCTCCAACCAGGGCGGCATCGCCGTCTCCGGCGAAGTCACGCTGCACGCCGATCGCCTCTATGTGCAGGCGTGCCAGCCGGCGACCGGCCACGACACCGGCGTCCTCTTCCGTACCTGCGAGGGGCGGAAGGACTACCACGGCGGTCCCAACAACTTCGCCTCCCTCGACCTTCTCAATCGTCCGCGGGACCTCGCGGCCCGGATCCGGGAGGCGTGCCGTGTTTGACCGTCTCAAAGCAGCATGCCCGCGTGTCGCCGACCGCATCGCCCATCGGTGGTTTCGCGCCCGCTATCGCCTGGCGCGTCTCTCGCGCGCCTGGGCGTATTTCCGCGATCGTCTCGACGCAGACGAGGCTCAGCGGATCATGCTCGATTGCGAGTATCCGGCCGGCTGGCATCCGCTTCTCGTGCTGACCGTCGAGGACACGCTCGCAGAGGCGCACGAGGTTTTTGCCGATCACCCGGATCTGCCGCGCCTCGTCAACCATGGCTGCGCGCGCGTCGCCAGCAAATGGGACGCCTTCAACGACGAGCTCTATGAGGCCCGTCGCTGGGCGATCGACCTTGCTGCTGACTACGCCGCATCAGAAGGCGTCGTGCTCACACGCCTCGAAGGCGATAGCGACCAAGCGGGCTCCGACACCGGGGGCGACGATCACACAGCGGTTTTGGAGGAAGGAGACACGCCATGACCGAGTATATCGTCAAGATCGGCTTCTGGCTGCGCGCCTATGACGGCTTCACGATCGAAGCCGAGTCGGATGCCGACGCCATCGACAAGGCCAAGGCCGCCGCAAAGCGCGCGATGAATTCGGGCGCCCATCCCGAGCACATCGACATCGAGGAACGGCGAGAAGGCGTGATTGCTTTCATCGACCGCGTCGCCCCGGATGGCCGCCACCCCGTGATCGAGGACGTCGAATTCGACGACAATCGCATCCACGACGGCCCAACGGACTGATCTCCCAATCACCGCAATTCCAGAAAGCCCGGCCTTCGCGCCGGGCTTCGTCGTTTCAGGAGGCCATCATGGCTGATTTCTTCACGCACTTCTCATGCGTGCTCGATGTCGGCACACCCGACAACGCGGCGCGCGCCCTCGACCTCTACAATACGCTGATGGAAGAGAACGCGCAGGAAGATCCACCTGCGGACGCCTTTCTTCTTTCCATCCAGCCCGAGCATGGTGGAAGCCGGCTCTGGATCCATGATGATGTCACCGGCGATCCGCAAACGGTCATCACGTTTGTCCTTCGGTGTGCGGAAGCCTTCGACCTCAAGGGTCGCTGGGGCTTCCAATGGGCCAACACATGCTCGCGGCCGCGCATCGACGCCTTCGGTGGCGGCGCCCATGTTCTCGATCTCGCAACCCGCGAGACGATCGCTTGGACCGACACGAGCGGCTGGCTCGCCCGGACCTTGTCATCCGGCCGGAGAAAGCGAGGCCCGCGATGAGCATTCCCGATCACGCGCGCGCCAACTTCCAGACGCTGCTTCGCGCCGCAGCCGACGGCAATCTGGCCCTCATGGAGTGCGCTGACGCAACGACCGGCAAGACCCGCTACGTCATTTGCGCTGTCGGGCGCGACGGCACGGATTTCCTGTTCACGCCCTTCGGCCACCTGGCCGACGGCAATCCCTACGACGCCTATGTGCCGCCGGCTCCAACCCTGCCGGACGAGCAAGCCTCCTGACGCCCTCGCGCCGTGACCTGTCCGGGACGCGGCGGCCCATCGGTCAACGGACAAGCCGTTTCCGCATCGCCCGCGATGCGTGACCGCCGGGCCTTGACCGCGTCCGGTCGCCAGTCCGCCGCAACGGGATCAGGAGGCAATCGGTCATGTGCAGGGTTCTCAACAAGCATCACGCAGGCGTGCCGGCGGGCGCCGTCTATATCGGGCGCGGCTCGAAGTGGGGCAATCCGTTCCGGATCGGCCCGGACGGCGACCGCGCCGCCGTCATCGCGAAGTACGAGCGCTGGCTCGCCGACCAGCATCATCTCTTGCGGGCACTCGACGAGCTTCGCGGTTGCGATCTCGTCTGCTTCTGCGCACCGCGGCCATGCCACGGCGATCTGTTGCTGCGGCTCGCGAACGCGACACGCGAGGCGCGGATCGCGTGGTGGCGCGGCGTGAGGGCAGCGGCATGACGAGAGGGAGAGGCGGGCCGGGACGGGTTTGAGCCGGTGCGGTCCAGAGAGAGCGCCGGCCGGCTCGCCCGTGTCCCGCTCTCCCGAGGTCTCGTCTCATGTCGCATCCTTCTTCCGCGGCGGCCGCACCAGCGGTCGCATCTATCCCGTGCGCCCGCACGGACGCTTCCGCGCTCCACCTCACCGAGGCCGCGCGGCTTCTTCTCCCCCATCTCGAGCAAGGACACCGCGTCGACGCCGCCATCCTGCGCGCTGCTATGGAGCAGGCCTTCGGCGCCTCCGACACGTCCGGCGCCTGGGACTGGAAGACCGCCTATGACGCCTGCGAAGCGGCGACGGTTCTGTTTCTCCGCAAATACGGCAAGCCGCTTTTCCGCAAGGCCGGCTCTGCGGCTGCGGCGCTGCCGCAGCTCGCAAAGGTCGCCAGCCTTCTTCCCACCCATACGCGGCGGTCCGAGGAGAGCCAGGCGCTCCAGCAATTCTCGACGCCGATCCCGCTCGGCCTTGCCGCGCTATGCGCCGCTGCCATAGCGCCCGGCGACCGCGTGCTGGAGCCGTCCGCCGGCACCGGCCTCCTGGCCATTCTCGCGGAGACCGCCGGCGGCGCGCTCGCCCTTAACGAGCTGGCCGAGACCCGGGCCGATCTGCTCGCCCACCTCTTCCCCGACCTTTGCGTGACCCGCTTCGACGCGGCGCAGATCGACGATCACCTCGATCGCGCCATCACGCCGACCGCCGTGCTGATGAACCCGCCGTTCTCGGCGATGACGAACGTCAGCGGCCGGATGGCGGATGCCGCCTATCGCCATGTCGCTTCGGCGCTGGCGCGTCTCGCCGACGGCGGCCGTCTGGTCGCAATCACGGGCGCGAACTTCGGCCCCGAGACGCCGGCCTGGCGCGATGCCTTTGTTCGCTTTCAGGAGCGCGGCACCGTCGTCTTCACCGCGGCGATCGACGGCACGGTCTATGCCAAGCATGGCACGACCATCGAGACGCGCCTCACTGTGATCGATAAGGCGCCCGCGTCCCATCCGGAGCAATTTCCGGCATCCGCCGGAATCGCGCCGGACGCCGCCACACTGCTCACCTGGATCGCCGAGCATGTGCCGCCGCGTCGCCCGATCGCCGGATTGCTCATCGCGCCGACCGCCGGCGGTGTCGCCACGCCTCGTACCGTTCGCGGCTATCTCGCGCGCGCTGCCGCGCGGCAGCAGACAGCAGTGATTGCCGAGCCCGAGGGCGTCGAGCTGTCCTATGAGACCGTCGAGTGGACGCCGCCCGAGGGTGTCCGCCTCACGGATGCGCTTTATGAAGTATACGGATTGCAGTCGATCCGTATTCCCGGTTCTCAGGCCCATCCGACCAAGCTCGTGCAGTCGGCGGCGATGGCGTCGGTCGCACCGCCCAAGCCCTCCTATCGGCCGCATCTTCCCGCATCTCTCGTCACCGACGGTTTGCTCTCCGACGCGCAGCTTGAAAGCGTCGTCTATGCGGGCGAAGCGCATACGGACTTTCTGGCGGGCGCATGGAGTGTCGACGAGACCTTCGATCTCGTCACCGCCGCGCGCGACGACGCCGAGAACGCCGTACGCTTCCGTCGCGGCTGGTTCCTCGGCGACGGCACCGGCGCGGGCAAGGGCCGCCAGGTCGCGGGCATCCTGCTCGACAACTGGCTGAAGGGCCGCCGCCGTGCTTTGTGGATCAGCAAGTCCGACAAGCTGATCGAGGACGCGCAGCGCGACTGGTCGGCGCTCGGCATGGAGCGGCTGCTCGTCACGCCGCTCTCGCGCTTCCGCCAGGGCACGCCGATCCGCCTCGCGGGAGGCATCCTATTTACGACCTATGCCACGCTGCGCACCGATGAGCGCGGCGAGAAGCTTTCGCGCGTCCGGCAGATCGTCGAATGGTTGGGCTCCGACTTCGATGGAGTGATCATTTTCGACGAGAGCCATGCGATGCAGAACGCCGTCGGCGGCAAGGGCGAGCGCGGCGACCAGGCGCCGTCGCAACAGGGACGCGCAGGCTTGCGTCTTCAGCACGCCCTGCCGAACGCCCGCATCGTCTATGTCTCGGCGACGGGCGCCACGACCGTCCACAACCTCGCTTACGCCCAGCGCCTCGGGCTGTGGGGCGGCGAGGACTTTCCGTTCGCCACGCGCGCTGAATTCGTCGAGGCGATCGAGGATGGCGGCGTCGCGGCGATGGAAGTGCTGGCGCGCGACCTCAAGGCGCTCGGCCTCTACGCAGCACGTTCGCTCTCCTATGAGGGCGTCGAGTACGAACTGGTCGAACACCAGCTCACGCCCGAACAAATTCGCATCTACGACGCCTATGCGGGCGCGTTCTCGATCATCCATAACAATCTCGACGCCGCAATGCAGGCGGCCAACATCACCGGCGAGACGGGCACGCTGAACGCCCAGGCCAAGGCCGCCGCGCGCTCGGCCTTCGAGAGCGCCAAGCAGCGCTTCTTCGGCCATCTGCTCACGTCGATGAAGACGCCGTCGCTCATCTGCGCGATCGAGCGAGATCTCGACGCCGGCCACGCCGCCGTCATCCAGATCGTCTCGACGGGCGAGGCGCTGATGGAGCGCCGGCTCGCGGAAATCCCGACCGAGGACTGGGGTGACGTTCAAGTCGACATCACGCCGCGCGAGTACGTGCTCGATTACCTCGCCCACTCCTTCCCGGTACAGCTTTACGAGCCGTTCACCGACTCGGAAGGCAATCTCTCGTCGCGCCCGGTCTACCGCGACGGCCAGCCGGTCGAGAGCCGCGAAGCCGTCGCGCGCCGTGACCGCCTGATCGAGAAGCTCGCCTCGCTGCCGCCCGTGCCCGGCGCGCTCGACCAGATCGTCCAGCGCTTCGGCACCGACATGGTCGCAGAGGTCACCGGCCGCTCGCGCCGCGTCATCCGCAAGGGCGACCGCCTGATGGTCGAGAACCGTGCGGCGTCGGCGAACCTCGCCGAGACCGCCGCCTTCATGGACGACGCCAAGCGCATTCTCGTCTTCAGCGACGCCGGCGGCACTGGACGCAGCTATCACGCCGACCTGTCCGCGCGGAACCGCAGGCTGCGCGTCCATTACCTGATTGAGCCCGGATGGAAGGCGGATGCCGCCATCCAGGGCCTGGGCCGCACGAACCGCACCAACCAGGCACAGCCGCCGCTCTTTCGGCCGATCGCGACCGACGTGAAGGCGGAGAAGCGGTTCCTGAGTACGATCGCACGCCGTCTCGACACGCTGGGCGCGATCACACGCGGCCAGCGCCAAACCGGCGGCCAAGGCCTTTTCAGACCCGAGGACAATCTGGAAAGCCATTACGGCCGCGATGCGCTCCGCCAGCTCTACATGCTGCTGGTGCGCGGCAAGGTCGACGGCTGCTCGCTTCAGACCTTCGAGGCATCGACCGGGCTGAAACTCATGGATGCCAACGGCATCAAGGATGAGCTGCCGCCGATCACGACCTTCCTGAACAGAATGCTGGCGCTGACCATCGACTTGCAGAATGTGCTCTTCACCGCGTTCGAGCAATTGCTCACCGCCCGTATCGAAGGCGCGATCGCATCCGGCACTTACGACGCCGGACTGGAGACGTTGCGCGCCGAGAGCTTTCTCGTCACCGATCGGAGCGTCATCTATAGCCATCCGGCCACCGGCGCGGAAACGCGATTGCTCACCATCACCGAGCGCCGCCGCAACCAACCCGTCAGGCTGTACGAGGCGCTCGATCGTCTCTCCGATCCGCGCGCGGTCCTGCTCATCAACGAGCGCTCGGGCCGCGCCGCCGTCCAAGTCCCGGCGCCAAGTCTCATGCTCGACGACGGCGAGATCGAGCGCCGTGTGCGCCTGATCCGGCCGATGGAGCATCACAGCCTGCCGCTGAAGGTGATGGCGGAAAGCCACTGGACCGAAGCCGACCGCGAACGCTTCGCGGCGGCGTGGCAGACCGAACTCGGCGAAGTGCCCACGTTCACCGACAGCACCATCCACGTCGTCGCCGGTTTGCTCCTGCCGATCTGGAAACGGCTGCCGAACGAGTCGACCCGCGTCTATCGGCTTCAGACCGATGCCGGCGAGCGCATCATCGGCCGCAAGGTCTCGCCCGCCTGGGTCGCGACCGCCCTCGCGGCCGGCGCTCCGACATTGACGCCGGACGCCGCCTTCGCCGCCCTCATAGACGGCCGAACCGTCCTCGATCTCGCCGAAGGCCTCCAGCTCCGCCGCGTGCGCGTGATGGGCGCGAACCGCATCGAGTTGTCGGGCTTCGACGACACGATGCGCGACCGGCTGAAAGCCTACGGCCTCTTCCACGAGATCATCTCCTGGAGGCTGCGCATGTTCGTGCCGGCCGATGCGAGCGGGATCGCGGTGCTGGCGAAGGTGTTCGATCGCTATCCGGTCGAACGCATCGCCGAGCGGGAGGCCGCGTGATGCCGCGCGATGCTTCCGACCTGGCGCACCGTCTCGCGCGCGACGCCGAGACGGTCTGCCGTCACTATCTCTCCAACGGCCGCCGCGAAGGCCGCTATTGGCTCGTCGGCGATGCCCGCAACACGCCCGGCCGCTCCATGTACGTCCGCTTGAAAGAGTCGCCGAAGGGACCGGCCGGCAAGTGGACCGACGCGGCGACCGGCGAGCATGGCGATCTGCTCGATGTCATCCGCGAAAGCTGCGGCCTTATCGACTTCCATGACGTCGCCGACGAAGCTCGTCGCTTCCTGAGCCTGCCTCATCCCGAGCCGTCGTCCGATCCTCCGCGCGCCCGGACACCCAATGCACCGACCGGCTCGCCGGAGGCGGCGCGGCGATTGTTCGCCATGTCGCAGCCGCCAATGCGCACTCTCGTCGAGACGTATCTCCGTAATCGCGGCATTACGCCTTTGCACGAAGACGGCGCATTGCGATTCCATCCGCGCTGCTACTACCGGCCCGACGACACTTCGCCGACCGAGACCTGGCCCGCGATGATCGCGCGCGTTACCGATCTCGATGGACGGATCACCGGCGCGCATCGCACCTGGCTCGACCCCGATGGCTTCCATCCTGTCCGTCTCGGCAAGGCGCCGATCGACACGCCGCGGCGGGCGATGGGCGACCTTCTCGGCAACGCCGTGCGCTTCGGTGTGGTCAATGATGTGCTCGCGGCCGGCGAAGGCATCGAGACCATGCTGTCGTTGCGCTGCGTGCTGCCAACCCTGCCGATGGCCGCCGCTCTGTCGGCCAACCACCTCGCCGCTCTTTTGCTCCCGCCGACTCTGCGCCGGCTCTATGTCGCGCGCGACAATGATGCGGCCGGCGACGGGGCGGCGATGGCTCTGACCGAGCGCGCCCAATCGGCGGGTATCGAGGCGATCACTTGGTCGCCCAAGCGTGGCGACTTCAACGAAGATCTGCGCGGCTTCGGCCTCGACGCACTTCAGGCAGCCTTGCGGGTCGAACTCATCCCGCAGGACGTCGCCCGCTTCCTGCTGATGGCGACTGCCGAAACGGGGTGAAGCACGGCGGTTCGAGCGTCGCCATTGTCGGTCGAGGCGAGGTCCCAAGAGCCGGATAGAGTCCGCACCCTGGCCTTCTGGAGGGCGATCGGACCAGAAGCGCCCCGGCCCGGCAACCTCGCGGGCCGACTATTTTCCGTCGGCGGCAGAGCCGCCTTTACATCGCGAGACAAAATAGCCGGCCCCTTCGGTCCTCCGCTGCGCTTCGGCCGCGGCGCAAGAGCGCCGCGGTGCAGGCCCGTTCCGCTCCCGGTCCAGTGATCGCCACGAAGGCCGCGATGGGCGCGGCCGATCCGGCAAAGGACCTCACCATGACGACCGACCAGGACGACACCGAATTCGAACCACCGCACAGCTCATCCCCGACCGATCATGTCCTCAACGAGCTTCAGCTCTATGGCTACCGCCCCTTTCAGGACGAACCCGATCCAAGGCCGCTTCCCGAAGGCAATGCCGTGGCCGGAGCCGTCGCCGACATCATCGACGCTCTCGTCTCGACCCTGAGCGACACGCGCCTCGAACCGGACCTCGAAGACCTGCTCTGGTCCACCGTCAATCTCTTCCACCGCGCCGTCGACCGCATCGAGCGCGAGCTCGACGACAATGAGCAGGCGCAGCGGCGCAGTCAGCGCGAGCAGAATGGCTCGGAGGTGAAATCCGTCGAACTCGAACGGCTGACGGCAGAGGGCATCACGCTGACCGAGCGCCGCAACAGCATGGAACTCTTCCGCGACCAGGCCGCCGAACATTTCGAGGTCCACACCGGCTCACCCTGGCGTCCCCGCTCGGGATCGCTGGTCAACCACCGCGCGCTGACGGCCGCGATGATCGACAGCCGCGACTTCCTGGCTGCGAAGCGACGGGCCGAAATCGAGGTGATGCTTCCGCCGGGACCGAAGATCGCACTCACCGGCGGCCTCGACTTCAATGACCATCGCCTGATCTGGGATCGGCTCGACAAGGTCCACGCCAAGCATCCCGACATGGTGCTGCTGCACGGCGGCTCACCGAAGGGCGCCGAACTCCTCGCCTCCAAATGGGCGAGCAACCGCAAGGTGCCGCAGATCGCCTTCAAGCCCGACTGGACAAAGCACGCCAAGGCCGCACCATTCAAGCGCAACGACGCGATGCTTGCGGTCCTGCCGATTGGCGTTCTCCACTTCCCGGGCACCGGCATCCAGGACAACTTGGCCGACAAGGCGAAGAAGCTCGGCGTCCCGGTCTGGAAGCATGGCGAGGGCGGCGCGTGAGCGCCGCCATTCGCTAAGCACCGATACGAGCCGCAGCGACTGCTAGTGCCGATGCCTAGCAGCGTGTAGACGACGCGCCGCCTGAGGCTCCGAGCCATTTGAACGATTTGGCTAGAAACGCCTGGCCGATGGAGCCAGGTCTCTCGCCATGTGCCACAATCAGATTTCGGCACTTCCAGCCCAGCACCTTGTCGCGCGCCCGACGCGCAGGCGCGCGATTGATGAATGACCATCGCCATTCCCGCGGCGCGCAGGCCTGATCCTGGGTCAGACCATCCAGACGCGCCAAGAAGCTGTACCAACCCCAATGCTTTTGGAGAAACGCGTCGCTGAATGTTTGGATAAGGTCGGCGACGATTACCGTGGCCGAGGGACGGTGAAGAAACACGATCTCGTCCATCGCGAAGGAGCCACGAAACCATGCCTGATCGATGTCGGGGAACCACTCGGACGGCGGATCATCCTGCAGCGCTCCGCGGAACGCGAGGTCGGAGCGCTTCTTGATCGTCGATCGTGGTCCCCACAGTTGCACCTCAGGAAAGGCTGCCTTCCACTCCGACAGATAAAGGTGGTGGAGCTTGTTCGGGCTTACGAGATGACGAACTGGACCAAGCTGATTTACCTCAGCGTGCAAGTCCGCAGTCAGCTTGACCGGGGACCAGACCCACAGGTCGCCGTTCTCGAGCCGGACGATCGCCGAGCGTGTCGGATAGGGAACGCCAAAGAACCGCACGATCGGCCCTTCCGCAACCCATAGGGCGTCATGCGCCTGTTCAAGCATCTCGCCACGTTCTGTTTGCGTGCATGAGTTCCAATAAGACGGAAATCACACTGAACATGATGTAGTTTCCGCTTTGGTCTTGTCGTCGCTGATCGTACGTCAGGCGCGTTGTTGCAACTCGGTGATACGGCCGCCTCATTCTGCTGGCGGCCGAACGCAGCGTACCTCGCCTCATCGGATCTACCGTGACCTGAGCAGGCCGCTGGTAGGTTCCCGGATAACGAGGGATGGCTGCCGGCGGGGTTTGCTCTCCCATTCTGCCCTATCTTCCGCTATACTTAGAGGCGCGCCGTGGTGGTGGTGGAAGGCGCGACCGTCACATCTTTTTTGTCACGGAGGTTACCACCATGCTCGTTATCGGACTCATTCTCAGCATCTTCGGAATCGGCCTGTTCTGCTGGCTGATTTTCACGCTCGCCGTCTATGCGCTGCCTTTCTTCGTCGGGCTCACCGCTGGCATGGCTGCGTTTCATGACGGCGCAGGCGTTCTCGGCGCGCTTCTCATCGGCGTTGCCGTCGGCGCGTTGACACTGGGCATTGGCCAGATCGCCTTCGCACTCGTAAAGCCGATTCCCCTGCGCGCCGCCATCGCCGCAGCCTTCGCTATTCCCGCTGCCATCGCCGGCTACCACGCCGTACTGGGGCTCTCCCAGATCGGTGTTCCGTCGCTGTTCTGGCGGGAGACCTTCGCATGGATTGGCGCCATCGTCATCGGCTGCACGGCCTGGGCGCGCATGACGATCTTGGCCGAACCCCTTCCGCTACGGCCGGGCGGGGCGGGAACGGATGAGTCGCAGCCAGCTCTTACGGCTGCAACACGCGAAGGCTGAACTGCGCCGTCCTCGTCGTCGAACAACGGTGATCACGGTCGGGCGTCATAGGATCTCGATATTACGAGCGAGAATAAACGTCACGGCCCATCGGAGCACAGAGCCTCGTCCTACCGATCCCCGGGCGCCACATGAACGTCGGCAGAAGCGTTCGGTCGCGGTGTTTCTGCGGCAAGCGATCCCGCCTTTTTCTACGCTGTGGCGTCTTTCTCTACGCCTGAACGCGCCGACATCTTGTGCGGGATAACCGATATCC
>Ga0209952_1000378_pt1 | contig 82596 bp, 76 predicted proteins | sample ThiBiot_750_biof_2_FD_183951 | JGI IMG/M metagenome (GOLD analysis project Ga0209952, IMG submission 183951) | Wastewater bioreactor microbial communities from Cape Town, South Africa - Thiocy_cont_750_biof (SPAdes) | ecosystem: Engineered > Bioreactor > Thiocyanate-remediating >...
GATCAGCGCAACGCTGTTCCAGCGGAGGCCGATGAGCGAACTGCTCCATCCGCCACAGCCAGAAAAGCAACAGATCGAACAACAGCTTAGCTTCAGCCTCGCGCATGCCTAAGCCGGACACCAATGGACTTGGCCCGGCCACCCACGACGTTTCCGCCCCGCGCCATCGTGCGGCCGGCGCCGCGATCATCCCCCGCCCTTACGCCCCGTCGTGGAAGATCAGCCCCAGCGTGTGACGGCGCCCCGAGCGGATCTCGCTCACGCCGTGGCGCATGGTCACGCGGTAGGACCCGCGCGTGCCCTGCACCGGCCGGTGATGGACCGGGAAGATCACCGCCTCCCCCTGCCGCAGCGGCACGACGCTCGCCCGCGACTGCGCCCGCGGCCGCTGTTCGGTCAGCACGAACTCGCCGCCCGTGAAGTCCTCGCCGGGGGCACTGAGCAGCACCGCCGCCTGCAGCGGGAACACCAGTTCTCCATACAGATCCTGATGCAGGCAATTGTAGTCACCCGGTCCATAGCGCAGCAGCAGAGGCGTCGGCCGCGTCTGCCCCGCGGCGTGGCACCGCGCGAGGAACGCGTCGAGGTGCGGAGGGAATTCCGCCCCCTCCCCCAGCGCGGCGCGCCAAGCATTCGCGACCGGCGCCAGGCGGCGGTACAGCGCGCGACGCAGGTCGGCGATCACCGGCGGCAGCGGCGCCGCGAAATACTTGTACTCGCCCCGCCCGAACGCATGCCGCTCCATGACCACCCGGCTGCGGAACAGCCCGTCCGCGTCGTAAAGCGCCGCCAGCGCACGACAGGCTGCGGCATCGAGCAGCGGGCGGACCGCGAAACCCTGGCGCGCCAGGTCGTCGGCCAGATCCTCACCCCGCAGGTTGTCGGCGGCGGCCGCCCCCACCGGCAGCCCCTCCGTCGGCAGGTCCCCCGCCGCCCGATCGGCGTCCCGCAGGCCCGTCGCGCCCCGCCCCATCCATCGCTCCGTTCCGGACATGCCTCGCCCCTTCCCGCCACCGGGAACGCGCTGTGCCACGATCGGTCGCGGGCAACCCTCCGCCGATTGCGACGGCTCAGGTGACCGCGCGGACCGGGTAGTCCGCGCGCAGCCGGTGGACGAGCGGATTGTGCTCGTCCGGCGTCATCATGCGGCGGAAGACGCGGCTGGGGCGGCCGATATGCGTGCGCCGATACGCCCCAGCATCAAACCCGGGCGAAGGATCGACGTCGCGGAACGTCCCGGCCTGCAGGTAGTGGGCGAACGGATCGCGGTTCGGCCCCAGCTCCTCGGCATGCTGCGCGAGATACCACCCGACGTCGAACAGCCGGTTCGGGCTGACGGTCTGGCGCCGCCGATGGGTCAGGAAGTGCGCCAGCGCCAACTCCCCCTCCGGCACGTCATGGGTCGCGCGATACCAGGCCGGCTCGAAATACGGCACGGGCCGGCGATCCGCCGCCTCCCCCACCACGATGTAGTGCACCAGCGGATTGATCCGCAGTTGTGCGACATCCGGGTTGGTCCGGGTGTACCAGAGCGGGTCGAAGTAGATGTTCGGCCGCCGCCCCTCCCGCCAGCCGAAACGGCAGAAATGGTTGCAGGGATCGACGTCGGCCGCGTGCACGTCGCTGCCGTTGATCAGGTAGTAGTTGACGTCCAGCAGGCCCGAGAGATGCACGAGCGCATAGTCCGGGAACACGTCCTGGCCCGATGCCGCCACGTCGTCCAGGTACTGCGCATAGGGATCGCTGTCCGGCGCCGGCGTCCGCCCGGGCAGGTACGGCACCGCCCAGAGTTCCGCGCAGGGGGCGTAGCGACCGCTGTGGCGCAAGGCCAGGAAATGCGACAGCGCCCGCGTTTCCGCCGGCAACTCGTAGGCGTGCCGATACCAGGCCGGGTCGAAGGACGGGTGCGGCTTCCGCCCCTCCCGATCGCCCTCGCGCAGGTAATGAAGCAGCGGGGGCAGGCCAGAGGCGGCCGCGTCGGGATTGGTCTCGAGGTACCACGCGGTGTCGAACCAGCGGTTCGGCCACCGGCCCTCGCGCCAGCCGTAGTGCAGGTAATGCATGGTCGGGTCGAGGTCGAACCGCGCCACGTCCGGATAGCGCGCGCGGTACCACGCCGGATCCATCAGGCCGGCCTCGACCAGTTCGGCCGCCTCCCCGCCGCCCAGGTTCATGACCGGTCAGCCGGCCGCCATGACCGGCGGCATCGCCCCGGACGCGCGCGCCCTGAGCCATCCGGAGAGGGCGGTGCGGATGTCCGCCAGCACCGGGTCCCACCCGCCCGGCACGGACTGGCGGAACAACCGCGCCGTCGGGTACCAGGGGCTGTCGCTGCGGTCGAGCATCCAGCGCCAGTCCGCGGCCTTGGGGATCATGATCCAGACCGGCTTGCCGAGTGCGCCGGTCAGGTGGCCCATCGAGGTGTCGACGGTGATCACGAGGTCCAGGTTCTCGATCACCGCCGCGGTCTCGCCGAAATCCGTCAGCGCCTCGGAAATGTCCGCCATCCCGGGAAAGCGCGGGATCAGGGGAAGGTCACGTTCCGGCATCGGCTTCTGCAGGGAGACGAAGGCCGCCGACCCGACATCCGCGAGCGGCAGCAGCCGCTCGAGCGGGACCGACCGGCGGCGGTCGTTCGGATGGGTGGGCCGGCCGGTCCAGGCGAGGCCGATGCGCGGCAGCTTGGGCGGCAGCATGCCGTTCAGCCGCTCCCGCCAGTGCGCGACCCGCGCCGGGTCCGGATGCAGGTAGGGCACCTTGGCCGGGATGGTGTCGAGCCGGGTCTGGAACAGATAGGGCAGGCTCGACAGCCGGCAGTGGATGGCGTGGCCGGGGATCTCGTTCCAGCGGTGATGGTACTGCGCGACGCCCGGCATCTTGCTCAGCAGCGGGCCCATCTCCGCGCTGCAGCCCAGCACGACCTCCTGGCAGAGCTCCGCCGCCATCGGGATGTAGCGGGCGAACTGGATCGTGTCGCCGTAGCCCTGGTCGCCCACCAGCAGCAGCCGCCCGTTCGGCACGGGCATGCCGTTCCAGGGCGCCGAGGTCATGGCGGGCAGCGTCGCCTTCCCCGCCTCCGTCATGTTGCGCCACTCGTACTCGATCCAGCCCGGCGCGAACTGGCCTATCGCCAGCAGGTTCTGCGCCAGCGCGAGACGCGCATCCGCATGCTCGTGCTTGAGCCCGATGGCGCGCAGCAGGCAGGCCGTCGCGCGGTCCCGATCGTCCACGTCGGCGTAGATCAGCGACAGGTTCACGAGATGGTCGGGATTGTTCGGGTCGAGCCGGATCGACTCGTTGCCGGTCGCGACTGCCTCCTCCATCCGATACGTCAGCCGGCACAGCGAACTCAGATGCGCATACCAGCTGGGATTTCCCGGCCGCAGCTTGATCGCGCGCTGCAGCAGCTCCACCCCCGTCTCGGGATCGTTCCGCATGGCGGCGACGATGCCCTGCAGCGCGAGCGCGGCCGGATGGTCCGGCTTCTGGGCGAGCACGTCGCGGCAGATGCCATCCGCCTCGTTGTAGCGCTTCGCCTGGGCGGCGGCCTGGGCGCGGGCCAGCGCCTGCTCCGGCGTCTCGGGCGGGGCCGGTGCGACCGGGGGCGCCGCCGGGCGGGGAATGGCCGGCGCCGGGACTGCGGACGCGCCGGCCGGGCCGCCGGTCGACGCGCTGACGGGGGCGGAAGCAGTGGCGGCGGCGGAAGCCGCTTGGACTTGGGTGGTTGCGCTCATGTGCCGGAAACTGCCGCGCCGGGTCGGGTCAGGACAAGAAGAACCTGCGTCCCGATCACGTACCGGTCAGAACGCCGGCAGCACCTCCGTCTCGAGCAGCCGCCGCGCGGTCGCGGCCTGCTCCGGATCGGTGCCGCGCATCCCGCCGGAGATCGCGACCTTGTCGAGCCCGAGGGCCGCCAGGGCCTGGAGGCGGGCGATGCAATGGTCGGCTGGACCGGCGATGGCGAACCGGTCGACGAACCCGTCCGTCAGCGTGCCGGCCTGGCGCGAATCGCCACGCGTATGCGCCCGCATGTCATAGGAATCGCGCAGCGTGTGCAGCACCTCCGCGTCCTGGCTGGCGAGCGGCCCGGCGGCCTTGCCGTGCATCACGGAGAACCGCGCGTAGGTGGTCAGTCCGCCGCGCACCACGGCGCGCGCGACCGCCGGATCCGGGTGGCAGGCGGCGTTCACGTAGGCGCCGAAGGCCACGCCGTCCGGGTCGAGTCCCGCCGCCTCCCGCGCTGCGCGGGCGAGCCCGATGCCCCAGGCGATGCGCTCCGCGTCGGCGCCCAGGGTGAACATCACCCGGTCGGCGTGGAGGGCTCCGAGCGCGATGACTTTCGGCCCGCTGGCGGCGACTTCGACGGGGACGGGCTTGCCGCCGCGGATCCAGTCGATGCGGCTGAAGGGCGGCGCGTCGGCGAGCTCCAGCTCCGACATCGGGGGCGCCACGTCGGTCGGGATGTCGATGTCCTCGAACGCCACCGCCTCCCCGGCGAGATAGGCGCGGAGCTGGCGCAGGTAGCGCTCGAACGGCTTGAGCCGCGCGGGACCGCGGCCGAGATGCGCGAGCGCCGAGTCGCCGCGGCCGATCCCCAGCACCGCGCGGCCGTTGGACAGCCGGTTGACGCTGGTGATCGCCGTCGCCGTCGCCGCCGCGTGCCGGGTCACCGAGTTGGTGACGCCGGTGCCGAGCCCGAGGCGGCTCGTCGCGGTCGCCGCCATCGCCAGCGCCACGTACGGATCGCCCGAGAGGTTCTGCGAGTCGACGACCAGGAACCCGTCCCAGCCAGCCGCCTCCGCCTCTTGCGCCGCCCGCGCGCTGCGGCGCGGGGAGGCGACGTCGGTGACCCAGAGCTCCATCTGCCGATCCTTCGCTCAGATGTTCCGGCCGCTCAGGCGCGGACCAGCTTGCCCGGCCGCGCGCCGGTGTCCTCGCCGCGCTCGAAGATCGGCACGCCGGAGACGATGGTCGCGGTGTAGCCATCCACCCGCTGCACCAGCCGCTTGCCGCCGGCCGGCAGGTCGTAGCGCATCTCCGGATGGTGCAGCCGCAGCGCGTCGAGGTCGACCACGTTCACGTCCGCCTTCATTCCCGGCGCCAGCCGCCCACGATCGCGGAAGCCGAAGAAATCCGCGGTCTCGCTGGTCAGCCGCTTCACCGCGAACTCGAGCCCGATCCGCGGCCCGCGCGCACGGTCGCGCACCCAGTGCGTCAGCATGTAGCTGGGCAGGCTGGAATCGCAGATCAGCCCGCAATGCGCGCCGCCGTCACTCAGCCCGAGGACCGTGTCCTTGTCGGTGATCATCTCGTGCACGACGCCATGGTCGCCGAACACGTAGTTGGTGATCGGATAGAACAGCATCCGCTCGCCGTTCCCGCCGGTCAGGTAGTCGTAGCAGAACTCCTCCGGCGTCAGGTTCGTCTTCGCCGCCATGGCCGCGATGCTGCGGCTCTCGTCCGGCTCGTAATCCGGCGGATCGCCCAGCACGTATTGCCGCTCCCACCGCGTCGCAATCGGACGCTGCAGCGGCGGCATGATGGCGAGCAGTTCCTCGGACGGCTGCTCCGCGAGGATCTTCGCCCGCAACGCCGGATCGCGCAGCCGCTCCAGCCGCTCCGGCACCGGCAGCTTCGACAGCGCCGCGAAGCTCGGCCGCGCCGCGAACGGCGTCAGCGAGGTGGTCAGGCCGAGGATCACGCCGACCGGCCGCCCCGCCACCTGGGCGACCACGTTCGACCCCGCGGCCCGCGCCTGCCGCACGCCGTCCATCAGGCGGCGCCAGCGCTGCGGGTCGTAGGAGCGGTCGGTCAGCAGGAACCAGAACGGCCGGCCCATCTCCTGCGTCATCTGCGTGATCCAGGCGAATTCGCCCTTCTCGTCGTCGAAATCGCTGAGCATCCCGAACACGCCGGCGCCGACGTCGCCCAGGGCGCGGCCGATGCCGGACAGCTCCCGCTCCTCGGCGTAGCGGCCCGGCACGAGCTCTCCGCTCGTGGTCTTGTGCTGGTCCGTGCGGGAGGTGGTGAAGCCGAACGCGCCGGCCTTCAGCGCCTCCGCGGTGAAGCGGCGCATCTGGTCGATATCGTCGGCGGTCGCTGGTGCGCGACGGATCGCCCGCTCGCCCATCACGTAGACCCGAAGCGGGTGGTGCGGCACCTGGGCGGCGACGTCGATCGTGCGTTCCGTGCGATCGAGCGCGTCGAGATATTCGGGGAACGTCTCCCAGTCCCAGCGCAGGCCCTCGGCCAGCGCGATGCCGGGAATGTCCTCCACGCCCTCCATCAGGTCGATCAGGCAGTCGTGGTCGGGCTTGCGCACCGGGGCGAAGCCCACGCCGCAATTGCCCATCAGGATCGTGGTGACGCCGTGCCAGGACGACGGCGCGAGCACCGGGTCCCAGGTCGCCTGACCGTCGTAATGCGTGTGCACGTCCACCCAGCCGGGCGTCACGAGCTGGCCGGCGGCGTCGATCTCGCGCCTGCCGGGCCCCGCCTTGCCGCCGACCTGCACGATGCGGTCGCCATCGATCGCCACGTCGCCGGTGAAACGCGCCTTGCCTGTCCCGTCGACGATCGTGCCGCCGCGAATGACGATGTCGTGCATCGAACCTGGTTCCTCCGTCCTTGCGGCGAGCATTGTCCGTTGCACCGCAGCATGCAAGCCCGACACTGGCCTTCGGCAGGCCGCGCGCCCTATCCTCCGGCTGGAGGAAACGAGGAGAGAGCGCCATGAGCATCAGCGCCACCACCGTTCAGGTCAGGCAGATCCACGACGTCTTCGTGGGCGAGGTGAGCGGCGTCGACCTGCGCCAGCCGCTCGATACGGAGAGCGTCGCCGCCCTGGAGGACGCCATCAACCGCTACGCCGTGCTGGTGTTCCACGACCAGGCGATCAGCGACGAGCAGCAGATGGCGTTCAGCCGCAACTTCGGTGACCTCGAGACCACCGTGCGCGCCTACCGCAAGGATTTCACGCCGCGGCTCGACGTGCACATGGCGGACATCTCGAACCTGAACGAGAGGAACGAGGTGCTGGCTGCGAGCGACCGCCGCCGGCTCAACGCGCTGGGCAACCGGCTGTGGCATTCGGACAGCAGCTTCAAGCGCATCCCCGCGCGCTTCTCGCTGCTGTCGGCCCGCGCCGTGCCGGATGAAGGCGGCGAGACGGAATTCGCCGACATGCGCGCCGCCTGGGACGCGCTGCCCGCGAAGATGCAGCAGCAGCTCGACGGGTTGATCGCGGAGCACACGCAGCTCTTCTCCCGCGCCAAGATCGGCTTCACCGACTGGTCGGAGGACGAGCTCGCGAAGATGGCGCCGGTGCCGCAGGTGCTGGTGCGCACCCATCCGGGATCGGGTCGCAAGTCGCTGTTCATGTCATCGCATGCGGGGCGCATCCGCGGGATGGAGGAGCCGGAAGCGCGCATGCTGCTGCTGGATCTCATGGAACACGCGACGCAACGCGCCTTCGTCTACACGCATCGCTGGCGCGTGGGCGACCTGGTGATGTGGGACAACCGCTGCACCATGCATCGTGCCCGCGCCTACGACGAGACGCAGGTGCGCGACATGCGGCGCACCACGGTGTCGGACGGACGACCGACCGTCCCCGACGAACTGGCCGCCTGACCGATGCGGCGCCTGCTCGCAGCCGCGCTGCTGCTGCTTCTGCCGCGGCTCGCGGTCGCGGGCTGTGCGCCGATCGCGTCGAATGAGCCGCGCGTATGGCGCGCCGCCGCCGGGGACGTGGTCCCGCGCGCCTCGGGCGGCGACACGGTCACGCTCACCTTCCTCGGCCATGCGAGCTTCGAGATCGTGACCCCGGCCGGGGTGCGGATCGTCACCGACTACAACGGGGTGAACCGCCCCTCCACGCCGCCCGACATCGCGACCATGAACCACGCGCACGGCACGCACTACACGCTGAACCCCGATCCGCGCATCGCCCACGTGCTGCATGGCTGGGCGGAGAACGGCGTGGTGCCGCGCTACGACCTCGTGCTGCAGGACGTGCGGGTGACGAACCTGCCGACCAACATCCGCACCTGGGATGGCGGGAGCGAAGCGAACGGCAACTCGATCTTCGTGTTCGAGACGGCGGGATTGTGCATCGCCCATCTCGGTCACCTCCACCACCTGCTCGAACCGGCCGACCTCGCCGCGCTCGGCCGCATCGACGTGGTGATGGTGCCGGTGGACGGCGCCTGGACGCTGGGCCAGGCGGACATGGCGACGGTGCTGGATGCGCTGCAGCCGCATCTCGTGCTGCCGATGCACTATTTCACGCGGGACGTGCTGACGCGGTTCCTCGACCGCATGCGCGACCGCTACGCGATCGAGCAGCGCGACAGCCCGACGCTGGAGCTCTCGCGCAGCACGCTGCCCGCGCGCCCGACGATGGTGGCGCTGCCGGGGGGATACTGACGGACGGTTCTGGCGGGCGGTTACCGGGGGCGGTTACTGGCGGGCGCCCTCCCCTCACCGTCATGGTCGCCGAAGGGCGACCATCCACGGCTTCGAGCGGCACAGGAAGTCGTGGGTGGCCGGCCTGCGCCGGCCATGACACGGGGGCGCCAGCCACGACGCGGGGGGCGCCAGCCACGACGCGGGGGGCGCACGCCATGACACGGGAGGCGTCGGCCATGACACGGGGGACGCCCTCACCAGGGAACGGTCCGACCGCGGTAGTCGAGATACGCGAGGCCCGGCCTGTCGCGCTTCGCCAGCAGCACCTCCACCAGATGCGGGATGCTGTCCTCGATGCGCAGCGGCGCCTCGGGGCCGCCCAGCTCCGTGCGGATCCAGCCCGGCGCCATCGCGACCATCGCGCGTGACGTGTGCGCCTGGCGCGCCGCGAAGCTGCGCATGAACATGTTCAGCGCCGCCTTGCTGCCCCGATAGAGTTCCCGCTGGCCCGACTGGTTGTTCGCGATGCTGCCCTGGCCGGAGGACATCACCCCGATCAGGCCGGCGGGCGTGACATGCCGCTCCAGCCGCTCGATCACGCGCATCGGACTGAGCGCGTTGGTCACCATCACCTCGACGAACGCCTCCGTGGAGACCTCGCCGATCGTCTGCATCGGGTCGCGGTTGGTGATGCCCGCATTCACGAACAGGATCTCGAACTGCCGTCCGGACAGGCGCTGATCCAAGGCCTCGATCTGGTCGGGCGCGCGAATGTCGAGCGTCTCGATCGCAAGGCGGCCCCCGGCCGTCCCGGCCAGTGCGTGCAGCGGCGTCCGCGCATGCGGGTCGCGCACCGTCCCGACGACATTCCAGCCCTTCTGGAGGAACTCCGCGGCAATCGCGTGCCCCAGGCCGCGGGATGCACCGATCAACAGGATCGTCGGCGCGGGATCGCTCGTAGCGGTGTCTTGCATGGCGGATCGTCCTTCGTCGTGCCTCGCCGGGACAATGGTTGGCGATGCGACGTTGCGCCACGTGCATCCCATGCACAGAGTGGTTGCACACGACGCCGGGTGTCCCCGTGCGCGGTCGGGAGCTGGCGATGCCCGAGGTGGACCTGAACCTGCTGATCGCGCTCGACGCCCTGCTGGCCGACGCCAGCGTCACCGCAGCCGCGCGGCGGCTCGGGCTCAGCACCTCCGCCATGAGCCGCACACTGACGCGGCTGCGGTCCGCCACGGGGGATCCGCTGCTGGTCCGCGCCGGGCGTGGGCTCGTGCCGACCCCGCGCGCCATCGCACTGCGGCCGCAGGTCCAGGCGCTCACTCGCGAGGCGCGGGACGTCCTGCGGCCCCGGCCGGAGACCGTGGACCCGGCAACCCTCGAGCGGACGTTCGCGATCCGCGCCAGCGAGGCCTTCCTGGAGTTCCTGGCGACCTCCCTCGTGGCGTCCGTCTCCGCGGCGGCGCCGCGGGTCAGCCTCCATTTCCTCGATCGGCCGGACAAGGACGCCCGCGCCCTGCGCGAGGGAACCGCCGACCTCGAGATCGGCCTGCGGGGGACCTCGGCCCCCGAGATCCGCACCCGCCTGCTGTTCCGGGACATGCTGGTCGGCCTCGTCCGAACCGGCCATCCGCTGCTCGAGGCGCCGACCATGACGCCCGAAGCCTATGCGGCATGCCGCCACGTCGCGACGGCGCAGGAGGGACATGCGCGGGACGTGGACGCCGCGCTCGCGGCACTGGGCCTCGCGCGGCGGATCATGGTCGTGGTGCCGAACTACCCGGATGCGATGCGGATCGCGCTCGGGTCGGATCTCGTCGCGCTGGTGCCGCGCTCCTGCCTGGGGCACGGCCTGCTGGGCGATCCCCGGGCGGTCTCGGGCCTGACGGCGTTTGCTCTTCCGGTGCCGTCGCCGGCATTCGTCATCTCGGCGATGTGGCATCCCCGGATGGAGGCCGATCCGGCGCATCGCTGGTTGCGGGAGACGGTGGCGGCGCTGTGCCGCCGCGCCTTCCCGACGCGTTGACGCGCCCGAGGATTGGTCTCACTCGCCGGGAACCACCTCCGCCTCCGTGACCGCCGGACGTGCCGACGCCGTGAGACCGCACGCCATGAGCAGCGAGTGCGCCTGGGCTGCGGCGGCAAAGTGGGCGCGGGCATAGGCGATCTGGCGGGCACAGGACGTCTCCCACGCGATGTCGTCGGTCAGCAGGGTGCAGACCGCGTCGGCGAACGTCTCCGGCGTGACCGCGACCGCGGCATGCTCCTGCAGACGCGGCAAGCCCTGGGCCCCGACCGGGGTGGTGACCAGCGGCACGCCTTCGCGCAGCGCCTCCACCACCTTCAGCTTCACGCCGGCCCCGCAGCGCAGCGGCACGACCGCGACACGGGCCCGCTGATACCAGGCGAGCAGGTCGGCATCGCTCAGATCGGCATGAATCTCCACCGAGGTGTCGGCCAGAGCCCGTACGGCCTCCGTGGGGTTCGAGCCCAGGATCACGAGCCGCGCCTCCGGCACCCGCGCCCGCACCAGGGGCAGCACGGCGCCGGCGAGCCAGCAGGCCGCCTCGACGTTCGGCGGATGGCCGAAGCCGGCCACGAAGATGATGGCCTGGCTCCGCACTGCCGGACGCGGCACGCCGAACCGGTCGAAGCCATAGGGGATCACGGCCCGCGCGGTCGCCGTCGGCTCCAGCAGGCGCACGATCGCCGCCTCCTCCTCCGACGGGTACAGGGCTGCGTCGACGGCGCGCCAGATCACGCGCTCCCGCTCCTCCATGTGATCGGCGGCGCGCAGCAGCGCCTCGTCTTGCAGCAGTTCCCCCTGCAGGCGCATGCGGCGGAAATGCAGGTCGTGGCCGTAGTAGAGGACCCGTGCGCGGGTGTGCTGGCGCATCGTCGGCAGCCATTCCTCCGCGACATCGGGACGGCTCAGCAGGATCAGGTCCAGATCGCCGCCGTGCTCGCGGATCCAGGCGTCTGGCGTGGGGTGATCGGGACCGTGGAACACCTCGATGCCCATGTCCTGCAGCGCCTCGGTGTAACCGGGCAGGCGCGCCAGGTTCTGCGGCCAGAACTTCACCACCAGGTCGGCCTCGACCAGCGCGCGCAGGAACCCGATCATGCTGCGCGATCCGGCATCGCGATCCGGCAGCGGGACCATGTGGTCGGCCACCAGCGCCACCCTGCGATGCCGCGCCCGCTCGCGCGCCCGCAGCACATGGGTGCCGTTGTCGTAGTGGTCGCGCGCCAGCGTCGTTCCCCAGCGCGCGACGAAGGTGCGGTGGTTGGTCACCTGGTAGGACTTGATCCCGACCGCCACGTCGCGGCCATGCGAGACGCCCTCGTAATGCACGACGCGCGAGCGCGGCTGATAGAGCGTCTTGAGACCGCGGGCCCGCAACCGGAAACTCAGGTCGCTGTCCTCGAAATAGGCGGGCGCGTAGCACTCGTCGAAGCCGCCCATCTCCAGGAACACCGCGCGCTCCACCATCAGCGAGGCGCCGGAGCAGTAATCCACCTCCCGCACGTAGTTATAGACGGAGCGCGCCGGGTCTTCGTGACGGCCGAAATTCCAGCCGCTGCCGTCCTTCCAGATGATGCCGCCCGCTTCCTGCAGCCGCCCGTCGGGATACAGCAGGCAGGAACCGACCGCGCCCACGTCGCGCCGCGTGCGGAACAGCGCCAGCATGCTGTCCAGCCAATCCGGCAACACCTGCGTGTCGTTGTTGAGGAACAGCAGCCAGCGTCCCTGCGCCATGCGGGCGGCCACGTTGCAGGAGCGGATGAAGCCCTGGTTGGCGACGTTGCGCAGCAGCCGGATCCCGCCCACCCGGTCGAGGCAGGCCACCGACGGATCCGGGCAGGCATCGTCGATCACCAGCACCTCGATCGCCGCCGCGGGGGGATGCGCGGCGATCGAGGCGAGGCAGCGCAGCGTGTACTCCACCTGCCCGTAGGTCGGCACGATCACCGAGACGATCGGGCGCGGCGCGTGCGGCACCCGGATCGTCTCCGGCCGCACGCTCTCCAGCAGCGGCAGCGGAGCTTCGGACGGGGCGGCGCGGCGCAGCCGGCGCGCGCGCAACCAATAGCGCGCGTGCACGTGCAGTTGCAGCGTGAGGCTCCACCAGACCAGCAGCACCGACCGGCGCAGGAGTTGCCCCAGGAACGGGGACCGCGCCTGCAGGCGGCGCGCCAGCATCAGGGTGCGGTGCAAGGCCGGATCGGCCAGTTCGGCGCAGCGTGCGCTCCAGGCGCGTATGGTGTGGCTCACCCGTCGGTCTCCACCTGACAGGAGCCCGAACGGCAAAGCCGCAGTCGGCATCAGCGACCTGCGGAACGCCTCGGCTCCGCATGCGGTGGTAACTCGGGAGTGCTTAACGCCCGCTTAAGGCGGCGGCGGATCGTTTGGCGCGGTGCCGCGAACGCTCGGAGGCACCGGGATCAGGGCGCACGCACGCGGCAGCGCAGGCGATCAGGACCCCGCCGACGCGTTCGCCGGGGCGGGTTGCGCGCGCCGCCGGCGGCGGGCCGAACGGGCATCGGCGTAGACCCGGGTGAATTCCGCCCCCAGCAGGAAGATCTGCGCCGAATAGTAGACCCAGAACAGCGCCGCCAGGACCGATCCAGCCGCGCCGTAGCTCGAAGCGATGCCCGTGGTGCCGATGTAGAGCCCGATCGCGAGCTTGCCGACGGTGATCAGCAGGGCGGTGACGATGCTGCCCACCATCACGTCCCGCCAGCGCAGCGTGCAGTCCGGCAGAACCTTGTAGATGGCGCCGATGACCACCGCGAGCAGCGCCAGCGAGAACAGCGAGTTCAGGATGTGCAGCAGCAGCTCCGTGAACGGCATGATGCGATTGAGCTGCTGCCCCACCGCCGCCACCGCCGTGCCCAGCACCAGCGAGACCAGCAGCAGGAAGCCCAGGGCTACCACCAGCCCCAGGCTGGTGAGGCGGGCCCGCACGAGCCGCCCCACCGTGGCGCCCTCCGGCTGCGCCCGCCAGATCGCGTTCAGCGCCACCTGCATCTCGCCGAAGACGCCGCTCGCCGTGATGATCAACGAGACGATGCCGATCAGCGTGGCCAACAGGCCCGATCCGTGGTTGGAGGCGCTGCCGATGGCGTTCTGCAGGAACGCGGCGCTCTGCTCGCCCATGATGGCCTGCAGCTTGCCCATCAGCGCGCCGCGCGCGGCTTCCTCGCCCAGGACCAGGCCGGCGATCGCGACGATGATCAGCAGCACGGGGCCGATCGACGTGATGGCGTAGAATGCGATGGCAGCGCCGCGGCTCAACCCCCCGTTGTCGAGGAAGCTGTACACCGTGTCCCTGGTCAGCGCCCAGACTGTCCGCATCGTGTGGTTCTCCCACGAGCGGAACGCCTTCCGCCGGCTGCGGTTTCGCTGACGGGGCGTCGCGGCGGTCGCTCGTTTGCGAGCGATCGTCGTTCCTAAGACGATACGTCCGCGATGTGCGGGATCGCCGCCGCAACGACATCTCGCGCGGAGACGCGGCCGGCCGGAATGGCGCTCAGATCGGCGAGGCGGGCTCGAAACGTGCCGCGGAGAAGGCGGCGAGTTCGGCGGGCAGCGCGCCGGCCAGGACCGCGGGGGCGAGCGCCAGCGCATGGGCGCCGGCCAGCGTCACGCCGCTGTGGCAGGTGGCGGAGAAGGCGCCGGGGAAACGGGTGGACTGCTCGTAGATCGGGAACCCGTCCGGCGACATCACCCGCAATGCGGCCCACATGCGCACGATCGCGGCATCCTTCAGCATCGGGAAGACCTGCATGTTCCGATCGGCGATCTTGCGCAGCACCGCGACGCGGGTGGTGACGTCGAAGCCCACATCCTCCTGGCTGTCGCCCAGCATGACCGTGCCTTCGGCGGTCTGGCGCATCACATGGGTGGCGTAGTGGAGGAACGGCCGCACCCGTTCGGTCACCAGGATCTGGCCCTGCAGCGGCGTGACCGGCATGGACAGCCCGACCTGCGGGGCGAGGTCGCGGCTGCCCAGCCCGGCTGCGATCACCAGCTTGCCGGTGGTGAAGCGATCCGGCCCGGCATGCAGGGTGAAGCTGTGCGGCGCGGCGTCGATCCGGTCGACGCGCCGCCCCGGCAGGTAATCGGCCCGCAACGCATGCAGGCCGGCATGCAGGCCGCGCAGCAGGAAGAGCGGGCTCGCATGCCCGTCGACCGGGCAGAACGACGCGCCCACCACCCGATCGCCCAGGCCCGGGACCATGGCGCGGACCTCGGCACGGTCGAGCATGCGGGTGCCGATATCGCCGCTCTCGTTGTGCATGCGGCGGATCGTGGAGGCGCGGGTCTCGAACTCCTCGTCGCTCAGGCAGAAGGCGAACCCGCCCGGCTGTTCCAGCGCCACGTCCACGCCGGTCGTGGCGGCGAGCCGGCCGGCGAGATCGGGCCACAGAGCGGCGGAGCGGCGGGTCCAGTGGGCATAGGGCGGCATGCCCGCGCCCTTGCTCTGCACCCAGACGAGACCGAAATTGCCGCGCGCCGCGCGGAACGCGACGTCCCCCTCGTCGAGCAGCGCCACGGATGCGCCTTGCGCGGCGGCGCCCCAGGCAATGGCGCCGCCCACCAGCCCGCCCCCGATGACGATCAGGTCGTAGGCGTTCGGCATGATGCGAACTCGGGCTGATGGCGCGCCCGGCCATTCCGGGGTGAGCGCAGGACTGGATCAAGCAACGCCCCCTCTCCCCTCACGGGAGAGGGCTGGGGTGAGGGGGCGATCGAGGCGAACGCAGCCCGGTGCCACACGACGCGGCACCCCCTCCCCCTTTCCCCCTTCCTCACGGGGAGGGGGGACGCTGCGTGCGGCCGCATCAGTCGAAGCCGAGGAAGCCGGGGCTGTCGGACAGCCTGGGGGCCGCCCGCAGCTTCGCGATGTCCGGGACCGGCCGCGCGGTGCGGGGATCGCCCGCCAGCATCGCCTCCAGCGCCGCGGCGACCGAGAGCACCAGCGCATCGCCGCCACGCGGGCCGACGATCTGCAGCCCGAACGGCATGCCGTTGCGATCGAGCCCGACCGGCAGCGAGATCGCCGGATGCCCGACCACCGTCACGGCATAGGCCATGGCGAGCCAGTGGAAGTAGGTGCGGGTCGGCTTGCCGTCGATCTCGGCCGGATACAGTTCCCGCCAGGAGCGCGGGCTGACCGTGATCGCCGGGGTCAGGATCACGTCGAAGTCGCGGAAGAACCCCTGCCAGCGGCGATACAGCGTGGTCTGCACCGTCATCGCGCGGGCCACGTCGGCGGCGCTGTAGCCCAGGCCCTCCGCCACGTTGGCGCGCACGTTCGGGCCGACCTGGTCCGGCGTCTTCTCCACCTTCTCCTTGTGCGCGGACAGGAAGGCGAGCGCGCGCAGGATCTCGAACGTCTCGTCGGTGCCGCTGCAATCCGGCGTCGTGTCCTCGGCGCGCGCGAAGACGTGGCGGAACAGCCCGGTCTTCTCGGCGAAGGTGTCGCGCATCTGGGTCTCGGTCGGCGCGAAGCCGAAATCCGGCGTCAGCGCGGCCCGCACGCGGGACAGGTCCACGGCCGGCACCGGCGTGAAGTCGCCGGCGCGGCGCACCGTCGCGCCATGCACCGTGGTCGCCAGCGGGTCGGAGGCGTCGTCGCTGGCGATCGAGCCCAGCATCAGCGCCGTGTCGGCGACCGTGCGCGCCATCGGGCCCAGCACCGGCAGGCCGCTCCAGCCCAGGCCGCGCTTGTCGCTGGGCACCAGGCCGGGGGTCGGGCGGAAGCCGACGATGCCGCTGAACGCCGCCGGGTTGCGCAGCGAGCCGCCGGTGTCGGAGCCGGTGCAGAGCGGCACCATGCCGGTCGCGAGCGCGACGGCCGATCCGCCCGAGGAGCCGGCAGCCGATTTCTGCGGGTCGAACGGGTTGCCGGTCACGCCGTACACCGCGTTGCGCGTGTTGGCGCCGGCGCCGAACTCGGGCGTGTTGGTCTTGCCCACGACATTGCCGCCGTCACGGCGCACCGCGGCGACGATCAGCTCGTCTTTCGCCGGCACGTTGTCCTTGAACAGCGGGCTGCCGAAGGTGGTGCGCAGGCCTTCGGTGTCCTCCAGGTCCTTCACGCCGACCGGCAGGCCGAACAGGGCGGGCAGTTCCCCGCCCTTCGCCACCATCTCGTCCTGCTGGCGGGCGAGCCGGCGGGCGCGATCGAAGTCGCGCGCCACCATGGCGTTGACGGCGTGGTCCACCGCCTCGATGCGCGCGATGCAGCTCTCCAGCAACTCGGAGGGCGCGAGCTGCTTGCGCCCGATCAGGGCGCGCGCGTCGACGGCGGTGAGGTCGCAGGGTTCGGTCATGGGTCGTCGTATCCTTGGTCGCCGGATGGGTTCAGTAGCCGAGCGCGAGGCCGTCCTTGCGAGGTTCGGAACCGCCGACGAGGGTGCCGCGGGCGCGGTCGATCCAGATGGCCTGGCCACCGCCATGCGGACGCTCGACCAGTTCCGGGTCGTGGCCCATCGCGGCGAGCTTCGCGACGACGTCGGCCGGGATGCCGCGCTCGACCTGCAGCTTGCCCTTGAACGGGAACAGGCGGGGGAGGTCGATCGCCTCCTGGATGTCGAGCCCGTATTCCAGGAAATTGGTGAGGAACCAGGATTGGCCCACCGGCTGGTAGTGGCCGCCCATGACGCCGAACGGCATCACCGCCTGCCCGTCCTTCATCACCATGCCGGGGATGATCGTGTGCATCGGCCGCTTCATCGGCGCGATGCAGTTCGGGTGCCCGCGCTCGAACCGGAAGCCGAAGCCGCGGTTCTGCAGCATCACGCCCGACTTCTCGGCCAGGATGCCGGAACCGAACCCCTCGAACAGCGAGTTGATGAACGAACACGCATTGCCGTCGCGGTCCACGACGCAGAGATAGACCGTGTCGCGATGCGGCGGCAGCAGCGACTCCCCGGCGTTCGGCAGCACCGGGATGGCGCGCTCGTCGGAGATCAGCGCGGCCTGCGCCTTCAGGTAGTCCGGGCTGAGCAGCTTGTGCGTCGGCACGTCCACCTGGGTGGGGTCGGCCAGGAAGGCGTCGCGGTCGCGATAGGCGAGGCGCGCCGCCTCGATGTGGCGATGCGCGCGGATCACGCCGGAGCAGCCGTCATGCGCGCTGTCCAGGTTGCCCAGCATGCCCAGCATCATCAGCACCAGCAGGCCCTGGCCGTTGGGCGGGCACTGGTAGACGTCGTAGCCCTTCCAGTTCAGCGTCACCGGCGTGACGAACTGCGCGTTGTTCAGCCCCTCCGCGAGGTCGGCCTCGGTGTGCAGCCCGCCGCGGGCGCGCAGCGTCGCCACGATGTCGGCGGCGACCGGCCCTTCGTAGAAGGCCTTTGCGCCATGCTTCGCGATCGCCCGCAGGGTCTCGGCCAAGGCCGACTGGACGAACATGTCGCCCACCTTCGGCGCCGACCCGTTCGGCAGGAACGTCTCGGTCCCGTTCTTGCGCAGCTTGCCCTCCAGCCGCGCCCAATCCCACGCGACCTTGGCATGCACCGGCCAGCCCTCGGCGGCGTAGCGGATCGCCGGCTGCAGCAGCTCGTCCAGCCCCTTGCGGCCATGCGCGGCCAGCAGCGTCTCCCACGCATTGATCGCACCGGGGACGGTGACGGAATGGGCGGAGGTGTTCTCGATCGCGCTGATCCCCTGGCTTTCGTACCAGTCGATCGTCGCGGCGGCGGGCGCGCGGCCGGAGCCGTTCAGCGCATGGACCTTGCCGGTGCCGGCCGGGGCGTAGAGGCAGAAGCAATCCCCGCCGATGCCGGTCGATTGCGGCTCGATCACGCACAGCACCGCGCAGGCGGCCACCGCGGCGTCCAGTGCATTTCCCCCGTTGCGCAGCACGTCGAGCGCGGTCAGCGTGGCGGCCGGCATGGACGTCGCCGCCATGCCGTGCGTGGCGTAGACCGGGCTCCGGCCGGGCAGGTGGAAATCGCGCATGGACAGTCCTCGAACGGGGATGGGGCAGGCGTGGTAACGTGCGCAGACTGAAGGCTGCGCATCCGATTGGCAATCTGACGAAACCGCAAGGCTTGGCTGCAAGGCTCGGCCGCGAGGCAGGGAGTGGGGAATGGCGGAGACGATCGCCTATGGCGACTTCGAGCGGGTGGATGTTCGCGTCGGCACGGTGCTGGATGCACAGCCCTTCCCCGAGGCGCGTAAGCCGGCCATCAAGCTGACGATCGATTTCGGGCCGGAGATCGGCGTGAAGAAGTCGTCCGCGCAGCTGACGGTGCACTACAAGCCCGACCAGCTGATCGGGCGTCAGGTCTGCGCGGTGGTGAACTTCCCGCCGCGGCAGATCGGCCCGTTCATGAGCGAGGTGCTGACGCTGGGGATGCCGGACGCGGACGGCGCGGTCGTGCTGGTGAAGCCCGACTTCAAGGTGCCGAACGGCGGCAAGCTGTTCTGATCCCGCTCGGATGACCGCACGGCGCCCACCGCGAGGCGCTGGCGGGCGGGCGGCGCCCGGCGTCAGCCCCGGCGGGTGCGGCGGCGGGCCAGGGCCGTGCCGACCAGCGCCATGCCGAACAGGCCGACACCCACCGGTTCGGGGACGAGCTCGTAGCTGATCGCGACGGTGCCGCCCAGAATGGCCCCGCCGCCGTAGGACAAGCCCCCGGACCCGCCGGTGCCGCTATAGGTCCCGCCGTCGTTCGTGACGAGCAGCGTCAGGTAGAGCAGGCCGGATCCCTCATAGGCCGCCCAGTCCGCCGGCGCGACGCTGGCCGTCGTCGAGTCCATGATCGGCAGGCCGAGGATGGTCACGCTCGATCCCCCGGGAACCGCGACGGCGGTGGTGTTGCTCGCGGTCAGGGCGTTGCTGATCGTGAGACCCAGCGGCCCGGCCATGTCGACGTTGATGACGACGGACTGGGAGGTGGAGGTGCGCGTCGTCGTCTTGTTGTTGAACACGTCGATCGCGGCGGTCCCCTGCGTCGACAGGCTGACGTTGATCCCGATGAGCTTGCTGACATCGTAGGTCGAGGTGTCGAACTTCGGGAGCTGCACCTGGATCGGCGTGCCGAACGGATCGAAGTCGGCCATGTCCGCCGGGCCGAACGTCGTCTCGTAGTGGATCACCGCGGCGGCGGCGGCGGCGGCGAACGACACGGACGCGACGGCCGCGAGCGCGAGACGCTGGACCCATGCCCTGCAGGCGAAGGCGCGCATCCCCCGGCCGGATGCTGCCGGTTCGAATGCGATGGGACGCCCTGCTTCCATGTCTGACACCACTCGTGCACACCGGGTTGGCCCCGCGACGAGGCCTGGGCCAAGCTCGATAGCAGGTGCCGTGCCAGCGCGATTTCGCCCGCTGCGACAATGGGTTCCACCCGATGGCCGGCCGGCGGACGAACCGGGTGTAAAGTCGGCCGACGGTCCGCCGACCCCGCGCGCGGGCAGCGGCAGCGGCATCCGCAGGGTCGGCGCGGACGCAGCGGCCGCCCGGCTGGCGCCCGCGTCAGCCGGCGGCCAGGATCGGACGGACGGTGTCGAGCAGGTTCCCACCCGTGAACAGATGCCCCGGCACCCCGGCGGCCGCGGCGGCCTGCAGATCGGTGGGCTGGTCGCCGATCATGGCAGAGCGGAGCGGATCGACCTCCCAGGCGCGGATCAGGTCGAGCAGCATTCCCGGGCCCGGCTTGCGCCAGTCGCTCGCGCGCCGGTACTCGGGCAGCGCCGCCGCCTCGTGATACGGGCAGTAGCGGACGTCGTCGATCGTGCCGCCGGTGCGGCGCGCCTCATCCGCCACCCAGGCGAGCAGCGCCTGCACCGCCGCCTCGGTATACAGGCCGCGCGCGACCCCCGACTGGTTGGTCACAACGAAGACATGCCAGCCGGCTTCCGTTGCCGCGCGGATCGCGGCCAGCGCGCCGGGCATGAACTCGAAGCGGTCGCGCGAGCCGACATAGCCGTGGTCGACGTTGATCACGCCGTCCCGATCCAGGAACAGCGCGCGGCGGCGCAGCACCCGCGGCAGTTCCGCGCGGGCGCGGGCGAGGTCGTCGGGGATGCCGATGTCGCGGAAGTAGCCGGTGCCCTCCACGCCTCGCAGCGCCCCCTCCGCGGCGAGGCGCGGCAGCACCTCCTGCTCCAGGGAGCAGACCGGGGCGAGCCGGTCCACGATGCGGCGATCCAGCAGGTAGAGACCGGCATTGATCAGCCCCGCTTCCCCGAGCGCTGGGCGCTCCCGGAAGGCGGTGACGCGGTCGCCCTGCAGCGTCACGACGCCATAGCGGGACGCGTCGGGCAGCCGCCGCAGCATCATCCAGCCAAGCGGGGCCTGTGCTGCTGGAAGACCGGCGGCGGATGCGGCCGAGGCGGCCTCCGCACCGTCGGGCGCGGTCGCGGCGGGGTCCGTGCCGCCGTCCGGGTCCGCGGCGGCGAGCAGGCGGGCGAGGTTGCCGTCGAACAACGAATCGCCGTTGCAGAGGAGGAACCGCTCGTCCAGCCGGTCGCGCGCATGGAACACGGCGCCGCCCGTGCCGGCGCGGACCGGCTCGACCGACAGCGTGATCCGGGCGGGCCGCGGAAGGGCACGTGCAAGATCCTCGACCGCGCGTTCCACCGTCGCCGAGAGGTGGCCGGTGAGCAGCAGGAACTCCTCGACCCCAAAGCGCTGGAGTTCGCGCATCAGCCAGGTGAGGAACGGCCGATCGCCGCAGGGCAGCAGCGGCTTCGGCGTCTGGGCGGTCAGCTCCCCGAGGCGGGTTCCGAGACCGCCGGCGAGGATGGCGCATTGGCGGATGGTGGCCGGCATGCGCCGTGCGTGCCCGGCCGCGCGCCGGCGGTCAACCGTCCGCTGCGGAGGTCGGTGCGGGGCTGAGACGCGCGGCGGCGTCGGCATCCGGCACGGGCTCCCGATCGGCGCGGACCTTGTCCACCCGGCGCCCATCCATCGCCAGCACCTCGAAGCGCCAGCCGGCGAACACGATCCGGTCGCCGACCCGCGGCACGCGGCGGAGCAGCGCGAGCACGAGCCCGGCCAGCGTGTGGTAGCTGCCCTCGGCCGGCAGGTCGGGCAGGGCGAGGCGCGCCTTCAGCTCGTCCACCGGCATCATGCCGTCCATGGTGAGCGAGGTTTCGCCGGTCTGCCCGGCCCCAGTCGCGCTTCCCGCCGTGTCGCTGGGATCGCCGACGATGGCCTCGAGCACGTCGGCCGCGGTGACCACGCCCTCGAAGCTGCCGTATTCGTCCATCACCAGCGCGAGGCCGAGCGGGTCGGCCTTCAGCCGTTCGAGCGCATCGAGCGCCGTGACGGTGTCCGGCACCACGATGGGCTGGCGCAGCGCGGCCCCGACCGAGAGTTCGCTGCCACCCAGGATGCGATCCAGCAGATCCTTCGCCTGGACCACGCCGACCACGTTGTCGACCGACCCTTCGCAGACCACGAAGCGCGAATGCGGCGCGGCCTTGAGCGCGGCCGCGATCTCCTTTGGCGGGTCGGTGCGGTCGATCCAGGCGAGTTCGGTGCGCGGCGTCATGATGGCGCGCACCGGCTTGTCGGCGAGGCGGAGGACGCGCTCGATCATGTCGCGCTCCTCGATCTCCAGCACGCCGGCCTGGGCGCCTTCGGCCAGCAGGGCGCGCAGCTCCTCTTCCGTGACGCTCTGTTCCGCGGCCCGCTGCATCCCGAACAGCCGCAGGATCAGCGTGGAGGACCAACCCAGCACCCAGACGGCGGGGGCGGTGAGCCTGGCCATCAGCGTGATCGGGCGTGCGACCCGGCTCGCCACCTCCTCGGGTCGCCGCAGCGCCAGGTGCTTGGGGACGAGTTCGCCCAGGACCAGGGTCAGGTAGGTGGTGAGCACCACGACGAGCGCCAGGGAGAGCGTCTGGGCGAAGGGTGCGACGGTCGGCATGGTTTCGAACCAGGCCTGCAGGTGGCCGGCGATGCGCGCGCCGCCGAACACGCCCGTGAGCACGCCGACCAGGGTGATGCCCACCTGGACGGTCGGCAGGAACCGTTGCGGGTCGTCGGCCAGCGCCCGTGCGGCGGCGGCGCCCTGCACGCCCTTGCGTTCCAGCACGGCGAGGCGGGCGCGGCGGACCGAGACGAGCGCGAGTTCGCTCATGGAAAACAGCCCGTTCACCACGATGAGCAACAGGATCACGAAGACTTCGATGCCGATGCTCATGCCTGGGTAGCGACCCCTCCGACCGTGGACGATGCCATATCATACCACGCTGCGCGGCCGGCGCTGAGGCCCCTCCCGCGTCTGGGACACCCAAGTAAAAAATCAAGATCCTGCCGTCCGTGAAACCGCCGTTTCACAGGCGACTTTCCGTCACGAGGTGATCCGGTACGGGATCGACGGCTGTTTTCCTTGCCGGTGGGCCAGTGAAGCGGTGCTTTTCACCAGTGGGGATGCCGTATTCTCTTGACCGACCTGCGGCTCGTATGACAAGCAGCCGCAACTGAGTTGCGCTTACGCTATACTCTGTAAGTTCGGTTGACGGGGCAAAAAATCATGAATGAAGATGTATTGGCGTTAACCGCCCAGATCGTCAGTGCGCACGTGACGAAGAACGAGGTGGCACCCGACGCGCTCCCCTCGTTGATTCGCGAGGTGTACAAGACGTTGGCGACTGTCGGTAACGAGCCGGCGGAGCCGGAGAAGTCGAAGCCTGCGGTTCCGATTACGAAGTCGGTCTTCCCCGACCACATCGTCTGCCTCGAATGCGGCAAGAGCCTTACGATGCTCAAGCGTCACTTGATGACGGAGCATGGGCTGACGATAGATCAATACCGCGGCAAGTGGAGCCTGCCTTCGAACTACCCGGTCGTCGCGCCGGATTACGCGGAGACGCGCTCCGAGCTGGCGAAGAAGATCGGGCTTGGGCGCAGCCGATCGGCCGATGCGGCACCGCGGGAGAGTGGGCGCAAGGGCGGCAAACGCGCCGCCAAGGGCTGACGCCCCGCCCCTCGGGTCCAAACGACGGCCGAGACGATCTGGGTGGTCGTCTCGGCTCCGCCCGGCCCTGCCGGGAGACACGCCGGCCTGCCGCGCGGCGCCGATCGCGACGGCGGTGCGATCGAGATCGGGGCTCCGGCCGGCCGGTCAGGCGGCGCGGCGCCCACCCGGCGCGTCTCAGCGCCCCGTGAACCGTGCCGCCCGCTTCTCCCGAAACGCGGCCACCCCTTCCCCGTAATCCGCGCTCAGCCCGGCCACGCTCTGCAGCTTGGCTTCCAGCGCGAGCTGCGCCGCGTAGCCGTTCTCCAGTCCTTCCCAGTAGAGCTGCCGGATCAGCCCGAGGGACCGCGGCCCTTCGGCCAGGCGGCGCGCGGTCGCCACCGCCTCGTCCATCAGCGCGGCATCGTCCACGACGCGATTGATCATGCCCCAGGCGAGCGCCGTCTCCGCGGGCAGACGCTCCGCCAGCAACGAGAGTTCGAGCGCCCTGGCCACCCCGATCAGGCGCGGCAGGATCCAGGAGGAGCCGCAATCCGGCACCAGCCCGATCCGCGCGAACGCCTGCAGGAAGGAGGCCGACCGGCCGGCGATCTTGATGTCCGCCGACAGCGCGAGGCTCATGCCCGCCCCCGCGGCGATGCCGTTGATCGCGGCCACGACCGGAATCTGCAAGGCGCGCAGCCGCATGAAGGTCGGATTGTACCAGGATTCCAGGTCGCTCTTGGCCTCGCCCCGCGCTTCGGCGGCACGATCGCGCGGCGGCCGGTCGGGGTCGTTCAGGTTGGCGCCGGAGCAGAAGGCGCGGCCGGCGCCGGTGATCAGCAGGCAGCGGGCGGACCCGGATTCGACCGCGTCCAGCGCCTCGGTCATGTCCTCGCGCAGCTTCAGGCCGAAGGCATTCAGCACCGGGGGATCGTTCAGCGTCATGATGGCGACGCCGTCGCGCAGCTCCAACGAGATCCGGCCGTGACGCATCGTTCCCTCCTGAGATTTCCTGGTTCTCTAGCGCGACCGCGCGTCCTCGGCCACCCGGACCGGGCGCGTCGCCAGACGTGACACCCGTCTGGCGACGCGCCCGGGCGGCGCTTGACCTTGGCGCGATTTCCGGGACCATTCCGAGGTGCTCGCTTCCTGACGGGCGCCGATCCAGAACGAGACACACGCCCGAATGCCAAGCACTCTGCCCGACCGGGACGTCGTCCTGGTCCATACCTCCGATCTGCATGTCGATGACGGGCACAAGGCGAACGCCCATGACGGGACGGAGGGGCTGCGCCGCGTGATCGCCACCGCGCAGGCCGTGCGGGCGGACGTGCTGCTGCTGGCCGGCGACACGTTCGACAACCATCGCGTGCCGGCCCCGATCCTCCGCCGCGCCGCCGCCATGCTGGAAGCGTCGGGCATGCCGGTGGTGATCCTGCCGGGCAACCACGACCCGGCCTTGCCGAACTGCCTGTTCCGCAAGGCGGGGATCACCGACCTGCCGCATGTCCACGTGCTGGGCGTCACGCATGACGAGGCGGTGCGCTTCGACCCGTTCGGGCTCGAGATCTGGGGCCACGCGCATCGCGACTTCAACGACATGTCCCCGCTGCGGGCGCCCCGGCCGCGCACGACGCCCTGGCAGGTCGCCATGGCGCACGGGCACTACGCGGCGCCCGACGAGTGGAAGGACCACGCGCACCGGTCCTGGCTGATCAGCGACCAGGACCTCGCCGCCACCGAGGCGCACTACGTCGCGCTCGGCCACTGGGACCGCGCGGTCTCGGTGGGCGATGGGTCGGTGCCGGCGTACTACTCGGGCTCGCCGGAGCTGGCGAAGACGGTGAACGTGGTGCGCCTGAGCCCCACCGAAGGCGTGGTGATCCGCCGCGAACCCGTCCCCGGCGCCTGACGAGAACCCCCCTCTCCCCTCGCGGGAGAGGGATGGGGTGAGGGGGCAACCGGGGCCCTCGCCCGCACCACCCACAAAAACCCCCTCTCCCCTCGCGGGAGAGGGATGGGGTGAGGGGGCGACCGGGGCGCTGGCACCAACGCCACCTCGGCCGCAGCACCCCCTCCCCCCAGCCCCCTCCCGCAAGGGGAGGGGGAGCCTGACCTCTCCTTCTCCCGCCTCAGCGCACCAGCCGCCGGCGCACGCGGGCCGAGAGGAAGTCGATCACCGCCACGGTGACCAGGATCAGCAGGATGATGAACGAGACCTCGTCCCAGTAGCGGACGCGGATCCGTTCGGCGATCTGCAGCCCGATCCCGCCCGCCCCCACCACGCCCAGGATCGCGGCACTGCGCGTGTTGCTCTCGAACGCATACAGCACCTGTGCCAGCAGCACCGGCAGCACCTGCGGCAGCAGGCCGAAGCGGATCTCGGCCAACCGGGTGCCGCCGGCCGCGGTGATCGCCTCGCGCGGGCGCGGGTCGGCGTTCTCGATCGCCTCGGCGAAGCTCTTGGCCAGCACGAAGATCTCTGCCGCGGTGATCGCCAGCACGCCCGCCAGGGGTCCCAGCCCGACCGCGCGGACGAAGGCCAGCGCCCAGATGAGCTGGTCGACGCCACGGAACCCGTCGAACACGCGGCGGACCGAGAAATGCGCGAGCAGGTTCACCACCACGTTGCGCGCGCCCAGGAATCCCAGCGGCAAGGCGAGGCAGGCGGCGACGAAGGTGCCGAGGAACGCCATCGCGACGCTCTCGGCCAGTCCCTGCAGGATGTCCTGCCACTGCGCGCCGGGACTGGGCGGCACCATCTGGCGCAGGATGACGAACAGGCCGGACAGGCCGCGGCTCAGGCGCGCGGGCGTGATGTCGAACCACCAGAGCAGCGCCACCAGCCAGGCCGCCGCCGCGATCCCGCCGGCGATCCGCATCGCGCGCTGGCCGGGGCTCGCCCCGAATGCGCGCGGGTAGCGGGCCTTCAGCGCGGCGAGATCCCCTGCCCCGCTCATCGCACCGCCGCCCCGATCACCCGATGGCGCAGCCGCTCCGACAGAAGGTCGATCGCGAACACGGCCAGCACGATCAGCGTCACGATCGCGCCGATCTCCTGGTAGTAGTTGAAGCTGATGACCGAGTAGAGCTCCTGCCCGATGCCGCCGGCGCCGACGAAGCCGATGACCGTCGCGCCGCGCACGTTGATCTCGAAGCGCAGCAGCACGTAGGACAGCACGTTGGGCAGCACCTGCGGCAGGATGGCGAAGCGCACCGACTGCATCCAGGTCGCGCCGACCGCGGTCATCGCCTCCCAAGGGCGCATGTCGGCGTTTTCCGCCGCCTCCGCGAACAGCTTGCCCAGCGCCCCCACCGTGTGCAGCGCGATGGCGATGATGCCGGCCAGCGGGCCGACGCCGAACGTCCAGACCAGGATCAGCGCATAGACGATGTCCGGCACGCAGCGGAACAGCTCCAGCAGGCGCCGGCAGATCACGTAGGTGGCGCGGTTGGGAGCCAGGTTCGCGGCGGCGGGAAAACACAGCAGCAGCGCGACCGCCGCGCCGGACAGGGTGGCGAGCGCGGCCATCTGGCTCGTTTCGAACAACAACCACAGCCAGATATCGGCGCGGTACATCCAGTAGGCGAACGAGCCTTCGGTCTCGGTGCCGCGCAGCAGCACGGGCGCGCGCAGGTCGGGGATCAGGCGGTCGAAATACGACCAGGCGCGCGGCAGCCCGTCCCACAAAGCCGCGGGCGACACCTCGGAGACATGGGCGGAGACGAGCAGCGCCACGCAGAGCAGCGCCCCCCAGACGAGGCCGGCAAGGAGCCGCAGGCGGCGGCGGGTACGCCACGCGGCCTCGACCGTCTCGGGGGTGACCGGAGCGGCCCCGACCGCGCTGGCCTCACCCGCCGCCATGCGGATCAGCGCCGCCGCCGCTGCGCCGCCTCCTGCTGCAGCATGTCGATGAAGGGCTGGTAGTCGGCGTGCTGCACCGGCACCCAGCCTTTGCCGGCACCCATGTCCACCGCGTGGTAGATGTCGGGATGCGCGGTCGGCAGCGCGAGGTGGAACGCGAGCATGTCCTCCTGGAACGCCTCGGGCGTGTCTTTCCGCACGGTCAGCGGCCCGTTCAGGATCGGACGGGACTTCCAGATGATCCGCAACTGGTCCATGTCGAGCATCTTCTTGTCGACCATCATGCGCAGCGCGCCGCGGCTGTAGCCGTCCGCGGCGTCGCCCACGCCCGAGGTCCAGGTCATCCCCGCGTCGTACTGCTTGTTCAGCACCGCGACGACGCCCTGTTCGTGCCCGCCCGCGAACCCGGTGCGGCTGAAATACTTGCCGGATTCCGGATCGATGCCCATGGCGCGGAACTCGGCCCGGGGCAGCAGATAGCCCGAGGCGCTGTTCGGATCCGCCCAGGCGAGCGAGTGTCCCTTCATGTCGGCCAGCGAGGTGATCCCGCTATCCGCCCGCGTATACATGACCGAGACGTAGGAGGTGCTGCCGTCCTGCTCCTGCGTCACGACGAGCGGCCGCACGTCGCCCTGGCTCTGGATCCACGCGCCGGCATAGGCGGCGGGGCTCATGTAGGCGACCTCGAGCTGCTTCGCGGCGAAGGCCTGGATCACGCCGGCATAATCGGCGGCCACCAGCAACTTGATCGGGACCTCGAACGTGGTCTCCAGCAGCTTCTTGTAGCCGTCGACGCGAGCCAGGCGGTCGGCATCGTTCTCGCCGCCCAGCAGCCCCATCCGCACGACCGGAAGCTGCGCCGCCCAGGCGCGCTTGCCGGGCGCCGGCATCGCCGGCTGCGCCCGCGCCACGCCCATCCGCGCCGTCGCGGCCACCGCCACGCCTGCAGCCACCAGCTTGCGTCGTGAGATCATCGTGCCTCGTCCTCGTGCCTGCCGGATCATAACGTCCGCGGGCGCGTCGGCACATGCCCTCCGTCCCCGATCGTCATGACTGGCCATCCTTGCAGCACGGTGCCGGTGAGGGTGGCCGGGTCAAGCCCGGCCAGGACGCGTGGGAGCGGAGGGACGGGGTTCCTCCCGCTCCTCCATCGTCAAGCCCGGTCATGACGAGCGGGGACAGGGTGCCTCCCGCCTCACATCGCGCATGCTAAGGTCGCGCAGCCAAGGGGAGAGAGACGTCATGCTGTTCTACGACTCGGTCGGTCCGAATCCGAAGGTCGTCCGCATGTTCATGGCCGAACGCGGCATCAGCGGCCTCCCGGTGCAGAGCGTCGACCTGCGCAGGGGCGAGAACCGCCAGCCGGCCTACATGGGCAAGAACCCGGCCGGCCAGACGCCGGCGCTGGAACTCGACGACGGCCTCGTGCTGACCGAGATCACCGCGATCTGCGAATACCTCGACGAGATCGGCCCCGCCGGTTCGACGCTGATCGGCCGCACGCCCGAGGAACGGGCGGAGACGCGCATGTGGGTGCGCCGCATCGACCTCAACATCCTCGAGCCACTGGGCAACGGCTTCCGCTTCGCCGAGGGGCTGGAGATGTTCCGCACCCGTGTGCACTGCATTCCCCAGGCCGCGGACGATCTGAAGCAGATCGCGCAGGAGCGCCTGACCTGGCTCGACGGGCTGATCCGCGGCCGCAGCTTCATCGCGGGCGATCGGCTGACGCTGGCCGATATCCTGCTGTTCTGCTTCCTCGAGTTCGGCGCGCGGGTCGGACAACCGCTGAACCCGGAGAACCAGGCGATCATGGCCTGGTACGAACGGATGAAGGCCCGGCCGAGCGCGACGGCGTAGCGGGGGTGCGGGAGGCGGATGGGCTGACGCGGCTGGCGCCGTTCGGCTTCGTCCTGCTCTGGAGTTCGTCCTTCGTCGCGGCCCGCGCGGGCCTGCAGCATCTCTCGCCGCTGCTGTTCGTGGCGATCCGGCTGGTCGGCTGTTCGGTCGTCCTGCTGCTCGCCATGCTCCTGCTTCGCCGCTCCTGGCGGCCGCTCGGCGGCGGCCGCTGGCTGCATTGCGCGGTCGCGGGGGTGCTGCTGAACGCGGTCGGGCTGATGGCGCCGCATGTCGGCCTGACGCTCGCGCCCTCGGCCCAGATCGCGCTGGTGCAGTCGCTGACGCCGCTGCTCACCGCCGTGCTGGGCGTGGTGCTGCTCCACGAACCCCTGCGCCCCCGGCAATGGGCCGGCCTGCTGCTGGGCATGACGGGCGTCGGGCTGGTGGTCGGCCATGCGGCGTTCGAGAGCGCGCTGCGCTTCCAGGGCCTGGTGCTCGCCTTCGTCGGCGTCCTCGGCCTCGTGTCGGGCACGCTGTATTTCGGCCGCTTCTGCCGGGGCGTGCCGCTGCTGCCCAGCGTGACCGCGCAGTTCCTCGGCGCCGCGATCGTCGCCGTGGCCGGAACCTGGCTGCTGGAAGTGCCACGCTGGGACCTGTCGGACGTGGTGCTCGCCTCGGTCGCGTGGAACACGGTGATGGTGTCGCTGGGCGGGATGGCGCTGTATGCCGCGATGCTGGCGCGCGGCACCGCGGCACGCACCAGCGCGACGTTCTACCTGGTCCCGGGCACGGTGGCGGTGCTCGCCTGGGCGCTGCTGGGAGAGCGGCTGACCGGCCTTTCGGTCGCCGGCCTCGTCACCGCCTCGATCGGCTGCTGGCTGGTCGGCGGCCGCGCCGCACCCGCCGTCGCACCCGCAACCCGGCGCGCGTGATCTACAGGGCCACGTCCGGCAACCGCTCGAAGGCGGGCCTGGCGAACAGGTAGCCCTGGAACACCGTGACGCCCAGGCTGCGCAGCGCGTCGAGTTCGGCGCGCGTCTCCACCCCCTCCGCGATCAGGCCCACGCCCAGGGCGCCGCACATGCCGACCACCGCGGCCACGATCGCGCGTCGCGCCGCGTCGCCGTCGAGGCCGCGGACCAGCGCCATGTCCAGCTTGACCCAGTCCGGCTGATACTCGGCCAGCAGGGTCAGTCCGGCATAGCCCGCGCCGAAATCGTCGATCGCGGTCGAGAACCGGTTGGCGCGGTAGACCTCGAAGATCTCGCGCAGGAAGGCGAAGTCGCCGACCCGCTCGTCCTCGGTGAGTTCGAACACGATGCGATCGGGCGGGAAGCCGGTGCGCCGCGCGGCCGCCAGCGTCGGGCGCACACAGGATTGCGGCCGGTACATCGCGCCCGGCTTGAAGTTGATGGACACCGACGCGTTGCGCTCCGCAATCCCGAGCTGCGCGGCGAGTTCGATGGCACGGACGCGGGCCGCCTGATCGAAGGCGTAGACGTTCGTGGGCGTGAGCTGCGCCAGCACGGTCGCGGCGGGTTCACTGTGCGGACCGCGCACCAGCGCCTCGTACGCCCGCACCCGCCCCGCGCCGAGATCCACGATCGGCTGGAACGCCATGCTGAACGGCATCGGGGCCGCGATTCCGCCCGCGCACCCGACGCAGGTCTGGGAAGGCGGCGAGTCGACATGGGACATGGGCGGAATGTTCCGGAACGGTCCAGCGTTCGTATCGGTGCCGGCCCCGCAAGGGCAGTGACAGGTTCGCGAGCCGGCCCGATCGCGGCAGGCCGCGGCCCCCGCGCCACGGCATCCGCACGCGCCCTCGCCTCACCTGCGCGCGCCTTCGCCTCACCCGCGCGTCCCCTCGCCCGGCCCGCGCAGGGGCACTCGTCGCGTCCGGACGCGAAGGGCGCTTGCCCCGCATCGACGCGCCGGGAGATGGTCTGCCGCCGCGCCGACACCAGGAGCCCATGGCGGACCGCATCCCGAAAGACCTCCGGCGCCTGCCGATCAGCCTGAACCGCCAGGGCATCAGCGTGCTGGAGGGCGTGCGGGCGGCTCTCGCCGTCGCGGCCATCATCGCGCTGGACGAATGGGTCGGCTGGCACCTGCTGGGGGAAGCCGCGCTCGCCGCCATGCTGACCTGCATCTGCGATCCCGGCGGGCCGATCCGGCGGCGCCTGCCGGTGCTGCTGGGGTTCACCGCACTGGGCGCGCTGCTGACCGCCGGCCTCGGGCTCATCCGCGGCCTGGGGATGCCGGTGGCGCTGCCGGTCGGACTGGCCGCCCTGTTCTGCGCCAGCTTCAGCCGCGTCTACGGACAGTCCCCGCAACTGCTCGGGGCCCTGCTCTCGACCGTGATCGTGCTCTCCCTCGACCGCGGCCTCACCGATCCCGGACAGGCCGCCCTGCTCGGTTCGGCCTTCATCGGTGGCGGCCTGTGGGCGACCGTGCTGACGCTCGCGCTCTGGCCGCTGCACCCGTTCCTGCCGGCGCGGCGCGCCGTCGCCGAGGCGTATCGCCGGCTGGCGCTGCTGTCGGGCGACCTGCGCGGGCTGCTGGGGTCGAGGGAGAACGACCCCGCCGCCTGGGAACGCCACGCCCGCGCCCATCGCGGCGCCGTCCGGCAGGCGCTGGAGACGGCCCGTGCCCAGGTCGTCGACACATTGCGGGCCCGTGGCCCAGCCGGCGCCCGCGCCGCCCAGAGCCTGATCCGGCTGGAGACCGCGGACCAGGTCTTCGGCGTGCTGATTGCCCTGGGGGAACTGCTGGAACACGCGTCCCCCCAGGACCGTGCGGCCGCCGCCCGTCTTCTGCGCCGCCTGCGCCCGGTTCTGCTGGTCCTCGGGGAGATCATCGTCACCGACGATCCGGCCGCCCATCCGCGGATCCGGCGCGCGATCGACGGGTTGGCGCGGGAGGGGGAGCAGCTCAGCCCGGGAGATCCGATGCGGGTCCTGGTGCAGCGCCTCGTGGAGCGGCTGCGGATCGCGCAGACCCTGGCCGTGCCCGCGAACCTGCTGCCAGGCGCCGATGCGGCGGGCCGGCCTCCGCCGCTCGCCCAGCGGCTGTGGCAGCCGCTGCGCACCAACCTGACCTGGCGCTCCCCGATCCTGCGGCATTCGCTGCGCGCGGTGACCGCGGCGGCCCCGGCGCTCGCCTTCACCATGTGGTGGTTCACGCCCTACGACCACTGGCTGACCATCACGATCATCGCGACCGTGCAGCCGTTCTTCGCCCTGACCTATGCGCGCGCCGTCGAACGCGTGCTGGGCACCGCCGCGGGGGGCGCCATCGCCGCGCTGATCGCCGCCGTCTGCACGACCCCGCTGTCGATCGCCGCCGCGATGTTCCCGCTGTCCGTCGTGGCCTTCACGGTGCGGTCGGTGAGCCTGGGGCTGTTCATGTTCGGCCTGACGCCGCTCGTGGTGCTGCTGGTGGAGACCGCCGAACCCGGCGCAAGCGAGTGGCTGATCACCGGCGCCCGCGCGGCCCTGACCACGCTGGGCGGCGTGATCGCGGTGGCGGCGAGTTTCCTGCTCTGGCCGACGCGTGAGCCCGCCCATGTCGCCTCGGGCGCGCGGGAGGCGATCGTCGCCCACGCGCGCTATGCGGAGGCGGTGTTCGCCCACCTGCTGCGGCCGGGGGACGGGGCGGCGCTGGACCGCGCGCGGCGGGAGGCGGGCATCGCGACCAACACGTTCGAGGCGACGATCAACCGCGCCCTGCTGGAGCCGCGCACCGGGGCGGGCGGGCAGCTCGAGGCGGCGCTGGTGATCGACGCGGCCCTGCGCCGCTGCGCCGGCCGGCTGTCGGTCCTGCAGTTCGAAGCCGCCGGCGCGCGCGACACCGTGCCGGACGCGGCGCTCGCCGGCTGGGGTGCCTGGATCGTCGCCGGGCTCGAGCATGTGGGATCGGGCGATCCCGCCCTCCCGCCCCGACCCGAACTGCCGGGAACGGACGCGATCCTGCGGCTGGCGCGGCAGGTGGATCTGATGGCCGGCGTCGTGGCGCGGCTGCACGCGGCGGCCGCGTGAACGGGATCAGAGGTTGCGCAGCCCGACCAGCTTCTCGATCACGACCACGCCCGCGATCGCCAGCAGCACGCTGACGGCGGCGGCCGCGGCGGCGGTCGGGTCGTAGTCGTAGGAGAGGTAGTCGAACAGCGCGAGCGGCAGCGTGTTGCCGCCGATCGGCTTCAGCAGGAACGACACGGTGAACATGTCGAACGAGGTCACGAAGGCGAACAGCGCCCCGGTGACGATCCCGCCGCGCACCAGCGGCAGCACGACGCGGCGGAACGTGTCCCAGGCGCTGGCGCCGAGGCTGTTGGACGCGTCCTCGAGCGCCGGGTCGAGCTGGTCGAGCGCCGCGACGATGGAGACGAAGGCGAAGGGCAGCGTCACCACCGCGTGGGCGATCTGCAGCCCGACCAGCGTCTTGCCGAGGCCGATGCGATACAGGAAGAACAGCAGGCCGATCGAGGTCAGCAACTCAGGCAGCAGCAGCGGCAGCAGCAGGCCGGTGCGCAGCCAGCGCTTCGACCAGCCGTTCAGCGCGCGATGGGCGAGCGCCGCCATGGTGCCGATCACGGTCACGATGACCGTGGTGATCGCGGCGACCTGCAGCGAGAGGCCCAGGGCCTGCATCAGCGCCTGGTCGGCGAAGAAGCGGGCGAACCACCGGAGCGACAGGCCTTGCGGCGGAAACTGCATCAGCTCGCCCGCGGTCAGCGAACTCGCGAACACGACGACCAGCGGCAGCAGGATGAAGCCGTAGATCAGCGCGAGGACGAAGCCGCCGCCGAGGCGCAGGGTCAGCCTCATCGCGCGGTCCTCTCGGCCAGCCGCCGCGTCGCGAACAGGAAGGCCAGCACGACGAGCCCCATCGCCGCCGCCATCACCAGCGCGAGCGTGGCGCCCAGCGGCCAGGCGAAGGAGCCCAGGAGTTCCTGCACGGTCAGGATCGACAGGAACGTGCGGCCCTGCCCGCCCAGCAGCGCGGGCGTGACATAGGCGCTGACCGCGAGGACGAAGACGAGGATCGTGCCGGCCTGGATGCCGGGGAAGCTCAACGGCAGCGTGACGTGCCAGAACGTGTGCCAGCGGCCGGCGCCCAGCGCCTCGGACGCGTCTGCGAGGTCGGGCGGGACCTTGCGCAGGGCGCCGGCGATCGGCAGCACCATGAAGGGCACGAAAACGTGGATCAGGCCGAGCGCCACGGCGCCCTGCGTGAAGAGAAGTCGCAACGGCGCATCGATCAGGCCGAGGCCGCGCAGCACCTGGTTCAGCGGCCCGCTGACCGACAGGATGATCAGCCAGCCGAAATTGCGCACCAGCACGCCGACGAGCAGCGGCGAGATGACGATCGCATAGAAGAACAGGTGCGAGCGGCCGGCTTTCGCGAGATGCAGCGCGACCGGGTAGGACAGGATGAGGCAGCCCAGTGTCACGATCCCGCCCAGCAGCAGGCTGCGCCCGAGCGCGCCGAGATAGACGGGATTGCCGAGGGCTTCGGCATAGTGGTGCAGCGTGAACCCGCTGCCGTACGGCGCGCCATGTCCGGCGGTGCGCAGGCTCATCACCACCATGTCGGCGTAAGGCGCACCGAGGAACAGCACCAGCAGCACGATGGCCGGCGCCGCCAGCAGCCAGGGCGAGGCCCAGACATCGTGCCCTCCCCACCCCTCGCCCCCTCTCCCCTTGCGGGAGAGGGTTGGGGTGAGGGGGCGATCGGGGGGCGCGCGCCCATCCCCCTGCGCGCCGTCACCCACCTGCACGCGCCGCGCCGCCGGCGCCTCCGTCGTGCTCACGCGACCGCTTCCGGCATCAGCCACGCATGGGCGGGATCCAGCCGGACATGCACCGTCTCACCTGCAACCACCCGTTCGTTCGGATCGGTCACGAAGCGCAACCGCTGGTCCCCCAGCGCGACCTCGCCCTGCTGGGTGGCGCCGAAGAACGCCACGTCCCGCACCACGCCCTCGAGACCGGACGCGCCGAACGACACGGCCTGGGGCCGGACCATCAGGAAGTGCCGGTGCCCAGGCCGCAGGCCGGGTGCGCCGGACACCTCGAGTTGCGCGTCGTCCAGCGCGACCGTGTAGCGCCCCGGCACTCCAAGCGCGCGGATCGTGACGGCAAGCGCGCTCGCCTCGCCCGTGAAGGCTGCGACGTAGCGGGAGACCGGGCGCTGATAGATCTCACGCGGCGTGGCGAACTGCGCGACGCGGCCGCGCTCCATCACCGCGACGCGGTCGGAGCTCGCCATCGCCTCGGCCTGGTCATGCGTGACGTAGAAGGCGGTGATGCCCTGCCGCCGCTGCACCGCGCGGATCAGTGCCCGCATCTCCTGCCGCAACTGCGCATCCAGGTTCGCCAGCGGCTCGTCGAGCAGCAACAGGCGGGGATGGATCACCAGCGCCCGCGCCAGGGCGACGCGTTGCTGCTGCCCGCCGCTCAGCGTGCGCGGCAGGCGATCGCCGTAGCCCGTCAACCCCACCTCCTCGAGCGAGGCGGCGACGCGGCGCGCGATCTCACCTGCCGCGATTCGCCGCACGCGCAAGCCGTAGGCGACGTTCTCCGCCGCGGTCATGTGCGGGAAGAGCGCGTAGTTCTGGAACACCACGCCGAAATCGCGTCGGCGCAGCGGCACGTCCAGGATGCTGCGTCCATCCACCAGGATGTCGCCGCCATCGGGCGCCAGAAACCCCGCCACGCACCGCAGCGTCGTCGTCTTCCCACAGCCGCTCGGTCCCAGCAGCGTGACCATCTCGCCGGGGGCCGCGTCGAGCGCGACGTCGACCAGCGCCGGCTGGCCGCCGAAGCTCTTGCGCAGGCCGGCGATACGGATTTCGGTCATGCGGCGCCGGTCAGATCGAAGCCGACCACAGCTTGGAGATCTGCGGCTGGTTCGCCGCGGCGAAGGCCCAGTCGAACCGCAGGATGGACGACAGTGCATCGCCCGACACGGGGATCGCCTCCTTCAGCTCGTCGGGCAGCTTCACCGTCTTGTTGACGGGCGCGACGTAGAACTCCTTCGCCAGCATGAGCTGGATCTCGGGGCTGAGGATGAAATCGAGGTAGCGGGCCGCGAGGTCCTTCTGCGGCGAGGCGGCGGCGATGTTGAAGGACTGGTCGTACATCAGCACGCCGTCCTCCGGCACGACCATGCCGATGGGAACGCCCTTCTTCTTGAGCGCATAGGCCTCGCCGTAGTCGAGCGGCGCGATCGACACCTGGCCCTGCGCCAGCATCGGCGAGAGCTGGCCGCTGAAGGCCGCCTGCGGGAACGGCTTCAGTTCGGCGATCTTGGCGACGCCCCTCTCGATATCCTGCTCGCCCTTGCCGAACAGCTTGCCGGCCAGCATGACCATCATGATCGCCGCGGAGTTGTCGACGGAATAGAAGCCGATCTGTCCCTTGTAGGCAGGGTTCCACAGCTCGCGCCACGACTTGGGCGGCGTCTTCACCATGTCGGTGCGATAGACGATGCCGAAGGGCGAGATCATGCCGGTGACCGACATGTCGTCCTTGTAGCGCGCGACCTCGGCGACCTGCGCGAGGTTCGGGACCTGCGCGGTGGTGAGCGGCGCGAAGTAGCCCTCCGCGCGCAGGGAGACGGCGTAGCGTTCGTTGGTCATCAGGCAGGGAAAAGGCGGGTTGGCCTTGCCCGCCGCGCGGAAGGCCGCCGCCCAGGCGGATCCGAGCCCGATCTCCAGCCGCACCGGCCGGCCGACGATCGGCTGGAGTTTCGGCAGCAACTGGTCCCGCCAGAACGTGCCCCAGCGGCCGCCATAGGTGTTGACGACGAGCGGCGCATCGTCGGCGTGTGCGCCACCGGTCAGCCGCCCGAGAGCGGGTGCGGCAAGCGGCGCGAGCGCGGAGGCGGTGAGCAGCCGCCGGCGGGAGATGGGCATGGAGCGTCCTTTCGTCGGGAGTCAGGCCGCTCAGGCGGCGGGCTTGCGGTAGGTGTAGTTCTTGTTCAGGCGCTCCATGAGGTAGTCGCCATAGATGACCGGGGGATGAAGCGGCGGATTGCCCGGACCGGTGCAGGTGGGCAGGCACTCCACGACCGCCTCCATGTCCATGTCGAAGAAGTAGGGGCAGGAGAAACGGTCGCCGCCGGAGAGGTTCCTCACCCGGTGGGGCGTCGACATCCAGCGGCCATTGGTCCAGCGCGACAGCATGTCCGCGACGTTGACGACCCAGGTGCCCGGGACGGGCGGCGCCGGGAGCCAGGTGCCGTCGCGCCGCCGCACCTCGAGCCCACCGGCATTGTCCTGCACCAGCACGGTGAGGAAGCCGTAATCGGTGTGGGGCGCGGAGCCGAACGTCTCGTCGTCCGCATCGGGCGGCTGCGGCGGGTAGTGCAGCAGGCGCAGGAACGTGGTCGGCTGGGCGAAGAACGGCGCGATCGCCTCATAGCCGACACCCAGGGCGCGAGCCATCGGATGCAAGAGCTTCTGGCAGAACGCCGCCATTGCGGAGTCGTAGGCCTCGACCCCCTCCCGGAACCCGGGCAGTTCGTCCGGCCACTGGTTCGGCCCCTGCAGCCGCGCGCCGTAGCGCGGGTCGTCGGGCGGCACCTCGTGCATCAGCATCAGTGATTCGCTGTAGTTCGGCCGCTTCACGCTGGCGACGCTGGAGGTGACGATCTGCGATGTGTTGGGCGCCATGTAGCCGCGATGGAATTCGTTGATCGTGAGGCGGCGCTTGGCCTCCCCCGGCAAGGCGTGGAACCGGCGGGACTGGGTGAACACCGTCTCAACCAGGTCTGGGGCGACGCCGATGTTGCGGAAATAGGCGAAGCCGATGCGGGAGAACGCGTCGTCGAGTTCCGCGGCGATGCGGGCGTCGGCGCCGGGCTCGCCCAGGCCCGTCATGTCGATGATCGGCAGGCGCGCGATGCCCGTATCGGCCGCGTGTTGGGTCATGAGCCCCGAACCCCTCGATTGTCCTTCGCGAACGGCATTGCAGGCTGCGTGCCAGCCGGTGATGCGGGCAGCGTCCGGCCGCACGTGCGGCGGTTGCCTACGGCGCGGGCGGGACCTGCCGCAATTTTGGACCATACGGACCAAATTGGACCAGATGGTCCATGTTTTCCGCCGCTCCCCGCTGGCACATCGCTTGCAGCCCAGGCCCCGCGTGACCAGGAGCAGCGCATCGTGGAAATCGGCGTCTTCATCCCCATCGGGAACAATGGCTGGCTGATCTCGCGCACCGCGCCGCAGTACAAGCCGAGTTTCGATCTGAACAAGGAGATCGTGCAGACGGCGGAGCGGTATGGGCTCGACTTCGTGCTGTCGATGATCAAGCTGCGGGGGTTCGGGGGCGCGACCGAGTTCTGGGACTACAACCTCGACTCCTTCACCCTGATGGCCGGGCTCGCAGCCGTGACCTCGCGCATCCGGATCTTCGCGACGGTGCCCACGCTGGCGATTCCGCCGGCGATCGCGGCGCGCATGGCCGTGACGCTGGACAGCATCTCGCACGGGCGGTTCGGATTGAACGTGATCACCGGCTGGCAGAAGCCCGAGTATTCGCAGATGGGCATCTGGCCGGGGGACGCGTATTTCGGCCATCGCTACGCGTTCGCCGCCGAATACGTCACCGTCATGCGCGAGCTGTGGGAGACGGGACGGTCGGACTTCAAGGGCCGCTTCTTCCAGATGGACGATTGCCGGCTGCTGCCGCAGCCGCAGGTGCCGATGAAGCTGATCTGCGCCGGCCAGAGCGAGGCCGGCATGGAATTCACCGCGCGGCACGCCGACTACAATTTCTGCTTCGGCAAGGGCCTGAACACGCCGGAGGCGTGCGCCCCGACCGTCGCCCGCATGCAGGAGATCGCGGCGCAATCGGGCCGGCGGATCGGTTCCTACGCGCTGTTCATGGTGATTGCGGACGAAACCGACGAGGCCGCCGCCGCCAAGTGGGAGCACTACAAGGCGGGCGCCGACACCGAGGCGCTGTCCTGGCTGACACAGCAGGCGAACGCGGACCAGCACTCGGCGGGCGACACCAACGTCAAGCAGATGATCGACCCGTCCTCGGCGGTGAACATCAACATGGGCACGCTGGTCGGCTCCCCCGAAACGATCGCGCGGATGCTCGACCGCGTCGCCACGATCCCTGGCCTCGACGGCGTGCTGCTGACCTTCGACGACTTCGTCGCGGGCGTGAACATGTTCGGGCAGCACGTGCAGCCGCTGATGCGCAGCCGCACACGCGTCCGCCCCTTGCAGGAGACCGCCGCATGACCGAACCCGCCGGATATCTGCGTCAGGATGCCCCGAACGTCGTCACGCTGCCCGCGCGGCCGGAGCCCATCACGCTGCGCGCGTCGGAAACGGCGCTGATCGTGGTGGACATGCAGAACGCCTATGCGACGAAGGGCGGCTATCTCGACCTCGCAGGCTTCGACGTGTCGGGCGCAGAGGCGGCGATCGCGCGCATCGGCGAGACGATCGCGATCGCCCGCAAGGCCGGGATCCAGGTCGTGTTCTTCCAGAACGGCTGGGACCGCGACTACGTGGAGGCCGGCGGACCCGGCTCCCCCAACTGGCACAAGTCAAACGCGCTGAAGACGATGCGCAAGCGGCCGGAGCTGCAGGGCACGCTGCTCGCGAAGGGGGGCTGGGACTACGCGCTGGTGGATGCGCTGCAGCCGCAGGCTGGCGACCTGGTGGTGCCGAAGCCGCGCTACAGCGCGTTCTTCAACACCGCGCTCGACAGCATGCTGCGCGCGCGCGGCATCCGCACGCTGGTCTTCACCGGCATCGCCACCAACGTCTGTGTCGAGTCGACGCTGCGCGACGGGTTCTTCCTGGAGTATTTCGGCATCCTGCTGCACGACGCGACGCATCACGCGGGGCCTGGATTCATCCAGGACGCGACGCTGTTCAATGTGGAGACGTTCTTCGGCTGGGTCGCCTCGGTCGAGGATTTCCGCGACTGTTTCTCAGCCTGATGGAGCTTCCATGCCGATGATCCCGATCATCCCGCCCAGCGCGGGCAAGCCGCTCGCCCCGTACTCGCCCGGCGCCATGGCCGACAACGTCCTCTACGTCTCCGGCATGCTGCCGCTCGGCCCCGACCTCGAGGTGGTGCATCCGGGCGATGCCGCGGCGCAGGCGGAGCATGTGCTCGAGTCGATCAAGGCCGTGGTGGAGGAAGCGGGCGGCACGATGGCCGACGTCACCTACAACATGATCTTCCTGACGGATTGGGCGAACTACGCGCCGATCAACCAAGTCTATGCGCGCTACTTCCCCGGCGACAAGCCGGCGCGGTTCTGCATCCAGTGCGGGCTGGTGAAGCCGCAGGCGCTGGTGGAGATCTCCTCCGTCGCACATGTCGGGACCAAGGCGTGATCCGGCCCGCACGCAGCGCCGCACGATGACCCTGTTGCACTACGACCTGCTGGAGGGTCCCGCGCCGGACGCACCGTTCGTGGTGCTCTCGGCGGGGCTGGGCGGGCTCGCCGGATACTGGGCGCCGCAGATGACCGCGTTGCGCCGGCGGTATCGCGTGCTGGCGTACGACCAGCGCGGCACCGGGCGGAACCGGCAGGACCTGCCGGACGGATACGCCATCGCCGACATGGCCGCCGAGGTCGCCGCCATGCTCGACGCGGCGCGGATCGAGCGTTGCCATTTCGTCGGCCACGCGCTGGGCGGGCTCGTCGGCCTGGCGCTCGCCCAGGCCGCACCCGAACGCCTGCGGGCGCTGGTGGTGGTGAACGGCTGGGCGGCGGCCGATGCGCACACGCGACGCTGCTTCGAGACGCGGCTCGCCCTGCTGGGCGGCAGCGGGCCGGCCGCCTATGTCCGCGCGCAGCCGCTGTTCCTCTACCCCGCCGCCTGGATGGCCGGGAATGCGGCACGGCTGGAGGCGGAGGACGCGAACGGGCTTGCGCATTTCCAGGGCGAGGCGACGCTCCGGCGCCGGATCGACGCGCTGCTGCGCTTCGACGCGCGGCCGCTGCTGCCCGAGATCCGCACGCCGACATTGCTGGTCGCCAGCCAGGACGACATGCTGGTCGCGCCGCAGCAATCCGACGCGCTCGCCGCCGGCCTGCCGAACGCGACGCTGCACACGCTGCCCTGGGGCGGTCATGCGGTGAACGTCACCGCGCCCGACGCGTTCGAGTCCGTGATGATGCCGTTCCTCGCCGCGCATGACTGATCGGGCCGAACACCGGCTGGGCGATGACCGGCTGGCCGACGACCGGGCCCGCCGATGACCGCGTTCGCCGAGGCCCCCACGCGGCGCGAGCGCATGGCCCAGCGGAAGCGCGCGGTGATCCTGGACGCGGCGCTCGACCTGTTCTCCCGCTACGGGGTCGAGGGCACCACGCTGGAGGCGGTCGCCCAGCAGGCGGACGTGTCGAAATCCAACCTGATCTACTATTTCTCCGGCAAGGAAGCGCTCTACGCCGCGGTGCTCGCCGACGTGCTGGAGGGCTGGCTGGTGCCGCTGGACGAGCTGCGGCCCGACGCCGACCCGGCCGCCGCCATCCGCGCCTACATCGCGAAGAAGATGGAATTCTCCCGCGACAATCCGGCGGCGAGCCGGCTGTTCTGCCTGGAGGTGATGCAGGGCGCGCCCGTGCTGGACGGCCGGCTCCGTACCGTGCTGCGGCCCGCCGTCGATGCCAAGGCGGCGGTGATCCGCCATTGGATCGAGGCCGGCCTGATCGCGCCCATCGATCCGCACCAGATGATCTTCTCGCTGTGGGCGACCACGCAGCACTTCGCCGACTTCGCCACCCAGATTCGCGCGCTCCGCGATCGGGACCTGTCCGACCCGGACTTCTACGAGGACAGCGTGGCGCATGTGACGGAGCTGTTCCTCGGCCGGCTGCGCCCGCTTGGCGCGTGATCGGCGGAGGCGAACTCGCCGAAGCCGTGAATCACGCGACCCAACAATGAGCTAGAGCATTTCAGGCGAGCGAAAGTGAGCCGGAAATTCTCTAGCGTGCCAGCAGGTCGAGCCGATAGCCCTGGCGGCGCGCGTGACGCAGCGGGCGGAGCCGGCCGCGGGTCGCGGCGATGAACCGTCGGATGGCGACCTCGCCCGAGACCGGATCGTCCGACCGCCCGCGCCACCCGACCAGCAGCACCCGTCCCGGCGCCCGCAGGCTGCGCATGACGCGCGCGGCGCAGCGGTCGATGTCGCGCGGGGTCAGGAAGTAGAGCAGTTCGGACAGGACGATCAGGTCGAAGCGACCCCGCGGCCAGGCACGCGGCACCTGCATCCGCGCGAACCGCACCGAGGGCAGGTCGGCGCAGCGTGCGCGCGCCGCTTCCAGCGGCGCAGAGACCGCGTCGATCCCCAGCACGCGATCACTGCGGCCCGCGAGGCGGCGGGTGAGCACGCCGATCGAGCAGCCGACCTCCAGCGCCGCGACGAAGCGGCGGCGGCCGAGCACCGAGAGGGTGTGGTCGTATTTGCGGCGCTCGTAGGTGCTGTTCGTGTAGTGCCAGGGGTCCTCGGCCTGCGCGTACAGCGCGGCGAAATGGGCCGGCGTGCGGGACTTCATGCGGCGACGGGCTGCCCGTCCGAGCGGGGCGGGAGGCGCGGATGTGGGGCATGGGTGCTGGTGGGGATGGCCGGCTCGACGGCCGGCCATGACGGAAAGGGCGGGGCACGGCGGGCGTCGGGCCGTGGGGGCGGGTTACGGCGCGCGCCGGGGCGTGGGGGCGGACTGCGGTGGGCGCCGGGCCCTGGGGGCGGACTGCGCCGGGCGACGGGCCGCGGGGGCGGATTGCCGCAGGCTTGGGGCGCGCGCGTCGCGATCATGGGTGGAAGTACACCTCGAAGGGCTGCATGCACGGCGTCAGCAATTCCTCGGGCAGGCGGAAGCCGGACACGTCGTCGGTGATCAGGTCGCCGTATTGCGACCGGTGCGCCTCGATCGCACGCCGCTTCGCTGCCAGCACCGGCGCGATGTCGAGCCGCCACCCGGTGGGGAGCTCCGTCGGCACCTCGGTGCCAGGCGGGATCGTCCAGCCCCAGACGGGATAGGACAGCACGCGGATGCCGGTCCGCCGGCCCACCGCCTCGGCGATGCGCGCCGCGGCGACGTGATCGCCGTGCGGGTCCTGCATCCAGGGGGCGAACACCGTCCGGCACTCCGGGGCATCGTGCAGCAGCGCCTCCACCCGCGTGACCGCCGCCTCGAAATCCGGTCCGTCCTGCGGCGCCGCGGCATCGGGATAGTCGAACCGGTGCAGCCGGTCGCGCGGCAGTCCCAGCAGATCGACGGCCTGCGCCACCTCCTTCGCGCGGACGCGGCGCAAGCGCTCCGGCGGGTAGCTCGCGGACGCATGGGATGCGGCACCGTCCGTCAGGATCACGACCAGAGGCGGTCGCTCCACCGCGACACACCGCGCGATCAGCCCGCCGCATCCGAGGCTCTCGTCGTCGGGGTGAGGCGCGAGCACCAGGCCGGTGCCGCCCATCACCAGCTCGTCCAGCGTGCCCAGCGGCAGGGAACGCCAGGCGGCATGCAGCACACTTGCCTCGATCATCGGAGCACCGTTGCGGTCGGATGGGTGGCGAACCAGGTGGCCGCCTCGGTCAGCACCTCGTCGGGTGCCGGCTGGCGCAGATAGGTGGCGAGGTCGCGGCAGATCCGCTCGACCGGATTGCCGACCCGGAACGCCGTCAGGCCGAGGGAACGCTGCGCGAGCTGCATCGCCTCCAGGCAGGCCCGCTCGACCGCGATGCGCGCGAGGCCGACCGTCGCGACACGATGGTCGGTGTCCGCGGCCGGGTCCTCCGCGCAGCGTGCCGCCGCCTGGACCCACAGGCGGGCGGCTTCCCGGCCGGCGAGCATGGTGCCGACCCGCGCCCGCGTGTGCGGGCTGTCGAAGCGCCCGCTCGAACGAAGCTGGGCGATCGTGGCGTCCACCAGCGCGATCAGCCCGCCCGCCGCCGCGGCCGACCCGCGCCAGGCGCCGGCGGAGAAGTCCGGCTCCCGCAGATAGTCGCCCGGCGCCCCGAGAAGCGCCGAGTCGGGCACCTCGCAGCCGGTAAAGTCCACTGCCCCGGTCAGGGCGGCGCGCATCCCCTGCAGCGGCGCGGGCAACGGCGTGACGCGCTCCCCGGCGGAGAGCCGCAGGACGAGCATGCGGCGGCCGTCCTCCATCTCGGCGGTGACCAGCGCATGCGTCGCGTGCCCCGCGGCTGAGCAGAACTGCTTGCCCCCCTCGAGCCGCAAGGTCGCGCCGGCGCGGACCGCCCGCAGCGCGCCCTCCGGCGGATCGGTCACCCACAGGGCGAACAGCGCGCCCCCCTCCGTCGCGGCGACCGCTTCCGCCAGGCGGGCGGGGCCGCCGAAGCGCGCGATCAGGTGCAGCGCGTTGAGATGCGCCTCCAGCACGCGCGCGACGGGCAGGTTGCCCTCACCGGTCAGCATCAGCACGGACGCCAGCCGATCGGCCGCGGCGTCGTCCCGAGTCGGGGTCGCGACCGGCAACGGCACGGTCAGCGCGCCGGCGCCCCGGAGCCGCGCGACCTCCTCCCCGGGGAAGGCCGCATCGCGGTCGAGCGCGGCGGCGCGCTGCTGCATCCAGCCGACCAGGGGCACCATCTCGGCCGGCATTCAGCTCTCCACTTCCCGCACCGCCGCCCGCAACCGCGTCAGGATGACGCGCGCCTGCGCGATCTCCTGCGGCAGGTCGACGAAGCGCACCCGCCGGCGCTGCAGCACGGGACTGCACTGCTCCAGCGCATGCCACGCGGCGCCGAAGAACGGGTGATCCAGGCAGGTGGCGAGCACGCCGTCCGGCAGCTCCAGCGCGGCCGCCAGGTCCGGCACGGGCGTGCCCTCCCAGCGCCAGCGGCAGCGCCGGCGCAGGTCGGCCCGGCGCAGCGCGTCCTCCGCGGGCTCGACCTGGTCGTCGGTCCACAGATCCTGCTGCACCATGCGGCGACGGATCGTGTCGGCCATGCCGCCCGGGGTGTGGCCTTCGATCCGGCCGGAGACGGTGACGGCGATCCCTGGATCGTGGCGGATCCGCGCATCGCGCCGACGCAAGGCGGCGACGAAGGCGCGATCCTCCCCGGACGGCTGGTCCGGGATGCCGCCGACCGCGAAGAACGCCTCGGTGCTGACCGCCAGCGTGGCGCCCGACGCCTCGGTGTGGCGCGGCCACGGATCGGCGGGATCGGGATCGAGAAGCCAGGCGATCTCGTCCAGCAGCGTGATCAGGGTGGTCTCACGCGCATCGTCGGCGTGGAGGTGCAGCGGGATCAGTTCGGCCTCGACCGGATCCACGACGATGCGACCGCACACGACGTCGGCGCCGGCACGCAGCGCACGCCTGTTGCGCGCGATCCAGTCCGGCGGGACCACGGTGTCCGCATCGGTGGTCAGCAGCATTCCGCCCTTGCCGGCACGCTCCGCCGCGAGCCGCATGGCGATGCGGCGCGCCCGCCCGGCGCTCGCCCGCGCCGCGGGCCAGTCACGTGTCTCGATCAGCAGGGGAAACGGCAGCGACACGGATTGCGCGATGGCCCCGGTGTCGTCACGGCAATTGTTCAACAGGACCAGGACGGCGGTCGGCGGATCGGTCTGCGCCGCGAGTGCGGTCAGACAGGCCTCCACGCGCTCCGCTTCGTCCCGCACGGGAATGGCGACGATCGTCGCCGGCGTCGAGACCAGGTGAGGCAAGCGCGTCTTCCCATCCGCTTCTTCGGCACAAGATGGCATCGGCGCGAACAGACGAAACGGGGATGACCGAGGTGTGACCGGGGATGGGAGGCACGCGGGCGTTCGCGCCGGCACGGACCCGCGGGAGTTGCCCCTCGTCTCCGCGGTGTTCCCCCTCGTTTCCCCTGGGGCACACACGCGCTAGCCTGCGTCCAAACGAACCGAGGAGGTCCATCGTGCTGAAACTTGGCTACAAGGCATCCGCGGAGCAATTCGCCCCCAAGCCGCTGCTGGACTTCTCGGTTCTGGCCGAACAGGTCGGATTCGATTCCGTCTTCATCAGCGACCACTTCCAGCCCTGGAAGCACACTGACGGCCACGCCCCCTCCGCCCTCACCTGGCTGGGCGCGCTCGGCGCCAGCACGCAGCGGATCGTGATGGGCACGTCGGTGCTGACGCCCACCTTCCGCTATCACCCGTCCGTTGTTGCGCAGGTGTTCGGAACGCTGGGGTCGATGTTCCCCGGCCGGGTGATCCTGGGTGTCGGCACCGGGGAGGGGCTGAACGAAGTGCCCTCCACCGGCATGAAATGGCCCGAGATGAAGGAGCGGTTCGCGCGACTACGCGAGGCGCTGACGCTGATTCGACGCCTGTGGTCCGAAGACCACCTGACGTTCGAGGGCGAATACTACAAGACCGAAAACGCCACGATCTACGACAAGCCCGCCGCGCCGCTGCCGATCTACGTCGCCGGCGCCGGGCCGCAGGTGGCGAAATACGCCGGCCGGATGGCCGACGGGTTCATCTGCACCAGCGGCAAGAAATGGGAGCTCTACACCGAGACGCTGCTGCCGAACGTCGAGGAAGGCCTGAAGCTCGCCTCCAAGCCGAAGCCCGACTACGACCGGATGATCGAGATGAAGGTCTCGTTCGACACCGATCGCACGCGGGCGATGGAGGACACGCGGCACTGGGCCGCCCTCGCGCTGACGCCCGAGGAGAAGATGTCGGTCGAGGACCCGCGCGAGATGGAGCGCCTGTCCGCCGCGCTGCCGGTCGAACGTGCCGCCAGCCGCTGGATCGTGTCCACCGATCCCGACGAGCACATCGAGAAGATCCGCCCCTACATCGAAATGGGCTTCCGCCATCTCGTGTTCCACGCACCGGGCCCGGACCAGGCGCGGTTCCTGAAACTGTACGGGGAGCAGGTGTTGCCGAAGCTCCGCCAGCGCTTCGGCTGACCAGGCGCCCGCCGCCGGCCATGGGGCGGCGGGCTACTCACACCGGGTCGTGATCCGCCCTGGAGGCGGCGGATCATGGTCTGCGCGTTCCTGTGTCGGTGCGTTCATCGCGCCGCTCCGCAACAGCGTCGGCCACAGGATCCGTCATGAACGATCGCCCCACGCCTCCCTTCCCAGAACAGACGCAATCGCAGTTCCCGGCCGGACGGCCCAGATGAATCCGCAGCCGGATCATGGCGAGGCCACCTACAAGGGATCCGGCAAGCTCGCCGGGAAGGTCGCCATCATCACCGGCAGCGACAGCGGCATCGGCCGCGCCGTCGCGATCGCCTTCGCGCGCGAGGGCGCCGACCTGGTGGTCGCCTATCTGGACGAGCACGACGATGCCGAGGAGACCGCGCGCTGGGTGCGCGAGGCCGGCCGCAAGGTCGAGCTGTTCGCCGGCGACATCGCCGACCCGGCGCAATGCCGCGCCCTGGTGAAGAAGGCGGTCGACGCCTTCGGCCGGGTCGACGTGCTGGTCAACAACGCCGCGTTCCAGATGACTCACGAGTCGCTCGAGGACATCTCCGACGAGGAATGGGATCACGCCTTCGATGTGAACATCGGCGCGATGTTCCGCATCACGAAGGCGGCGCTGCCGCACATGAAGCCGGGCGCCGCCATCGTCAACACGACCTCGGTCAATGCGGACAATCCGAGCCCGTCACTGGTGCATTATGCGGCGACGAAGGGTGCGATCCAGAACTTCACGGCGAGTCTTGCGCAGATGCTGGCCGAGAAGGGCATCCGCGCGAATTGCGTCGCGCCCGGTCCGATCTGGACGCCGCTGATCCCCGCAACCATGCCGCCCGAGGCGGTGAAGACCTTCGGCAGCCAGGTGCCGATGAAGCGGCCGGGCCAGCCGGCCGAACTCGCACCGGTCTACGTGCTGCTCGCCTCCGACGAGGGCAGCTACATTTCCGGGGCCACCGTGGCGGTGACGGGCGGCAAGCCGATCATCTAATCATCGACGCTCCGGGCGGGTTTCGCGCCGGTCGCTCCATTTCCCGTCATGATCGGGCGTGTCACGCGTCGGTCGCTCCTTTCCGTCATGGCCGCTCCCATTCCGTCATGGCCGGGCTCGACCCGGCCATCCCCACCGGCTGGGTGCTGGTGGGGGTGGCCGGCTCGACGGCCGGCCATGACGGAAGAAAGGGAGGCGGTTGTCCTCCGCGGCTGGGTGCTGGTGGGGGTGGCCGGCTCGACGGCCGGCCATGACGGAAAAAGGGAGGCGGTTGCCCCCCGCGGCAGGGTGCCGGCGGGGGTGGCCGGCTCAGATGGTTGGCCATGACGAAAGGGAGGCGGTTGCCCTCCGCGGCAGGGTGCCGGTGGGGGTGGCCGGCTCGATGGCCGGCCAGAACGAAAGGGAGGCGGTCACCCCCGCGACGGACCAGCAGCTCGACCACCGCCCATGACGAGGTCGCGGTGGCCGGAACCGCCCGCGGGATGGCCTGCCATGACCGATCCGGTGCCCCTCCTGGTTGCTGGCGCATCGGCTCGGCAGTAGCGTGCGGCGCACCGTCCACGGAGGTTCGTCGTGCCGATGCCCCGCTGCCACCCTGCCCCGCGCCCAGCGGCCGGTCCGGCGGGCTGCGCGCACCCGATCGCCTGACATGCGGCCCCGATCCCAACGCACCCGCATGATCCGATCCGCGCGTCCCGGCGCGATGCGGTCCCGATGAGCACCCGGCTGGAACTGATCGCGATCGCCGGCCTGCCCATGGTGCAGGCCGGCGACGACCTCGCCGCGCTGCTCGCGGACGGCATGGCGCAGGCGGGTCTCGCCCCCCGGGACGGCGACGTGCTCGTATTGGCCCAGAAGATCGTCTCCAAGGCCGAAGGCCGCGCCGTGGTGCTGGCCGACGTCACGCCATCCGAGGAGGCCGAACGCCTCGGCGCCGAGATCGGCAAGGACCCGCGCCTCGTGCAGGTCGTCCTGTCGGAATCATCGCGCGTCGTGCGCAGCCGCCCGAACCTGATGATCATGCAGCACCGGCTGGGCTTCATCATGGCCAATGCCGGCGTCGACCAGTCCAACGTCGCGCCGGCCGACGGGGTGGCACGGGCGCTGCTGCTGCCGCTCGATCCGGACGGTTCGGCCGAACGGCTGCGGGACGCACTCGCCGCGCGGTTCGGCGTGCGGCTGGGTGTGGTGATCAGCGACAGTTTCGGCCGCCCCTGGCGGCGGGGCACGGTGGGGGTGGCGATCGGCTGCGCCGGCCTGCCGTCCCTGATCGACCTGCGCGGCCAGCCCGACCTGTTCGGGCGCACGCTGGAAGTCAGCATCATCGGCTTCGCCGACGAGATCGCCGCCGCCGCCTCCCTGCTGCAGGGCCAGGCGGCGGAAGGCCAGCCGGCCGTGCTGCTGCGCGGCCTGACCTGGTCGGCGCCCGATATGCCCGTGGCGGAAGTGGTCCGCCCGATGGGAGAGGATTTGTTCCGGTGATCATCGCCTTGTCCGGCGGCGTGGGGGGCGCGAAACTCGCCCTCGGCCTCAGCCGCGTCCTGCCGCCCGAGGAATTGCTGGTCGTCGTCAATACCGGCGACGATTTCGAGCATCTGGGCCTGTCCATCTCCCCCGACATCGACACCGTCGCCTACACGCTCGCGGGCCTCGCGAACCGGGAGGTGGGCTGGGGCCGGCACGACGAGACCTGGTCGTTCATGGACACCATCGAGGGACTGGGTGGCGAGACCTGGTTCCGTCTCGGCGACCGCGACCTCGCGCTGCACGTCGAGCGCACGCGCCGCCTGCGCCGGGGCGAGAGCCTGTCGGACGTGACGGCCGATCTGTGCCGCCGCATGGGCATCCCCCAGCGCATCGTGCCGATGAGCGACGATCCGGTCCGCACCCGCCTGCTGACCGAGGAAGGCTGGATCGACTTCCAGGACTACTTCGTCCGCCGCCGCTGCGAGCCCGTGGTGAAGGAGCTGCGCTTTCATGGGGCGGAGACGGCGCGGGCGCACCCGGCCTTCATGCAGGCCCTGGCCGATCCGGGGCTGCAGGGGGTGGTGATCTGTCCGTCCAACCCGTTCATCAGCGTCGAGCCGATCCTGGCGATCCCCGGCGTGCGGGACGCGCTGGCGGCGTGCAAGGCGCCGGTGATCGCGGTGTCCCCGATCATCGCCGGACGGGCGGTGAAGGGGCCGACGGCGAAGATGATGACCGAACTCGGGCTCGATCCCAGCGCCGGGACGGTGGCGCATCGCTATGCCGACCTGCTGGACGGCTACGTGATCGACAATGCCGACATGGCCGAGGTGGTCTCGATCGATGCGCGGGTGACGCTGGCGCAGACGCTGATGACCACGATGGAGGACCGGGAGGCGCTGGCCCGCACCGTGCTGGATGCGGCGGCCGTGCTGCGCCGGCGGAAATGACTCCCGCGGGCATGACCGAGGTCTGGGCCTGCGTGCCGGTCAAGGCGTTCACCGGCGCGAAGTCGCGCCTGTCGGCGCTGCTGAGCCCGGCGCAGCGGGAACGGCTCGCGGCGACGATGCTGGAGGACGTGCTGTCGGCGCTGGCCGGCGCGACGCGGCTCGCGGGCATCATGGTCAACACGGTCGATCCCACCGCGGCGGCGCTGGCCGCAAACTACGGCGCGCGGGTGGTCACCGAGGGCGCGTTGGACGGCCACACCGGCGCGGTGAACGGCATGGCGCGCGTGCTGCTGGCCGAGGGCCATGGTGCGCTGCTGACCTTGCCCGGCGACATCCCGCGCGTGACCTCGGCCGAGATCGACGCGGTCGTGTCCTCCTGCCGCCCCGCGCCCTCCTTCACCATCGTGCCGGCACATGACGAGCTGGGATCCAATGCGGTGCTGTGTTCGCCGCCGAATTCGGTGCGGCTGCGCTTCGGGGACGACAGCTATTTCCCCCACGTGGCGGCCGCGCGACGGGCGGGCATCGAGCCCACGATCGTGCGGCAGCCGGGGATCGGGCTCGACATCGACCACCCGGTGGACCTGCGCGCCTTCTTGCGCGCCACGCCCCGGATGCCGACCCGCACGCTGGCGCTGCTGGAGACGTGGGGGATCTGACGGCGGTCAGCCGGCGGGTTCGAGGGGCGGAGATGAGCGCCCTGGCGTCATGGTGGGGCTTGTCCGCGGCAGGGTGCCGCGAGGGATGGCCGGACAGGCCCGGCCATGTTGACGGGCCCCCTCACCCCAGCCCCAGCACCTCCCGCAGCGCCGAACGGGTGCGGATGATCGGGGAACAGGGCGGCAGCTCGGCCACGCCGAAGGCGCCGGACGGCAGTGACCGCGCCGCCGGCATCCGCAGCACGTGGTCGACCGACCCGTCCGCCCGCTTGGTGCCGACCGCCGCGCAGAGCAGCCGGAGCACCTCCTCGGGGAACAGATCCGTCAGGCCCGCCACCGGATCGCCCGCTGCCACGCTGCGCGGGATCGCCGCCAGGTTCACCCGGCTGAGTCCCGGCATGATGCGGGCCAGCCCGCCCAGCCGGTCGAAATCCTCCGCCATCCCGATCCGGAACAGCACGATCGGGCTCGCTGTCGCGCAGGTGGAGGCATCGCCGGCGCTGATCGCGTAGAGCCCATCCATCACCGCCGCATCCGGTGTCCCGACGCCGTTGAAGATGAACAGGCAGAGCCGGTCGTGCAGCGGATCGATCTCCAGGATGCCGTGCAGCCGCGGGCCGATCGCGACACCCGTCCCGGCCGCGCTGACCTTTCCTTCGGTGAACACGCAGCGCAGTCCATTCCGATCCTGCGCGATCAGCATCAGGCACAGCACCACCGCCCCGCGGTTCTGCGTGGACTGGTAGAACCCCGCCCAGAGTCCCGCGTAGTTCGCATCGATGTCCGGCCGGCGCGGCAGCCTGAGCCCCGCGAGCACCAGGCCGGACGAAGCGCATGCGGGGGCCGCTTCGGGCGGTCCCGGCAGGCGGAGGCTGACGGGTTCGGGGCTGCGCCAGAAATCCAGGGTCAGCTCCGGGCGCCGGCGACGGAGCACCTCGGTGAGCCGGGTCAGGTTGTGGCTGGTCGGCTGGTTCACCCCGCCGATCCAGCGGGCGATGACGGATTTGTCGACACCGAGTTCCCGAGCGAGCGTGACTCGGCTGATGTTCAACTCGGTCATGGCGCGCTGCAGGCGGATCGCGAAGGGCGTGGGCGTCTCCGTCATGCGCGCAGTGTGGCCGCTTCGCTTGCCGGCGACAACGCCCGGGTCGCCGGTACCACGCAACGGTGCAGCGAATGCCCGCCGGAACCTGAGCGCCGCTACTCCGCGGCGAGCACCTTCTTCGGCGGCGTCTGCACCACGGGCGCGAGTTCGGCCGCGTTGAACGACACGACCTGCCGCTCGTTGGAGACCCCGCCATAGGCCGTGGAACGCTGGCGCGGCACGCGACCGATGCCGTGGATCAGCTTCTCCATCGCCTCCGGCGGGAACTCCTGTCCGTGCTGCGTGCCGGCGGCGCGGCTGATGCTCTCGTTCATCAGCGTCCCGCCCATGTCGTTGGCGCCCGCGTTCAGGCACATGGCTGCGCCCTCCGGCCCCATCTTCACCCAGGACGTCTGGATGTTCGTCACCAGCGGGTGCAGCACGAGCCGGGACACGGCGTGCATCAGCACGGCCTCGCGCAGCGTCGGCCCCTTGCGGGCGAGACCGCGCAGGTACATCGGCGCTTCCATGTGCACGAAGGGCAGCGGAACGAACTCCGTGAGCCCGCCCGTCTCCTCCTGCAGGTCGCGCAACACGAGCAGGTGGCGCGCCCAGTTCAGCGGGCCCTCGACATGGCCGTACATGATGGTCGAGGTGGTCGGCAATCCGAGGCGGTGCGCGGCGGAGATCGCTTCGACCCATTGCGCGGTGTTGATCTTGTCGGGGCAGATAATCGCGCGAATCTCGTCGTCCAGGATTTCCGCAGCCGTGCCCGGCAGCGTGCCCAGACCGGCTTCCTTCAGGCGCGCGAGGAACTCCGGGATGGGGATCCCCAGCGTGGCGGCACCCTGGGTGACTTCCAGGGGCGAGAAGGCGTGGATGTGCATGTCGGGAACCGCCGCCTTGATGGCCTTGCAGATCTCGACATAGGTCTGGCCGGTGTAGTCGGGATGGATGCCGCCTTGCAGGCACACTTCGGTGGCGCCGCGGTCCCAGGCCTCGACCGAGCGGCGAACGATCTCCTGCATGTCGAGGTCGTAGGGGGTGCCACGCAGGTCTTCGTGGGTCTTGCCCTTGGAGAAGGCGCAGAACTTGCAGCGGTAGTAGCAGATGTTGGTGTAGTTGATGTTGCGATTGACGACATAGCGCACGACGTCGCCGCTGACCGCGCGGCGCAGCTCGTCGGCCGCTTCGGTCACCCGGCGGTAATCGGCATCACGAGCGGCGAACAGCCGCACGATCTCGGCTTCGTCCAGCCGCCGGCCCTGCATGGCCTTGGCGATCGCCGCTTCGATCGCGGGGTCGACGGTGTCGAGCAGCACCGGGCGCGGCGTCGGTTCGGCTGGAAGACCGGGGGCCCAGCCGTCATCGCGCGCCCATCCTTCCGCATCGCTCATCTGCCGCACGCGCGCGGCCAGTTTCGGGTGCAACCAGCGGTCCGGATCGGCAACATGGGACGGATAGACCGGCAGGCGCGCGACCAGCACCTTCCCCATCTCCGCGGTGCGCGCGGCCAGCGCATCCAGATGCGGCCACGGTGCTTCCGGATTGACGTGGTCCGGCGTGACGGGTGACACGCCACCCCAATCGTCGATGCCGGCGCCGATCAGCTTCTGGTACACGCCGGGCGACAGGTTCGGCGGTGCCTGCACGTGGATGTCGGCGGGCAGGATCAGCCGCGCCGCCGCGATGGTCCACAGCAGGTCGTCGAGATCGGGCTCGTCTGCATCCGCGAGCTTGGTGTCCGGCTTCGCACGGAAGTTCTGCACGATGACTTCCTGCACGTGGCCGTAGCGCGCGTGCATGGCGCGGATCTCGTTCAGCGCGTCCAGCCGCTCCTCACGCGTCTCGCCGATGCCGATCAGGATGCCGGTGGTGAACGGAACGGCCAGCTCGCCCGCAAGCCGCAACGTCTCGAGCCGCACGGCCGGGTGCTTGTCCGGCGATCCGTAATGCACGCCGCCCGGCTCGCACAGGCGAAGCGAGGTCGATTCCAGCATCACGCCCTGGCTGGCCGAAACCTCACGCAGGCCGGCGATCTCCTCCCGCGTCATGACGCCCGGATTGGCGTGCGGCAGCAGCGAGGTTTCCTTCAGCACCAGCGCGCACATGGCGCGCAGGTAGTCGATCGTCGTCGCGTAGCCGAGTGTCGCGAGGGCCTCCCGCGCGGCGGCGAAACGGAGTTCCGGCTTGTCGCCCAGCGTGAACAGCGCCTCCGTGCAGCCGGCGGCTTCGCCTGCGCGCGCGATCGCCAGCACCTCCTCCGGCGAGAGATAGGCAGCATGACCGGCGCGCGGCACCTCCTTGAAGGTGCAGTAGTGGCACACGTCCCGACACAGCTTGGTCAGCGGGATGAAGACCTTCCGCGAATAGGACACGAGCCGCCCATGCGTGGCGTCACGCCTTGCCGCTGCCGCTTGCGTCAGCTCGGCGAGCGGGGCGGTCAGCAACCAGTCCGTATCGGGCATCATGATTTCCGTACCACGTCCTCGGCGAAGCGCTGCTGCGTTTCGAGCGTCTGCTCGATCGTCGGCCGCTGAAGATAGACGATCAGATGGTTCACGCCCACCGCCTGGAAAGAGGCGGCGTCCTCCAGCATCGCATCGGGGCTGCCCGTGAACATCTGGCGCCCGCCATCCGGATGCTGCCGCTCCGTCCAGTCGGGCGGCATGAACCAGACATAGCCGATATCGATCGAAGCGGGATCCCGCCCGGCCTTTTCCGCCGCGCGATGCAGCCGTTCTATCCCTTCCTTCAGCTTCGCAGGCGTGTTCAGCAGGATCTTCGCGTTGTTCGACACGGGATACCACGCATCCCCGAACTGCACGGTGCGGCGGAGAGCGGGTGCGCTCTCACCGCCGACCCAGATCGGAGGATGCGGCTTTGATACGGGCTTCGGCTCGAACACGACGTTGTCGAACCGCGCGAAAGCACCGTTCATCGTCGGCCGGTCCTCGGTCCACAGCGTCTTCCAGGCGCGGATATATTCGTCCGTGACCGCCCCGCGCGATTCGAACGGCGGCGCGCCCAGCGGGGCGAACTCCTCCTTCATCCAGCCTGCGCCCACGCCGGCGATGACACGGCCGCCCGACAGCACGTCCGCCGTCAGGAACAGCTTGGCGGTCAGCACGGGCGGCCGATGCGGCACCACGACGACGGAGGTGAGGAGCTTCACCCGCTCCGTGCAGCCGGCGAGGAAACACAGCGTGGCGATCGCATCGAGACACTCGCCCGTCGGCGCGCCGGGCCAGACCCCGTCCGCCGTGTAGGGATAGCGAACGTCGGTGCGCACGGGGACGATCAGATGGTCGGCGACGCCGATGATGCCGTAACCCTGGGCCTCCGCGGCCTGTGCCATGCGCATGACGTTCCCGCGGTCGGTCATGCAGCCCCGCGTGCCGATATGCAGGCCGAATTCCATGTCCGGCTCCCCCCGTTGCCACTGGCGCGCGCATCGTGTGCTATCGCCGCTCACGGCGCAATTCGCGCGGGAGGAACAAATGCAGATCGGATGCAGCGCCCCGACAAGCGGGCCCCTGATCGCGCCGGACAGCCTGGTGCGCATCGCGACCGAGGCGGAAATGCTGGGCTACGACTACGTGACGGTCAGCGATCACGTCATGATCCCGACCAGCATCGCCTCCCGCTACCCCTACTCGGATTCCGGCGAATTCCCCTCCGGCGCCGCCGCCGCTCGGTTGGAACAGCTCACGGCCGCGACGTTCATCGCTGCTTCCACCTCGCGCCTGCGGATCGTCACCTCGGTGATGGTCGTGCCGCACCGGCCCGCGGTGCTGACCGCGAAGATCCTCGCCACGCTCGACTACCTGTCCAAGGGACGGATCACGCTGGGCATCGGCGTCGGCTGGTGCGAGGAGGAGTTCGAAGCGATCGGCACGCCTCCGTTCGCCGAACGCGGCGCGGTGACCGACGAATACATGGCGGTCTGCCGTGAACTGTGGACCGCCGACGAGCCGAAGTTCCACGGCAAATACGTGCAGTTCCAGGACGTGCTGTTCCCGCCGAAGCCCGTCCAGCAGCCGCTGCCGATCTGGGTCGGCGGCGAGAGCGGACCCGCCCTGCGCCGCACCGCGCGCTATGGCGACGCGTGGTACCCGATCGGCACCAACCCGCAATTCCCGATGGACACGCTCGATCGGTTCAAAGGCGGCGTGGCCAAGCTGCGGGAGCTGACGGAGAAGGCCGGCCGCGATCCCAAGGCCGTGGGCCTCGCGTATCGGGTGTCCTCCAACCCCGAGGCACAGCCGAAGGGAACGGTCGACGGCCAGCGCAAGCTGTTCACCGGCGGCGCGGACGACTGGGCCGGCGACATCAAGGCGCTGCAGGACGTCGGCGTCACCGCCTTCGACTTCGGTCTGTTCGGCCCCACGCTCGAGGCGACGGTCGACAACATCCGCCGCTTCCGCGACGACGTCGTCGCCAAAGTCCGATAGGAGCCCCCATGCAGCTCGGCATCATCGCGGACATGTCCGGTCCGCATCCGAAACTCGACATGGACCGCATAATGGAAGCCGAACGTCTCGGCTTCTCCCAGGTGTGGACCGGCGAGGCCTACAGCACGGATGCGGTCTCCCCCGTCGCCTGGATCCTCGCGCGCACGACGAAGATCAAGGCGGGCACGGGCATCATGCAGATCCCGGCCCGCACGCCGGCCTGCGCCGCGATGACCGTGTTGTCGCTGCAGGCATTGTCGGACAACCGCTTCCTGTGCGGCGTCGGCGTCTCCGGCCCGCAGGTGGTGGAAGGCTGGCACGGCGTGCCGTTCGGCAAGCCGATGCTGCGCACCAAGGAATACATCGCCGTCATCAAGCAGGTGCTCGCGCGCGAGAAGCCGCTGGAGTTCCATGGCGAGCACTACGACATTCCCTATACCGGCCCCGGCGCCAGCGGCCTGGGGCGGGCGCTGCGCAGCATCGCGCACGGCAATCCGAACGTGCCGTTCTACACCGCGTCCATCACGCCGGCCGGTTTGCGCACGGCCGGTGAGGTCGCGGACGGCACCCTGCCCATCTTCTACTCCCCCGAGAAGCCGAACATCGTGACGGACCCGATCCTGGAGGGACGCCGCAAGGCGGGCCGCCCCGACACGATGGAGGGGTTCGACGTCGCTCCCTACGTGCGCGTCAAGATGGGCGACGACGTGCAGGCGTGCCGCGACGCGATCCGCCCCGAACTCGCGCTGTACATCGGCGGCATGGGCGCTCGCTCCAAGAACTACTACAACGACGTCGCCATAAAGCTCGGGTACGAAGCGGCGGCCAAGGACATCCAGGATCTGTATCTGGGCGGCAAGAAGAATGAAGCCGCCGCCGCCATCCCGGATGCACTGGTCGACGAAATCTCGCTGTGCGGACCAGCGGATCGCATCCGCGATCGCCTCGCCGCCTGGCGGGAGGTCGGCAAGGCGGGGCATGTCGGAACCATGGTGCTGAAGGGCGCGAGCCTCGATGCGATGCGGGTCATCGCCGAAGCCGTCCTGTAGAGCGCGATCGGCGGAGGCCTGCTCGCCGGAGCCCTGAATCGCGCGGCCAGACAACGAGCCAGAGCGTTTCCGGCGAACGTAAATGAGCCGGAAATGCTCTAGCCACCATCAGCAAGGAACGCGTCCATGACCGAAGCACCCGTCGTACGCCTCGAGAAAGAAGGCGATGTCGGCGTCATCATCGTCAACTACCCGCCCGTCAACGCGCTTGGCCCCGGCGTGTCCGAGGGCATCATCGACTGCCTGAACCAGGCCAATGCCGATCCGGCGATCAAGGCCATGGTGCTGATGGGCGACGGCCGCAGCTTCATCGCCGGCGCCGACATCCGCGGCTTCGGCACCGGCCGCAAGCGCCTGCCGCTCGGCGGCCGCACCTACGACGTGCTGGATGCAAGCCCGAAGCCCGTCGTCGCCGCCATCCACGGCTACGCGCTGGGCGGCGGGCTCGAGAACGCGATGGCTTGCCACTACCGCATCGCCGTCCCCTCCGCGAAGGTCGGCCTGCCCGAGGTGCTGATCGGCATCCTTCCCGGCGGCGGCGGCACGCAACGCCTGCCCCGCCTCGCGGGACCCGAGGTCGCGCTCGATCTGATCGTCTCCGGCCGCCACGTGCCCGCGCCGGAAGCCCGGAAGCTCGGCATCCTCGACGAGGTGCTGCCCGACGGGGCGGATCTGCGCGGCGCGGCCGTCGCCTATGCGCGGAAGGTCGCCGACATCCGGCCGCTGCCGCGCGTGCGCGACAAGGAAGCCAAGGCGGATCCTGCGATCTTCGAGGCCAAGCGCAAGTCGATCGCACGCCGCGCCCGCAACCAGAAGGCGCCGTATAACTGCATCGCCGCAGTCGAAGCCGCCTGCACGCTGCCCTTCGACCAGGGCCTGCAGCGCGAGCAGGACCTGTTCGCCGAACTGGAAAACGCGGACGAGGCGAAGGCGCTGCGCTACGCCTTCTTCGCCGAACGCGAAGTGGCGAAGCTGCCCGACCTGCCGGCGGACGTGAAGCCCTACGATTTCCAGCGTCCGGCCGTGATTGGCGCAGGCACGATGGGCGGCGGCATCGCCATGTCATTCGCGGATTTCGGCTACGACGTGAAGATCATGGACGCGTCGGCCGAATCGCTGAACCGAGGCATGGAGCGGATCCGGAACAACTACGCCACCTCGGTCAAGCGCGGCAGCCTGGCGCAGGACGAGATGGAGCGTCGGCTCGCGCGCATCCACCCCGTCGCGGGCTATGACGACATCAAGGAGTGCGACGTCGTCGTCGAAGCGGTTTTCGAACGGATGGACGTGAAGAAGCCGGTCTTCGCCAAGCTGGACGAGGTGATGGGACCGGACGCATTCCTGTTCTCCAACACCTCCGCGCTCGACATGGACGAACTGGCGGACGTGACGAAGCGGCCGGAGAAGGTCGCAGGCACCCACTTCTTCTCGCCTGCCAACGTGATGAAGCTGCTGGAAGTGGTGCGGCCCGCCAAGGCCTCCCCCGAGACACTCGCCACCGCCATGGCGCTCGGGCGCAAGATCGGCAAGATGTCCGCGATGGCCGGCAACACCGATGGTTTCGTTGCCAACCGTTCGCGTGCGCCGTTCAACTCGGAGATGGTGATCCTGCTCGAGGAGGGCTGCCTCCCCGAGCAGGTGGACAAGGTGATGGTGGAGTTCGGGTATCCGATGGGGCCGTTCGCGGTGGGCGACCTGGCGGGGCTCGATATTGGCGCGGAGGGGCGCAAGCGCCGCGCCGCCGCCAACCCGAACTATCGCAAGCTGCCGATTGCCGACAAGCTGGTGGAGATGGGCCGCTACGGCCAGAAGACCGGCGCCGGCTGGTACCGCTACGAGAAGGGCGATCGCACGCCGCATCCCGATCCCGAAGTCGCCGCCATCATCAAGCAGGTTGCGGCAGAGATGGGGGTGCCGCAGCGGCAGTTCACCGACGACGAGATCCTGCGGCGGCTGCTGTTCTCCTCGGTCAACGAGGCGTGCCGTATCCTGGAGGAAGGCAAGGCCTACCGCGCCAGCGACGTCGACGTGATGTGGCTCCACGGGTTCGGCTTCCCGCGCTATCGCGGCGGGCTCATGTTCTGGGCCGACGGCATCGGCGTGCGGGACGTCTACAACCAGATCGCTGCCTGGCATCAGCAATACGGGGAGCGTTGGGCGCCCTCGAAGCTGCTGCGCGACCTGGCGGAAAGCGGCACGCCGCTGCGCGAGGCGCGGCCCGGGTCGTGACCTGACCGGCGCCAGCCCCCTGGCGCCGGACGTCACCGCCGAGACACCCCACGGCAGTACCGGGTCAGGTGAAGCACCCAGACCCGGGAAGCCGCGGCCGGTCGATTCGGCTCAGGCCCGCTGGACGTTCCAGAAGATCGGAAACCCGTCGAGGATCCCCGTCAGATTCTTGGCGTATCCAGTGGGCGAGAAGTATTGTCCCAACGGGATGTACGGCACGTCTATGAACGCCTGCTTCTGGATCTCGACCGCGATCTTCTTCTGATCCGCCAGCGTCTGGCTGTCGATCCACTCCTGCCGCAATGCCTCGATCTTCGGTGCGGTCGGCCACCCGAACATCGCCTGCTTGCCATTCCCACGCAGGAAGACATGTCCGACGGGGTTCGACTGATCGAGTCCGTTCCAACCGGTGATGAACACGTTCCATCCGCCATCCTCCGGCGGCTTCTGCAGCGCCCGCCGCTGCACCAAGGTGCCCCAGTCCATGGCCTGGTAATCGACGTTGATCCCGATCTTCTTCATGATGTCGGCGAGCACGTCGCATTCCGCCTGCAGGATTGCCTGATCCGTGGGCACCATCAGCACCACTTTCTCGCCCTTATAGCCGGCCTTCCTGATTTCGGCGGCGTGGGCCTTGTCGTCGGGCGCCTTCTCGAACATCGAGAGTTCGACCGTCGTGCCCATCGGCAGTTCAGGGCAGAAAATGCCGGTCGGCACGTGCCAGAGCTTCTGGTCGGTGCCGTTGGCGGCAATCATGAACTCCCTCTGGGTGATCGCGTGCATCAACGCACGGCGGACCTCGGGTTTGTCGAACGGCGGGAAGAGCTGGTTCATCCGCAAGCAGGACATGGTGCCTGTCGGATCGGTCACCTTTGTAACGATGCCCGAGTTCCGCCTGATCAGCGGCAACATGTCGCTGGTCGGGTTTTCCCACCAGTCGACCTCGCCGGTGGTGAGGGCATTCGCCTTGGTGCTCTCATCGGGGATCACGTGCCACTCGACGCGATCGAAATGCACGATCTTCGGACCGGCGGTCCACCCGGTGGTCTTACCGTCGCGCGGCTTGTAATCCGGATTGCGGTCGTAGACGGCTCTCGACCCCACCACGCGCTCCGACGCGTTCCATTTGAACGGCCCCGACCCAACCATTTCCGTCACGCCCTTGAAGGGATCGGTCTTGGCCAGTCTCTCGGGCATCATCGCGCAGAAATTGCTGCCGGGCTTGCCGAGCGCATCGGGCAGCAAGGCGAAGGGCTTCTTGAGGCGGAGGCGGATGGTCTTGTCGTCCGGGGTGGAGATCTCGTCGGTATAGGCCATCAGTGTCTGGCCGAACGGATCGCGCGCACCCCACCGTTTGATCGACGCGGCGCAGTCGCGCGACAATACCTTCTCCCCGTCGTGCCACTTCAATCCGTCGCGCAGCGTCAGGTCCCATTGCAGGCCGTCCCGCTCCACCCTGTGCCCTTCGACCATCTGCGGTTGTGCCGCATACGTCCCGTCGATCCCGTAGAGCGTGTCGAAGATCATGAAACCATGGTTGCGGGTGACATAAGCCGTGGTCCAAATCGGATCGAGGACCGTCACATCCGACTGAGGCACGAATTTGAGGACCCGGGCATCGGCAGCGCGGCCGATCGAGGGCGCGGCAAGAGCGGCCGCCGAGGCAGCCAGGAATGTACGGCGCTTCATCATAGTCTCCCAGTTCGTCGCACCGCAGCCCGAGTTGCTCGTGTTCTGCGGTGCAGCATCCAAGCGGACGCCTGCGCGCCCGCTCAAGATAACTCGATGCAATGTACGGGCCGTCCGGGCGCGCATCCGGGCGAACGCGCTCCCCCCTGCCGGCGGGCGCCCTGATCTGGTCTTCCCCTGGCGAACCGTGCTTGGCTGTGACCCGAAAACGATCCTTTCAACAGGAGGACGTCCATGACCGCCGTCACCGCCGCCGAACCAGAAGACCTGGATGCCCTCAGCGACGAGCAGTTCCGCATGCACGTGCGGAAATGGATCGAGGAGAACTATCCGGCCGAACTGCGCAATCCGCCGCAGCGCCTGCATTTCAAGGACAACAAGCCCTGGTACATGCTGCTGTCGCAGAAGGGCTGGCTCTGCCCCAACTGGCCGAAGGAATTCGGCGGCATGGGCATCTCCGCGTCCAAGCAGCTCATCTTCATCGAGGAGAAGGAGCGGTGGGGCTGTGCGCGGCTGAACGACATGGGCATGACCATGATCGGACCGCTGCTGATCAAGTTCGGGACGGCCGAGCAGCAGCGGTATTTCCTGCCGAAGATCTTGAGCGGGGAGCATATCTGGTGCCAGGGCTACAGCGAGCCCAATGCCGGATCCGATCTCGCGTCCCTGCGGACGGAGGCCGTGCCGGACGGTGACCACTGGGTGGTGAACGGCCAGAAGATCTGGACGTCCCTCGCCATGGACGCGAACTGGATCTTCCTGCTGGTCCGCACCGACAAGCAGGCGAAGAAGCAGGAAGGCATCAGCTTCCTGCTGGTGCCGATGGATACGCCCGGCATCACCGTCCGCCCCATCACCAACATCGACATGGCGGACGAGTTCTGTGAGACGTTCTTCGACAACGTCCGCGTTCCCAAGGGCAACATCGTCGGCCAGATCAACAAGGGCTGGTCGATGGCCAAGGCCCTGCTGGGGTTCGAGCGGATCGGCTCCGGCTCGCCGCGCCAGTCGGCCTACGCGCTGAAGCGCCTGAAGCTGCTGGCCGAACGCATGGGGGTCTGGGACGACGATCAGTTCCAGGAGCGGTACACGAAGCTGCGGCTCGACCTGGAGGACCACAAGGATCTCTACGAGACCTTCGTCGACAAGGTCCGCCGTGGCGAGACGCTCGGTCCCGACGTGTCGATGCTGAAGATCCACCAGACCGAACTCTACCAGCGCATCACGGAGACGATGCTCGACATCGCCGGCGAGTACGGTGCGCAACTGGGTCCGATGGAAGGCAACCGGGAGCTGAATCCCGCCGGCCTGTTCCTGCAGTCGCGGCCGTCGTCGATCTACGCCGGGTCGAACGAGATCCAGCGCAACATCCTCGCCAAGAACGTCCTCGAACTGCCCTGATCGGCTCTTGCCGCTCGTCGTACCGCGGTGCGGCGAGCGGCCAATCCTTCATTGTTTCAGCGGGCAAGTTTCTAGCGCTACCAACCGGCGAGCCGGGTTGACGGTAACGAGACGCTCCCCTTAGTCTCCGTGTCCAATGAAGGAGGGGCCGGACGGCCCCCACGAGGGAGGCCGCCCAAGGTGGAAGACGCTGCGCGTCTGTTGCAGCTCGTGGTCAATGGTGCAGCTGCCGGCTGTATCTATGGCCTGATCGCGCTGGGATTCGTCCTGATCTACAAAGCGACCGAGATGGTCAACTTTGCCCAGGGCGATATCATGATGCTGGGCGGGTTCCTCGCCTTCAGCCTGATCGCCCATTGGGGCCTCAACTACTGGATCGGCGCACTCCTTGCGATCCTCATCACGGCCGCCTTCGGCTACGTGCTGGATGCCGTCGTCTTGCGACGCGTCATAGGACAGCCACAGTTCGCCGTGGTGATGCTGACATTAGGCCTGGGCTTCATCTTTCGCGCCGGGGCCGGCATCACCTGGGGCTACGACTCGGTCGGGTTCGAGACGCCCTTCACCAACAAGACGGTCAATCTCGGCGGGCTCGTGCTGGGGCAGGACAACGTGTCGATCATCGTCGGCACCGTGATCCTCTGTGGTGTGCTCTTCACCTTCTTCAGCAAGACGCGCCTCGGCGTCGCGATGCAGGCCGCATCGCAGAACCAGCTCGCCGCGTATTACATGGGCATCCCCGTCCGGAACATCTTCTCGATGATCTGGGCGATCAGCGCCGGTGTCGCGGCCGTGGCGGGCATCCTGCTCTCCCCCGTGTCGATGATCGACGTCAACATGGGCTTCCTCGGGATCAAGGCCTTCGCGGCCGCGGTGATCGGCGGCTTCGGCAGCATCCCCGGCTCGTTGATCGGTGGCGTGATCGTGGGCGTCGTCGAACAGCTCGCTGGCTACTACCTGCCCGCCGGCTTCCAGGAAGTCACCTCCAACGTCGTGCTGCTCGCGATGCTGATCCTGCGCCCGCAAGGTCTGTTCGCAGAGCGCATGGGCAAGCGGGTCTGACCATGCGCTATGTGTTTCGCACCAATTATCGGCAGGACCTGGCGGCGTGGCGTCATCGCGGCGACGTCTTCTGGTACTCCCTGCTGCTGATCGTCACGCTCCTCATTCCCATGGTGATGGGCGAGTTCTATGTCGGGGAACTCGGCGCCGTCTTCATCTTCGCCATCGCCGGCGTGGGGCTGATGCTGCTGGTGGGCTACACCGGCCTGATCAGCCTGGGACATGCGGCGTTCCTCGGCATCGGCGCCTACACGAACTCCGTCCTGCTCTCGAAGGGCGTGCCGTTCCTCATCACTCTGCCCGTCGCCGGCCTGTTCACCGCGCTCTGCGGCGCCGCGATCGGCCGCCCGACCCTGCGCATGAGCGGGCTGTATCTCGCCATCGCCACCCTCGCCTTCGGCAGCATCGTCGGCACCATCTTCCAGAAATGGACGTCGGTCACCGGCGGCTTCGACGGCTTCCCGGTACCCACGCCCTACGTGTTCGGCATCCCGCTCGATAACGCCACGGGCATCTACTACGCCTCGCTCGTGGTGCTGATCTTCGTGCTGTGGCTGTCGACCAACATGCTGCGCACGCCCGTCGGCCGCGCCATGGTCGCGATCCGCGACAGCGAAATCTCCGCGCAGAGCATGGGCATCCACCTCGCGCGGTACAAGACCCTCGCCTTCGCGGTCAGCGCCGGCATGACCGGTCTCGCCGGCGCGCTGTTCGCCCACTACGTGCGCTACCTCGCGCCGGATGCGTTCGACGTGCTGCTGTCCGTCCAGTTCGTCACGATCGTCTTCGTGGGCGGCCTCGGCTCCATCCGCGGCGCCATCCTCGGCGCGCTCTTCGTCCGCCTGCTGCCGCAGTTCATCGCGATCATCCGCGACGACCTGCCGTTCGGGATCGGCCGGATGCCCGGCCTCGAGCCGTCGCTCTTCGGCCTGATCCTGGTGCTCGTGATCCTGTTCCAGCCGGGCGGCATCGACGGGCTGTGGCTCAAGACCAAGCACTGGTTCCAGGCCTATCCGCTGAAGCGCGCCACCGGCGGCCGGCGCCAGAAATCCTACGCCCGTTCGGAGAGACTGCGGTGAGCCTGTTCAGAGCGGAGAACCTCTCCGTCCGGTTCGGCGGCATTCGCGCCGTCGACTCGGTCACCTTCGACGTCCGCCGGGGCGAGGTCTTCTCGATCATCGGCCCGAACGGCGCCGGCAAGACCACGATCTTCAACCTGATCAGTCGCATCTACAACTCGACGGAAGGCAAGCTCACCTTCGACGAGCACGACATCACGCGGATCCCGCCGCATCGCATCGCCGGCCTCGGCATCGCGCGGACGTTCCAGAACATCGAGCTCTTCGCCAATGCCTCGTTGCTGCAGAACCTGCTGATCGGCCGGCATTGCCACGCGGCGACCGGAATCCTCGCGCAGATGGGCTTCCTTCCCTCCGCACGTCGCGACGAACTCCGGCATCGCGAGAAGGCCGAGGACGTGATCGCCTTCCTCGGCCTGGAACGGTACCGCGACACGCTGATCGCCAACCTGCCCTACGGCGTGCGCAAGGTCGTCGAACTCGGCCGCGCGCTCTGCACCGAACCGAAGCTGCTGCTGCTCGACGAGCCTTCGTCCGGTCTCAACGTGGAGGAGACCGAGGGGATGGGCTTCTGGATCGAGGACATCAAGAAGGACCTCGGCATCACCGTCATCATGGTCGAGCACGACATGTCGTTGGTGAACCAGGTCTCCGACCGCGTCATGGCGCTGAACTACGGCAAGGTCCTGTCCATGGGCTCGCCGCGGGAGGTGCAGAGCGACCCCGAAGTGATCCGCGCCTATCTGGGCGGCGAGGTGGAAGTATGAGCGAGCCGCTGCTGCGCGTCGACGGCATCCAGACCTTCTACGGTCCGATCCAGGCCGTTCGCGGCGTTTCCCTCGACGTCGCACCGGGCCAGATCGTCACCGTTCTCGGCGCGAACGGCGCGGGCAAGACGACGGTGCTACGCACGATCTCCGGCGTGCTCGACCCCGAACACGGGCAGATCATGTTCGAAGGCCGCAACATCGCCAACATGCCGCCCGACCAGGTGATGAAGCTCGGCATCTGCCATGTGCCCGAGGGCCGCGAGACCTTCCCGTTCCTGACGGTGAAGGAAAACCTGATGATGGGCGCCTACACGCGCCGCGACAGCGCCGGCATCGCCCAGGATCTGGAGCTCTGCTACGAGTATTTCCCACGCCTGAAGGAACGGCAGCACCAGCGCGCGGGCCTCCTCTCGGGCGGTGAGCAGCAGATGATGGCGATCAGCCGCGCGCTCATGGGCCGCCCCAAGCTCCTGCTGCTGGACGAACCCTCGCTCGGCCTCTCCCCGCTGCTGGTCCAGCAGATCTTCGGCATCATCAAGCGCATCAACCAGGAACAGGGCGTCGCCATCCTGCTCGTCGAGCAGAATGCGCACATCGCCCTCAAGACCGCGCATTTCGGCTACGTGCTCGAGGTGGGCCGCATCGTCACCGCGGATCCGTGCGCCACGCTGATGCAGCGGGCCGACATCCAGGAATTCTATCTGGGGCAGAAGGAAGCGGGTGTCCGCGGTCAGCGGCGCTGGAAGAGGAAGCGGCTGTGGCACTGAACGGCGCACAAGGCACGACCATCGCGGCAATCGTCGCACAACACGTCGCCGCGCATGGCAGCGAGACGATCCTGCGCAAGAAGGATCGCGGGATCTGGAAGGCCGTCACCTGGTCGGAGCTGGACGGGCACGTGCGCGCCATTGCCGGCGGATTGTCACAGGCCGGCTTCGGGCGGGGTCAGGTCGCGGGGATCCTGTCCCAGACACGACCGGAAGCCGCCTATGTCGATCTCGCTGTGCTCGGCGCGGGCGGCACCAGCCTCGCCATCCACCCGGATGAGGAAGCCGAACAGGTCGGCCACATCCTGCGCGAGTCCCGCTGCCGCCTGCTGTTCGTGGAAGGCGAGGAGCAACTCGACAAGACGCTGACCATCCGGGACTCCTGCCCGGACCTGCAGCGCGTCGTCATCTTCGACATGAAGGGACTGCGCGAGTTCGACGACCCGCAATGCACCAGCCTCGCGGCGTTCAGCGCCCCCGGTGCCGCGGCGGGCGGCGCAACACTGTCGCCGGATCAGCCTGCCATCATGCTCTTCCCGTTCGGGGAGCGGGGCGGCCGCGCGCGCGTGCTCAGCCATGGCGACCTGATGCACCTGCTGGGCAGCGCCGGTTCGGAACTCGGGCTGCGGCCGGGCGACGAACGCCTGGCCGTGCTGCCCATGAGCACGCTGATGGAGCACGTGTTCGGGCTCCATCTCGCCCTGCAGACTCGTACCATCAGCAACTACCTGGAAAACCCCGAGACCGCGATCGAGAACCTCCAGGAAGTCCAACCCACCGTCTTCGGCGCCGACGCCGAAGCCTGGACACGGCTCAACGAACGCATCACCCGCGCCGCCGCCGGCGCAACGCCGGTGCAGCGGACCCTCTACCGGTGGGCACTGCGCGCCGGGGGCCGCGGCGGCGTGTCGGCAGGCCTCGCACACCTCCTGGTGCTGAACTCCGTCCGGCGCGAACTCGGACTTCGCAAGCTGCGCCTGGCCTATGTGTGCGGTACCCCCGTGCCGCCCGACGTCACCAGCTGGGCCAAGGCGCTCGGCATTGCCATCCACCGTATCGACGGCCCCTCCCCCCAGGGCGCCAAGGTCGATGCCCGCTCACGTGCCTTGATGGAGGAAGCCTTCAGCGAAACCTGAAACACCGGCCAGCGTCGACATGGTCCGCTGACGGAACAAGGGAGGGACGACATGATACGCAGCCTTCTCGCGGTGGCCGTCTGCACCGTCCTCGCCGTGTCCGCCAAGGCCGCGGACGTCCGCGGCGTCACCGACTCCGAAATCGTCATCGGATCCTACACCGACCTGTCCGGCGTCACCGCCGTCTGGGGCGTCAACAACAACAACGCCTGGCGCATGATGTTCGACGAGGTGAACGCGAAGGGCGGCATCAACGGCCGTAAGATCAAGTTCATCACCGAGGACAACCAGTACCAGGTCCCCCGCTCCGTCCAGGCCGCGAACAAGCTGATCAACCGCGACAACGTCTTCCTGATGGTCGCCAATGACGGCACGCCGATGAACAACGCCGTGATGCCCGACCAGATCGCGAAGAACGTGCCGAACATGTTCCCGCTGACCTCGGCGCGGTCGATGTACTACCCGTTCAATCATCTGAAGTTCGGCCTGGCCGCGTCGTACTACGACATGATGCGCGCGGGCGTGAAGCTGTTCGTGGAGCAGCGCGGGAAGAAGCGCATCTGCGCCATGTCGCAGGACAGCGATTTCGGGCGCGACGTGATGGACGGCGCGCGCGACCAGCTCAAGGCGATGAACGTCGCCCTCACGGCGGAGACGCTGCACAAGTCGACCGACACCGACTTCAGCGCCTCCGTCGCGAAACTGCGAGATGCCAACTGCGATCTCATCCTTCTCGGCACCATCGTACGCGACACGATCCAGATCGTGTCCGCCATTCGGAAGACCGGCTGGAACGTCGATCTGCTGGGGCAGGTCGCGATCTACGATCAGGCCGTGGCCGAAGCGCCGGGCGGACTGACCGACGGCCTGTACGCGATGACCTCGATCCTCTACGCCGAGCCGAACGATCCGCGGCCAGCCGTCCAGGACTTCGTGAAGAAGTACAAGGCGCGGTTCGGGCATGATCCCAACTTCGCAGCGCAGGTCGGCGTGATGGGCGCGGAGCTGGTGATCAAGGCGTTGCGCGACGCCGGGCGCGACCTGACCGTCGACAGCTTCATCGCCGCGATGGAGCGGATCAAGGACCACCACGACATCTTCGGCTCTCCGCCGATGAGCTTCGGCCCGGACAAGCACCAGGGCTCGAACGAAAGCTTCCTCACCGTCGTGAAGGCCGGACATTGGGTCCCGGTCGACACGCGGCCCGTCGGCTACTGAGAAGAAGAGAGGACCATGCGCAAAACCTTGCTCGCCGCCGCCTTGGCGACCACGCTGACGGCCCCTGCCTGGGCTGAGTCGCAGCGCGGCGTCACCCCGAACGAGATCGTCATCGGCACCTATACCGACCTGTCCGGCGTCACCGCGATGTGGGGCCTCAACAACTCGAACTCCTATCGCATGGTGTTCTCCGACACCAACGCCAAGGGCGGCATCGACGGCCGCAAGATCAAGTACATCGTCGAGGACAACCAATACCAGGTGCCCCGCTCGGTCCAGGCAGCGAACAAGCTGATCAACCGCGACGGCGTGTTCATCATGGTCGCGAACGGCGGCACGCCGATGAACAACGCGGTGATGCCCGACCAGATCGCCAAGGGGGTCGCGAACGTCTTCCCGCTGACCTCGGCGCGGTCGATGTACGAGCCGTTCAACAAGTACAAGTTCGCCCTCGGCTCGAGCTACTACGACCAGATCCGCTCAGGCGTGAAGTACTTCGTCGAGCAGCGCGGGAAGAAGAAAGTCTGCTCGATGTCGCAGGACACCGATTTCGGGCGTGACGTCAGCCAGGGCGTCACCGACCAGCTCAAGGCGATGAACCTGAAGCTTGCCGGCGAAACCCTGCACAAACCGACGGACACCGATTTCAGCGCCTCGGTCGCGCGCATGCGCGATGCGAATTGCGACCTCGTGGTGATCGGCGGCATCGTGCGCGACACGGTGCAGATCATCTCCGCGATCACCAAGACCGGCTGGAAGGTCGACATGCTCGGCCAGGCCGCGAGCTACGACGAGGCCGTCGCCGAGATGCCGGGCGGCGCGAGCGAAGGCTTCTACTCGATGGCGCCGATGCTGGTGATCGACCCGAAGACGGCCAGCGGCGAGGCCAAGGCTTTCGTCGAGGAATACCGCAAGCAGTTCGGCAAGGAGCCCAACTTCGCCGCGCAGATCGGCTACACCGGCGCGCAGATCGTGGTGAAGGCGCTGCAGAACGCAGGCAAGGACCTGACGGCCGACAGCTTCATCAAGGGCATGGAGCAGATCAAGGACTACCACGACGCGTTCGGCTCGCCGCCGATCAGCTTCGGGCCGGACAAGCACCAGGGCTCGAACGAGTCCTTCCTGTGCCAGATCAAGGACGGCCACTGGGTGCAGGCCGTCGACAAGCCGCTCGGCTACTGACCGCGACGCGCCATCACCTCACGTGGTGGCGCGTACCCTGCCCCTTCGTGTCATGCGTCTCCGTGTGATGCCCGGCTCAGACCGGGCATCCACGACGTCCACACGGACCCGCCTCCCCCGGACATGACGGGCCACCCGCCCGCCGCATCAGGCCAGGTATCGCGCCGTCAGGTGCGCGGTGAAGTCCGACGGGTCCAGCCTCTTGCCCGTCGCTGCCTCCAGCAACTCGTTGAACCCCAGCCGGCTGCCCAGCGCATGGACATGGGTGCGCAGCCACCCGAGCAGCGGGCTCAGGTCGCCCTCCGCCAGCGCGGCGTCCAGATCCGGCAGGGCGCGCCGCGCCGCCGCCATCAATTGCGCCGCCCCCATCGCGCCCAGCGTGTAGCTCGGGAAGTAGCCGATCGCCCCGTCGTACCAGTGGATGTCCTGCAGGCAGCCGCGCGCGTCGTCCGGCGGCACCAGGCCCAGTAACGCGCGGAACCCGTCATTCCAGGCGCCCGGCAGGTCGCCGACCGCAAGATCGCCGGACACCAGCGCCTGCTCGAGGCGGAAGCGCAGGATCACGTGCGCCGGATAGGTCATTTCGTCCGCCTCGACCCGGATGAACCCGCGATCCACCCGGCGCCACAGCCGCGCCAGATTCACCGGCTCGTACGGGGCCGGGTCGCCCCCGAAGGTCGCGTGCAGCTCCCGGCCGATCCACGACAGGAACGGGTCGGAGCGGCAGGCCTGCATCTCCACGATCAGCGACTGGCTCTCATGCGCCGCCATCCCGGCCGCCTCGCCCACCGGCTGGCGGGCCCATTCGGGCGGCAACCCGCGCTCGTACAGCGCGTGCCCCGTCTCGTGCACCACGGCGAGAACGGACTGGGTGAAGTCCTCCTCCGTGTAGCGGGTGGTGATCCGCACGTCGGTGGGTGTGCCGCCCGAGAACGGATGCGCCGACCGGTCCAGCCGCGCATGGCTGAAGTCGAGGCCGAGGCGGGCGGAGAGCGAGCGGCAGAACGCCTCCTGCGTCTCGATCGGGAACGGGCCCGTGGGACGCAGCGGCGCGGGCCGCGCGGCCTGGCGCGCTTCGGCGTCGGGAAGCGCCCGCTGCAGGAAGCGTTCGTACTCGGCGAAGACGGGGGCGACGTCCGCCGCGCCGATGCCGCGCTGGTAGCCGTCCATCAGCGCGTCGTAGGGCGACAGCCCAAGAACGGGCGCGAGCGCCGTCGCCGTCTCGCGGACCAGGCGGACCACCTCCTCGAGCTGCGGCTGCACCAGCGCGAAGGAGGAGGTGCGGCGCGCCTCCCGCCAGACCTTCTCGCAGGCGGAGTTGGCGCGGGCCTGCGCCTCCACCAGATCGGCCGGTAGCGCGGTCGCGCGGACATAGGCGTGTCGCATCAGCGCGAGGTTCGCGCTGCGCCACGCATCGGCGGGGGCGACCTCCTCGGCGGCGGCGGCGAGATCGTCGCCCACCTCCGGCGCGACCAGCTCCCGATGCGCGAGCCCGGCCAGCACGGCGAGCTGGTCTCCGCGCGCCGCACCGCCGCCCGCCGGCATCATCGCCGCGGCGTCCCAGCTCAGCATCGACGCGGCCTCGCCGATCGTGGCGATGCGGGCGAAGCGGTCGGACAGTCGGTCGTAGGCGGAGTTCACGGTCATCGGCGCACCGTCTTTCGGGCCCAGAGGATGAAGATCACCACCAGCGCGGCGGCCAGGCCGTACCAGGTGATCGCGTAGGAGAGGTGGTTGTTCGGTGGCCGGGGCAGGTGCTTGGCCGGATCCGGCCAGCGTTGCGGCGGCGTGTCGCCCAGGGCGACGATGGTGTACGGCGCCACGGTCGGAAGCCCGAGCGCGCGGCCGATCGCGGCGGGGTCGAGCGTGTAGAAGAGGCGCGCGACCGGATCGTCCTTGGCGCTGAACAGGCCGGGCTCCGCCGCGGGGCGGACGTAGCCCACCACGGTGGTGACGCCGTCCGGCTGCGACAGCGGCGCCTTCCGGGTCGAGGGTACCCAGCCCCGATCGACCAGCACGGGCGGCTTCCCGTCCCGCTCCAGCGGCACGATCAGCTCGCTGCCCATTTCCGGACCGGACAGCGTCTCCCGCACCTCGGCGCCATACAGCGCGGCGAGGTCCGTGCGCAGCCGGCCGGTGACGACGACCTTGGTGTAGGGTTCGGGCGCGTCGGTCAGCGGCGCCGGGGCGCCCGCCTCGGCCACCGCGATCTGCGCCAGCACGCCGCGCTTCCATTGCAGGCGCTCGACCTGCCAGGTCCCGAGACCGATCAGTACCAGCAGCATCAGGAGGGTCGTCAGCCCCGGCACGATCAGCCGGCGCCCGGCTTTGCTCACAAGCCCATCTCGCTGCGGCGGTAACGGTATTGCATGGCGACCAGCGCCGCCTTGGTCGGCCGGATCAGCAGGATCGCCAGCGGCACGGACACGATCGGCCAGACCACGGCATGCACCCAGAGCGGCGGGGAGAAGCGGAACTCCACCCAGAAGGCGAGGCCGACGATGATGGTGCCGAGGAGGAACAGGGCGGGGACGGCGGCGCCGTCCCCCACGTCGCTCTGGCGAAGGTCCAGGCCGCAGACGTCGCAGCGGTCACGAACCTTGAGCACGCCCTGGAAGAGCCGGCCCTTGCCGCAGCGGGGACACCGCCCGGTGAGGGCCGCCTGGACGGCGGAGACCGTCGGCCAGGAAGGCGGCGTTTCACTCACTCCGCGGCGATCTGACCGGCGCCGTACCAGTAGATGCAGACGAACAGGAACAGCCACACCACGTCGACGAAGTGCCAGTACCAGGCCGCCGCCTCGAAGCCGAAATGGCGCTGCGGCGTGAACTGGTTGGCCCGCGCGCGGAACCAGCAGACGATCAGGAAGCAGGTGCCGACGATCACGTGGAACCCGTGGAAGCCGGTCGCCAGGAAGAAGACCGAGGGATACACGCCGCCGCCGACGAACTTGAACGGCGCGCTGGAGTATTCGATCGCCTGGCAGATGGTGAAGGTGATGCCCAGCAGGATGGTCAGGCCGAGGCCGCGCAGCATGCTCTTGCGGTCACCTTCGAGCAGCGCGTGGTGCGCCCAGGTGATCGTCGTGCCCGACAGCAGCAGCAGCATCGTGTTCAGGAACGGCAGGTGGAACGGGTCGAACGTGTGCACGTTCGACGGCGGCCACACGGTCTGACCGTTGCCCTGGGTCTCGGGCAGGAGGAGGAAGTTGAAGTAGGCCCAGAAGAAGCCGACGAAGAACATCACCTCGGAGGCGATGAACAGCGTCATGCCGTAGCGGAGGCCGAGCTGCACGATCGGGCCGTGGGCGCCGGGCGTGCGCGACTCGCGCAGGACGTCGCGCCACCACATGAACATCGTGCCCAGGACGACCACGAGGCCGATCGCCAGCATGATGTAGCTGCCGTAATGCGCGGCGAAGATGATGCCGAGCACGGTCAGGAACCCGCCGATCGAGCCGGTCAGGGGCCACGGGCTGGGGTCCACCAGGTGATACGGCTGTTTGATCCCGGAACCGGTCGCCGGCACCGTGGCGCCGTGTGCGTCGCTGCTCATGACGTACCCATGACTGCTTGGCCGGGGAATCCGCCCCGACACGGCTGCCGCATCATCGCGAAATTGGACGTTAGTTCAAGGGGCGCGGCCTCGTTTGCTCCCCCGGCCACCCGGTCAGTTGGTCCGGGCATTCTTGCTCTCGAGCGCCTGCTCCTCCGCCGCGGTCATCGGGCCGACATGCGGGCCGGCCTTCGCCAGCGCGCCGGACTTCGCGGCATCGTCGAGCGAGCGGAAGAACGTATAGGACAGCGTGATCACCTGGATGTCCGCGGTGCTCGGATCCTTCGCGATCTCCGGATCGACCCAGAAGCTGACCGGGAACTCCATCTCCTGCCCCGCCGCCAGCGTCTGCTGGTTGAAGCAGAAGCAGGCGGTCTTGTGGAAATACTTGCCCGCCTTCTCCGGCGTCACGTTGTACAGCGCCATGCCCGTGACCGGCGTCTTCGCCAGGTTCTTCGCATGGTAGAAGGCGATCTGCTCGTCGCCCAGCTTCAGCGTGACCTCGTTGGCGTCGGGGCCGAACTTCCAGGGCAGTGCCGGGTTGGTGTCGGCGTTGAAGCGCACGCGGATGGTCTTGGTCACCGCGCCGGGCGCGGCGGCCAGGCCGATCTTGGGCGTCCCGCCATAACCCGTGACCGAGCAGAACAGCCGGTACAGCGGGATGGCCGCGAAGGACATCCCGACCATGCCCGCCACGACGGCCACGCAGACCACGGCGAACACGCCGTTGCGACGGGAGCTTTTCGGAGGAGGTGCGGCGTTCATGCTCAGGACTTCGTCATCTTGACGACGGTGATGGCGTAGAACAGCGCGACCAGCGCGAACAACACCAGCATCAGCGCCCAGTTACGGCCACGTCGGCGGCGGCGGATTTCTTCGGCCTCGCGCGCCGAGGGGCGCGGTGGGTTGCTTTCCATGCGCGATCGTCTAGCCCGCCAGCCGGTCCACGGCCAGAGCGGCGAACAGCGCGAACAAGTACAGGATCGAGAACTTGAACGCCGCCCGGGCCGGGGCATCGTTGGTCAGGCTGACGCCCTGCGCATCCTGCCGGTCGGTCGCGACGCGATAGACCGCCGCGAGGAAGCCCGCGCCCAGCACGGCGGCCGAGGCGACGTAGATCGGGCCGGAGAAGCCCAGCGCCCAGGGGGCCAGGGACAGCGGCACCAGCAGCAGCGTGTAGAGGACGATCTGCTTGCGGGTTTCCTTCGCGCCGGCGACCACCGGCAGCATCGGCACCCCGGCGCGGCGATAGTCCTCGTTCGCCCAGAGGGCGAGCGACCAGAAATGCGGCGGCGTCCAGATGAACACGATGGCGAAGAGCACCAGCGGGATCAGGTCCACCGATCCGGTCACAGCGGCCCAGCCGATCACCGGCGGGAACGCCCCGGCGGCACCGCCGATGACGATGTTCTGCGGCGTGCGGCGCTTGAGCCACATCGTGTAGACGAAGACGTAGAAGCCGATCGACAGCGCGAGCACCGAGGCGGCGGCGACGTTCACCGTCAGCCCCATCACCACGACCGACGCCGCGGCGAGCGTGATGCCGTAGCCAAGCGCGGCGCCCGGCTGGATGCGGCCGGCGGGGATCGGGCGGTTGCGGGTGCGCCGCATCACCGCATCGATGTCCCGGTCGTACCACATGTTGATCGCGCCACACGCGCCGGCCGCCACCGCGATGCACAGGATCGCGGTGAAACCCAGGACCGGGTGCAGGTGCCCCGGCGCGACGATCATCCCGATCAGGCCCGTGAAGACGACCAGCGTCATCACCCGGGGCTTGAGGAGGGCGATCCAGTCCCGAACCTCCGCCTCCTGCACGAAGGCGGGGTTCGGGGCTCCGGTCAGCGGCAGGGCGGCGTCGCCACCCTGCTCACCGTCGATCGCGCGTGCGGTCAGATCGCTCACGGCCTCACCGGATCAGTGGGAGTTCCGGGTAGGTATGGAAGGCCGGCGGCGAGGTCTGGGTCCATTCCAGAGTCGTCGCGCCCTCACCCCAGTAGTTGTCGGCCACGTGCTCCTTCGAGGTGAAGGTGCGGTAGCAGACATACAGGAACACCAGCACCGAGGCCCCGGAGATGTAGGCCCCGATCGAGGAGACGAAGTTCCAGCCGGCGAAGGCGTTCGGGTAATCCGGATAGCGCCGCGGCATGCCGGACAGGCCCAGGAAATGCTGCGGGAAGAAGGTGAGGTTCACACCGGCGAACGTCATCCAGAAATGCACCTTGCCCCAGAACTCCGGATACTGGTGACCCGACATCTTGCCGATCCAGTAGTAGAACCCGCAGAAGATGCCGAACACCGCACCCAGCGACAGCACGTAGTGGAAGTGCGCGATCACGTAGTAGGTGTTGTGCACGATCTGGTCGATGCCCGCGTTCGACAGCACGACGCCGGTGACGCCGCCGATGGTGAACACGAAGATGAACCCGATCGCCCACAGCATGGGCGTCTTCAGCTCGATCGAGCCGCCCCACATCGTCGCGATCCAGGAGAAGATCTTGATGCCCGTCGGCACCGCGATGACCATCGTCGCGGCCATGAAGTAGGCGCGGGTGTCGACGTCGATGCCGGAGACGAACATGTGGTGCGCCCACACGACGAAGCCGACGGCGCCGATCCCGACCATCGCGTAGACCATGCCCAGGTAGCCGAACACCGGCTTGCGGCTGAACGTCGAGACCACGTGGCTGACGATGCCGAAGGCCGGCAGGATCATGATGTACACTTCGGGGTGGCCGAAGAACCAGAACAGGTGCTGGAACAGCACCGGGTCACCGCCGCCGGCCGGGTCGAAGAACGCCGTGCCGAAATTGCGGTCGCAGATCAGCATGGTGATCGCGCCCGCCAGCACCGGCACCGACAGCAGCAGCAGGAACGCCGTCACCAGCTCCGCCCAGATGAACAGCGGCAGCTTGTGCATCGTCATGCCGGGCGCGCGCATGTTGAAGATGGTGGTGATGAAGTTCATCGCCCCCAGCAGCGAGCTGATGCCGGCCAGGTGCAGCGCGAACAGCGTGCAGTCCATGCCGATGCCCGGCTCGTATTGCGACAGCGACAGCGGCGGATACAGCGTCCAGCCGGAGCCCGACTCACCCAGGAACAGCCCGGTCATGATCAGGATGAAGGCCGGCGGCAGCAGCCAGAAGCTGATGTTGTTCAGCCGCGGGAACGCCATGTCCGGCGCGCCGATCATCAGCGGGATGAACCAGTTGCCGAACCCGCCGATCAGCGCCGGCATGACCGTGAAGAAGATCATGATCAGGCCGTGCGCCGTGACGATCGTGTTCCACTCCTGCCCGGAGGTGACGATCGTGTTGTGCGGCACGTTCAGCTGCGCACGCATGATCATCGACAGGATGCCACCGATCACGCCCGCGCAGACGGCGAAGATCAGGTAGAGCGTCCCGATGTCCTTGTGGTTCGTGCTGAACAGCCACCGGGCGATGAAGCCCGGCTTGTGGTCGTGATGGTCATGCGCGTGATCGTGTGTCGTCGCCGACATGTCGTCTGTCTCCTTACGCGCCGATAAACGGGGCCGAGGCCGAACTCACTCGCGGATCTCCTTGGACGGGGCCTCGACCGCCGCCGTCTGCAACCGAGGAGCCGCCGCCGGCGTCGCCTCGGCAGACTTCTTGGTCTGCTCGACCCAGGCCGCGAACTCCTGCGGGGTCACCGCCTTCACCGCGATCGGCATGCGGCTGTGGTCCTGCCCGCAGATCTGGTTGCACTGCCCATAATACACGCCCGGCTTGTCGGCGCGCAGCCATGTCTCGATCGTCCGGCCCGGAATGGCGTAGCGCTGCACGCCCAGGGCGGGGATGAAGAAGCTGTGGATCACGTCGGTGCTGGTCGTCAGGATCCGGATGTTCTTGCCGACCGGCACGACCATCTGGTTGTCGACGGACAGCAGCCGCAGCTGGCCCGGCTTCAGGTCCTCGTCGTGGACGTAGCGGCTCTCGATATCGAGGTTGCCGTTGTCCGGGTAGGAATACTCCCAGTACCACTGGTGCGCCGTCACCTTGACGGTCATGTCCGGGTTGGGCGTGCGGTCCTGGTAGTAGATCAGCCGGAAGGACGGGATCGCGATGATCACCAGAATCAGCACCGGGATCACCGTCCAGGCGATCTCCAGGACCGTGTTGTGCGAGACGCGGCTGGGCGTCGGGTTCCGTTGCGCATTGTAGCGCACCACCACCCACACCAGAAGCGCGCCGACGAACAGCGTGATCAAGGTGATGATCACCAGCACCAGGTCGTGCAGCTCGATGATGCGCTGCTTTACCGGGCTGAAAGCGGGCTGCATGCCCATTTCCCAGGGGCGCGGCGCCTGCGCCTGCGCCACCCCGCCGGTCGCCAGCGCGGTCAGCACGAAGCCCCCCAGCAGGCTCGCCCAACGCGACGCCGTGCCCCGCCATGGGGACGCCACTGCGCCTCGCGAAGTCCGGGTCATTGCGGCACAAAGCCGCCGAAGATGCTGCATCGACCGTCCACCCCGTTCGTCCATCCCGGCCGGCCGAGACGGTCCCGGTCGCCAGGCTCACAGGATAGTCCGCCTACCGGACCCTTTGAGCGAGATCAAGGCCCGCCCCGGCCCCATGTCGCTCTCGGCGAACTTTCCTGCCGGACGGTGGCAGGGCTGCCGGTCAGTTGGGCAGGCGCACCAGGGTAAAGATGCCGAACGGGGGCACCGGCTCGCCCTCGGCGCGCGCCATGTCCTCGGGCGCGAAGATCGCTTCCATCGAGAAATCGGGATGCCAGCCCAGGGCACGCGAGGCCGGGGCCATGGCCCGCTCCACCCACCAGCGCGGGCCGCGATCGGCCGCGAAGTGATTGACGAACAGGATGTTGCCGCCGGGCCGCACCACCCGCCGCATCTCCGCCAGCAGGCGGCGCGGGTTCGGCACGACCGAGGCCACGAACATGGCCACCGCGACGTCGAAGGAGGCGTCGGCGAATTCCGTCGCCTCCGCGTCGACCTCGAGCAGGGCCTCGACGTTGCGCAGCCCGCTCTCGGCGACGCGCTTGCGCGCCTGCTCGAGCATTTCGGCCGAGAGGTCGATTCCGGTGATCCGAGCGTCGGGGCGGTAATGCGGCAGGGCGAGTCCGGTGCCGACTCCGACCTCGAGCACATCGCGGCCGGGAAGCCGGTTCACGAGAGAGACGGCGCGGCGCCGGCCGAAGGAGGACACGCCGCCGAACAGCGTGTCGTACACCCCCGCCCAGCGCTTATATGCGGCGCGGACCGCGTCGGCATCGAGTGCCGCAACGGGAGAGGCGTCGCGCTGCCCCCGCCCCCCTTGGCGTTGCTCCAAGGTATGGCTCATGCGTGGTGCCTATCCATCCAACTGCCGCTTGCGTAGACAACGTGTCCGAACCGCGCAAGCCCGGCCCATGCACGACGCCCCCGCACGGGCGCGCATTGGGGGCAACTCGCGTTCGGCGTTCCGGTTGCATGCAGGCGTGCGCGATCACGGCCGCGCCAGGAGGGCTCCCGTTGGGTCGGGCGGCTTCACGGGCTCGATCCTGCGCACGCGCCGGGCCGCTTCGCTGTCACGATCGGGCGGACGCGCTGCGCGGGGCGGCCTGTTCGGCGGCCGCGGGGCTGCTGACGATGTGACCCGAGGGGACTGGGTGACCCGCGGAGACTGGGTCACCCGCGGGGACTGGGCGCGGACATTCCCGCGCGCCGTCGGCCGAGCCCGCGCGCCCCGATCGGGCGCAGCTCGCGCGATCATGCCGCGTGGTGCCGGGTCTGGCCGGCATCCGTTTGGAACGCGCGAACATGCGCCGATCCAGCACGAGCCGGACCACAATGCGTACAATGCAGTACACAGCGATCAAGCCCGTGCCGTCGGAGCACGCGCCACGTCAGTCTGTGCCGACCCCGCCCTGGCGGCCGGACACGCGCCGGATCAGCCGCGCCAACCCAGCCCGTGCCGATCACCGGCCGGCGGCGTTCCGCGATGCACGGACGGCGCCGCCGGTCCGGCGGCGGCTAGTCCGCCTGCGACAGGTTCACGGCCGCGGTGCGGCCGTTCTGCTGCTGCTCGACTTCGAACCCGACCTTCTGGCCCTCGTTGAGGCTGCGAAGGCCGGCTTTCTGGACGGCGCTGATGTGAACGAAAATGTCCTTGCCACCCGTATCGGGCGCAATGAACCCATAACCCTTGGTCGGGTTGAACCACTTCACCGTGCCCTTCGGCATCGACTCGTCGCCTTTCTTCTGCGGGCGACTCCGGCCGGAAAGTCCCGGCGCCGCCCTGAAAAAAATCGGGCGCGCAACGGATCGATTGTGGCTGCGGGAAGGCCGGTTGATTCCGGCAGACCTGCAGATCGACGGTGACGCGACGCCCTTCCCTTCGGTGGGGTCCTTGGGTTCGATGCGCCGCCCTTCGGCGGTGTGCCCCTCGATGGAAGCGACGCGGGTCCAGGCCCACGCTCGTCCAAGGTTACCAACCGGCCATGAGCTTAACCGCTCCGCCCACCGGCCGCAACGATGCAAGCGCACGCGCGCCCATCGGTGAGCGCTGCGCGCGCTGGAAACATCGCTTGCATCTGTCGCCGGACCGCGCCATGTCGTTGGCAGCGGGAACGCGGGCCATTAAACTCGGCAGCGGCCGAGGGTCCGAGGGGACGCCCGCAAGGCATCCCCCAACGGAACCACGCCGAACAAGCAGCTTGGGCCAGGCGCAATTCAGCCGTCCCGCACGGAGGTCATATGGGTAGCTTCAGCATCTGGCACTGGATGGTGGTGCTGCTGGTCGTCCTGCTGCTGTTCGGCGGCGGCAAGGTCAGCAGCCTGATGGGAGACTTCGCGAAGGGCATCAAGGCCTTCAAGAAGAACATGGCGGAAGGCGACGACGCCTCCATGGAAGCCAGCGCCGAAAAGCCGCCCGGCTCCATCTCGGGCCCCGCCGGCGAAGCCGCGCCCCGCACCACCACGCGCGAAACCACCACCGCGCACTGACCTGAGCGTGACGGACGGCGCGACAAGCCGTCCGACATGGTCGCCATCGCGGGATGGGCGGCCCGCCCTCCCGCATTGACGAGGTCCCTGCCCCGGTCGTCAGATTCATCCCCTGACGACCGAGGATTCCCGCCCCATGGCCACGCACACCCTGAACGCCTCACCGGAAACCGTCCGCTGGGGCACGTTCGATGCGGCCTATCCACCGCTGCTGACCATCCAGTCGGGTGACACCGTCACCCTGCAATGCGTCTCCGGCGCGCCCGAGGTCATGCCGCCGCAAGGCAGCGGCCTCGCCATCCCGCCCGAACTCGCCGCGATCCATCGGTCCGGCATCCCACGCGCCGGCGGTCACATCCTGACCGGCCCGGTCGCCGTCGCGGGCGCCGCGCCGGGCGACATGCTCGAAATCCGCATCGACCGGATCGAACTCGGCAACGACTGGGGCTATTGCGGCTTCCGCCCGCTTGCCGGAACGCTGCCCGAGGATTTCGGGGAGCGCTTCATGATGCACATCCCGGTCGACCGCGCCCGCAAGACCTGCAAGCTGCCCTGGGGCACCGAACTCGAACTGCGCCCGTTCTTCGGCGTCATGGGCGTCGCCCCGCCCCCGGCCTATGGCACGATCTCCACGATCCAGCCGCGGGAACACGGCGGCAATCTCGACAACAAGGAACTCACCGAGGGCAGCACCCTGTTCCTCCCGGTCTGGGCCGAGGGCGCGCTGTTCTCCGCCGGCGACGGACACGGCGTGCAGGGTGACGGCGAGGTCTGCATCAACGCGCTCGAGATCTGCCTGACCGGCACCTTCACCCTGGTGCTGCACAAGGGCGGCGGCGCGCAGGCCCCGCTGCTCAGCCATCCGCGCGCCGAGACCGCCACCCACTTCATCACCATGGGCCTGAACGAGGACCTGGACCAGGCGATGAAGCAGGCGCTCCGCGAGATGATCCGCTTCATCACCGCGCGGACCAACCTCTCGCGCGAGCAGGCCTACGCCTTCTGCTCCCTCGCGGTGGATTTCCACGTCACCCAGACGGTGAACGGGGAAAAAGGCGTCCACGGCCTGCTGAAAAAGGGCCTGCTCTTCTAGCCCTTGTGGATGAGCGGAAGGTTTTCCACAACTTTTTGGGGTAGGAGCCGTTTCTGCCGTTGAGGCCCGCCCCAGCGCGCGATACCGTATCTAGTAGCAGCGCTTGGGCGGGAGAACGAGATATGGACTGGAGCGACGAAACGATCGCGCGTCTCAGGGATCTCTGGGCCGAGGGACACTCCACCGCCGAAATCGGCCGCCGGCTCGGCGTCTCCAAGAACGCGGTGGTCGGCAAGGCGCATCGGCTCGACCTGCCCGCCCGTCCGTCGCCGATCCGCCGCGAGGCGGCCGAGGGCGCGGAACCCCGCCGCGTCGTTTCCCGCCGGGTCGAAGGTCCCACCCTGCCGCCGCTGAGCAGCACCAGTGCCCCGGCGCCCGCGCCCACCCTGCCGGTCTCGCCGCCGGTGGCGATCGCCCCCCGGCCCGTGCCGGTCCCGCCCCCCGCCCCGCGGGTCCAGGCGGTGTCGCAGCGGCCCTACGCGCGGGTGGTCACCTGCTGCTGGCCGCTCGGAGAGCCCGGCACCCGCAGCTTCCGCTTCTGCGACGATCCGTCCGAACCCGGGAAGCCCTACTGCGCGGAACACGCCCGGCTGGCCTATGTGAAGGTGCGCGACCGGCGCGAGGACGCGGCCTGACGCCCTGCCCTCGCGGTTGACGCGATCGACGGGGCTGACGCGGCCGACGCGAGACGGGGACCGCCGACAGGGGAATCGCTTGAACCTCACTTACGCTGATTGTCGGAGGAGTGCCTCGAGGTAAGCGGTGTCCCAGGCGGCGGACTTCCGTCTGACCTTGAGGCTGTGCTTGTCCTTGGGAACGCGCAGCAGGT
>Ga0209952_1000384_pt1 | contig 81500 bp, 78 predicted proteins | sample ThiBiot_750_biof_2_FD_183951 | JGI IMG/M metagenome (GOLD analysis project Ga0209952, IMG submission 183951) | Wastewater bioreactor microbial communities from Cape Town, South Africa - Thiocy_cont_750_biof (SPAdes) | ecosystem: Engineered > Bioreactor > Thiocyanate-remediating >...
ACGATTGTCAGGGTCGACACGGTTAAATTGGCGTTCGGCCAGGGCGGCGGCATAACGCTTGCGTTCGAGCTGCCGCTCCGCGCTCGTTCTCAACGCTGTATCCACCTGCTGCTGAGATCGATGGGCCGTATGCGTCCGCCCAGAGCCGCCTGTTCGTCGACCGGCAAACGGAGCAGGACACCTTAAAGCCAGCGTTAAGGTGTGATTGGAGCCATGTCGGACGGGATCGTCGAGGTCATTGTCGGTCGTCAGCGTCGTCGCCGCTGGACGGTCGAAGAGAAGCTGCGGATCGTTGCGGAGACAGACGAGCCAGGCGCTCGGATCGGCGACGTCGCTGCCCGTCATGACGTGTATCCTGGCCTGCTCTTCACGTGGCGGCGCCAGGTGCGCGAGGGCGTGCTGAGGGAACGCCATGCCCCGCTGTTCCTGCCGGTCGAGATGGCGAGCGCACTGAATTTGCCGCGGCCGTCTGAGCAGATCGAGCCGAGCACGCCACGCCGGATCGAGATCGAACTGAGCGACGGCTGCCGGATCAAGATCGATGAGGGTGTCGGACTGGCGAGCCTGCGGCGTGTGCTGGCGGCGCTGCGCGGATGATTACGCCGCCATCGGGTGTGCGGATCTGGTTGGCGGCCGGCGTGACTGACATGCGCAATTATGCGGAGCGGAGGATTATGCGGAGTCCGCGGCAGCACGAGCGTGCTGCCACGGCATTCCGAAAGGGACTACTCCGCATAATCGCTGCTGCGGCTGACGTCGTTCAGCATCGCCAGCAGCTTATCCGGGGCCCGGAATCGGCCGGGCTTGAACATTGGAGCCGAGGTGGCGACAAGCGCTTCGAGCTTTTCCGTCGGGTCCGCCCGCAGATAGATCTCAGTACTTTGCAGGCTGGCGTGCCCAAGCCAGAGGGAGACCTTTCGGATGTCCCGCGTGGCCTGAAGCGTGTGCATGGCGCAGGTGTGACGAAGAACGTGTGGGGTCACCCGCTTGCTGCTTATGGTGGGCTGCGATTGCGCAGCCTTCGCAGTGTGCTTGGCGAGGATGTACTCGAAGCCGGATCGCGTCATGGCGCGGCCGACGGCGTTGAGGAACAGCGTGGGATCTCTCGTCGCTGGTCGCAGCGCAAGCCAGGCTTTCAAGGCACTGGCTGTTTCCTTCCATAATGGCAGCACCCGCTCGCGTCGTCCCTTGCCCAGCACGTGGATGGTCGCGAGCGTCGGCTGATCGAGTTGATCCAAGCGGAGTCCGACGAGTTCGGACACGCGCAGCCCTGCTGCAAAGGCGAGGTGAAGCATGGCTCGATCGCGGATACCCACGAGGGTTCGATCGTTTGGTGCATCGAGAAGGGCCTGGAGTTCGTCCCGGGTCAGATAGTCGACCAGCGCCTCATCGATCTTCTTCATTGGGATCGCATGGATACGGCTCGCCTGGTCGAGACACGAAGGCAGGCGGTACTCCAGGAATCGGAAGAAGGCGTTGATGGCGGCGAGCCGGGCATTGCGCGTGCGGGCCGAGTTCCTGCGGTCGGCCTCGATGTGTTCGAGGAAGGCGAGAATCAGCGGTGCGTCGAGCTTCTCGATCTCGAGCCGAGATGGTTGGACGCTGAGCCGGCCCGCCGCGAAGCCGAGAAGGAGGCGGAAGCTGTGGGCGTAGGCTTCACAGGTGTGCAGACTTGCTCCCCGCTCCTTCGGCAGGTGCTCGCGCAGAAATTCGCTAATGTATGGCGCCAGCCCGGTCATGTCGGTACTCCCTGATGGAGCGCCTCGCTGGCCTCCGCGATCAGCCGCATCAGGACCGGTGTGGCTTCGAGATACCAGTACGTGTCGGTGACGTGACCGTGGCCAAGGTAGGTGCTGAGCGCGACGATGTGGCGCGCGACCGCGTCTCGATCGGCCGGACAGGATTCCAGCGACCGCACGGCGAAGCTGTGCCGGAGGTCGTGGATCCTGGGTCCCCGTTCGCCTCGCGCACCTCGTAACCCGATCGATCGCGCCAGCCGAAGGAAGGTGGCCACAACGGTTGGATAGGCCGGCACTGCCGCCGTGTTAGAGATGAACAGCGCGCCATCCAACGTTCCGAGCCGGCGGCGCACCGACAGATATGATTCGAGCGCACGCCGCGTCGTATCGTGTAATGGAAGCAGCCGGCCCTTGTGGAACTTGGTCTCTCGCACGATGAGGCCATCCTCGGTCAGGTCTTCGAGCCGCAGAGCCGGCGCTTCAGAGATCCGCATGCCCGTGGCGGCGATCAGGCCGAAGAGGGTCGAGTACATCAACGGCCGGATCGATCCCGAGGGGATCAGGCCGGCAGCAGCCTTCATCAGGGCCGCGACCTCACCCGGTGAGTAGATGTACGGGGTTCTGCGTTCGAACAGCCCGCGGCCGATCGCATCAGCCGCCGGCACTTCATGACGCGGATCCTCGGCCCGTAACGCCAGGGCGAAGCGGCGTACCGCGAGCAGGCGGTTCCGGCGTTGAGGGGGCGACGGTGCTTGGACCGCCCATTCGAGCACGCGCGCAGAGCGGATGAACTCGTCGCCATGCTGTTCGGCAAAGCGCACGAAGTTCGCCAGCAGCAGGCGCTGAACACGAAACTTGAACCCAAGGGAGAGATGGAGGTCAACGTATCGCGTAAGGGCCTCGCTCAGCATGGCGCTTCTCCCGGCCAAGGCTGGGCGATGACCTGCAACATCGTCACATCGACCTTGGCATAGTGTGCCGTGGTGTCGATTGACCGATGCCGGAGAACCGTTCCCACGGCGTCGAGCGTGGCGCCGGCGCGCAGCATGCTGGTCGCTGCCGAATGGCGGAGAAGATTGGCTCCACGCGACGGCGCGTCGACGATGCCTGCACGTTTGAGCGCGTGCTGCACGATCGACGAGATCACGCTCGATCCCTTGAACGGCCGATATGGCGCAGAGGATCGAAGAAAGACCCGGTCCTCGTCGGCTGATGGGCGGCCTCGACTGAGATAATCGAGCAGCGCATCGCCCGCATCTTGCGGCAGCGGCAATCGAATCTCACGACGGCCCTTGCCGCAAACCCGGATCGTGCCCTCGTTCCAGGCGATATCGCTCAGCCGCATCATGAGGACATCGCCGGCACGCAGGCCCAACCGTGCCAGGAGAAGCAGAATAGCTCTATCACGCATGCCGTGCGGCTTCGTGGGGTCGCACGAGGCGATGACTCGCTCGACTGCGTCGCCCGACAAGTAGCGGGGCAGCGCCGAGAGGCGCCACTGCGGAATTGTTGGCACTGCATGATCGAGATTGGACCGGCACAAGCCGGTCGCCGCCAGAAACCGGAGATATCCCCTGAGCGCCGTCGTCATCGTCTTGACGTGCGGCCGCGAGCTTCTCTTCGCCTCGTCGATGACCACCCGGCGGATCAGCGCGGCATCGTACAACTCAGGATCGGCGCCGAGCGCCGGAAGCAATCGCGTAATCATCCGACCGTGGCGATCAACCGTGCGTTCGGAGATTCCGCGGTGATGCCGCAGCCAGTCCTGATAGACGGTAATCCGCGCGTCGACCCTCGTCAGTGCCGGAGAGGACGGTACAGCGAGTACCTGACGATCCGCCAAAAACCGCATGAACCGTCGGACGCGACGGATATACTTGGCCGACACGCGGTCGTCGCGTCTCGATCCCGGACACCGACACCGATGCCCCGCAAAGCGGCGAATGACATCCTCGTCGATCCGGTCGAGTTTGATGTTTTTGTGGTGGAGCCACTCCGCGAAGTGGCGCGCCGAGTCCCCGTAAGCGGCAACCGTCAGTGGGGTATGCCGCAGACCCCGTAGTTCCGCGACGAAACCGTCGACCAACGGTTGGAGTGGGCCGGCGTTCATCAAACGCCCCGAACCCGCGAAACATTCGCCTGTCATCATCGTCCTCCCATCGAAGCCCCCATGGGCTTCGGGGAGAACTGTAATTATGCAGACCGCCGACGCGGTTCGACTAGGCCGATTCCCTCACAAAAATCGAACCCGGGCCCGCGGACTCCGCATAATCCTCCGCTCCGCATAAATTCGGAAGTCGATCGCCTCGCGATGCAGGTAAACCTGTACATCAGCGGCCAGCCGGAACATCACAGCGTCCCAGAGTGAGGATCATCGCCGAGACCAACTCCGCGTCCTGCCCGCTGCACTCAAGCCGCAGCGTCACGCCGTTGGGCATCTCCACCGTCAACCTTGGCCCTGGTGGATCCGTGGGACGCGCCTTTGGAGGGCGCACGGGCTGGCGTATCGGAGACGGAGCTGGTGGCGCCGGCGGACCAGCGACACCGCACAGCTCGACAACCGGTACGAATATGTCCCGCGCACGCTCGATCGCGCCTTCCGCCACACCAGTCCTTTTCTGTCGCTGGTGCTCAGCGACCCATTTGCGCAGCAGGTTCGCGTTCACGCCATGCTGCAGTGCCAGACCGGCCAGCGACACGTCAGGCTGTAGGCACGTCTCGACCAGGCGTCGTTTGCTGGCCGGATCATAACGGCGCCGGCCGTTCCGCAACACGCCAATGACTCCAAGTCTCAAAGGGTTCGAGGCATCGCTCATCAATGGTGTCCACCTCGTTGATGGTGGACACCACCACTGTCCCATCTCGTCGATGCTTACTATGTGCCAGTAATTGAGCGCTTACTCTTGAGACGAAGCGCGGTGCCAGCGCCAAGACTCGCAACCTGCGCCTGACGGCCATCCGCTCCTTCTTCCGCTTCGTGTCGTTCGAGGAGCCAGCGCACAGCGCGCTGATCCAGCGCGTGCTCGCCATACCGAGCAAGCGCCACGACAAGCGACAGGTGCACTTCCTGATGCGCCCTGAGATCGAGGCAATCCTCGCCACACCCGATCAGACGACCTGGCTGGGCCGCCGCGATCGCACATTGCTGCTGGTCGCGGTCCAGACGGGCTTGCGCCTCTCCGAACTGATCAGCCTCGACAGGGACGCCGTCCACCTTGGCGCCGGTGCACATGTGCAGTGTGTCGGCAAGGGGCGGAAGGAACGGACCACGCCGCTGACCACGCTCGCTCGGCGTGCGCTCCAGGCATGGCTCAAGGAACCGGTACGGAAGGGAGCAACTGCTTTGTTCCCCAACGTGCACGGTGGGCGACTCAGCGCCGACAGCGTCCAGTCGCTACTGGCGAAGCATGTGCAGGTCGCCGGCGAGAGCTGTCCGTCGTTGAAGTCGAAGCGGGTGTCGCCGCACGTGCTGAGACACAGCGCTGCGATGGAGTTGCTGCAGGCGGGCGTCGACTGCTCCGTGATCGCGCTGTGGCTCGGTCATGAATCAATCGAGACGACACAGACCTACCTGCACGCGCATCTCAAACTCAAGGAGGCAGCATTGGCCAAGCTCAAGCCATACCAGGACGGTAACCGAACCCGATTCCGCCCCAACGACCGATTACTCGCCTTCCTGGAGGCGCTCTGAGCGACTGAACTATGCCGAATGGTGCGGAGCCAACGGTCACGCGACGGCCGACAGCACCTCGACAACCATGCACCATTCCGAAACCGTTCGGCATAGTTCGGCGGGCGGCATAGACGGCGAAGCTGAACGGTGTCGATCCGCGTGCCTGGCTTGCTGATGTGCTGGGCCGGATCGCCGACCACCCAGCCTCGCGGCTATCGGAGCTCCTCCCCTGGAACTGGGCCAAGGCCCGCGAACTCGCCGCAGCCGCCTAAACCGCTCGTTCTCCGCCCGCGGCGCTGGCCGGAGGGATACGCTGCTCCACGCCTGCCGGTCCTCAGGCGGCCGGGATTGGGCCGTCGTCGCCGACGCCCTCAGTCAGAGCCCCCGCTGCCGATGCGTCTACCAGTTCCCACTCGCCACGGATCCACATCGAATACAATTCGAAGGGCGTATCCGGTTCCTGAACCGGGTCGGCGTAGACGGCGGTCTCGACGTACGGGATTCCAACCTTGAGCCGCTTGCCCGGCACGTCGCCGAACAGATGATCATAGCAGGCGAGCAGCACCGCGATTGAGAGCAACTTGGAGGAGAGCGGGGACACGAACGCCTTGCAGCCGCCGAGCTCGCTAAGCGCGCGGCGGTAGCGGTCCATCGCCTCGAATATCTGTTTGTAGGCCTCGAATGGATTGTATTCACAGGCGAGAAGGATGTTCCTCGGCTCGACCTGAAAGGTGTCGAACAGGATATCGCGGTGGGCATAGATGATCTCGTCCCCGCGGCGGGGCTCGCGGGATGGGAAGGGCACTACGGGGCAAATCTCGTCGGGCGTCAGATGCTGGTGAATCTTGTCGAGACGGTCGCTTTGGCTCTCGCCGAGCACGGGGAACCAGACACGTGGCAGGTCCTCGGTCGTCTGGGCCGTCAGCTCGCCGGAGAAGCCGCGGACGAAGGAGACTTGGTCTCTGAGCGAACCCTGTCCGGATTTCAGATCGGCGGATACACTCTCCGCTACCGCGACGTGGAGATTGACGCGTTTGCCCGTCCTGTCGGCGTCGTCCAGACGCTTAAGCAACACAGCGACGGTCGTCATGGCGACCATGCGGGGCATCGCGCTGATGTCTATGACGACGTCGTCGAACTGCGTCGGATCGCCGGCCGTGCGCAGCTGAGTGTAAGTGTTGACCGACGCGACGGGCGAACCGAACGCGCTCCCGATGTCGATGTCGACCTCCTTAATGCGGGAAACGTCGAACAGCTTGGCGAGGCCCTCGGCGTTCTGGTCGGTCCGCTTCCGGCGGAGCTCGCTGTCATCTTGGCCGTTGTGAAAGGCAAGCAGCCACACCTCGGCGTTGGCGCGGAGGTCGCGCAGCCGGCGGGCGGTCTCCAGGGCGCGGACATCGAAGCCCTTGCCGAGGACCAGGAGCAGGCGCCGCTCGCGCCGCGCGAGGTGTCCTCTCCAGAAGTCGTCGAACTCGCTATCGTAGGTGAGCGAATAAGGATCCCACCGCATCACCGCCTCGTTCTCAGACAAAGGTCGGCTCCTCCTCCGTGGCGCCGTGCTCCTGCCAGGCAATGAGATCCTTGAGTTTCTTCTCGCGCCAGCCGCCGTATCCGAGTGGCAGGCCGAAGTGCACACATAGGAGCCGGTTCAGGTAGAACACGACGTAGGCCTTGTCCTTGTTTCGGTGGTCGAGTCTCGGCACCAGCAGGTTGTGCGCGACGAGCGAGGTGAGTACGTCACGTAGCCCAAGCAGAGGGCGGATCTTGTCGTCTGGCGAGTCGATGAGGGTCTCGCGGTCCTGCATCGTGATCGCGATGCCGGTGACACCTGGGACGTAGGGTGCGCTCTCGCGAAAGGTTTGTGCCTGACAGAAAGCGCCGATGCCTTCCAGTAGCGTGCGTGCCTCGCGGCCGCGGGGCAACCGCCGGACGAGGCCCTCCCACCGGCTCTTCGCGACCTCACGAATGATGCTGTCCTGCCGGTCGGCGGTGAGTGGCACTGGGTTGTCCCGCAGGTACTGTATCTTAGCGGTGATCTCCTCGAAGACCTCGCCGGCGACCTCTAGGTACTGGTCTACGTTATAGGAGGACACGTCGCTGAGCATCTCGCGCCCGAAGTAAATCGGCGATTTGATCTCGGTGCGCACGAAGTGCTCAGCAGCGCGGGCGAGCCCGTTGCTTTGACGCTTGTCGAACTCCTCGTCCGAGAGCGCCAGAAAGTCGAACGCCTGTTGGTCATTCTTCCGGTCGCGAGCTATGAGGATCTCGGTCATACGCCAACGGATCGCGCGCTCCACTGCGTTGCCTTGTCTCTTTCGAGCCGTATCGAGCCAGACATCATAACGTGGGCTCTTGCCCCTGTCGGCGAGGATGCGCTTTTCGATATCGTCGCACGCCTTCTCAAACGCGGGCGCCCAGGCGGCGAGGTCGTCCCCGTTGGACAGAAGTGAAAACAGGTCCCGCTCGCCGAAGTTGTCGGCTTTCGCGGCGCGCAGCTTGGCGATCGACTCTACGAACTTCACGTAGGCAACCGACTTTCGGTCGCTCCACTGGCGCTCTAGCTGGATGATGCCGCTGTAGTCGCGGTCTTCGAGCGCGCCCTGTGAGAGCAGATCCTTGTGAGTCAACGCTTCGAGGCGCTCGGCGATCCAAACTCCGCACTGCTCGCGCGCGCCGGAGATAAAGTCAATCAGCGATTGGCGTTGGCCGGCTGATAGCGTCTGCAGCTCGTCGAAGAGGAGGATCCGCTTCGCCGCCACTTCTCCCTGAGGACCCGTGATGAGCGCGTGGGCAAACCACTTGAGCCCGTCGAGCCGCGCGTGACCGCCCCTCACGGGCTCCGGATCACCAAGCACATCCATGCGTCCATAAAAGTCAGTTTCAATTTGCGACGCCCAGTTGAACAGCTCCTGGCCGGTGGCGCTCGCCGGTATCGTGCTTCCAGACTCCGGCTCCCACTCGAACCGAATCTGTCCGAGGTCGCGGGGGAACGGGCGCTCGATACGTTCGAGGACTGCGCGCAGCGTCGCGATGACGATGCGGGAATTAACCAGTTCGCGGAACAACGAGTTGCCGCGGTCAAAGCTCGCCAGTTCACGGTACTCGCTTGTGAATTCGACCATTGTGCCGAGCAGTTCCGGCCCATGAGTGCTGATCGCACCCACCTCACGTAGCGCCTCCTGTGTGGCCTTCACGTTCGTGCTTCCGCTGGCGAGCGAGTCCGCCAGGCGCAGGGGGCGCGGTGTAAGGAGGCGCAGCAAGGTCGTCTTGCCTCCACCGGGCGCGCTCCGCAGGAACACAAGACTGCCCCACGGGTCGCCGACGTTCTGTATCAGGTCGAACGCCCCCGCGCCGAACAGTCGCACGAACTCCTCGTCGGTGGTTGCGCGTTGCGACGCGCGTATGCGGAACGGGTTCCTCACGGCTGCTGGAGTTTTCGATGGCGGCTGACACGCGGGAACAGTCCGCGCACGGCGTGCACGTCCTCGGCCCAAAGCAGATAGACCGAGTTGTTCGGGGTGTTGTGGGCGAGCACCACCGGCAGGCGCCCGTTGGCGTAGCCATAGCGCTTCGTCGTGCCCCCTACCGCGCCGTGCTCGTCGTCCGCCTCCTGGTCGAAGTACCGATCTTCGGCCATGATCGCGAAAAATGCTGCATCGCGTGTCTCGTCGAGCGGCACGTTTGGTCCGAGCTTGCACACCACCTGGAACTCGATTGTGCCCTTCGCGAAGGGCAGCTTCGGCAGGAGCGCCTGGATATGGTCGACCGCCTGGTCGCTCGCGATATAGGCGATGATGGTAACGCTCACGCCGTTCACCACGCAGCCGCCAAGGTGGTCGGGATTGCAGAGATTATCGATGATGGTGGGAATCTTGCCTTCCCACTCTCTCGTCTCTCCGTTGAGCCGGATTGCGCTCGTGCCGCTCGCAGTGAAGTCGTCGAGCAGGACCACGTTCTCGAACAAGGCGGCGTCACCCTCGGGCGGCGCGCTGGTCATCTTCGTCAGATCCTTCCTTAGCTTTCCGAGCATGTTCGCGGTCTTTCCGTCCGAGACGTCGTAGGCGTGAAACACCTGCTCATTCGAGATCGCCGGATTGGCGCGCCGGAACCAGTCGGTATGTGCGCCGTCGCTCATCCCCAGGTAGAGGGTGCGGCGGTGGAGCGTGCGGTACTCGATCGTGGCGACTGCGGCCTTGATCCGCTCGGTCGAGACACCGCTGCGCTTGCACGCCTTTGCGATTAGCTTGGGCCGGATGATGGTGGGGAAGGTCAGTTCTACTAGATGGTTGATTTCGCTCGCGCTGAAGAAGATGAGCCGCCTGCTGACGAAGTCGTACGCCGCGCGGCGTTCGTCGCCGGGCTGAAACTGGCCGAGCCATAGGGCGAGGCTCTCAATGAAGCGACGACCCGGCGAGAATTGCAGATATTCGTCGTACTTGTAGCTCGCAAATGTCTCGAGCCGCGCACGCTCCTGAGCCTTCTCCCGGTCGGACCAGTCCATGATCTTGGCCAGGAGCGCCTCGGCTAACTCCTTTTTCACGCAATCCCTCCCGAGCTCGCCTGGTCGCCGTTGGACGAGCTGACTCCTGCTAGCCCAGCAATACACGACGGCGAGAGGATTGTACCCGGAATCGTCGCTCGCGCCCCAGGCACAACCAGGGGAAAGAATCCGCTCCGGTTTCATCGGCGCTACCGGCCGCTGACCTCGGCGACGGCATCAATCACGCGCGCCAACCGCTCGGCGCCCTGTGGGGTCCCGTCCCACGCGCGCCGGACCGACGCCTCGAGCTTGGCCCAGGCGGCGCTCGTGCTCGCCTGCGCGGACGGGGGGGGATTATCGCCGTCAGCGCCGTCCGGATCAACCCCGAGGACGTTGCAGATTTGCACGACGTTGCCGCTCACGGTCCTGAACTTGCCGTCGAGGATGCGCGACGTCTGGCCCGGATCGACCCTGGCGAGGGATGCTATCTCGATGTTGGAAAGGGTGGATTTCTCCCGTGCCTGCCGGATACGGCCAGCCAAATTTTCCCTTTCTCTCTGACTCGGCTTCATGCTAATTAGCAAGCATAAATCGTGTGAATTAGCAAGAGAGGCAGCACGTGGCTGACGCCGAGATCCGTTTCTACCGAGCCAGCGAGAAGCCCTATGGTGCCTTCAGCAACCTCTATCGCCGTCCGATCGAGTTCGAGGGCGAGACGTTCGCAACGAGTGAGCACGCCTACCAAGCGGGCAAGGCACGCAAGCCAGAGGTCAGGGAGTGGGTGCTGTCCGCGCCGTCACCGGCGCTGGTCGCGATGGCGGCACACGGTCTCTACTATTGGGACATCATGCCAGGATGGTCGCGGACGAAGTTCGACCGGATGCGCGGGGTGCTCCGCGCGAAGTTCACTCAGCATGAGGATCTGAAGGAACTCCTTCTCTCGACGGGGAACGCGAGGCTCGTCGAAAGTGCGACAGTCGACAACGAGGTCAACCGCCTCTGGGGCGAGGTTAACGGTGAGGGCCGCAACATGCTGGGTGAGCTGCTGATGGAGCTCCGAGCCGAGCTTCGTCAGCAGGGCAAGGGCGTCAGAAGGCGTGCTGCCTGACCCTCGTCGCCGCCTCGGCGAGGATCGAGCGCGCATAGGCAGCACCCTCTTCGCGGAACAGCCCTCTGGCGCCGACGTACGCACAGTTCGCGGCCGCCAGTTTCTGACCAGCCACGATCCCGGTGAGCACCGTCTCAACTGAGAGCGAGGAGAGGCCGCACGCCCTGGACTGCAGGATCGTGTCAATCAGACCGAGAGTGACCATGTCCCCGGAGCCGCACGTATCCCTGACAACGTCCGCGGCCGAGGCCGGGCATCCGTGGACTTTGTCGCCGTGACGCAGCTCCAGGCCCGCGCTGCCCGCCGTCACGATGCTAAAGGCGTCCGGGCGGAGCCACATAGCGACCTCGGGCGACAGCCGGTCGACCGAATACTTGAAGATATGGGCGGTTGAAAGGGCGCGGCTGAATAGCGCGGGGTCGCCGATCTTCGACGGCTCGAAGTAGACGATCGCACCGCCTGCGGCGGCCGCCTCCATCGCCTCGCAGATCGTCTCGGAAAGGCGGTCGGCGTAGAAGATCGTGCACGCGGCCACGACCGATCTGGCCGGATCGAGCTCGCTGAATGTGATCGGCTGAAAGGTCCCGAACGTCTCTGACGACTGCGGGCAGGTGAAGGAGAAGCTGTGGTCGTTCGAGGTGGGGTCGAGCAACTCGACAATAACGGGCGAGCGCACGTCCCGCCGCCGGGAAACGAGGGACGTGTCGGCGCCGGCTAGGCGCAGTTCCTGCTCCAGCCTCGCGCCGACCGGATCGGTGCCGAGCCGCAGCAGTGGCGCGACCGGTCGGCCGAGCATCGCGAGCGAGATGAGGACGTTGCCGCAGGAGCCGCCCAGCTCCTCGAAGAGCGGCTGGGGCGTCCCGACATGGATGCGGTCGAGCGCGACGAGGCCGGTCCCTACCACCTGCCCTGGGCGGCATGCTGTTGGTTGCACAGGCTTCATCACGCGGGCCTAGCATCGAGAGTATCGAGATCGAGGCGACCATGCCCGTTTTCGACGCGCAGTGCGCGCAGAATCCGCAGCAGGGCGGCTGGCCCTGATGGCGACCGACCGAAGAAGGACCATGAGCCGCCGAGATGGCCGCAGACCCCGTCGACGCTGACGCTCGGAGGGGCGGCCAGGAGCTCGTTGTCGTTCCCTCCGGGTTCCCCGCTGTCGCCTATGGCCAGCACCTGCGCGTCCTCGGATATCATGCTACGCAGCCGCTTCGTGACGGACGTCTTGCTCGTCTCCGCGGGAAGCAGGTCGAAGCTGTGGTGAGAGCGCAGCGACTTGATTCTGCCAGCCGAAATCGCGGGAAACGAAGCGAGCGCTGTGCAGAACTCGGCGGGTGCCAGCACGTCGGCATGGTTGATAGTGATCTGGGCCCTGCCGCGCTTGAGCGACACTCCCGGCCTGAGCAATGCCTGATCCTCGATCCAGTCCGCGAGCGCGGCGAGGTCGGGGTTGGCAGCCGGCGGATCGCGGTCGATGTCGACGTTTAGCGGCCTGATGTGGCCGCCATTATAGTAGCCGACGGTGACCAGGGGATGTAGGCGTTCTGGCAGCGCGTCGCGTAGCGCGTCGCCGACGGAGCCGCCCCGCCCCGTCGCGAACGCAATCGCGATGCCAGAATCCACCAGCCGCGTCAGCTCCTCGACCAAGCCGGGAGCGGGGGGATCGAGCCGGGCCGCGGTCGCGACGACCGTCCCGTCGTAGTCGAGCACGATTGCTCCGATGCGGGCGCCGGAGACGGCCCCGAGCCAATCGTCGCGCGCCACGTCGGCGGCGGTGACCGGGCAGGAGGGATCATCATGGAGCTGGACGGCCTCGAGCTTGTGGCGGACAGCCGGCTCGAGCTTTCTGGCAAGTTCCGCGAGGCTGGCGTCGCCATAGATGGCCTCGGCGAAGTCACCGCGTCCCGGCTTGCCCGGGTCGATGCCCGTCGCCTGGCCTAGGAAAAGGATCGTCATCAGGCCTTCAACCACCGACACGGCAGTCCTAAAGCGTCCGGCTTGGCCGAGGTCTAGCTCCGCCGTGCGGATTGCCTGCGGAAGAGCGTTCTTGATCCGCTCCCATATGCCCCGCGAGACGGCGGTCGTGACGGCGAGGACGAACATGCTGTCCGGATGACGCGCGGCCCAGACGTGCCGTCCGTGAGCGAAGTTGCGGAAGTCGGCGCGCTGGATTGGCGCGATGCCGGTCTCCCAGAGTGACGTCTCGATCAGCGTCGCGAGCGTGCGACACTGCGGATCATGGAGGACCACGACCGTGTCGCCTGGCTGGAAGCCCGGAACAGCCGGGGCAGTCGCGGCGACGATGCGCTCGACTTCCCGAGCGTATCGGTCGATCTCCTCTACGAGTGGAGACTGCCTTGCCAGCAGGTCTGAAGCCGCAAGCATGCAGGTCACCATGCCGACCAGAGAGTGGGTCGAGAGGAAGCCGTCCCTCCGTTCGGCGACCGGCGCGATCAAAGCCTGGGCACGTTGGTGCCGCCCTGCGGCAATGGCCGTCGGTCCCTCCGCGTTGACAGTGAGAAGCCGCACCTTCGCGGCGTCGGACCCGACCGCCGTCGTGAGGGCGCCGGCCACGTCGGGGTTGTCGGCGCCCGCGCTGAACAACCACACATCGAAGTCCGCCCAGTTGTCTTGGGCGAGGACGAACTCCATGGGGGTCTGGACCAAAGTCAGGCCCAGTCCCAGCGTGGAGCGGCATCGTGCAAAGTACTCGGCCATGATCGCCGACCCGCCAGAGCCCACCGCGATTGCGGGCCGGGCCGCTCCCTCGCGCAGTGCCGAGGCGACCGCCTCGACCGGTCCGGCCGCGCCCATGCGCACGGTCGAGGCGAGGGTCGCCAGCTTGTCAGCGAAGATTGTCATTCCTTCCCTCCTAGCAGGTAATTCCGATCGATCGATCTTCCGATTGAAGCGATTGCCTGGTCGAGACGGCGCGGCGGTGCGGCCGGGCCCGACCTTATGAAGTTCCCTATATGTTCTATTCGCCGATGTCGAGGTTGGCACGGGTAGCCCCGCTCTGCCCACCATAGATTGGCGGCCTGATGTCGAGTTCCCGTCGCGGGGCAGCTCAAGCGCGTGAACGTCGAGAGTCGAGAGAAGAGGTGAGGACGAGCGGATGCATCACGATGGAGGTGGCGGCTCGGGTGAAGCGACGGCGAAGCCGATCTTCCGTAAACGAGAATGCCCGCTTTCGTCATAGAATGCCCGATAGCGGACATTCACGAGTTGCGGGCCTCTGACGGCCAACTTCTGGCCATCGCCGATGCCGTTCCTGGACGCCTGCATTCGGTCAAGTCACGTCGTCGGGGCGAACGTCCGCTTCGCGTGGTCCGCCGCCCGAAAGCCGCCTCGAGGCTTTGTGCTCCACCGGTCGGAGGTCGATCGGTCGGAGCCGACATATCGAGCAAGAAGCAGTGATATATCAGCGATCATACTGACGCCCCAGCTGACGGCCGTCGCCGCTCGGCAGCAGCCGCTGACGCTTCAATCTGCTGGGCGGCTACTCGTGCTCGGGCGCGCAGTTCAGCCAAATGCGCGGCAGCCTCGGCGCTTTTGGCCGCATCCCGTGCCATCGTCGTGTTGGTCGCGATCGCGCTATCGAGCGCCGTCAGGTGGCGTCCGAGTGTCTCGTTGACCGCGGCCGCACGAAGACGACGAAAGGCCTTCGGACCCGCCTCCGGGTCCGCCAAAACCGCTGACTCCATCGCCTGATGGCATTCGATGAAGGTATCGATCGCCGCCTCGCGGTCCCGTACTGCCTGGCCAAGAAGATCGATGCCGAGGGCCTTGTAGGGTTTCTCGGACATATCCTCGGCAGCGCGCTCCCAGAGCCGCTCCCTGGTGATGGGGGTGATATCCCCTAGCGCCTGGCGGTGCCGCTCAGCCTCCAAGAGCGCGCCCTCCGATATCACCGTCCAGGTCGCACCCCGGCTGCGGCTCTCCGCAACATAGGTGGTGAAGGCGGTGACGCCGGCGGTGCCGCGGGGGAGGGCGTTGATATGCTCATCCGAGGTGATGCCCTGCGCGGCGTCGATTGTCAGCGCGTGGCCGAAACCCAGCAGAAACCGGCTCGTCTTCTGGTCTCGCAACCGCCTCCACTCGATCTCGGCGACGTCGCCATTCTTCGTCCGGATGCGGAGCGTCTCGGCACTTTGCCTGAGAACCTCGACCACATCGCCGTTGTTGCCGACCTGCTGACCCCGCCCGTCAACCGTGCCCCAGGTTCGACGAAACAGCCGAACGCGATCGCCCACGGCAAGCGCCAGGTCATAGACCTGGCCGCGCTGATCGATGGCTTGGTGAAGGGTCTCGGCTTCCGCGATCTCGCCGCGCGCCTTGAGGCGCTCCCGGATTGCGCGGCTAATGTCCGCAACATCGTCATTCGTGGGCGCGCTGACCGTAACCCCGCGCTTGGCGCCGGATGCCATCAGGATGTCCCGGCGGGCGATGTAGAGGTCGGCGATTCGCGCTACCACCTGATCCCGATCGCCACCCACCATCATCGCGTGGCCGTCCGCGCGCTTCATGGTGAGCGCCTGGCCTGCCTCGCCATCGCGGAACAGGCCTGCGACTTCCCGGCCACGCCGCGTCGTCTGGCGCATCGTGGTGAGCAGTTCCGGCAGGGCCTCCGGCGGCAAGACGCGGCGGAGAATCTCGATGCTGTCACCCGCCTCGATCGCCTGCGCCTGCTCCCGGTCGCCCAGCATTTTGATCGTCATGCCGCTGCGGGTCTGCAGCTCCAGGAGCTTGAGCAGGGAGCGCGGGCCGATCTGGCTCGCTTCATCCAGGACAAGAACCGTGTTCCGTGTCGGCCGAACCTCTCCGCTCTCGACCTGCGCGAGAAGATTGGACAGCGCGAACGTCCGCTCGATCCCTGCGTCCTGCAGCGCATCCGCCTGGCGCCAGGCCATCGCGGCGCCGATCACCTCACGGCCGTTTACGCCGAATCGCCGGTCGGCCTTCCACGCGGCCACCAGAGGCTCCAGCAGCGTCGTCTTGCCGGCGCCGGCGACGCCGGTGAGCATCGTCAGCGCCCCGCCCTCCGCGAGGACGTGGATGGCGGCGCGCTGCTCGTGCGTGAAGGTGTAGCCGCAGCGCGCGATCGCCGCCTTGATGGCCTTCGTCGACAAGGCAGCCGATTTGTCGCGAGGACTCGCCCGCGCGAGGTTCGCCAGCTTCTCTTCGATCCTCACCTGCACCGTGTTGGTGACGCGCACCTTGCTGTCGGTCATGCCGACGATCAGGGCGACATGCTCGCCCTTCATCTGTATGCCGCGCTCCTCGATCAGTTCCACGACGTGCTTGATGTCGCGTGGCCCGCCGGCGATGCCGACCCCAATCAACCCGCGCGCTGCATACATGCCAAGCTTGTCATGGTCGATCACCGCCGCGGTCTCGAACTCCTCAACCAGCCGCGCTGCCGCGAAGCGATAGGCCCGGTCGAAGCGCGTCCCGTCCGAAAGCGCCTCATACTCCACGTCCTTCAGGACCGAGCTATGCTGCCAGCCCAGTGCTTGCGCCTGCTCCCGCCAGATGCGCTTCTCGTCCGCCTTCATCTTGCCAAGCCGGCCCTCGGCACTGGCCTCTTCCATGATGTCGAGCTTCTTCTCGGCCGAGAGGTCTTCCCACGCCAGGCCCTGACTGTCCGCAAAAGCCTTGGCCTTGTGCAGGATCTGGCGATCGCGCTTGCTGAACGCCGTCTTGGCGTGCTCGGGGATCCGCTCGATCACCACCGCCTGCTTGTTGGCGTCATATCCGACCTTGACGCCCAGCCGCCGCAGCTCATCGGCCAGCACGGCCTGGAAATAGGCGCCGAACTCCTTCACCTTGGCGTCGGTCAAGGCGCGCGTATCAAGGGAGCCGACTCGCCCCTCCGCCGTGACGACGAGGTTCATCAGAAAATTGTGGATATGGATATGCGGGTCGCCGGCGACGGGCGCCTCGAAAAGATAGGTCTCGCCGTTCGGCCCATCCTGCACCTGCAGCGTCGGCCGCGCCGTGTGGTGCCTAAAGCTGATCCAGCCGACCGCGCCCGGATCAGCGCCATCTTCGCCGCCCGCCCCCTTGCGTGCCCAGCCGACCTCCTGGGCGAGGTAGCGCATGGCGCGATCGACGGCGCGGTCAACGCCATTCCAGATGAGCGCGGTCTCGGCGGGTGTCGGCGCGAACTCCGCAGCAAGGCTTACCGACTTGTCAGGGCTGAAGACGATATCGAAACCGGAGAGCTTCCGCTTGTGCTGCGACCACGCCTCGCCATTGTCCGCGCGCCTGCCCTCGAAGAGCCGGGACATTTCCTGGTCACGCGGCATGAGGCGTGGATCGATGCCGATCGTCCGCGCGACAAGCGCCGGCATATCCGGGCGCCAGGTCGCGCGACTGTCCCTCCCGGTATAGTAGGAGGTCATCCGGTCGCCGTCTTCGAGCTGCCGTCCGGCCGCATCGACCGGTGCATCGTGGATCGGCTCCGGCGTATTTTCGGTGAAGTACCGCAGGATCAGCGCGCCTTTCGAAGCCGCCGCGATCTTGCGAAAATTCATCATCCCGTAGCACGTCCATTCGAAGGCCCGGGCACGCCCGCCGGCTTCGAGCTGCCGCCACCCGAGCGCTCGAGCAGCACGCGCATATCGGCCTGGATTTGGCGGGTCGCCACCAGAATGTCGCGCTGCTGCGCGACCAGCGCCGCGATCAGGTCCTCAAGTTTCGGCCCATCGTCAGAGCCTTTCGGCAGCAGCAGCGCCACGAGGCTCCGTACCAACTCCAGGATCTCGTGGGTCTCGGCCCGCAGCGCCGTCAGCTGCTCTGCGACCTCCCCGTCGTCCCCGGTGACGGGCGGGACCGCGCTCCTCCCGTTGTCCGAGCCAAGCCCGTTGCCTTCCGTTCGCCCGGCCATCAGTCGCCACCATAATGGCCGGCATCCCACGCCCACGCCCCATCGCGCCAGACGTAATGCCCCGGCACGAAGGCGCGCGTGTTCACCGGACGCAACCGCGTCTCGGGCGGCACCCAGTGGTATTGCCAGCCGGTCAATCGCCAGTGCCCTGGAAGCAGCGCCTTCGTGATCATCGGCATCGGAGGCTGGGCCGTGGTTGCCGGGGAGGGTGGCGGCCGAGCTGGTTCCTTGGCCGCTGCCACCGCGGCGCTCTGCCTCTCGTTATCGGCGGCTTGGATCGCCGCCAGTGCCCGCCCGGTCGCGTCGAGCGCTCCGGCCCGATCGCGCTCGGCCACAGCCTGCCGGGCCAGACGCACCTGCAGAAGGGCCTGAGCAGCGGCCTGACCGCTCTCTTGGCCGGTCCCTGCGCCGTCATTCAGGAAGCGCGTCTCAGCCCGCTCCAGCGCCTCCCCAGCGGCCGTATAGCGGTGGCGCGAGAGCGAGGCCTGCGCCGTCTCCAGATAGGGCGTCGCGGCGCCGTAGCTTGGCGTGCGCGCCGCCGGCAACATCGGCAGGGTCGTGACGGCAGGCTCCGGCGGCAGCGGCGCCGCGGCAAGCGGTGCCGGCGCCATCAGATTGATCGGCTGTTGCGCCAGGGCCGCGCCGCCCCACACCAGGCCACCAGCAATCCCGGTCGCAGCCAAGATGCGCCTCATTCCCATCGTCCGTCCTCCTCTCCGGATGCCCAGCCCCGCCTCATGGCTTGTGCGGCCGTTTTGGCCGATGAAGCGCCAGTCCAAGCCTGGGCTGGTGTGCCAGCAGCCAGTCCTGGGCATCTCCGCGTGTCGCGAAGGCGTGCTCCGGCAGATCAAGACCGAGGGTGCGGCAGACGGCATGGATCTGCAGGATCTGGTCTGCCGAGGGCAGATCGATCTCCAGCAACAGCTTCGCCTCCTGACGCCATTGCAGGGTCAACGCCTTCAGATGCGGAATCTTGTCCGTCGGCACCATCACCGTGATCCGGACAATCCCGGCGGCGGCCTGCCTGCCACGGTAACGTTCGTTCTCCGCCAGCCGCTGTTCCGGCGGTTTCGCCTTGACGCTCCGCCGCCTCATGCGGCGCGATCCACGATGGCGCCGCCACCCGGCCTGCGCAGCCTCGCCAGAGCAGAACGGAGCCGGTCAAGGAACTCGGCCTCGGACATTGGCGGCGGTTCCACCCGCCTCAGCTGGGACAGGCCCTGGTCGCGTTCCGTGACGATGCGCATGGCCGCGCCACGCGCTTCCGCCGGCGTCAGACCTGCCACCTCCTCGATTCCCGCCAGGCGGCGGATCAGAGCCGCATCGACCGGATCGTCCGGGCGGCCGCCGGTGAACATACCCGCGATGGGCATTGCACTCGCCGCCTGCAGCATCGGTGTGACGGCCGTGACCGGCAATCCGTCGGCCGGGACGGGCCGCCCTCTCATCAGCAAGTCCTCCGGGACGGCAGCAAGCGCGCGCAGCGCCTGTTCCGCGCATTCCGCCGACGAACCCCCGCCCGCGGCTGCCTGCATCATGCCGCGGACCAGCGCATCGATGCCTGGGGACGGCTCCATGGTCCGATCTTCGACAAGCAGGCCGCGATCCTCGATCAGCTTCGCGAGCGCATCGGCGCGTGTCAGTCGGAGACCCAGCTTCGCGGGGTCGGGTTCCCGCAACATGATCGTGCGGCCCAGCCGCTTCGGGCCGCTGTCGTCGATCTGCGCGTGGAACACACGCGCATAAATCCGGCGGCCACCGAAAAGCACGATGGCCTCCCCCTCGATCAACGAGGTGAGGTCCTGCCAATCTACCCGCGACACGGGGCGCACTTCCGCATGACGCGCCTCCCGATAGGAGCCGTCATCCGTGCCCTGATAGGATGCAACCTGAGTCACATAAGTCTGCCCGGCGGTCTTCTCGATCCACTCGCGCGTGCGGCCGGACTCCTGCTGGCGCATCGCGATGGTCAGGTTCGCGTTGCCCAGCAGCGAAGCGGTCTTCTCGCCGAGACGCGCCCAGATGCCGGCGATCTCCTGAAAGCCCAACAGAAAGCTGATGTTGAGGCTGCGGCCCTGGGCGAGCATCCGATCCAGACCGCTCGTCGCATAATAGGCCAGCTCGTCCAGGACGACCGGGAAGGGGGAGGGGCCCATGCCGGGCTTGTCCGCATCCGAATACTCGCCTTCGAGCGATACGCCGAGCAGCTGCGCCATCATGCCGCGCAACGCGGCAACCACGAGCTTGCCGAGCGCGGCCAGCGTCGCGTCGGAGTTCTCCAGCGCAGGCAGAATCACCACGAGAATGCGCCGGTTTAAGACGATGTCGCGCATGTCGATATCGGCGCACTCGACACGAAAGATATGGCCGAGGCTGACGGCAAGCTGGGTAAACGTCGCGGTGAAATAGAACTGCGCGAACCCATGCTGCTTGCTCGGCTCGTCGCCCTTTTGTTTGTCCAGGGGTAGCGCCGGATCGTAACCCGGCAGTTCGCCAAGATAGGACTTGAGCGGCCAGACGATATCTTCTGGGATCTCGCCATCAAGATCGAGCTCGTCGATGACACCCGTCTCCGCGTTCCGCAGCAGTGCGATCCGCTCCATCGCCAGTTTCCAGATCCAGCGAAGCTCGATCGAGAAGCGGATGATCTCGATGTTGAGCGGAACCCCCTTGACGTCGCGCAGCCAGACCAGAACCGGGGCGATCGTTCCGATCAGGGCGACCGCACGCTCGCGGAAGACGCCGTTCGGATCGTTCGAGTTCTGCTCCCCGAGTTGGCTTGCCAGCAATTCGCGGATCGCATCGGCATTGCCGATGGAGAACGGGTTGAAGCTGTGGCTGTCCTTGACGCCGCTCGCGACCGTGAAATTCAGGCAGCGGACATCATCGTCGCGCCCGTGGCGCCGCGCCGCGGCGAGGACCTTTCCGAACAGTTCCCGATCACCCTTGCCGTCCACCAACACAAACCCGGACCCTTGCCCCAGCGCATTCATGAGCAGGCTGAGAATGGCCGTCGTCTTGCCGGCGCCCGTGGTGCCGGGAAGGGTGATATGCTGCCGCGCATCCTCTGGCGTGATCCACAGTTCGTCCCCGGTGACGCTCCAGCCGATGAAGAACGTGCCGCTCGCACGGCGGGGCTTACGACTTCCCGGAACCGGATTGCCGTGGTCCCGGCATGCGGCCGAACGGGGGAGGCGCAGCGGCAGCCTTGGCGATCGAGTGAACACCCAGAGCGCGTAGAGCACGGAGAGGGGTACCGTCAGATTGACCAGCGCCGGCTCGTACCAGGTGGCCCCCGCCACGATCGCCAGGACGATGCCGGAAGCGGAGCTGCGAAGACCCTCGGACAGTCGCGTGGTGAGCGGCCGAATATCCCGCAGGCTGCGCGCCCCACTGCGCTCGAAACGCTCCTGCGGCCCGAAGATCTCGCGCTGAACCGCCATATCAGTCGCCGAGACCGAAGGGATTTTTCGCGGGTTTCGCGGCGGCTTGCGGCTGCCCAGGCGCCGGCACCACCTTTGGCGGCTTCGCGAGCTGCTGCGTCAGTGCCGCCGGGACCTTACCGACCGGCGGCGGCGACGACGCCGCCCGGTTCGGCGAGGGAAGAGCATGGTCCGGAAACGCCTGCTCGACCGGTGGCGGTGCCGCGTTCACGGCCGTTGCCGCTTTCGCCTCTGCCTCCGCATGGGATGTGAGGGTGTGCTGGCCCAGCACGAAGCCAAATGCCAGCACGGCGGCCCCTCCCAGCGCCGTCAGCCACGCCCGCCGCCGCCGCGGCAGCGCCATCGGTTCACCCGGAAGCCGTGCCCGATCGGCAGCAAAACCCAGCGAACCGTCGCCAATAAGGATTTGAACCGGCCGGTCATCCGGAACATCGAATATCACTGTGCCCATCGCGTCGAAATCCTTTCCCGTTCACACGCGGACGCTCGCAGCATTGACTGCGAATCGCATCACGCGTTCGGCGCTTTGACTTTCCTGGCAGCGTGAGCCTGCCTCAGCGCGCTTAATGCCCGCTCTACGCAGGGCCAGGTCACCGGCCGACCCGCCGCCCGCTCTGCCGCCCAGTGATCGCGTGCCCCGGCCGCCTCGGCGCGCGGGTTCGGATGCAAATACCGCCCGATCCCCTCGCTCTCGAAACCAAGCGAATGCAGCGCATACCAGAGCAACCGATCAACGAGCTTCAGCCAGGCAAACTGCGCCGGGGCGAGAACGCCGGCACGAAGGCGGGCCGTGCTGAGCACCGTCATCAGGGCGGGCGTCGTGTAGGCATGCTGCCCGGCCGCCGCCGCGGCATCAGCAAACCATCGCTCGTCCTCAAGAAGCGCATCCGCTTCCGCGACAAGCGCCGGCGGCAGTGTCAGATACGCCTCCGGACCTGTCTTCGCCTTACCATCCGACCCGCTCAGCGCAGTCGACATGGCGCCGAGCAACCCAATCGCGTCCTCGCGACGCTCGACCATGTGCAGGGCGAAGGCAACAAAGAGAAGACGAACAACGGGCGCCGCCGCCTTCGCTCCCTGCCACCGCGGACCCAACTGCTGCGTCAGCGCCGCGGTCGCGCGCGCTTCGTTGAACCCGCCGTCGCGACTGCTGCCGAAACGGTCGATCCACTCCTCGCCGGTCAGCGCGTAGTCCGCGGGCCGCGGCGCCCCGTCAGACAGCCGTGACAACGCCAGCCGGCGGCGCCGGAACGCGCGCGCGGCTGGAAAGTGTTTGACCTGCTCTCGCAGCAGCCCTTCGAGATCAAAGTCCCGCCGGAACCGGGAAGGCGCCGCGCCGAGAAAGCAGAGGACTGCGAGGAGCCCTATGAACCCCGCTGCCGGCCACCGCACATAGAGCCCGACGTCATGCAGAATGCCGTACAGATCCCGCAGCGTGACACCTGCCGGGTCGGACGCGGCCATCTGGCGGTCGGCCAAAGCAAACCGATGCGTGAAATGCCCCAACAACCCAATCTCGGCGTGCATTACCTGCATCGCCATGGCGGCGATCGTCGCGTGGAAGTTCGTCCACAGGAGATAACCTCCGACGCCCACACCGATCGCAATCACGATCAGATTGAAGGCCATCGTGTCGTCGCTCGACGGCCAGGACGGACGAGCATTCGCGTGACGAGGCTGCATGCTCATCCCCCTGATCCGTTGGATGTCGTGTCGGCAGTGATAGAAGATTCCCGCGCACCTGCCGCTGGCTGCCTGGCAGACTGTTCAAGCCGCAACGCTTGCTTGAGGACAGCCAGCAGATACCGCCGCTGATATTCAGGCGTATGCGAATGATAGAAGGCGACACCGCCCCACAGATCGCCATTGGCCTCGTCGAGACCCTGACGCAGAATCCAGGCGCCAGCCTCGACATTCGCGCAGAAATTGTCCCGCAGCGCGAGGAAGGTCGCCTGCCGGCTCGCGTGCCAGTGCGCCGCGACCGCCGGAATCCAGATCTGATTGACCTGCATCGGACCGATATCCACGGTCGCGTTGCTGTTCTCGCTCACCGCGCCGAGCGTGCCGCCTTCGACATTCAACAGGATCAGCAGCACCGCCGGCGGCTCCCGGTACACCTTCGCCGCGGCGAGGATGCAATCGCGAATCGTCGTAGGTGTGATGCCGGGGATCTTCGCCTGGGCAGTGGCAGTGAGGAAGAGGCTCGCAAGGCCGGCAACTGCTGACAGGACCGCGCGCTTCATGGCCGCATGCCCTGATTTGTGATGGGGTTCGCCTCTTCATGGCGCAAGCCGGCCACCGCCGAACTCCACAGCCGATTGAAGTCGCTGACCACAATGGCTTCCGGCCGCATCACCTGGTGCATGGCCTCCATCGAGGCGAGCATCACGCTGGCAAAGGTTCCCGCCCCGATGCGGCGGAGCCGATAGCCGAGAAGCGCCGAGCTGTCGCCGACGATATCAAGGGCGAAGCCCTTCCCCGCTGCCTCGCGCCATACCGCTTCGCCGGCGACGACGAAGGCCGGCAGGAATCCCTCCGGCGCGCCGGCCGTCCGCGCGTCGAGCTCCAGCCGCGCGCCGCTGGCAGGGTCATGGTACACGACAGGCCGAGCGGCACGCTCCAGCAGGACCTGCATGGTGCGGCTGACGGAGTCCACGCTCACCCCGTTCATGCGAGCCGCCTGCGGTTCCAAACCGGAACCGCCGTCCGAACCCGCCCCGCCAGCCAGCGCCGTACCAGCCGGATCAGGGCCGGCAGCGTCAAGCCGAAGAACGAAATCAGCGAGAAGAAGATAAATCCAGCAACGGCGATATAGAGCGTGGTCCAGCTCCAATAGACCGCCGCTAGCAAAATCGGCAGGCACGCACGCGCATCCAACATCAGCACGCGCACCGGTTGACCAGTGTTGCGCCACATCTATCCGGCCTCCCAATTCCATGAAGCATCGGCCAGGGAACAATGGCCATTCATCCGAGCTGCCTTCTCTCGAAGGCGGCGACCTCCTCGCTGATGCGTCCCTGCGCCAGCGCGCTGTCGATGGCCACGCGATAGGACTGGCCCTGCGCTTCGATGGCGTCGCGCGTCAGCGCCGGCCATTCGCTTGGGGCTGTGCGGAGGAACTTGCTGCGCATTGCGCTATCGAAGACGAGATACTCGCGCAGCGCGGTGCGCTTGCCATCGACGGAGCGCGCCAAGCGCTGGTTGATAACAAGCCGCAGCGACTGCGCGATGGCGCAGATCAGGTTCTCGCGCTCGGCCGGCGGACAAAGACTTGCGATGCGCTGCATCGTCAACGCGACATCATTCGCATGGATGGTCGTGGTCAGAACGTGCCCGCTAATTGCTGCCTGGATGGCGGCATCCATCGTCTCGCTGTCGCGGCATTCCCCGACGATGATATCCGTCGGCTCGCGGCGCATCGCGCCACGCACGAACGCCGCGAAGCTCGCCAGATCGCGAGGAATCTCAGTCTGATTCATCGTCGAACACGGGCCGCGAAGGCGCTCCAACAGAAATTCGATGGGTGCGGCGCCCTCGATGATGTTGAAGTGGCCCATGGGGTCCATCAACTTGGCGACCGTCATCCCGGCGATGAGCGTCGATTTGCCCGAACCCGTCGCGCCGCTGACGACCACAATTCCCTGGCTCGGACGATATCCGGCCAGTATCTCGTCCTCGACGAGCTGCTCCTCCAATGATGGGGGCATGTCGGCGATCGGGCGCAGCACGACATTGCCGCCGTCGCGCCGCGCGGTTCGGGTGGAGGTCCCGTTCAGCCGGAATCGCAGCCGGGTGGATCGGTCGATCTGAATGGCGTAGGCGGTGTCGAAATCATTACCGCCCTGCAGACGCGCCATTCCATCCGCACCGTAGAGATGGTTCACGATATGGCTAAGCTCGATCTCGTCGACCTCGCGCTGCGTGACCCGGTGGTTCTGGCCATGAACCCTCACCCAGACCGGATGCCCGGTTTGGAAGGCAACCCGCGACGCGCCCTCCCGGGAGGCCCATGTCAGAAGAGAGTCCAGGCCGGGTGCCCGTTTGCGCGGCTCCTCGACCCACCGCAGGTCCTTCCTGTCCGCGTCGGGCCACACGATCCGAGGCTCGGCCGCATCAAACATCGCCCGCCCCCGGCGTGGGGCGATGCAACTGGACAGCACGCCCGCGCCCAGGTTCAGCGAACGCGAGGCACGTCACGGGGGTCAGTCCGCGCCAAGGGCTTTCGGGGTGCTTGGGATCAAAGTGCGGGTCTAGCAACGGGCTACCATCCGTAGACCGTGCCGTAGCCGGTACGCTGGCCATCGGGGTCATTGCGCGCACCCCGCACCGGGCGCCCATTGTCTTGGATTGCCCTGCAAGCCCGGCTGATCGGTGATGCGGATGACCTGATCCCCGATATGCAGGCTGTCACGCCCGCCATCGGCCCGCTGCGTCTTGAAGGCGACCTTCGGCGACTCGACCAGGTGTGCGCGCAGCAGCACGCGGTAGCGTGCCATCCCCACCATATCCCGCTGCAATCGGCCGAGGTCGGACAGGAATATTTCTACGGCCTGCCGCTCGCCGTCCGCCCACCCCTCGGCGACCCATTTGTTCCAGTAAGCAACCTCTTGCCTGGTGCGGGGCAAGGCTGCATCGGTCGGCCGGGCCGGATCGGCCCAGGTCCGCACCAGATAGCTCCGCCAGTTCGGCGGCGTCGAAGCCAGTTGCGCCTCCCGCGTGATCTCATAGATGCAGGAGGTTTCACGGGCGACCTGACCGTTATCGCCCAGAGCGAAGGCCATCTGTGCCGCACTCACGATCGGCGGACGCATCAGCGTCTGCCCGGCATTGACCGGCAGCACGAGCGCGCCAAAGTCGAACGTGCTGTCCAACTGCGCCTGGTATCGGCGCAGCATCTGGTTGATCGCGAAGCTCCGCGCGGCCAGCCCGCCTTGGGCACCGTAGGTCAGTGCCGCCGTCCGCAGCATGTCCATCCGGCCGGGGGCCAGGCCCTTCTTCGACTGTTGACCGGGGCGCGCGTCCTGCAGCGCCTCAAGCGATGGCGGGGGCGGCGTGCCCACCACGAGCGGCTGCTCGGACGAACCCGTAATTGGCGAATTGGTCGGGTTGGCGAGCGCCGGCACGTTCCGCTCGACCTGGGCCGGGGTTGGCGCCGGCGGAACACCTGGCGACGTCAGAGAATTCTGCGCCCGTGCCGGTCCCGCCGCCAGCACCGCCGTCATGATCGTCCCTGCGAGGACGAGCCCGCGAAACCTAAACATGGTGGATGACCTCGACCTGGTGGTGGAGCGGGTCGACCTCGACGGTCGCCTTCGTCCCCGCCTCTTCGCCGAGTGCCTGGAAAACCTGATAGGCCGGCACCGAGGAGATCGTCACCGACACATCGACCGGCTTCGCGTTCGGCGGAGCCGTCACGTAGAACGTGTAGCCGACGCTCTGCGCGAGCTCTGCCACGCCCTTGTCGAGCGGGCCGCTGTAGGAGAACGACACGATGCGCCGCAAGGGCGCTGGCAGAACGGGTTGTGCTGCCGGCGCCGTCGACGCCATCGTCAGCTGGCCGAGTTCTGCCATCTCCGCATTCACGTCGTTCATGCTTTGCTGAAGCGCCCGCTCGGGATTGGGCATTCCGGGTGCTGCCACCGTTGTCGGCACCGGCTGCACCGGCGCCGCGCACCCCGCGAGAAGCGCGGTGCCGACCACCGCCACGAAACTCCATCTCATTCGAGAACTCCCTGGCAGGGGTCCGGCGCGGCCTGGATCAAGAGGGGATGCTGGGCCTTTGGATGCGCAATCCGAACGGCGCAGAAAACCGCCTCGGCGCTCTCCGCCACCGCCGCCGCCTCTGACAAGGCTTTCCAGCGCAACCTCCGGACACTGACCCGCTCTCGGCGCGCCTCGGTCACGCCCCAAGGTGCCCCGAACGGGACGACGACCGAACCTCCAAGCTGCAACGTCAAATGAGCCATGGCTGCCTCCATCGATCCCGGAGGCTACGCGCGGAGTTTGCGAACGGCGCCGGTACTCGCGCCAACCGAAACTCATTTCTGGTGTTGCCACCGAGCCAATGTGTAGCCCGTGTCGTCACCGCCCTCGACGAGGCCGGAGAACCACAAATCACAACGCGACCCGGATGGCCGCTTCGGCCTCGCCTGTTCGGAGCCGCAGGCCTTGCACACTGCAACGCTCGTGCAGCAACTCCCGCAGCCGGCCCCGAAGGTCGCTCGACGAACGAGACCGGCGCGTTGGAAGCCTGACCTTCGGCCCGCTATAGGCCGCGTGCGCGTAAGTTCCGAAGGCCAGCCGCTGCACCAGGCCAAGACGAATCATGGCCCCGAGATGTCCGGTCGCCGTCGGCACGGGCCGATCGATATGCTCGGCGATCTCGCCCGCCGATCGCGGCTCCGTCAGAAAGTGCATGATCGCGTCCCGGATCGGTTGCGGGCGCGGCGGGCGGGTTGTCTTCTGCCGCGCAGCCACGAGCAGCGCCCTTTCCGTCGTCACCACGCCCGCCATTGGCTACTCCGCCGCGACCGGCAGACGGTCATTCGCCGGCTCCTCGTGCGGCCGGAGGACCAGGCCCAACCCGCGCCCCTCGATCAGCTCCGCCGCGAGCGTCTCGACCACGCCCGCCTCGATCTGATCGATCGCGTCGCCCTTGCGAAGCACCGCCTTGGTCCGCCGCTCGATCTCGTCCATCGCCGAGCCGCTGGGAAACACCCTGGACAGGCGCCGCAGCCCCTCAGTGAAGCCGACACGCTCGTAGAGGCGATTGCGCAGGCTGGTATCGCTCGGCGTCGTGGAAAGCGCCCAGAGTTCGACAGGGCCGAGCGAGTTGATCAGAAACTGCTCATAATGCGCCTGTTCGGCCCGCAGCACCGCCAGAAATGGCGCGCCGTCGCGGCGCGGCCCAGTGAGGCGATGCCGCACGATCTTGCCGCTCGCCGGCGTCAACCCGAAACGCTCGATGATCTCCTCGCGCTCGCGTTGATCGTCAGCTCCGAGGATGAAGCGGCCGGTCGACTGGGCGATGATTCCGTCGCCCATGTCCGACAGACGCTGCGAGGCAAAGCCGAGCTGCACGTTGTGCTTCCGCCCCTCGCGTACGTCGAGCTCGGCCTGCGCGCGCACGAGCGCGCTTCCTTGCGTCCGATGCCATTCGTCGTAGTCGATGCGCTTGACGGTTTCCTTGATCTCGGTGAACCGCTTGAGGTGATAGGCCCGCACGGGGTCCGGAACGAATTTGATGTATTCCGGATGAAGATAGAAATTCCGCGCCAGGATATGGCGTGCCAGCAGATACATCATTTCCGTCTGGCGATTGGCCGCCGCAGACCCCTTGGGCGCCACGTATTGCAGGTCGATCACGATGATCCGTGCCGGCCCGAAGTCCAACTGCGTCGGCGCGTTCAGCGTCGGAAACCGCCGGATCAGATCAGTGATGTAGCGCTCGAAGATCTTTGTCGCCTTCTCGCTGGTCTCCGCCAGCGTCAGCGAATCGAACATGTCGCGCACCTGGTCGGAGCGGACGGCGCCGATCAGATCCTCCAGGATCGGCACCGCATGGCGTTGCGCGCGTTCGGCCAGGCGGTACTCGCCTACGCCACAGAGCGCGTTGACCACATCACGCCAGAACGGGTCCCGCTCGTGCAGCGTGATGCCAAATTGCTCGATGGCTTGGTCGACTTCGGGCTCGATGCCGCGGTGATAATGTTTTGCACCGCCGCCTGTCTCCGTGCAGGTCCGGTACACCTCGTCGATCACGAGCGCGATCAGCTGCGTCATGCCCTCAAAGGGCGTGGTCTGGTCCGGCGGCAAGGTCGCGAGTGCCAGGAAGTTCTCGATGAACGCCTTTTCCAGCGGCAGCGGGTATTCGCATCCGACCTGCAGATCGAAGATGTTGAACTCGTTCCCAGGCGCGAACTGCAGGGCCGTGAAAATCGCCTCGTAGCGCCGCTGCGGCCCCAGGGCCTCACGAATGAGGCGGACAAAGCCCTCCGCAGAGTTTCCAATGTCGGCCTTGCCGATCAGGGGCAGCTTGACGCCGTTCGTCCCCATCACGGCCGGGCTCAGGCAGAGTCCGATGTTGATCGTGTTCGCCAGTACCGATTTGCCCGATCCCGGCGGGGCCACGAAGATGTCGCAGACCAGCGGACGCTTGCGGCCACCGGACGGATCATAGGGCCAGATTCCCCCGTCCGGCCGGCGGAACAGCACACTGCCGCTCTCCCAGGGAGAAGCCGTGTGGCTCCACGGCAGCATGCTCAGCGCATCGCTCAGCGGCGCCAGCGCCGGGTTCGCGGTGGAAGCCAACGCCAACCCCGGCACGCTGCTCATGGCCGCCTCCAGGGGGTCTCCGACCACGGTCGTTGTCTTGGCGTTGCCCCACCCCTCGATCCGCTGTGCAAGCGTGGAGACGCGACGGCGGAGTTTCGCGGCCTGGTCCACCGGCGCCCAGGTCGCGAAGCTTGCCCGCATCTTGACGCTGATGTGATTGTCCTTCTGCCGCGTCTCACGAATGAACTCGAGCGCGCGCCGCAAGTCGGCATTGCCGGGGAACATCGACAGAAAACTCGCGCCGATATCCTTCATCTGCATCGCTGACGAACCGCAGCCCTCGAGGACAAAGGCCGCCCGCCACGGAATCCGGTCCTGTCCCAAGGTCGCGGCGAGCTCGACGAAGGGACGCGGATCCTCCGGCCCGATGTCCATATCGACGGGCCCATACGCGTTCTCGCCAAAGTCTACGCGCTGTCCGCCATGCGTCACCGCATCCGCGTAGAACAGCTGATCGCGGATCGGAGGCCAGAGCAGGTACTCCGGCTTCGGGTTCCTGACATCCTCTTCCGGGCAGCGCGCCATCGCCGAATCCCCGGGCAGGCTGGGCCGCCATTCCGAACCCGACATCTCGCGATACATCGCCTGCCGCGACATGCGCAGCGCCTCGTGAGGATCGAGCACCGAGGCGCTCACGTCATGAGCCCGCAATGCCGAGACGACCCGCGAGACGAAGGCGGCGTGACGGGCCGACATCACCTCGCTGCGGAGATAGAGCCGCTGCGTATTGCCGAGCGCCCCGGTTTGCCGTGCGTTCTCGGCATACTCCAGTTTGAGCTGGCGACGCTCTTCCTTGGTCAGCGCCGATGTGCGCGTCCATAGAATGAAATGCGCCGCCTCCCATCGCATCACCTTCGGCCACAATGCCGCCCGCTCACCGAGGATGCCGCGCAGGTCGAGGCCCAGGGCCGATGCGATGTTCCGGCACGAGGTCAGATTAACACGCTCGATCTCCACCTGGGCCGCATCGGGGTCGGAAATGTACCACCCAACGATGGCATGGCCGCGATCCTCGAGCGCGCCGGACAAGTCCAGCCGCATGGCCTCGGTCATTCCGTTATAGTCCTGCCGTTCGGCCATCCGCTGCATGCCGCCGACCTGCACCCAGGTCAGATAGTCGCCACCCTTCGTCACCAGAGCGTCGCCGTGCGACGTCTCCAGGTCACAGAAAGAGGGGAGGGGCTGTTTCAGCGCCAGTGACAGGCTGGCCAAGCCATTTGCAACTGCGGAGAACATCACACCGTTCCCCCTGGAGGATGCCCGGCGGTCTGCCGCCAGCTATCAACGATCGCCGGGTAGATATCCTCGCTGCCCTCGAACAATCGCCCCATCGGCAGTATTCGAACGCCGCCCAACAGCGCGTCACGCCGCGCGACCGCGGCGCCGGAGAGGCGCAGCAGGGCGTCGGCCAGCTCCGCCGGGTCGGAGGTTCCCAACCGAACCTCGGCTTCCCTCCCACGGACCAGCAGGGCCTGCTGCCCGTGATAGAGCAAAGTGCGCTCCCCGACGGCGAGAGACGGCCGGACGTCTGTCTCCAGCCTTTCGCCCAACCCACGCAGCCCACTGTGAATACGGCGCACGAGAACGTTCAGGGCCGCCTGGCTCATCTCCGGCAGCCAGATCAGGCGCGCCTCCTCGTTGATCCGCGGACGTTCCAGATGCTGCGCCAATCCACACAGGGAACAGGCAGTGGCTGCCACGTCCCCGAGGCTCGATGGCGCCCGGCCCGCTGGAGCGCCGCAATAGCTGCACTGCAAGCCGGGTTGATCCACCACACTTCCGGCGCAAGAGTCCGCAGATGCAGACGCCATGCTCACGGACAGAATGAGGGGCAGCAGCTTCACCATGGCGCCCCGCTCATCGCGACGAGACCGGCGTAACCGCACAGCACCAGCACCAGAATGCGCGTCAGCCGCCGACGCCCTACGCCGCTGATCGCGCGATCGGTCCAGAGGAACGCCATCCCGGCGATCGTTGGCGCGACCGCGATCAAAAACAGCCGCATCGGAAACAGAAGCCCTCGCGCCATGCCGGCTATGTGCGGGGCCGTCGCCACCGCTGTCCCCGCATACGCAATCGCCACGAGGAAAGCCGCGACCGCCAGGCGCCGGGCCAGACCATCACGCGACCCGTGCAGCAGCGAATTGGGCAGATCGGACGCATTCATGTTGAGCGCTCCCCACGACAGATAGGATACGGCCTGCCACCGCTCGCCATACGGCTCGCGGCGACAGGCCGCGGCCAGGCTTCAGCCGCCCGTGCCGAACTGGACCATCTGCGGCGTCGTGTTGATCGTGGCATTGCCGCCGGACGCCGAGACCGACGCCTTGTTGATCCACACGCCCGCCGTCGCGAACAGACCGCACAGCACCAGGCCCGCGATACCGCGCGCGATATGCCCGCTCTCGCGGTTCTGCGGCTGCCGGCTCTGCCACAGCGCCCACACGCCGAAGCCGAAGCACAGCGTCGCGCCGATGTAGCAGGCCATGGCGAAGGCGAGGCTGCCCGAGTTGGTGGCCTCGCTCGACATCGTGTTGAGCTGGGCGCCCAAGCCGCCGGTCGGCGACGTGGCCTGGGCCATGGCATGACCGGCAAAAGCCAGACCGGACGCCATGGCAAGGGTGAAAACCGGAAGGACCCGCCCCCATAGCGCGCCGGCGGCGCGCCTGAGGGAAACCCGTCCGGCCTGGGTTTGCAGCGCGCGGCCACGCTTGAACGTGGCATCCCGCGCCTGGATATGGTCGAGTTTCACGCAATTTGCTCCTGTTTCGCTGAGTGAGGGAACTGCCCCTCGCCACGAAGCCTGATCCAGGAGTCTGCGAACGGCATCCTTGGAGATTCGGAAATCAGCCGCCCGTGTCGAAGAACGACTGGATCCCGCTGGCGATTGTCACGACGTTGATCAGGCACACACCGAACACGAACTGCACGCCGCACGCGGTCGGCGATCCGTTCAGGCGGCCATTGACGATTCCACGCCAGCGCAGGATCGCCCAGAACACGCAGGCGGCACCGAAAGCCTGGAAAAAATACTGAAAGAGCTGGACCACATTGATCACGCTTGCATCCGGCGTCGCTCCCAGCACGCCCGTCGCACTCGGCGGCGTTGTCGGCGCATAGCTCGTCAGGCCGACCACCAGATTCGTCCCGGCGCTGACATTCGCCATCGACAGGAACGTCGGGAAAGACGCGAACACCCCGCTCAGCACCAGCGAAATGAACGGCGCCCACGGACGCTCGACCCGATGATGATGATAACGCGAGTGCGGTTCGGACCACTTCCAGAGTGTCCACGCGAAATATGTGAAACACATGCACGCCGCGAGGTAGCAGAACGTGGGGAGAAGGACAGCGATGCCGTCGGCAAGCGCGGTCGTAAAGTTTACCAGACCCTGCACAGCACGCTCCGATCGACGCTGTTAGCGGATGGTCCCGTGCTCGGTTCGCACCGCCCAGTTCGTGCCCTGCTGTTCCACCGATAGCACACGCCCGTAACCCGGGATGGTGTCGCCCACCTGCACTTGCAGCTGTGCGCCGTCACCGCCGCCACGATCGACCTGCGCGAGCATCGCAAGTCCCGGCGAGGCCGCCTGCACGTGATACTGCAACGGCCCGGCGGACGAACCCTGTCCTCCGACGGACGGTGTGGAAGCGCCCGCGGGACGCGCCGAAGGCCGCGCTTTGCTGGCGCCAGCCAGCGCCATCTTGGCTGATGCCAGCGCCGCCGGAACTTCTGATGCCTGACCTGGCCCGGCCGGCTTCGCTGCCGCAGCGCCGGCCCCGGAGGGCGTCGGCGGGTTCGACGCGGCGTTCAGGGCCGAACCCGCCTCAAGCAAGGCAAGCCGCCGCTCGAAATCGGCGAGCTTCGCCGATGTCGATCCCTCGCTCTTCCGCACATTGACCTGCAGATCGCCGATCTCTGTGCGTTCGTCGCGGATCAGCGTCGCCAGTTGCGTCACAAGCTCCAGCACCTGCACCTGCTGATCCGAGGACATCGGCGCCGCGTGCAGCTCCGTGGCGGCCCGGAGCGCATTGGAAGGCGTGACCATCGCAAGATGAACCAACGGAGCCGGGCTCGCGACAGTGGTCGCCTTGGGGGGCGTCGCCGGCGCCGGGCTGCTCTTCACCGTCGGGTCTGGCGTGGTGGCCGGCGTCGGCGTCACGCCCTTGTCGACAGCCGCCCCAGCTGGGGTGCTGGAGACGGTCGCGATCTTAACCCCTGGCGCGCCAGCATGAGGGCCGGTCGCCGTGCCGTCGGCTACCTTGTTTGCGGGTGGGGCGGCCGGGGCCAAGGCCGTGCTCGGAGCCGTTCCAGAGGGGTGCGGCGGATGTCCGGCCGGCGTCCCCGAGGCGGCAACAGGCGCGGCGGTCGTCGCCGGTGCCGCCGGGTGGCCAACCGGCGGCGGGTGAAGCGGCGCGGCCTTGGCCGCAGGTGGGATAGTCGATCCCGCCGCCACACCCTTGCCCAGCTCGAGCACTTCCGCCAGCTCCTGGCCCTGCGGTGGCGGCTTGTAGGGAGGCCGCACAACCGCCGCCGGCGGCGCCGCCGGGTGGACGGCCGCGAGTGCCGCCGAAGGCGCCAGCGGCTCTGAGAGAGCCGCTGCGGGCGCTGCCGGCATGGCTCGGTGCACCACAGGCGCGGGAGTGGCGGCAGAGGTCCTCCCACCGCCGCCATCAGCACGCTGCGGGTTTCCGGATTGATGCCACAGCAGCGCAACCCGGGTTTCCGCGTGCAACGCCGCCAGCCTGACTCCGCGCGGGATCGGAACAACCTTGTTGTACGGCGACACCAGGAAGGCGCCGCCCACCATCACCACCACGCCCAGCAACGCGACACCGGAGAGAAGCGCGCCACGGTGCCTGGAGCGCGGCGCGGATTGCGTCGGTGACACCGTGCGCCCGCCCGCCCGCAGCGGCGGGTCCGGCAACGCCTCCTCGAAACCCGGCTCCGGCTCTCCCGGCAGCCGCGGCCGCAGCGTGGATGCGTTGTCCAGTGTCGGGTCCCCCGCGATGTGCGTATCCATGGCTGATCCTTGTGCAATAAAGTCGATGCCGAAGCATCGGCCGCTTGCCTGCGAATGGAGAGAATTCCGTGCCCGGGTCCGCAAGGTTCATTGAGCGGGCGGCAACTTTACGTTCGAAAGAAACATCACGCCCACGCCGACATTCGCGGCGAGCGTCACCGTTGGACCCTTGGGCGCCTCCTGGTTCAGCACACTGCCAACCTGTCCCGCCGCAACGCCGGCCGCGACACCGAGCTGCTGATGGAAATTCAGATTTGTCGCCGTCGTGGCGCCGCCGAGCGGACTCAGCACGGACACCGTGTTGGATGTCGTCGCAAGGGCCTGACCGAGGCCTTGAATGAAAGCTGCTGCCGGCAGGATGATCCGCGAGACGATATGCTGATCGACGCCCGTCGCGACAGCAGCCTCCATTGTGTCCGGTGCGACCACGACGCCATCACAGCCGATGGTCCGGCCCTGATGGATGATGCTGCTGATGTGAATCACCAGGCGATCATGCTGCCGCTCAAAACTGCCGATCATCCTGTCGCCCGCGATCGGACCGCTGTCGGCCTGCAGCACCACCGGGCTGGTCTGGTCCGAGCTCAGCGCCAGGATCGGATGCGCATAAACACCTCGCCCGGCCGGGATCAGAACCGTCTCCGGATCCTGGGCTTGTGTCACCGCGGACACCGGCGTCGCCGCCGGCGCCTTTGATGCCTGCACTGCCGCGCCCGACGCCCGCGTCTGGCCGCCGGACGAAGTGCCGGCCGGCGCCGAGGGCGCAAGCACAACATCCGTCTGTGGCGCCCGCCCGCCCCACTGGCTGAACAGGTTCCCGATCTGCTTGGAATAGTCCGCCACGGCCTTCGGATTTGCCGTTCCCGATACGGGTTGGGTCGTGGCCGCGGCGGGTGTCGCCGGCGCAGCCGCCGCCGGTTCCATCACCTGCGGTGGAAAGACAGGCTGCGCCACCCGCACGATTGGCGGTGCCGGATGCGGCACGAAATGCGGCGCAGGGGGCGCCGCCGGAGGTGCGGCCTTCGCCACCGTGGGTGGCGCGGGCACGACTGTGGCACTCGGCGCCAGGGGAGGCGTGTACGAGGTGCCCCGGGAGAGCGCCTGCTGGGCATGCGCCGTGTCCGCCTCCTGTGCCAGGGCATCCTGCTCGGGCGTGCTGTGCAGGCCCCCGGGCAGCGCATCGACCGCCGCCATCCGCGCGTCGCTCGAGAACGGCTGCACCTTGTGGCCCCCCATCACCACCGCCGCGACCAGCACGAGGAGGGCGATCCCACCGACCCCGATGATGACCAGCCGGCGCGGTCCCGCACGGCCCGCCCCGCTCAGGAAAGAACCAGCCTCGAAACTTGGGCGCCATCTCGCGGCGCGGGCAGCGTCGGACATTTCAGGGGGAATCCTTGAGTTCGGCCGACACTGTGCGGCCATCGTCGGAGAGAAGAACTACCGGCGTGTTCGGGACCGCATAGACGGTCGTGCCGGCCTCGGCCTCGGAGGCGGTCCACTCCGGCGACAACAGCGTGTACTGCGTCCGCAGATAGACGTTCGGCCCAAGGCGCCATGCTTGGAGCTCATCCGGCGAGACCCCTTCGACGGCGAGCGGCGTCGCATCCGCCGGCGGCACATCGTTGAGCATGCTCGTGAGATAGGGGGCGCCCGTGTCGGGAGCGCCGGGCTCCGTCATGATCTGGACCTGCGCCTTCGGACCGCGCTCTCCGACATGCACCGAGAGGTCGGCGTCGTAGCGCCCGCCGCCCGACAGCAGCAGGAACGTCAACGGCGAAGGCGAATTCTGCAGCGACACGACCAATCCGCCACGAGGCGCCAGCGACAGCGGTGTTATCTCCAGCACGTTCGATCCCTTCGTCGGCGTGCAGACGAAAAACCCGATCGCCACCACCGAAGGCCCGCCCTTGCTCTGCGGCGCATTGCAGCTCTGCCCGCCCGAAATCGCCGCTGGGTCGGAGTTGGTGTCCCACTGGATCGGCCAGGGCTGGCCGGTGCTGTCGAAGAAGCTGACCGCGGTCGGATAGCCCTTCACCGTGTTGATGATGCTGACCGCCGCACCGGGGGCAAAGGAAACGTTCACCTGCCGGCTCAACGGCACCGCCATCGGCGTGACCGCCTGTTCCTCGGCCTGCTTGGTGGCGTTGTAGCGCTTGGCGAGCTCCTGGATTTCCTGCGGCGTCAGCGGAATCGCGCTCTGTACCGCTTGCTGCTCAGCACCGGGGTTGCCATTCGCAGATTGTGCGTATGCCGCCCAGGCGTTCAGGGCGAGACCGAGACACAACCCCGCGCCGCACACCCACCTCAGACCCGGAACCTTCCGCCCGCCCACCATCGGTCTACCCTCCACCACCGCTCACTGTGGCCTCGCGACGAGTTGGTCGATCGCCAGCCCATCGGGATGGTCGTCGGCATTTGTGCGAATGACGAGCGCGGTGATCAGCAGCTTGTTGCTGCTGGTCTGGTTGACGTTCTCGCAGGTCTGCACGATGGGAACCTGGATTTCGTAAGCCAGCGCGCCGCGAACATAACTCGTCTGGTGAATGAGCGCGGCCCGCTCGGTCTGAGCATGACACAGCAGCCGCGCACGTTTGAGTTCATCAAAATTGCCCTGGGAGATGAAGGAATGCGCAAAGCTGTTCCAGCCGCCCACTGTGAATTTGCGGCTCGCCGTGTTCAGCTCGACGGGATAGTTGTAATAGTCGATGTTATACGGTGCGAGGATTGCCTGGACCGTCCATTGCAGAAGTTGCGTGTCATTCACAATGGGACTGTCGAGCGCGACAACCGGACGTGGCGTGTCCTTCCCGTCCGTGAAAAAGTACCGAGGTTGGACCGGATGCGTCCACTCCCACGCATCATGGATCAAGGAGATGCCCAGCAGTACCGCCATGCCCAAGGTCAGCGTGAGGCACCTGTTGACCAGCGTTCCCTGAAAATCCGGGTCAGACAGCCGGCGAGTGACAGCAGCGGTGGAGTTGCGCATCGGTGAGCCCATCAGAGTTCATCATGCGCAGACACTGGCCGGGAAAGTTGCGAACGGTGCGGGGCGGTCCCGCATCTCGTCATCCAGCATCCGCCGGGTGACGATCTCGAACAGGTTGCTGCTTTCGCCGATGACTTTCTCTGACTTCCTGAAAGGCGGGGAGAACCGTGTCTTCTTGTCGTCCTTGTGACCCCAAAAGAAATTGTCGCTCTGCATGCACTTCTTGATGACGTAACCTGATCGTCGCAGCGTCTCCCGCGCCCCTTCCTCATCGAAATCTGTCCCGGCCTTCTTGCGGTCGCGATCAACCGGCACGGCCATCCGTGTCCGGATCGACCGGAAGGCATCAGGTGAGATGCCGAGCCGCTCTGCGGCAGCCTTGTAGTGAAGACCGCCGGCAATGAGCATGAAAAAGGTCCAGACAGCGACCCGGTTTTTCAACGGGTTCTTCCACGTCAGGCGCCTGAACCAGCCCAGGTCCCCGCCGAGATCAACCTCATCCTCCGTCCTCGGGATGGGCGGAAGCACCGGGGCCGCGGCCTTGGGCGCTTCCTGGGTTTTGGCCGGCTCCTCGGCCTTGACCGACGCCGGGGCCTTGGTTGGAGCCTTGGCCAGATCCTGGTTAGCGGCAGGCTCCTTGCTGGTTCCGCCAACGACAACCAGCAGCGACAGTTCTCGCTGACCAGCCGGCTTGACTTGCCCCCCTGCACGCTTCCTGGACGCCGCGCCTGACGCTTTTCTCGATCCTTCGGATTTCCGCTCGACTGCGCCTGGCACCTGCCCGAGTAGATCCCGCACCCCGGAGGTTGCGCGGCTCCGCGTATCGCTTGGGCCAGCCTGTACGGTGGGTCTACAATCACTAGATCGACCGAAGCCGAACAAGGCCGCAAAGTCAGGCTCCCGCAGGCTCGCCAGATCGGGTTTGTGCAGCTCTCGCCGTGGCGGCGTCGGTATTCCCATGCGGCGGGCCTGGGCGCGAACGGCATTCGCCGAGCGCGGCTTATCGAGCCGCTGGCCGATGATCTCTGGATGCACACTCAGAAGTCGCCAGAAGATCAGCCGAATCTTGTCCCTAATGGACCACCCTTTCGGGCCGGGTTTTCGGAGTGGGCGATCATGCGGCGCCGGCAGACAAAGCCGGACGATGTGCTCATCGAGAGCGCCCTGCGTCAGACCAAGGAGAAGGCAAAGCGCTTGAACGCCCTGACCCGCCGCAACCATTCCAGCCAGCAGCCGGTCGAATAGCGGGAAGGCGGGTCCAGCTACCGGAGCTTGCAAGGAGTGAATCGGCGCCGGTGGCGCCGCTTCACTTTCCCGCACACTCTGGACAACCGCTGGTGTCAACCCTTCCTCCGGCCCAAAGACCGGAAGAAGCCTAACCTATAAAAGCCGGTAACTCAATAAAAACGGTAAATGCCGCTTATGTATCTTTCGTAATGCCGCGCCGAGGCCGCTTCGGCTTTGAGGCGCTCACGCTTCCTGCAGTATCCGCGGGGAGTGTGCGAACGGCGAGCGCGTTCCTCAGCTCCGTAAGTGGCTTCAGTTCCTGCAAGACCGAGGCCTCATGTTCGTCGCGAAGTTTCTCATAGGCCACCCGATCCTCGATCGCCTTGGCCAGCCGATCGAGCGCACCCGCCAGGAACTCGATATCGGCCGCCGTTGCAGGGGCCGACGCCCCTCCGGGAAACAGCTCACGCGGATCGACTTCGAGTACCCGCGCCATCCTGATCAGTGTTCGGAGCGTCATGCTCGACGAACCCTGTTCCAGCTCAAATATGTAGGACTGCCGGACTCCGGCCTTCTCGCCTAATTGAGCCTGCGTAAGTCCCTGTTTCTTGCGGGTATCCGCCAACCGGCGCGAAATAACCTTGATGACTTCATCAGTGGCCCCATCAGACTCGTCTTGCCCCTTCGGTTCTTTGCTCATCCCGACCGAGTGGCCCCCCAGTTTATGCAGGCACATGAACGGTCACCATACCGCACCTGCGAAGCCCTGCTTGTCCGTGATCGCCCCGCTTATCTCCCGCAACTCGGCCGTTTCGCAATCCCCATTCGCAGAATCTCCGCGCACTCCCAATGGTCATACAACCTGCGAGAGAGCCGTCATGCGCAGCAATATCGTCATCCGGGTCATCCTGCTTGCCGTCCTCCCGACAACAGGCCTTCAAACCTCGGCCAAAGCCGATTTCGTCATAAAAAGCAGTCTCGGGCATGCGACCCGCGCCACCGCCGCTCCCATCGCCATGGCCCCCATCGTCGACCCCGGCGACCCCGGATACGCCGGGACGATCACGTCAGCGCCGGCGCACAACACGCCCACCACTGTCCACTGGAAGATGGCTTACGGCTTCGGCGACAAGGTGCCCCTCAGCTTCGCCTGCCGGCAGATCGTGCCCCCTGCGGTCACGGTCACATACGGGCCGGGCGCCAAGCCGCAGATGCTCGTGACCTGGAAGGGCGGCGAGACGTGGAACCATGTCCTGCGAGACGCTGTCAAACCGCTCGGTCTGCACCTCGTCATGACCCACATGGCCGTCGAAATCAGGAACTAGCCCCATTCGCAGACTCCCCCGCCATCCTGTGGCCGTTGGCTGACAAGGGGGTATTCCGCCATGCTGGATCTGCGAACCGTTGCCGTCATCGACTGGCTGCAACTCGTGCGGCCGGTGGACGCAGCCGCGTGGCCGCCCCCCGTCCGCCCCGTCGAAGCGACGCCACACGCCGAAGCATTGCTCGTCGAACTCGGCGAGCAGCTCACGCGCGGGAGCGACGAAGATCCCGCCGGGTTGGCTGCCGAGCTGCGGCATCACGAACGCATCCCCGAGCTCCAGGCGTTACTCGCTCAACTCGGCGCGGCGCGGGTCCTGCGCATTCTCAACTGGCTCAACGAGCGCGGCATACCGGACAACACCGCCATCATCGCCGCCCTGGTCGCCGGCGACACCCTGTCCGCTTGCGCCCTTCGCGCCACGATCGCCGCGGTCGGCCGGCGCGCGACGATCAACCGCCTTTTCGCATCCGAACGCCTGGCCGAGCTTCAGATCGCCGCTGAAGCCGCGTTGAAGGAGCCTGCCTGATGCGTCGCGCTATTTCTGTTTCGCTCGCTGCGAGCCTTGTCCTCAGCCCCATGGTGGCCGGCGCCCAGACCACCACCACGGGCAGCGTCGGGTGCGCAACGCTGGTTCAGGCCGCGGCGAACGGAATGACCGCCCGCATGGCCGCGGACCAGAATACCATCCAGCAGCCCAAGAGCGTCACCAGCCTCAGTTGCCTCGGCAACTTCTTCAATGGTGTTGGTCTGAACCTCGTCACCAACCTGCTCAATCCGGGCAGCCTGTTGCAATCCGTCGAAGGCCAGATCTGCAACGCCATCCAATCGACCTGGAACTCCTGGCTCGGCCAGGTGCAATGCGGCCTCACCGTCACGGGTTTCAACCTCGGCTTCGGCGGGCTGGGCGGCGGGCTCTCCTGCCCGAGCCTGAACTTCGGCGGCGGCGGTCCTCCGATTTCCACCATCGGTGTCGGCACCAATGGCTCCAGCAGCGGTCTCTACATCAACGGAAACGGTATGACCCCAACGGGATACCCGATGCCAACAACGCCTCTTGGCAGCTTCTGAGGGTCCACCCATGCGCAGACTCACCCTTGCAAGCACCACCGCTCTCGGCATCGTTATCGGAGCCGTCCTGTTCAATGCCGCACCGGCCTATGCTGACTGGCCCGTCATCGACATCACCTCCATCGCCAAAGAGGTCCAGCAGATCGGCATCCTGAATGACATCGTGCAGGGCCTTCAAACGGTACAGTCCTCCCTCAACAGCCTGCTGGGCGCAAACGGCCCCATCGCCTCTGTCCTGGGCAACAACACCTACGGCACGGTCCAGCAGCTCCTCCAGGAAGGCTTCACGCAAAACGCCAACTACTCAAAAGCCGCGGTTGGCGCTCAAGAGCAGATTGCCGACGCCTCCAATGAAGCGATGGCGCAGTTCGATCTGCAGATGCGGGACGCGCAAATCCGCGACCAGCAAACGGCCAGCCCCACCCAATGCGCCGCACTGGACGGCGGTGTCGCCGTCCAAGCCGCGTCGGAACAATCCTATGACGTCGGCTATGAAATCGCGCGCACGCAAGACTGGCGCGACGAGTCCCTGCCAAACATGCCGTCCTATTACGGCGCGGCCCAGGGCGATGCCGCTTCCAGCCGCGAGCACCTCGCAAGTTACTGCGATCCCAACGATGTCGCCGCCGGCCTTTGCGCAAGCTACTCCCAGGCGACGATGGATACCGATCAAAGCTTCTCAAGCCTGTTCGGCGCCGGAACCTACATCACACAGGCGGCGCTGAATGCAGCCAACGCTTACGCCACCAACCTGATCGAACCCGTCGCGCCTGCTGCCTTGCGCGGTGATCAGCTCCACTCCCTTACCGGTCTCGACGCCGCGGTAAAGCGCCGCAGCTACAACGCGCGCATATCCGCCGCACAAACCTACGTCGACAGCATCGTCGGCCTGCAAAGCCAGTCCATTCCGCTCACCTCCGAGCAGCAGCAGTTTCTTACGGATGCCAACCTTCCAGTGCCGAGCAAAGTCTCCTTGCTCCAATCGCTGCAAATCGAGTCCGAACGGCGGTTCTCCGACATCAACTGGAATGCCGAGCTGCAGACCATGCCGCCGGCCTCCGTCGAGCGTGAGATCGCTACCGAGCTCGCTCTCAACGATTACCTGCTTTTCCAGATCTACAAGTTCGGGCTCGAGCGCGGCGTGATCAACGCCGCAAATCTCGCTGTCAATACGGAGCACGACTACCTGCCGACGGCCCCGCTTCCCACCCCGTCCGTCGCCTCCAGCAATTCGCCGTAGCCCCACGATCCAGCACCGAAGGAAAGACCAATGGCCGAACCAGAAATCCCCGCAACCCCGCAACCCGCCAATTCCGCACCCCGCGCGGCCTCGGCCGATGCGACGCGACCCCAAACGCCTGTCCGTGAGGCCCTCGATGCACTCGAGCGAGCCGGCAACAACCTGCAGGAGAAGGACCCCGCACTCGCCGACAGGGTGCGCGATCTTGTGGCGCAAGCAGCAGATCCTGTGCGCTTCAATCAGCGCGCGTTCCAGCACGAGATCGCCTATGCCGTCCAAGACACCGAGAAGGCGTTTGGTCATCAGCTGAACCTCTCTCCGAACGTCCGGTCAGCAGTCGACCGGCTCGCCGGCTCGGCCCCCACCCTCGAAAACGACCAGATGGCCGCGCTCCTGCGAAGAACCGCGGAGATTGATGACCCGGCGGTTGTTCAGGAAATTCGCCGTACCGGAGGGGAAATCGGACGCCAGGTCGAGCAGAACACCGACACCATCCGCAGCCAGATCGACGCACTAGTGGCGAAGGCCCAGTCCGCCAAACGCGCGCCGGAACTTCTCCCGCCACCGCCCGAGCAACTATCCGCCGCGGCTGCTGCCAGCGCGTCGGCCTCAGGACGCCAGAAGCCAGCCGACGGCCAACCTCAATCCGAGCAGCCAGAACAGGGGCAGCAACAGCGCAGCGCCTCTCGCTATGGGACTGCCGATCCGGCCGTCTATGCCAAGACTGTCGCCGATGGCGTCATTTCAGGCATCAGGGGTGCCTTCGCCCCCAGCGGCGCCGCGCCGTGGGAAGCTGCCCCACAACCATTCGGAGAGCGCCTCACCGCGTTTCAAGCGAGAATGCGCGATGCCAGCAACGAACACGGCCTTCGCGACGCAGAGAAGGCCGGCCGCGCCGCCCTCGACGCGATGGAGGGCTTCCGGACCGGCGAAGGCGCGACCGTGATGAACCGCATCCAGTCAGCCGCGCGCGCCGACCCCGAGGGCATGTCCGGAGTGCTCTCCCAGATGCGTGAAGGCGGCCGCTATCAGGACCTCCGGCAGCAGTTCAATAGCGCGCTCAAGGACGAGACCGGATTTGCCAGGGCCTACGATCAGGCGGCCGAGGCGCTCGCTAAGTACGGCGAGGCGCGCACCGTCGTCGAGCAGATCATCGCCCGCCGGCCTGATGCCGCGAACCTGACAGCCAAGTTCCAGCAGCTCGACGCGGAGATCGGCGAGGCTGCCGGCAAGGCTCCGTCACGCCGCGAGGGCAAGTCCATGCTCGACGAGGTTTCCAAGCAGGCGGGCGAAATCATCCAGCGCGCCGTCGAGGCGGTGAAGTCCTTCTTCACACGATCCGGCCCCGAAGCACTCCGGCCCGGACCGTCCCCGACCTGACGCAGCAACCAGCGGCCATTCGCAGTCGCGCATGGCAGCCTCGGCACAAACCCTGAGGTTGCCATGCGCTTTTTTTTACTCCTGGTGCTGACACTCGTCATCATCGCCATCGCCGGCCCAGCCTTCGCCCAGGGAACGAACCCCTACGATGTGAGCTGGAGTGCGCTTAACCCCGGAAATGACTGGGCCGCGCAGGTCGTACAAAGCCTCTTTCCGGTCAACGGTGCCACGGCCGGCCTCCCGTCCACCGGCAAAGAAGCGACGGTGATCGGCCAGATCATCGGACAGTTCACCGGGTTCATCGCCGCCATCGCCTGCGCCTTCGTCTGTTACAACACGATCATGACGATCCACCGCGCCGCGGAAAGCTCGCAGATCCTCGGCAGCGGACAGAGCTGGATTTTCGTGGCGCGCGTCGGGTTCGCGGCCATCATGATGTTTCCCCTCGGCGGAGGCTTCTCAGCCGGCCAGCAACTGGTCGAGCAGGGCGCCTTGTGGGGCGTCGGAATGGCCAAGGCGCTCTATTCCCACGCCATACAAGCCGTCGGCCCCGACGCCGTGGTGATCGCCCAGCCCATGATCCCCGGCACTGGCGATGTCGTGCAGGGTCTCATCAACAACGAACTGTGCATGGACCTGGTCAACCTCGCGGGTGGGTCAAGCAACCAAGGCGGAAGCCAGCTCGTTCCGACGCCGACGCCTCTGACCGGAACCAGCGTCACCAGCACCGGCACCAACGGCGCGTCGGACGGCTTTGTCACCTGGCGCTACAGCCTCTCCATAGGCAACGAGTCCGGAAATCCCGTGTGCGGATCGGTTACGATCAACGAACCCGGTCAGAATGTCAGCACTATCGGCGGCGTCCCCGTGAACATGGCCGGGGTTCAGCAGGCCGTGCTCGAAGGGGTCCTTGACGGGGATATTCGGAGCCAGGTCGCCACCGTCGCCAGCCAGCTGTGGCAAACCAAGGATGCCTCGGCCCTGTCGGCCCTTCAGGGCATCTACACGACTGCCGTGAACGATTACACCAGCGAGCTGACAAGCGCTGCGACCTCCGAAGAGGCGAGTATCAACAGCGCGATCCAGTCCAACGCGACCAACGCCCGCAACGGCAATCTCGACCTGCTGACGAGCGAAGTACAGCAATCGACCCTGGGCTGGACATCGGCGGGCGCATATTACCTCGAGATCGCCCGTCTCAACGCCGCGACGCTGTCGCTCCTCAGTGATTCGCCGATAGTCACATCGCCAACCTATGACGGTCTTGGTCCAACGATGTCCGACGACCTGGCGCCCCTCGAAAGCGCCGCAAACTCCTACATGGAGACACTCCGTACCATCGCCACGACTTCCGATGGCACAGCGCCTCCGAATGGCGTGCCGACGACCCTGGCGAGCATTACCTCCAATCAGCGCGGCGGGTCGGTCGTCGAAGAGATATTCAACAGCCTGCATCTCTCACAATGGACTCTCAATCAGATCACCCACTTCCTATTGCCGAACTCGCAGATGTGGACCGATCCGTTCGGCGGCCTCCTGGCTCTCGGTCAAACGCTGATGAACACAGCACTCATTGCGTTTGGTGTGGCGGGGTTGCTATCCTCGACTACCGCCTCGACTGGCGCAACCCTCTGGAACTTCCTGACCGGCAATTGGGTCGGCGCCGCCGCGACCGTCGCCGGGCATGCGCTCATCAAGTTCCTCGCGCTGCCGATCTTCGCCCTGCTCACGGGGATCCTCGTGCCAGGAATCATCATCTCCTACGTCCTGCCGATGATCCCATACGTGCTATGGATGGCCGGGGTCTGCGGCTGGATCATTCTCGTCTGTGAGGCGATGGTCGCGGTGCCGCTCTGGATGCTGGCTCACATGACCTTCGGCGGCGATGGACTGCATGGTCGCGGCATCGAAGGCTGGGGCCTGCTGTTCAACGTCATGTTCCGCCCGACGCTGATGGTGATCGGTCTGTTCCTGGGCTACTTCGTCTATGACTGCATGTCGTGGTTGATCCGCGAGAGCTTCGGCATCGCCGCCGGCTTTGCCCTCGACGGTGGCTGGTTCGTGACGAACATGATCGGGCTCGTGGTGTTGCTCAACATCTTCGTCATGCTTCACGTCACCGCCGCGCTCATGTCCTTCCGCATGGTCACGCTCCTGCCGCACCACCTGCCCCGCCTGATCGGGCTTGCCCCGGCAAATCGGGTGGACACCGAGCAGTTTTATCACCAGGCCGCTTGGGGACCTGGTGCGCAGGTGGCGACCGGCACGCGCTATGCTCTCCAAGACGGCCTCTCAAACGCTGGCGGCAAGACGCGAAACTTGCCGCGCAGCCCAACCCGCGCTATCGGTGGACCCGAAGGATCAAGCTCCGACGCCATGGATACGACCCTTCGGGCGACCACTGACCCTGGTGGAGAGGGGCAGAATAGCGATGAGTGACGCACTTGCTGCCGCGAGCATGATTAGCGGCCAACTGTCCTACTATCGAATGATGGACGGACTGCGGGCGGCTTGCGCGCGCCGCAACTATGAGAATGAACTTACCTATTTGCAGGCCCGCAATGACTGGCTGACCCGCAACCTCATGCGTGTCTGCGAGGAATACGGCAAGCTGGTCGACGCCGCAAACGGCCGTGAAGCCGAATACCGCCGTCACATCGCAGACCTCGAGCAGGAGAACGTCAATCTCAAGGGTGACGTCGCGCAAGCTGAAGCCAAATCCAAAGAGCGGGACGTCCGGGCAGTCCAAGAGGCCGACCAGAAGCGCGACAAGTACAATCGTCTGGTTGAAGACCACAACGATGTACTGCGCCGTTACAAGACTCTTCTGATGAGCGTCTCCCCCGAGATGCTCGCCGGGAATCCACGGTTGCTTGTCGACTACGAGGTCGTCCGGGATTCCGAGTTTAAGCCGGAAGGCGCCTAGCGATCGGTCGCCTTCCGCTCAGGGATGGTTCCTGGGCCGGGCCGAAGAACTGCTGCGCCGGCAGATTTAGTCTATGGGGTTCCTCCTTTCCGGGGGCTCCGTAGCGAGATTGCGACCCGGCTCCCCGTGAAATTGGTCCCACGCTAGCTCACCCTCGAGCCTAACGGTTTCCGCCGCCGCTTCGGCCCTCGGCCAGCTCCTCATCAAGAATTTCGCCAACACTCTTGGCGGACACCTTCCCCGCAAGCCCATCGTTGATGCGGGTCTCCGGCAACGTCTTGAGCTCCTGGCATGCCTGATCGGCATCCATGTCGTCGGGACATAACTGCTCAAGTGCATATTGCTCGATCGTCTTGCCCTGCTTGGCGGCCAGCGCCTTCAGGCTTTGATGCTGCTGGCGTTGTCGCTGACCAGGTGGCCCATTCGCAAGCCTTTGCCCGAAATTGGGCTCCGCAACATCGGAGCCGAGACATGCGTGCCCTCATCCTTCTGCCTCTCCTGGCCCTTGCTCTCACGGGCTGCGACCGCGGCAACGTCAAACCCGTGGCAGACTATTCCGCGCCCCCACCGCCGCCCCTCCACGATCCGACCTACAATCCCTATGCCCCCTACGGCGATGCGAACGCGACCTGGACCCCGCCCACCTACGACACCGACGGGACCATCGTGAAACCCGCCGAGCCCTCTACCCAGGCCGACCGGCCGCCCTACGAAACGGCTCCCTGGGCAACCGGGGCGCAGGGTGGCAGCCAGTACGCGCCGCCCGGCACATTCTGACCGGCGCCGACCCGCTCGCTCCGCCCGCATAACCCGAACCGCTCGGAGGCCAGAGGGCGTCCGGTAGGAGGCTCCATGCCCCAGGCCTTCAGCATCGTCGTGTCGATCGCGGCCATCCTGATGATCGGCAACCTGCTCATTCTCGCCCACGAGCTTGGCCACTACATCGCTGCGCGGTCCGTGGGCCTGGTCGCCGAGCAGTTCACCATCGGCTTTGGGCCGGATCTCTTCCGTGTGACCGACCGCCGCGGAACCCTCTGGAGCCTCTCCGCGCTGCCGCTCGGCGGCTTCGTTTCCTTCGCCGGCGAACACGACCGCTCGTGCCAAGGGGGCTACGCCGCGCTTCCCCTGCCCGCCCGGCTGGCGATCATCGCGGCCGGCCCGGCCGCCAACATCCTCGTCGCCATCGGGCTCTTCGCCGGCATCCTGGCAACCAAGGGCGAAACAACCCTGCTCCCCGTCGCCAGCGTCGTCGTGCCCGGCTCGGCAGCCGACACGGCCGGCCTGCAGGTCGGAGACCGCGTCTTGGCCGTGGACGGCACGCGCGTCACGACTTTCTCCGAGCTGGTCCCGCTCCTACGCGGCCACCCGGACCAGGTGGTCGAACTCCAAATCGATCGCGATGACGCCGTCATCGGTGTCTCCGCACGTCTGGGGGTGCGGGCGGCAGGCGGCAAATTCGTCGGGTATCTTGGCATCGTAAGTCATGCCCTCGGGCATCGGCCCCTCACCTTGGGCCAGATCGCCCTCTACGCGCCCGCCCGAGCCTGGCACATCACAGTCGAAACCCTCTCGGGCATCGCAACCGCCGTGACGACAGGCCAAGGTGTCGGCCATTTCGCGGGAATGCTCGGGGTCGCGCATATCGCCGGCGAAGCAGCAGCTACCGGGACGACGCAGCTTGTTGCCCTGACTGCGATCCTCTCCATCAACCTCGCCTTGATGAATTTGCTCCCGATCCCCGTACTCGATGGTGGCGCGTTCCTGTTCTGCCTGGTCGAGTGGGTCCGCGGCCAACCCGCACCGGAGCGCGTGCGGGACCTCGCAACCCGAACCGGCGCGGCCGCGATCGCTGGTCTCTTCGCGCTATCAACCCTCCATGATCTCGCCGGATTCGGCCTGTTTCAGTGGCTCGCCGGCCTTTGAAGGGTGCCTGCCGGCAATAGTTCCGTCCGGAGATCAAGCGACACATCGAAGGGGTGAGAAGCTCTGCCACTGCCTTCGATAACTGTCCGGGTCATCATAGCGGCGGATCCAGGCGCTCGTTCCAGGAAGATTGCACGAGCGATGGGGCGTGAGCTGAAACTGAGCGCTCGCCTGCCGGCTGACGATCACCAGCGCCCCGGCGATGAGTGGCTTCTTGACATCGGCATACTGCAGCTCCAGTGCCCTCGCGGTCCCAAGAAGAGCGTTGAGCCACACAAGGAGAAGTCCCTGCGCCGGTATTCCTGGCGCGGCGCGTCCTGGCGCTTGACTGGCATCTCCAATCCGGATCGCGAGCCGTTCTGTCACATCGCGTCAAGGATCCAGGTCACGGCTAGAACGATCCGCGTGCAAAATCGCCCTTAAAGACGATCCTGCCTTGAGCGTCCTGGTACACATGGCACCATCTGCCGGGATATTCCTGCGAGTACGACTCTTCATGCGGATCATAAATCCACCCGATCGCGCCCGCCCGCGTTACAACGAGCAACCAGTCACCGCGACGGTTGCCCAGTGTCGCAACGGGGGAATCTGTCGCTGACCGCGGCGCATCTGGATCGCCTGGAACTTGATACAATAGAATGACGTTCCCGGCCCCGATACAGCGAAAGGGCGTTCCCGGAGGCGGATTGTAGACTGGCTCGAGAGAACCAACTGTCGTGGTGGCAGATATGGATGTCGATACTGGCTGAGGTGGCGGCAAAGTGCATCCAGCAAGGCCGACGGCTCCCACTGTCGCGACCGCCAGACAGAGCTTGAAACTGTTTACCATCGCGGAAGAAACCCCTCCTCGGTCGATAGATACTCGCGCCATCCGGCCGCCCTGCCTGTCCGGATCTGGAAGTTGAGCAGCGCCTGATAGAACGACATCAGGTAGAAAAGCGCGCAGAACGGCAGGAACTGCAGCAACAGAGCCACCCGCCCGCCGTCACTCACCACCCGGAGCGCGACACAGACCCACGCCAGCACAAACAGGCACGCCAGTCCGAACATCGCATACGCAAGCGCTGCCGTTTGGCGCCGGCGAACAGCAAGCCGCCGCTCAAGATCCTCGATCGAGATCCCATACGCGAAGGCGGTGCTTGGTAGGTCGAAAGCCCGTCCCTCCCCGGTCTTGAACCGCCGATCGCGCCGCTGACCGGCGCGAACCGAGGCATAAAGCCGCCCAACCAACGTCGCGCCGCCAGAGATGGTCCGCCAGCCCATCCAATCCGCCGGCGCTGCCGACAACCAGGCAACACCGTTGAGCGTCCGCCTGAACCATGACCGGTGCCGGCGGCCAGCGCCTTCCGGGCTTTCCGGGCGAGGTTGATCCCCACCGCTGCTTTCGGGCCGACGCTCCGGGAATTCGAGCGGTATCTGCCGGTCCATGCCTCAGCTTCCCAGACCGGCGATGAACTGCGCTACGTTCGTCGGTACGCCATCCAGGTGAGCAGTCGAGCCGTTCGGCGTCTGCCACCACAGCATCGGCGTGCCCTTCAGTCCGACTGCACGCGCAATTTCCATGTTCTTCCGAAGCAGCGCCGGGGCGTCGGGCCCCGGAGCGTTGCTCACCGAACCAGACTGCCACGCAGACACGATCTGGCCAGGAGCGTCGCTCAGCAAGGCAAGCGCACTCCGCGTGCTCTGCCCTCTGTCTTCGTAATCGAGCACCGACAGCGGGATGACCGCGAGCTGCAGCCGGCCGGCTTCGGCATAGGGCCGCAACTCCTGAAAGGTGCGGATGGAGTAGATGCACTGCGGGTCCATGAACATATAGACCTTGGGCGCCGACGACGGCCCGATCGTGCCGTAGGTTGCATTCTCCAGCAGCGGCAAGGTCTGCCCGGACGCTACGTACTTGCTGTCAATCGCACCCACTTCGACCGTTGGTATCGCCCCCGGAATCCTTGAGACCTGCTGGCGCGTCACGTCGTGGCCGGAGGCGTCCCACATCACCCCAGGAATCAGCCCCTTGCCGTCGGGCGTCGCATAGAACACCTGGAACTGTTGCCCCGACCGCACGAAGTAACCGTGCAGCCCGTGCTCAACGCCAACGTCCGTAATGTCGTCTCCCGCGACCGACCGGAGCGCTGCAAGCGAAAGATCGATGGGAACCCCCGATACCCCGGCCTTGCCGTCCGGCGTCACCTCGAAAATCATGAATTGATTGCCGCTCTTGGCCGCGATCATCGGGAGCCCGTGGACGGCGCTCAGGTTGGTCACTGTCGCTCCGGCCGAGGCCACATGCTCGGCGAACGGCACCGCGGCCAAGGCGGACGGGAGCGTGGTGCCCGAAGCTTTGGCGGCCGGCGCGGGGGCGGAAACCGACACGGACGCCGTCCTCGGCGGCGGCCCGCCGGCGGTCATCGCTGTCGGACCCGGTAGCGCACAAACCGGGTTGGCGGCAAAAGCCGGCGTCGCCAGCAGGGCAAGGAAACCTATCATCCAGCGCATGAGACAACTCCTCTCCGAGGAGGTCAGATTGCTCTGGGAGTTTGCGAACGGCGCGTCCGCTCGTCGGGCGTCCGCTACGCCCCTGTCTTCGAGACAAGATGCGGCAATGGGTCCAACGAGGTTTCGAGCCAACCTGCCTGCAGAGATTGGCTCGGCACCCTGTCTTCTGGCCATACCGCCACCAATGCAGCGTGATACTCCTCCACCAATTCAACAGCGTAGTCGAATATCTTTGGATCCTCGCTCCCCAGCAGCCCTATGAGGGTCAGGAGGACGACACGCTTTGCCGCTAGTCCGCCCAAGCCTCGCGCAGCTGATTTTCTCAAGCGCAGGAAGGCATCCTCTCTGGCGGCACGCGCTCGGTCGTAACCCAAAAGGCTTGGCGACACCGGCAAGAAGGTCCCGAGCGTGGCTTCAACGTTGGCACGTGAACAATGACTCTGGGCGACCAGGAACTCCTCCACAACCCTAACCACCACCGAATCTTCATCCTCGCCATTTTTCGGCCGTGCCCCGCCATTCGCGGCACGGCCTGGCCTCTCATCCAAATGCTTGCTCGCCATCTCTCACCTCCTTGGGGCCCGGCCCCGCTTCGGTCCGAAATCACCGCCAATGCTCGGGACCACCCCCTGCGGCCTTCCGCCCATGACTCCGCAAAACATGAGTACCCGCCGCCCGGACACACGGAGCCGGCCGCGCCCAAGCAGAAAGATTCTCAGTCCAGATAATGAATCGGCCCAGCTTCGGAGCCATCAAATTGAAACACAGCAGGTCAATGTATGGCGTCACCATGACCGCTCGAGTTTGCTGGGCCTTTCTCGCCCGTACTCTTACCCGCCGAACGGTGTTCTTTGAAGCGGAAAATCCAACGCCACGATTCCCGGTTCGATACGAGTCAACACGCCGGAAGTATTCGAGATGTACTTTTCTCCATGAAGCGACTTCACCTCTGTTGAGCGGCGCGTTCCCATGCTGAGGCACCGCCGCCCTCACGCCTCTATGAGCACGCAAGATTGCGCGATAACTGGCTGGTCCGCTTGGACTCATGCGACCGTGCGACCGGAAACGCGCAAGCTCCAGCGAGCGTATCTGCCTAGATTCAAAATCCCGTGAGAACGTCTTTCTCGCGATGAAGTCTTCCTGCATGCCGCGGGGCGCGCACTGCTTGTTCCACACAGGCAGCGTTCCATTGTGGCGGCCTCCGCCATTACTGGCGATAGCGACATCGAGTGCTTCAATTTGCCGTCGTGCCCTCATGATCAGCTCCGGTCCGGAGGCACTGAAGCACGCAAGCACTCAGCCGCCGGGACATCTTCGGCTCCGCCATTACACAGACGCAGCTCACGATAGATCCGCGGAAATCTCTTGATGAAATCAGGGGGCTTGCTCGCAAACCAAGCGCGGATCACGTCGTGCCCCTTCGAGGTGATGGAGCATTGTAGCTTGTCACCCTTGGCAGAGGTTGCAAGCAGCCCACGCTTGACCAGCAGACCAAGCGGCCGGGCGGTTTTCCGCGAATCCGTTCCCCTGACGCGGCGCGCTGCAACGAAAAATTCATCACTGAGCCCCCCTCCCGACAACTCAATCTGAGCCACCAGGTCCAGGAGGTAGCGCCTCTCCATCGCCGAGAGCACACGGCATTCGTCGCGCCTTCTGCGGCGCCACGTCTTGGCAGGGTCGAATTCAAGCCGTTTCAGCGCGGATCTTTCTTGCCGTGAAAACGAGCTACGCTGAGCGCAAATCCGGTTCTGCATGCAATCACCATCAATTCGTGCCCAGGGAAGATCATGCAAACGGGCGGTCGAAGGAACCGCGAGCATCCTGTTCCTCATCGCTTACCAACCATCTGATACGTGGTCCGCTGCAGGCGGCGGCAAAGCGCCGGACATCCTTGCCAACGAGCCCGTCAGGCCTGGGAACGGCCGGATGCCATATAGGGCCCCGAACCTGTCGAGCGACAATGACCAATACTCGTGGCCCGCGGCGTTCCGCGCGACATAAACTCCCACGATCCTCCCGGCAGGATCATACTGTCGATAGCTAATTAACTTGTCCGGTTTATGTAGCACACGATGTATCCGCTCGTTCCTGCTATGTCCGTTGACGGAGCGGTGTCGTCAACGTCGATTTCCTGGAGGGACCGTCAGGACCATTTCCCGGAGCCAACCTGTCCGTTTCTGGGGCGCCGCGCGGAAGAGCGGTCATGGATGGCCTGCAGGGCCACCGCGCAGCGGCACGCAGCGTCCTTGACGGCTCTGAGCACGGTGCGACGCTGTTGACGGTCGGGGGCGGACGAGAGAGATCACGCGACGGGTCCGTTGCCGTCGAGCGGTCCGCCGATGGCGTCATAGCGGCCGATGCCGCGTGGCCCGTGAAAGATGGCGTGTGTGCCGTCGTGGTATTGCCTGACCTTGACCCGGACCTTGACGAAATGCGGACGCAGCGGGCTTGGCGGGATCTGCAGGCGAAGCCGTTGGAAGATCACCGTGTTGTCGTGGCCGACTTGGCGGCCTTCCTGAACGCGGAGGATCTCATCCAGGTCGAGGCCAGGGACCGGAACGAAGGCGGTGTCTTCCTGTTCCGGCTTCACCGTGAAGCGGGCGTTATGCGCCGGCAGATACACCTCGCGGATGAAGCGGTTGGCGGCCTCGACGGTGGCGATCCCGGCCAACGCCAGTTCCTTCACCAGGCGGTCCTGAAGCGTGCGGAACATCCGTTCGGACCGGCCGCGGGCCTCGGGCGAATAGGCGGCGATGTGCTCGATGCCGAGCCTGTCGAGGGCTCGGCCGACCTGGGTCAGGCGTGTCCGGTCGACCGGCCCGCCCGCTGGCCGGCCCGCTTCAGGGGGGAGGAAATAATGGCTGCCGCGGTCTGTGTAGAGGCTGAGTGGCAGACCATGCACGCCAATCACCTCGGACAGGGCCTGGAAGGTGGAAGCGGTGCCTTCCTCTGCGACCAGGAACGCCGAGTAGATCTCGCTGCTGGCGTCGTCCAAGGTCACGATCAGGTCCATCGCCGGTAAACCGGCCAGCCAGACATGACGCGATCCGTCCTGATGCAGCATCATCCCGGCCAGCGGCCAGCGCGGGCGTTTGCGCCTGTGGGCGCCACGCCGGGGCGCCTTCTCGAGCAGGCCCTTCGACTGGAGCAACAGCTTCGTCCAGGTGTAGCCCCAGCGGAACTGATGATCGCTCACCAGGCGGTCGTGGAAATGCCGCGCCGTGAAGCCCTGATAGCGGGTGCGATACAGCCGCTCGATCTCTTCCTCCACCGTCGCCGGGACCTTCTTGCCCGAGGCGCGGTTCAGACGCCGATCGGCCAGACCGGCCGCTCCTTCTTCCTCGTAACGGCGGCACCAGCGACGGAATGTCCGCTCGCTGATCCCAAGCATCTCAGCCGCATCGATTTGGTTCAGCTCGCCCGCCTCGTGGCGGTCAAGGATATGTTCGAACCTGATCATGCGCACACCTTCAAGGGCTTCCGACCGGCGCATCCGAGACCTCGAAAGCCTCCGGATTTACCGGACAGGTCGTGTGCTACCTAAACCGGACATATCGTGTGCTACCGACAGTCCGCGGTCCGCGCTGTCAACGCAACGCCAGAATGTCCCCTCGTTCCGCAAAGCTAAGATGTCCCCTGCGCGGACACCAGCATCCCTGTCTGGGTGTGGGTAACGCCCGCTCGCGCGCCCTCAAGTAGCGCCGTAGCGGGCGGGCGTTACCCACACCCGGACGCCAACGCGGGCACCAGCGGCTGCCGTTTGGCTGCGATAACCGCATCAAGCCGGACATCGACCGTCTTCTCGTCCTCGGCCGGATCGGGAATGGGGTAACGGCCATACGCAGTCACCGCCAACTGCTGATCCTTGTAATGCACCGTCATGCCGCCATTGACAAAGTGCAGCAGCATCACCTTCACCCCACGTAGCGCCGTGCCGGCACCCGGGGCCTTCACGCAGTATTTCGTCCCAGCGCTGCTGAATGTCAGCGCCTTCGACAGCACCCGCTCCTCGCGCCGGGCTAGCGCCACCTCCAGTGCTTCGGGCGTGTCCGTCCAGGGACGGTGCGCACTGGCCGGATCGCGCGGCGATACGGCAAACCGTTTGTTGTGCGTTTCCATGAAGCCAGACAAAAACGTATTGCCCGCCTCCATCGAGGCAATGCCGCGCAACCGCATCTCCTTCACCAGGCGGTCCTGCAACGTCTGGTTCGCACGCTCCACACGGCCCTTCGCCTGCGGCGTCAACGCATGGATCGCTTCAATCCCAAGCCGCTCTGCCACCCGGCCAAACTCCGTCTTGCCATCCCCGCGGGCTGCCTCCTTGGCGTTGACCCGAAAAATGCCATGCCGGTCGGAATAGAACGCCAGCGGCACCCCGTGCGCCAGAACATGCGCCCGCAGCACCTCGAGATATGCCCGCGTCGTCTCCGCCGGCACAAACCGCAGCGACGTCAGAAGGCCTGTCGCATCATCGATGAATACGATCAGCGTGCAGCGCGGCGCCCGACCCTCAAACCAGTCATGCGGGCTGCCGTCGATCTGGATCAGCTCGCCAAACCGCGGACGTCGCTCGCGCAGTTGGAACACCCGTCGCGACCGCCGCGCCTTTGGCTTCCATAGGCCATGGGCCATCTGCAGCCGACGCACCGTCTCGCGCGACACTGTAATTCCCTCCAGATCCAGGAGCTTCTCCGCGGCAAGCGTCGGGCCGAAACCTTGGTATTTGCCCTTCAGCAGCTCAGCAATCCGGTCCAGGACTGCAGCATCCAGCGCGTTGGGGGCACGACGGCCGCGCTGGCGAGATACAAGGCCGCCGTCGCCCGCATCTCGAAACCGACGCACCAGCCGTTTGAACTGGCGCACACTCACGCCAAGCCGCTCCGATCCTTCGCGTTGGCTCAGCCGGCCTTCCAAAGACAAACGAACCACATGCGCGCGCTCACGCTCCAACGCGCTCATCCACAAGCCCCCTGCCGCCATCCAAGCCCCCGGCAATGCGCCAAAGGGGACATTCTAGCTTTGCGATAAGGGGACATTCTCGCGTCCGCGGTCCGCGGCTTGCCGCGACTAGCCGTCCATGCCAACCTCCGGCTCGGCGCGGAGTAACGACCGGTGGAAACATCCAAGGAAGCGCAGGCCTCGTTGCAGATGGCTGCACAGATCGGCCGTATGACCGTTGGCGAACTGCTGCGCGAGCAGGCTCGGATACGCCCGGAAGCCGAAGCGGTCGCGGATCGCGGCCGGACGCTTACCTATGCCGAATTCAACGCCCGAGTGAACCGGCTCACCCACGTCCTGAACGGCGCCGGACTGCGGCCGGGCGAACGCGTCGCGATGCTTTCCGAAAACCGGTCGGAATACCTCGAACTCGCCTTCGCGGCGGCGAAGGCCGGGCTGATCGTCTGCGCCCTGAACTGGCGGCTGACCCCGGCCGAACTGCTGCACTGCATCCGCCTCACCACGCCCGGCGTCCTGGTGGTCTCCGAACGGTTCGCGCACATGGCCGCCGCGCTCGACCATGACTGCGGGCTGGTGATCGAACTCGGCGCCGACTACGACGGGCGGCTGGCGGCGCAGCACGCCAGTGAACCCGAAATCGGCGCGGAACCCGAATCTGGCCTCGTCATCATCTACACCAGCGGCACGACCGGGATGCCGAAGGGCGCGCTGATCAGCCATCGCGCCGAGATCGCCCGGCTGCACGTGAACTGCCTCGATTTCGATCTCGACCGTACCGATACCTTCGTCGCTTGGCCACCGTTGTTCCACATGGTCTCGATGGATCAGTCGATCAGTCTGCTCAGCATCGGCGGCAAGGTCGTCATCATCGACGGTTTCGACATCGACCCGTTGCTGGAAAGCGTCGAGCGTGACCGGCAGTGGTGGCTGGTGGTGATGCCGGGCATGATCGAGCCGTTGATCCGCGAGATGCGCGCGCGCGGCACCAGGCCGCGCGGAATAAAGCGGATCGGCGCGATGGCCGACCTGGTTCCCCGCGCGCAGCTCGCCGAGATCACGGCGCTTCTGCAGGCGCCCTACGCCAACACCTTCGGTTCGACCGAAACCGGCCTACCCCCGCTCTCGGGCGGACGGCTCGCGGCGGGCGAGGCGCCGTCGGATCTGGGCAAGATCCAGAATTCGCTCTGCACCTTCCGTCTCGTCGATCCCGAGGATCGGGACGTGCCCGACGGCACGCCTGGCGAAGTGGCCTTCAGGGGCCCCACCCTGTTCAGCGGCTACTGGAACGCGCCCGAAGCCACCGCCAGGGACTTCCGGAACGGCTGGTTCCACATGGGTGACATGTTCATCCGCAGGCCGGACGGCAAGTACGACTTCGTCGACCGCGTCAAGTACCTGATCAAGTCAGGCGGGGAGAACATCTATCCGGCGGAGATCGAGCGCGTGCTGCTCGCCGATCACCGCGTCGCCGATGCAATCGTCGTCCGGGCGCCGGACGAGACATGGGGCGAGGTGCCGGTCGCCGTCATCGCGCGCAATGACGAAGCGCTGACCGCCCAGGAGCTGATCGAACTCTGCAAGCGCAATCTCGCCGGCTACAAGCGTCCGAAGGCCATCCGCTTCGTCTCCGTCGAGGAACTGCCGCGCAGCACCACCGGCAAAATCCTTCGTCACGAGGTCGAGCGCTGGCTTCGATAGGACGACAGAACGGGGAACAATCAGCATGGCCGCAGGAATCGCCATCGTCGGTGTCGCCGAGACGCCGCCGCTGCGTCGCTCGGACAGCAACATTCGGGCGATGGTGACCGAGGCGGTGCTTGGCGCGCTCGACGACGCCGGTATCGCGCCGCGGGAGGTGGACGGGTTCGTCACCGATTCCCTGATCATGCCGCCCGATGCCCCGTCCGACTGGCTCGCGGGCCAGCTTGGCGCCACGAACTGCTTCTCGGGCGCCGCCTCGCTGGGCGGTGCCGGGATCATGTGCGGGCCGATGCTTGCGGAACAGGCGATCGCGTCAGGCCGCGCCAAGGTGGTCGTCGGCTATTTCGGCGTCGATTGGGGCAGCCGTGCCGGCGGTCCCTATGCGTTCCACGATCTCTATCCGGCCAAGCAGGCGTTCGAGAAACCCTATGGCTTCAACGCCCAGCCGATCTATTTCGCCCTTTGGGCGCGGCGCTACATGCACGAGTACGGCCTCACCGAGCGCCAGCTCGGCGCACTGGTGATTGCGCACCGCCAGCACGCCATCCTGAACGGGCACAGCCAGCTCTCACGGCCCCTTACGCACGAGGAATACCTCGCGTCGCGCATGATCGCGGAGCCGCTGCGCGCCGCGGATTGCTGCCTCATCACGGACGGGGCGGGCGCGTTCGTCATGACCTCGCGGGAGCGCGCGCGCGACTGCCGCAAGCCTCCCGTCCGCGTGCTCGGCGCCGGTTTCGCCTCCGCGCCTGTTACCGGCGATTCGGCGTTCACCCAGGAATCGCCGCTCACGGTCATTCCCGGGGCCGCCCTGGCGGCGCGGCAGGCCTTCGCGCTCGCCGGCATCGGTCCGAAGGACGTCGATTTCGCCGAAATCTACGACTGCTTCTCCATCTCCTGCCTACTCCAGATCGAGGACATGGGCCTCTGCCCGAAACGAGAGGCGGGTGCGTTCATCGAGGACGGCAACATCGCCCCTGGCGGGGCGCTGCCGGTCAACACCCATGGCGGGTTCCTCGCGCACAGCTACCGTCTTGGGATCGAGCACGTGATCGAAGCGGTCCGTCAGCTCCGCCATGAAGCCGGTGCCGCCCAGGTGCCGGACGCCGAAATCGGCCTCGTGTCGGGACTGTCGATGCCCGACTTCGGCGTGCTGCTTCTGGGCCGTTAGGAGGCGGATCGTGACAAACGTGCACTCACTCCCGGAATCGCCCGAATTCACGCCGTTCTGGCGGCACGTGGCGGAACGCCGGCTGTGCTTTCCCATGTGCCGGAGCTGCGGCCGGCGCCACTGGTACCCGCTGCCGCGCTGCCCGCACTGCCTTGCCGCCGACATCGACTGGGAGCCGGTCGGGCCGGACGGCACGCTGTTCTCCTGGACGGCGGTCAACCACGCCTTCACGCCCGAATTCGCCGGCAAGGTGCCGTACACGGTCGGGCTCATCGCCTTCGCCGGCGCGCCCGGGGTTCGCCTCATCACGGAAGTCCGCGCGCCGCCGGCATGCGCGTTGCGGATCGACATGCCGGTGCGGGCGGTATTCACCGGCCGCACGGGCGCGGAGGGCCTGCACTTCGTCCCGGCCATCACGTAGTCCCCTGCGCGCGGGTCGGTGGGCGGGTGGTCACCCGCCGATGGTGAGCGATCATCCCCGGCCGCCGGGGAAAGTCATGAGACAAGCGCGTAGCGGTCCGATAAATCCCCTCTTCTCGATCCGCTCCGCGGCATCAGCACTTCGGCGCGGCTTGAACCGCCCCGGCGCGCAGCAGCGCGTCGATGCCGGTCTCGTCCTCGCCGAGCTCGCGCAGGATCTCCATCGTGTGCTCGCCGAGCGCCGGGGGCGGTCGGCGCACCGTGCGCGTCAGTCCGTCCACCATCACCGGCATCGCCATCGTGTGCATGGCGCCATGGTGGGCGTCCTCGTAGTCGAGGACGATATTGCGCGCCGCGGTATGTGGCATCGCCAGCACCTTATCGAGCGTGTTGATCGGCGAGTGCGGCACGCCCGCGCGGGTGAACTGCTCCTCCCACCAGGCGACCGGCTGGGCGGCCAGTTTTTCGCCGACACTCGCGACGGTTTCGTCGAAATGCGCGACGCGGGCCGCATTGGTGGCGAAGCGCGGATCGTCCACGATGTCCAGCAGGCCGGCGATGCCGCAGAGTACCCGCCACAGCTTATCGTTGCCGACCGCGACCAGGATGTAGCCGTCCGCCGCGCGGAAGGCCTGGTAGGGGCACAGCGATTCATGCCCCGACCCGCAGGGCTGAGGCGTGCGGCCGGTGGCCCAGTAGGTCTGTGCCGTGTAGCCAAGGAAGGCCATCGCGGTCTCGAACAGCGACACTTCGAGCGTGCGTCCGATGCCGCTCGTCCCGCGTTCGTGCAATGCGGCGACGATGCCGAGCGCGGCCCATATCCCGGTCGTCTGGTCGAGCGGCGAGAAGGCGCTGCGCACCGGGCCGCCGCCCTTTTCGCCGGTGATGCTCATGACACCGCTGAACGCCTGCACCATCACATCGTAGCCGGGCAGGCTGGAGAGCGGTCCGCTGCCGCCGAATCCCGAGATGCTCGCATAGATGAGGCGGGGATTTTCCGCGCGCATGGCCGCCGGGCCCAGGCCGAGCCGCTCCATCGCCCCTTTGCGGAAGCTCTCGACGAATACGTCGGCCCGCCGCACGAGACGCAGCAGCACGTCGCGACCCGCTGCCGTCTTCAGGTCGAGGGCGATGCTGCGCTTGTTCCTGTTGGCGCTGAGGAACACGGCGCCGTCGCCGGCGACATGCGGCGGCCATGAGCGCGTGTCGTCGCCGCTCCCGACCGTCTCGACCTTGATGACATCGGCTCCGAGGTCGCCCAGGTATTGGCCGCACATCGGCCCCGCCAGCACCTTGGTCACATCGAGCACACGGATGCCGGCAAGCGGTAGGAAGGGGCGGGCGGCCGCCGCGGCGGGTGTATCGGGCGTGGTCATGACTTGCGGGACGGCGGGTTCGTTGGGGAAGCGGGCGGCATCGCGTCACCGGACGGTGGCGACAGACCGGCGGCGGCGATTTTCCCGTGCAGTTCCGCCACCGATTCGGGATTGACGAGCGAGGAGAGATCGCCGGGCGGCGCGCCGAGGAACGCCGTTCGGACGACGCGGCGCATCACCTTCATGTTGCGCGTTCTCGGCAGGTCGTCCACGGCGATAACCACACGGGGACGGAAAGGGATGCCGAGTCCGGCGACCACCGCCGCCACCAGACGCTCGCGCACCGCCGCGTCCAGGGTGATCCCGGGCATCGGGATGACGACGCAGCAGACCGCCTCGCCCTTCACCGGGTCCGGAAGCCCGATCACCGCGGATTCGGCAACCAAACCGGTGGCCGCCAGCAAAGCCTCGATCTCGGAAGGGCCGGTACGCTTGCCGGCCACCTTCAGCGTGTCGTCCGAGCGGCCGAGAATCGCCCAGTGCCCGTCGGCGTCCACCACCGCCCAGTCGCCGTGACGCCAGAGGCCCGGCAGGGCCTCCCAGTAGCTCTCGAGATAGCGCGCGTCGTCATGCCAGAGGCCGCGGGTGAGGCCGATCGAGGGTTTCGTCAGCACGAGTTCGCCGACGGTGCCGGGTGGCACCGGGTGCCCCGCGGAATCGACCACCGCGGCGCCCATGCCGGGCACCGGACGGGCGAAGCCGCAGGGTTTGATCGGATGCAGCACGGTGCCGGAGAGGATGCCGCCGCCGACCTCGGTTCCCCCCGAATAGTTGAGGATGGGCACGCGCCGGCCGCATACCTTGTCGAAGGTCCACTCCCAGGCCTCGGGCGTCCACACCTCTCCGGTGGAGGCGCAGATGCGCAACGAGGAAAGGTCGTATCGTTCGATACCGCCGCCGCCATTGCGAATGAAGCCGCGCGCGGTGGTGGGGGCGATTCCGAGAAAACTGACGTGGAAATCCTGGATCAACCGCCACATCCGGCCGGCGTCGGGATAGTCCGGGCTGCCTTCCGCGAGCAGGACGGAGGCGCCTTGCATCGTCACCGCGACAGCCACCATGGGGCCGACCAGCCACCCCATGTCGCTCATCCAGAGCAGGCGGTCGGTGGACTTGAGGTCCATGACGATACCGACATCGAGCAGCATCTTGGCGGGGAACCCGACATGGGTATGCACCGTGCCTTTCGGCCGCCCGGTCGTGCCGGACGTGTACATCAGCATCAGCGGCGCGTCGGCGTCGAGCGGCAGGGTGGCGAAACCGGGGTCCTGATCCGCTATCAGCGTGTCGAGCCAATGGTCGCGTCCCTCGCGCCAGGCAACGTCCACGCCCACGTTGCGCACCACGATCATGTGGCGCAGCGAGGGCGCCGCCGCGGCCGCCTCATCGGCCACCGACTTCATCGGCACGAGGCTGCCGCGGCGCGAGGTGCCGTCGGCGGTGATCAGCGCGACCGCCTGCGAATCGACCAGCCGATCGGCGACGGCGCTCGCACCGAAGCCCGAGAACATCGGCAGCGCTATGGCGCCGATCTTGGCACAGGCGAGATAGGCCGCGACCGCCTCGGGGATCGTCGGCAGGAACAGCCCGACCACGTCGCCCGCCCGCAGGCCGAGCGCGTGAAGCCCAGCTGCGAGCCGGCACACGCGGTCGTCGAGCATGGCGTAGGTCCAGCGGGTCACCGCGCCCGCCTCGTTCTCCGCCACGATCACCTCGCGCGCCCAGAGCGGGCCGCCGCGATGCCGGTCGAGCGCGTTGAGCACGAGGTTCGTCTTGCCGCCCACGCACCAGCGCGCGAAGGGCACCCCGCGCGAAACGTCTAGCGTCTCGTCCCACGGGCGATAAAAAGCGAGCCGGCGCGCGACCTCGCCCCAGAACCAGGCGGGATCGGCGTCGGCGCGACGGATCAGCGTGTCGTAATCGGGGATGCCGAGTTCGTCGAGGAACGCTTTGGCGTTGCTCGACGTCACGAGGGCGTCCGGCGGATACCAGGCGAAGCCGGCATCCGCCCGCGGCGTCGCGCTCACGGCGCTCAGGATCCCGCGGCCGGCTGTCGCTTCATCAGCGCCTTGCGCCGGACAGACGCCACGATCTCGCCTTGCTGGTTGCGGCCGCGATGCTCGAACTCGACGATACCGGCATCCGGCCGCGAGCTCGACGCACGCGCCGATATCACCTCGGTTTCCGAGTGCAGCGTGTCGCCTACGCGAACCGGGGCGGGGAAGGAGATGTCGCCGAAGCCGAGATTGCCGAGTGTGGTGCCCTGCGTCATCTCGCTCACGCTGACACCCACCACGAGGCCGAGCGTATAGATGCTGTTGACCACGCACGAGCCGTAGATCGAGGCCTTGCCGAACTCATTATCGAGATGCAGCGCCTGCGGGTTATGTGTGAGCGCGCAGAAAAGGAGGTTATCGGTGTCGGTCACCGTACGCGTGATGGCATGGCGGTACACGTCGCCCACCGCCAGTTCCTCGAAATAGCGGCCTCTCGTTTCGTGGATCATGTCTAGTCCCGTTCTGTTTTTTTGATGGTCACGGCATCGCCCACGCTTCTGCCTGCGCAACGATATCGCGCGCCGTCTTCACATGCGCGTAATCGACGTGCTCGCCGTCATAGATCAGTGCGGCCTGCCCGCTCGCCTGGGCTTTTTCAAAGGCCACGATCATGCCGCGGTAGTAGGCGACCTCCTCCGCGCTCGGGCTGTAAACCTCGTTGACGATGGGCACGTTGGAAGGGTGCAGCAGCATTTCACCGACGAAACCGAGGCGTCGGTGCGCCGCCGCTGTCTCGCGCAATCCCGCGAGATCGTGCACCTCTTGCCACAGCCCGGCGAGCGGCAGCTTGCCCGCCGCCCGCGCGGCGATCACGCTGTTGGACTTCCACGCGAGGCTTTCGAGTCCCTCGCGCGTCCACTGGAATCCCACCGAGCGCGCCACGTCGCCGTTCTTCGCTGACGCGCAGGCGATCGTGGTGACGCGGGGGTTCAGCGCAATCTCGTGCGCGAAATGCAGCGAGCGCGCCGTTTCGAGCGTCGGGATCATGCCGACGGTGCCGACCGCGAGCCCATTGCGTGACTCCGCTTCGGAGACGAGCATCGCCGCCATGTGCATGTCCTCGGGCCCGTTCGGCTTCGAAAGGACGACGCCCTCGAGGCCCGGCACCACGATCGCGGCGAGATCCTCCATGCTGTAAATGAAGGGCGAGCGGTTGATGCGCACATAGACGCGCTCACCGCTCGCGGCCAGGCCGGCGATGCGCCCCGCCACGAGTTCGCGCGCCTGGGCCTTCTGCGCGTCGGGCACGCTGTCCTCGAGGTCGAGGATCACCGCGTCGGCGTGGTAGCCCGGCACCTTGTCAATCCAGGAGGCGCGATGGCCAGGCACGAAGAGGAAGGAACGGATCGGCTTCATGGTACGGTGCTCAGTAGGATTTGGGCAGGCCGAGTACTTTCTCGGCAATATTCGAGAGGATCAACTGCGGCGTGATTGGCGCGAGCCGCAGGAGCAGCGCTTCCCGAAGATAGCGCTCCACATGGAACTCCTTGGCGTAGCCGAAGCCGCCATGAGTGAGCATCGCGGTCTCGCAGGTTTTGATGGCGGCCTCCGCCGAGAGATATTTGCCGGCATTCGCCTCGCTGCCACAGGGCTTGCCCGCATCGTAGAGCGCGGCTGCGCGCAGCGCCATGAGCCGCGCGGCCTCAAGCTCGGCCCAGCATTGGGCGAGCGGGTGCTGGATCGATTGGTTCATCCCGATCGGCCGGTTGAACACTATTCGTTCCTTCGCGTACTGGGTGGCGCGCGCCAGCGCGGCTCGGCCGAGGCCGATCGCCTCCATCGCGACGAGCACCCGCTCGGGATTCATGCCGTGAAGGATGTAGCCGAAACCCTTGCCCTCCTCGCCGATGCGGTCCTCCACCGGGATGGGCAGCCCGTCGAATACGAGTTCGTTGGAATCAACCGCGGCACGGCCCATTTTGTCGATCTCGCGCACGTCGACGTAGTTGCGGTCTAGCCTAGTGTAGAACAGGCTGAGACCATCCGTCGGTTTCTTGACGTTGTCCGCGGGCGTCGTGCGCGCCAGCAGCAGAATGTTGTCGGCCACCTGCGCGGTGGAGATCCAGACCTTCCGCCCGTGCACGACGTAGCGGTCGCCCTGCCGCTCGGCGCGGGTCTTGAGCTTGGTCGTGTTCAGCCCCGCATCGGGTTCGGTGACCCCGAAGCAGGCCTTGCGCTCGCCGCGGATGAGCGGCGGCAGCGCGCGCTGCTTCTGCTCCTCGGTGCCGAACACGACGACGGGATTGAGGCCGAAGATATTCATGTGCACCGAGGAGCAGGCGGACATGCCGCCGCCGCTCTCGGAGATGGTGAGCATCATGAGCGCGGCCTCGGTGACGCCGAGCCCCGCGCCGCCATACTCCTGCGGCATCGCCACGCCGAGCCACCCGGCATCGGCGACGGCGCGATAGAATTCCTCGGGGAACTCGCCGGACCGATCCTTGGCGAGCCAGTACCCGGCATCGAAGCGGCGGCACAGATCGGCCACCGCGTCCCGGAGTTGCAACTGTTCGTCGCTGAGTTCGAAATCCATGTCTGCCCCGGTCGTGGAGGGATGCCTTGAACCGGATTATAGGACCAAGTTCGAATCATGGAAGAGGCTTCGTGAATCCGAACAAACGAGATGCGATCGTACTTGGCCGGCTGTGCTGCCGGTCCGAGCAAAGGAGACCGGAACCATGGCGAAGAAGACGACGCCCAAAACGGCCAGGCGTGGAGCCTCCACCGCCCGCGCCGCGCGCACTTTCACCGACTCGCGTCGCAGACGCTGACCGACCCGGCGAGCCGCGGGCCATAGGGTCGATGATTCCGGAGCGGTACTGGCGATGGCGGTGCTCGCGAGCGCACGCACCGGCGAACTCCGTGCGCGAAGCCAGAGAGAACATCTTATTCAGGTCCGGCTACCCGGGAGCAGGCCTCGGGGGGAGGCATTCGCCGGATGCGGCAGGAGCCGCCGCTGCGAAGGGTCTATTGACGAACGGCCAAGAGGGCGCGTACGGTCGGATCTACGAACAGAATTCGCTTCTGCGAACAACCGGCATTACGGAACGTCCGCCGCCCCATGAGTGTTCACGCCAACGCCGCACAAGGCGCTTCCCCGTCCTCCACGCCCGCGCGACCGCTGCGGGGCGTGCGCGTGCTCGACCTTTCCTGGCTGCTCCCGGGCCCGTTCTGCACCAATATCCTGGCTGAACTCGGGGCGGAGGTCGTCAAGGTCGAACGCCCGGAGGGCGGCGACCATCTGCGCACCCTCATGCCGGGCGCGAGCGCCATCGTGAACCGCGGCAAGCGCAGCATCGTGCTCGACCTCAAGCGCGTGGAAGATCGCGAGACGTTCGACGCGCTGCTCGCCGCCTCGGACGTGTTCGTGGAATCGTTCCGTCCCGGCGTCGCGCAGCGGCTTGGCTGCGACTGGGCCACCCTTTCGGCCCGACACGACCGGTTGATCTACCTATCGCTCAGCGGGTACGGCCAGGATGGCCCGCTGGCGCAACATCCGGGGCACGACATCAACTATCTCGCGCTCGCCGGGGCGATGGGCATCCCAGGCCATTGGGGCGAGGAGCCGAGGCGGAGCGGGCTGCCGGTCGGCGATCTTGCGGCCGCGCTCTATGGGGTCATCAACATCCTCGCCGCCCTGCGCGCGCGCGACGCCGGCGGGCGAGGCACTTTCATCGATCTCGCCATCGCCGAATCCGTGCTGCACTGGAGCCAGATCCGCATCGCCGACCTCGACCGTTCCGGCGCCGTGGCGCGCTGGGGGCATTTGCAGCCCGGCAGCGACGTGTTCGCGACGGCCGACGGGGCGCGCATCGCACTCGGCGTGGTGGAGGGGAAGTTCTGGCGCGCGATCGCGGAGGCGGTGGGCGATCCGGCGCTCGCCCGCCGGGCGGAGGATTTCGAGCACGCCCGCTGGGAGACGCGAGAAGCCGTTGGCGACGCGCTGCGGACGTCCCTGGGGGCTGCGATCAGCGCGCACGCCTGCGCGCACTGGGAGCGCGTGCTCGCGGCGGCGGACGTGCCGTTCTCGGTCATCGCCGACCCGGCGGGCGCGATGGAGGCGCCGCAATTCATCGCGCGCGGCATGGTCGCAACCATTCCGGAGAGGCCGGGCGGCGTGCGCGTGGCGGCGCTGCCGGGGCGGCGCTATCGCGGCGTGGCGGGCCGGGCGCCCGCGCTCGACGAGCATGGCGCGGCGTTGCGCGCCGAGGTGCGGGAGAGGCGGCGGGCATGACCGGAACCACGGCTCCGCTCGGCGACATAACGGTCGTCGATCTCACCAAATTCATCGCCGGCCCGATGTGCACGCAATATCTCGGCGAACTCGGAGCCGAGATCATCAAGATCGAGGACCGTGACGCGGGCGACGATCTGCGCGGCATGCCGCCTTTCATCGGCGATGACGGCGCGATGTTCTACGCCATGAACCGCAACAAGCGGAGCATCGCGCTCGATCTCAAGACACAAGCCGGCCGCGATATCGCGCTGCGCCTGGTGGCGAAGGCGGACGTGCTGGTCGAGAGTTTCGGCACCGGCGTCGCCGAGCGCCTGGGCCTAGGGCATGACGCGCTTTGCGCGCGGTTCCCGCGGCTGGTCTATTGCAGTGTCTCGGGTTTCGGTCGTACCGGTCCACTCGGGCCCCGCCCTGGGTTCGAGGTGATGATGCAGGCCTATACCGGCCTCATGCTCACGACCGGCGAGGAAGATGGCGGCCCGTTGCGGATCGGCTTCTCGCCGCTCGACCAGACCACCGGCATTCATGCGGCCGCCGGCGTGATGGCCGCGCTCCGCACGCGGGACCGGACGGGGAAAGGCTCCTATGTGGAGGCCTCGCTGTTCGAGACCGCGCTTTCCTTCATGGGCTGGCACGCGCAGGCCTTCTGGCTGACAGGGGCGCCGCCCGAACGCTCCGGCTCCGGGCACGGATCGCTATGTCCCTATCAGGCATTTCGTGCGAGCGACGGCTATATCCTGATCGCCGCCGGCAGTGAGGCGTTGTGGCGCAAACTGTGCGATGCGATCGGGCTCGCCGAGTACAAGGACGATCCCCGCTTCGCCACGAACCGGGAGCGGGTGGCGCGGCGTGGCGAGACCGTGGCGCTGGTCCAGGGCCGCATCGAGACCCGCGCGGTCGCGGACTGGATGGCGGTGCTCACCGATGCGCGGATCCCTTGCTCGCCCATCAACGGCATCGGCCAAGTGTTGAACGATCCGCAGACCGCCGCGCGCGGCATGGTGATGGAATACCGGCATCCGGTCGGAGAGGGGATGAAAGGGATCGCCCTCCCGATCACCCTCGACGGGGTGGCGCGGGCGGTGCGCCGCGCGCCGCCGCTGCACGGAGAGCACACGGACGAAATCCTGCGCGAGATCGGCTGCGACGAGGCGCGCGTGGCGGCGTTGCGGGCCGACGGTGTGGCCGGCTGCGCGCGTGGCGCCACGTCCGATGACGCGGCGGCCCGCCCCCGATCCCCAACCCCAGATAAAAAGCCGAAAGAGCGGAACTGATGACAAATACAACGGGATTGACGCGGCGGAATGTCGTGGCCGGGATGCTCGCGACCGGTGCCACCTCCGCGGCGCGAGCGGCGGAAACGGTGCAGATCGGCATGCCGATCGAGTTGAGCGGCCGCTTCGTCTCCTTCGGTTCCGCCGTGAAGCGCGGCATCGACATGGCCGTGGACGCGTTCCACGGCCATGTCGGGAATCGCAAGATCGAGTTGCTGGTGCGTGACGTGCAATCCGACGCGCAGGTCACGGTTCAGGTCATGAACGAATTGACCAAGCAGAACAATGTTCAGTTCGTCATCGGTCCGATATCCAGCGCGATGGTGGCGGCGGCGATTCCGGCCTGGCGGCAGACCAAGCCGATCTGGATCTGCCATGGATCGACGGCGCCGTTGACCGAGGAGCAGGTCGGCAACGAGCCGCATTTCTTCCACACCTTCCCATACCTCTATCATTACGCCGCCGCCATGTCGGAAGGCCTGAAATCGGTGCTGGGCGGCGGCAAGTCCGCTGCCATCATCTATTCGGACGACGCCTATGGCCGCGCCGGGCTGCCAGCGGCACGCAAGTATTTCACCAAGGCGGGCTTCAAGATCACCGACGAGCAACTCGTGCGCTCGGGTGCCACCGACATGAACCCGGTCCTGCAGCGGATACGCATTGGCCGCCCCGAGGTGCTGATCGTGCTTTTACAGACGACCGATCTCGCCACGCTCGCCAAGCAGGTGCAAATCGCCAACCTCGACGTTCCCTATCTGACGGACGGCACCGATATCTTCATTGAGGAGTGGCAGAAGACCGTCGGTAGCGCGCAGGAGGGATGGATCGGCGTCTCGGGCTACATACCGGGCATGCAGCGTGCCGCGAGCAAGCAGCGTCCCGACATCTTTCCCGCCATCGGTCAGTGGGAAAGCGACTTCCGCGCGCGGTACAATGTCGCCCCCGGTTATCTCGACATCGGCGGTTATTGCGCGATGTCGATGTTGCTGCTGGCCTTCGAAAAGGCGGGCAGCGTCGATCAGGAGAGCGTCGCGGCCGCGCTGAAATCGCTCGACGTCGAGACCCTGCTGGGTCGCGGCCACTTCGCGCCAACCGAGTCGGGCACGCTGAACCAAGCCTTTCAGGACCTCATGGTCGCGCAGCGTCAGCACGACAAGAGCATCATCGTGTTTCCCGCCGATGTCGCGGACGGCAGGCTCGTGCCGCGCTCCGGCGGCTGATCGCCGCGGACGATGCTTCTACCGCAGGTGCTGATCGACTCGCTGCTGCTGAGCGGTCTCTACGCGCTGATGGCGCTTGGTCTCGCGCTCAGCTTCGGCGTGACCAACGTCCTGAACTTCGCCCATGGCGAGGCGATCATGCTGGGGGCCTATGGCGCCTTCTTCATGTTTTCAATGTTCGGGATCGATCCGTTGCTGGCCCTGCCCATCGTCGCGCTGATCGGCTTCGGAGCCGGTTACCTGCTGTTCGAGACGCTGCTCCGGCGCGCCCTGCATGCGCCGCAGATCAACCAGATCCTGCTCACTTTCGGAATCGGCCTCATCCTCAGCAATGGCGCCGAGATCGCGTTCAGCCCCGATATGCGGTCGGCCAACCCGGCTTACGCGTCGAAGGCGATCCTGATCGGCTCCGCCTTCGTGCCCGTCGGCCGGCTTGCCGCCTGCGTCGTGGCGGTGGTGCTCTCGGCGGCGCTGCTCTGGTGGTTGCATCGGACGGAATACGGCCGGGCCTGCCGGGCCGTCGCGCAGAACCGGCTCGCGGCGACGCTGTCCGCGATCAACCTGAACAACGTCTATGCCGTGGCGTTCGGATTGAGCATCGCGATCGCCGCCGCCACCGGCGCCGCTCTCAGTTCGGTCACCCCGGTCACGCCCTTCATGGGCTTCCATCTGCTGGTGAAGGCTTTCGCCATCGTCGTGCTCGGCGGCATGGGCAGCGTGGGAGGCGCCTTGATCGGCGCGCTTCTGCTGGGGTTCCTCGAAACCCTCGTCGCCTACTTCGTCCCCGATGGCATCGGCTGGGCGGAAGGGGTGGCCTTCGCGGTGCTGTTCGCCGTCCTGATCCTGCGTCCCGGCGGCGTCGCCGGCCGCGCGGTTCACCAATGAGCGCGCCGCGGCCGAGCGGATCGGGTATCGCGGTGCTGGGCGCCGTCGTGACGCTGGGGGCGCTCGCGGTCATACCCTTCAACCCGCCGCTGCTCAGTGACTGGCTGTTCCGCATCGCGATGCTCGTGATGCTCGCCGTGAGCTGGAACATGATGGCGAGCGCGGGGATGATTTCCCTGGGCCATTCCGCCTTCTGGGGCCTTGGCGGGTATTGCTGCGCGCTGGCGGCGAATGTGCTGGGGGTGGGGTTCGGGATGTCGTTCCTGGCCGCCGCGGTCGTCGGTGCGGCGACGGGCCTGGTGCTTGCCCTGGTGACGGGGCGTCTGCGCGGCGTGTTCTTCGCGGTGGCGACGTTGGCGCTTTCCGAGGGCCTGCGCATCGCCGGCCTGATGCTGCCCGACCTCACCGGAGGGGCGGCCGGCCTGTTCCTGGCGCCGGGGGCGCGGCCGCCCGCCAATCTCCTTTACGAAGTGGCGGTGGTCGCCGCGGCACTTTCGGTGGCGATCACCTGGCTGCTTTTCCGCACCCGGCTGCGCTTCGCCGTGCGTGCGATGCGCGAGAACGAGGATGCGGCGCAGATGCTGGGCATCAATCCGCTGCTGTTCCGTGCCCTGATTTCCGCCATCGCCGGGGCGATGGCCGCGACCGCCGGCGGTTTCAACCTCTGGTATTCCGGGTATATCGCGCCAGACATCGCCTTCACGCTGCATTTCGCCATCCTCGCGCAGATCGCCGTCATCATCGGCGGCATCAACACGCTGGCAGGCCCGGTGATCGGCGCCTTCCTGATCATCGCCCTCTCGGAAGTCACGCGCATTCTGGTCGGCTCCCGGGAAGGGTACAGCCTGCTGATCTACGGCGTGTTGCTGGTCGCAGCGATCAGCTTCCTGCCGAACGGGTTGTACGGGCTCCTAACGCATCGGCGGATGCGGCCAACGGAATCCGCATGACCGCGCTGCTGAGCGTCGAGCGGCTGAGCGCGGGATATGGCGAGCTGCGGGTGCTGGAGGACGTCTCGCTCGAGGTCGGAGCGGGTGAGGTGGTATGCCTCCTCGGCGCCAACGGGGCGGGCAAGACGACGACCCTGATGGCGATCACCGGGGTGATCGGCGCCAGAGGCGGCGACATAGTTTTTGCCGGCGGCAGTCTCGCTGGAGTCGCCGCGCACCACCGTGTCGAGCGCGGTATCGCGCTCGCGCCGGAGGGGCGGCAGGTTTTCCAGGACTGCACGGTGGAGGAGAACCTGCTGCTTGGCGCCTTCGGCCGCCGCGGCCGGGGCCGCCGCCGGGCGCGTCTCGACGAGGTGTTCGACCTGTTCCCCCGGCTGGCGGAGCGGCGCCGGCAGCAGGCCGGGCTGATGTCGGGTGGCGAGCAGCAGATGCTCGCCATCGGCCGGGCGCTGATGACGGACCCACGTCTTCTGATGCTGGACGAGCCTTCGCTCGGCCTCTCGCCCAAGGTCGCGCTCTCGGTTTACGAGGCGGTGGCCCGGGTGGCGGCAACCGGCCTGTCCATCCTGCTCGTCGAGCAGAACACCCAGACGGCGCTGTCGATCGCCACCCGCGGCTACGTGCTGGTACATGGGCGCGTCGTCGCCGCCGGCGCCAGCGCGGAGCTGCGTGACGCACCCGTGCTGCGTGAAGCCTTCCTCGGCGGCGGGTCCGACAGGCTCGGCGCCACGCCGCGGCGCGCGCCGGACGAGGTCACGGCGCCGCTCCTTTCGATCCGCGGGGTGGAGAAGCACTTCGGCGGCGTGCCCGCGATCCAGTCCTTTTCCCTGTCGCTGCATCGGGGCGAGTTCTGCGGGCTGATCGGGCCGAACGGCGCGGGCAAGACGACGCTGATGAACCTTCTGACGGGTTATATGCGGCCCAGCGCGGGCGAGATCGTGTTCGATGGCCAGGCGATCGTCGGCCTGCGGCCCTATCAGTGCTGTCGCCTCGGCATCGCACGCACCTTTCAGATCGTGCGGCCGTTTCCCGAGATGAGCGTGCTCGACAACGTCGTTACCGGCTGGATGTTCGCGGGCGACGCGGCCTCGCGTCGGCGGCCGGAGGCGGACGTGCGCGCGGAATGCGTGGCGCTGCTCGAACTAGTCGGCCTCGGCGGTCGGCTGGGCAGCCCGTCGGGCAGCCTGACCCTGGGTGAAAAGAAACGGCTCGAACTGGCTCGGGCGCTGGCCACGCGGCCGCGCCTGCTGCTGCTCGATGAGGTGCTGGGCGGGCTGTCCGATGCCGAAATCGTACAGATGTGCGCGGTGCTGAGGCAGGTGCATGCGCGCGGCATCACCATCCTGATGATCGAGCATGTGATCCGCGCCCTGGTGCGGCTTGTGGACCGGCTCGTCGTGCTGAATTTCGGCAGGAATCTCCGCGATGGACCGCCGGCCGAGGTGCTCGCCGATCCGATGGTGGTCGAAGCCTATCTCGGCCGGCCGCTTGCCGTGGATGACGCCCGGCATCCAATGACCGACCAGCTCCATGACTGAAAGGAAGCGACGCATGCGCGCCCTCGTGCTTCGGGAGTGGACCCGATTCGAGAATGTTAGGATCGAGGAGGACTGGCCGACGCCGACCGTGCAACCCGGCACCGTGAAGATACGCACACAGAGCGTCGGTATGAATTTCGCCCTGTCGCTGCGGGTCGAAGGCAAGTACCAGGTCAAGCCGCCCTTGCCGCACGTACCCGGCATCGATCTCTGCGGCATCGTGACCGAGCTGGGGGCCGGCGTGACGCGCTTCGCCGTGGGCGACCGCGTCGTCGCTTTTGTCGATCACGGCGCCTTCGCCGAGGAATGCATCGCCCTCGAGCACCGCACCTTCAGGTTGCCTGACGGGATCCCGTTCGTACAGGCGGTGACCTTCCCCTCGTCCTGGATGACCACCTACATCGCGCTGGTCTGGCCGCAATGGGGTAACCTCCAGTTCGGAGAAACGATGCTGGTGCATGGCGCGGCGGGCGCCGTCGGGATAGCCGCGCTCGACATCGGCAAGATCATGGGCGCCACCGTGATCGCGACCTGCGGTTCGGCGCGCAAGGTGGAGGTGTGCCGCGCGCACGGCGCCGATCACGTCATCAACTACCGCGAGGAGGATTTCGTCGCCCGTGTCCGCGAGGTGACGGACGGGGTCGGAGCGGACCTGATCTATGACCCGGTGGGCGGCGATGTGACGCTGCGCTCCCTGCGCTGCGTGGCGCCGGAGGGACGCATCATCCCGATCGGCTTCGCCAGCGGCAAGGTGCCGGATATCCCGGCCAACATCCTGCTGATGAAGCACGCCAAGGTGCTTGCCATGAATGCCGGCTACTACAATGGCCAATGGGGGGTGGACCCGGCGCGGCATCGCGACATGGGCAAGGTGTTCGAACCACAACTGCGCCACACCATGGACCAGTTGTTCCGCTGGACGATGCAGGGACGGATGACGCCGGAGATCAGCCACGTCTTCACTTTTGACCAGGTGCACGAGGCCATGGAGACGGTTCTCGGGCGCGAATCGATCGGGAAAGTCGCGGTGGTGTTCGACGAGGAAGCGCGCCGCCTTGCCGCCGTCGGCCCTCGGTGAGGCGGCACGATCTCCGACCCCGATCGTCGTAACCATGATGCGTTTAGGACAATGAAGATGAACAACCTCGGCCAACTTTCCCTGAACGCCCTGGATGCGGGCCAAGCCCGGCGGATCGTCGCGGACTGGCTGGGCCGCTTCGAGACGGCGCTGAACTCTCGGGACGCGGCCCTTCTCGGGGACTTGTTCCATCAGGACTGCCATTGGCGCGACATCCTGGCCTTTACCTGGAACCTGACGCCGGTCGAGGGTCGGACCAACGTCGCGGCCCGCCTCGCGGCGGAACAGGAACATGTCGGCGCGCACGGGTTTCATTTGCCGCCGGGACGCAAGCCGCCGGCGCGGGTGAAGCGGCTGGAGGTCGACAGCATCGAGGCGATCATCGGATTCAGCACCGCCCACGGCCGCGGCGCCGGCCTCGTCCGCCTGTCCGCCGCGCACGACGGCAGGGGAGAGATGAAGGCATGGCTTCTGTCCACGACGCTGGAGGCGCTCGACGGATACGAGGAAAAGATCGGCGACAACCGGCCGACCGGCGCCGCCTATTCGCGCAATTTCGGTGGCGACAACTGGGCCGACCAACGCCGCAAGGCTATTGCCTACGAGGATCGTGAGCCTGCCGTTCTCGTCGTCGGCGGCGCGCAGGCCGGTCTGTCGATCGCCGCGCGCCTGAACCAGTTGGGTGTCGATACCCTGGTCGTCGAGAGATTGCCGCGCATCGGCGACAGTTGGCGCAAGCGATATCATTCACTGGCGCTGCATAATTCGATTCATTTGAACCATCTGCCCTACATGGATTTTCCGCCGACCTGGCCGCGATATATCCCCAAGGACATGTTGGCCAACTGGTTCGAGCTGTACGCCGACGTCATGGAAGTAAATTGCTGGACCGATACGGAGTTTGTCGCCGCGAGTTGGGATGAGAACAGCAAAACCTGGACTGCGCGGCTGAAGAAGGGCGACGGCACCGAGCGGACGGTGCGGCCGCGTCACATCGTGCTCGCGAACGGCGTCAGCTCCTATCCCATGATTCCCGATCTGCCCGGCCTCAAGGACTTCAAGGGCGACGTCATCCACTCCGAAGGTTTTGACAACGGCGAGCCTTGGAGGGGCAAGAACGCGCTCATCATCGGCACCGGCAGCAGCGCCAACGACATCGCGCTCGATCTGCATAGCCATGGCGTTCACACCACGCTCATTCAGCGTGGTTCCAGCACCGTCGTATCGATCGATCCCAGCGCCAGGCTCAACGAAGCGATCTGGGACGAGGGCGGTCCGCTCGAGGACTGCGACCTGATCGTTGCCTCCGCGACCCCCCCGCTTGTCGTCAAGGCGTATCAGATCGCGACCAAGCGGATGATGGAACTCGACAAGCCGCTGATCGAGGGCCTCAAGAAGATCGGGTTCAAGTACGACATCGGTGAGGATGCCACCGGCCACCAAATGAAATATCTCCGCCGCGGCGGGGGATACAACCTGGATGCCGGCAGTTCGGCGTTGCTGATCGCGGGCGAACTCGGCCTGCTTCAATACGACAAAATTGAGCGTTTCGCCGCCGAGGGCGCGCTGCTCAGGGACGGGACCACGGTGCCGGCCGATCTGATCGTTCTGGGGACGGGCTATTATCCGCAGATGGAACTGGTTCGCCGCGCGTTCGGCGAGGACACGGTCCGGCGCATCGGTCCGGTCTGGGGCATCGGGCCCGACGGCGAACTCAACAACATGTACAAGCGCACTTCGCAGGAAGGTCTGTGGTTCATCGCCGGCAGCCTGGCCCAATGCCGCATTTACTCAAAATATCTCGCCATACAGATCAAGGCGATGGAACTCGGCAAGCTGGGTCCCCTGAACAACAACCGGCCGGCCACGCGGTCTTCGACGTGATCGGGCGGCGCGCCCGTTCGAACATCATCCGCAACACGAGCCTATCGAGGAAAGAACAGAATGAGTCTACGTGAGGTTGGCATCATCAGCGGGATCGGCGAAACCGCCTATTCCCGCAACTCCGGCAAAAGCGTCCTCGCCCTGCAGCTGGAGGCGGCGTTGCTCGCGATCCGCGACGCCGGGCTTTCCCCCAGGGACATCGACGGCGTGCTGCCGTATGGGTCGGCGGTGGTGGCGGAGGACTTCATCACCAATTTCGGCATCGCCGACCTGCGCTTCTCTGCGACCACCCCGCTCGGCGGAGCCAGTTGCGTGGCCGGCATCCAGGCGGCGTTGGCGGCGATCAAGGCTGGGATTTGCAAGCACGTCCTGCTGCCGCTCGGCCGCAACGGCGCATCGGGCACACGGATCGCGGCGCGGGTGCAGGAAATGCCTCAGTTCCACCTCGTCGGCGAGTTCGAGATGCCGATCGGCGCGCTTGCCCCGGTGCAATACTATGCCCCGATGGCGCGCCGCCACATGGAGATGTACGGCACCACCAGCCGCCAGTTCGGCGAAATCGCCTCCAGCACCCGCGGCAATGCGATCCTGCATGGCAACGCGATCATGACCAAGCCGATGACGATCGAGGACCATCAGGCGTCGCGCATGATCTCCGACCCGTTTCGCCTGCTCGACTGCAGCCTGGAAAGCGATGGCGCGGCGGCGATCGTGGTCAGCAGCGCCGACTATGCGCGCGACCTGCGCAGCCGCCCCGTCCACGTGATGGGCGTTGCGGAGGGCCATCCCGATTCTCCCAGCGCGATCACCCAGCGTCCGGACCTCACGACCCTTGGCCTCGCCAAGGCGGCGCCGAAGGCGTTCCGGATGGCGGGCGTGACGCCGGCCGACATCGACGTCGCCGAGATCTATGACTGCTTCACCTACATCGTGCTGTGCCAGCTCGAGGACGCGGGGTTCTGCAAGAAGGGCGAGGGGGGACCGTTCGTCGAGAGCGGCGCCATCCGGCTGGGGGGCAAGCTGCCGGTGAACACGCATGGCGGGCTACTTTCGCAAGCGCACATGGCGGGGATGAACCACGTGGTCGAACTTGTGCGCCAGTTGCGCGGAGAGGCGGGGGCCACCCAGGTCGCCGATGCCGAACTCGGCGTGGTGACCGGTTATGGCGATATGGGCGATGGGGCCATCGCCGTCATGCGGAGGGGCTGAGGATGACTGACAAATCTTATAACAAACCGGTTCCGGAACCCACGCCCGATTCTCGCCCGTTTTGGGACAGTCTGGCGAGCGGGCGGCTATCGTTTCAGAAATGTGGCGCCTGTGGCGTCATCCGTCACTATCCGCGACCGATGTGCAGTGCCTGCCATTCGATGGCGACCGAATGGGTCGAGGCCAGCGGGCGCGGCAAGGTCCATAGCTGGACCGTGACGCATCACGCCTTCAACCCGGGTTTCCGCGACGAACTGCCGATGGTGCTGGCCACCGTCGATATGGAGGAACGGGTGCGCATGAACGCCCAACTGCGTGGCGTGGACCCGGCCTCATTGACGATCGGTCTCCCCGTGCGGGTGGACTACGAGCAGGTGCGGGAGGGATTGACCCTGCCGTTCATGCGCGTGGATCGACCGGGCTGAGCGCCCGGTCGGTGATGCGCTGCCCCGCCGCGCTCAGGCTGACGTGACGGGGTCTTCTCATCGAACGGGAAACCAGGGTCCAGAGCCCGGGATTTCCATGTCCCGGCTTCGGGCCCCGCACGCCAGTCGTTGGGTTTTTGAAACGGAGCTGGGCCTTTGTGCCCCGGGGTTGGCGGCCTTCCCGGCCGATGGAGGGATACACAATGACGCATCAGGCGATCATTTTCGAGCAGGACGAGGGAGTAGGCGTCATCACGCTCAATCGTCCGGAGGCCCGCAATGCGCTCGATCTGCGGATGCGGCAGGAAATCGCCGATCTGATTCCCGTGCTGCGCGACGACGCTTCGATCAAGGCGGTTCTCATCATCGGCGCCGGCGGCGTGTTCTGCAGTGGCGGCGATCTGCGTTCGTTGACCGAGGAGCGGCGCTCGGCGGGGCAGAACCGGCGGCGCATCCATGATCTGCATGTTTGGCTCCCTCAGTTGGTCAACCTGGAGAAGCCGGTGATTGCCGCCGTCGATGGACCTGCCTTCGGCGGTGGTTTCAACCTCGCGCTGGTCGCCGACTTCATCCTGGCCACGCCGAAAGCGCGGTTTTGCCAGGTATTCGCGCGAATCGGCATGATCCCGGACCTGGCGGGCCTCTATCTGCTGCCTCGCATCGTCGGGTTGCAGCGGGCGAAGGAACTGGTGTTCACCGGACGGGTCCTGGGTGCGGAGGAAGCGCGAACCCTTGGGATCGTCCACGACATCCTGGCGGCCGAAACGCTGCGCGATGAGGCTCTGGCCTTCACCCGCCGCTTCTGCGCGGCCCCGACCACGGCGATCGGCCTGGCCAAGAATATCCTCAATCAGTCGCACAATCTGGACCAGCGGGTGCTGGCGGAACTGGAGAGCTATGCCCAGGCGGTGTGCCTGGACAGCGATGACCATCGCAACGCCGTGGAACGTTTCCTGAGAAAGGAGCCGCTGCCCTTCGTCTGGGAAGAGGATCCCGGGAAGCGGTCTTGATCCGGCGATGCTTTCAAATGTTATGAAACAGCAACTGATGCCGAGGCGGCATGACGCCCCGGCAGCCTGCAACCAGGCCGGAGAGGCGGCACGATCCCAAACGTTCCATTGGAGACGAAAATGCAAATGAACCGGTCAGCCTCCCTGGCGAGGCTGCTCAGCGCGCGTTCGATCGCGGTCGTCGGCGCGTCCGAGGATCTGGTAAAGCCTGGCGGGCGAGTGATCGCCTCACTGCTGCTCAACAATTATTCCGGCACGATCTATCCGGTTAATCCCGGCCGTTCGATGATCCAGGGCCTTACCTCCTATCCATCGCTGACGGCGCTGCCGGACGCCCCTGACATGGTCATCCTTTCGGTTCCGGCGAAGGATGTGGAGGCCAGCATCCGCGACGGGCTGGAACGCGGTGCGGGGGGCTTTGTCGTTTTCGCATCCGGTTTCGCGGAAAAGGATGCGGCCGGCGCCGAGGCGCAACAGCGGATCGCCGCGCTGGTCAAGGCGCGCGGCGTGCCCATGATCGGCCCGAACTGCCTGGGCGTGATGAACGGCAGCGCCGGAATCCTTGCCTCCTCCACCATCGTGATGCGCGGGCGGCGCATGCTGGCCGGGAATTGCAGCCTGATCAGCCAGAGCGGGGCAATCGGCACGTATTGGCTCGATATGATGATGAATGCCGGTCACGGCATGGCGAAGTGGCTCTCGACCGGCAATGAGGCCGACATCGATGTGGCCGCCGCGGCGGCCTACCTGGCCGAAGATCCGGATACACAGATCATTGCGCTCTATGTCGAGGGCATCCGCGATGGCGTGACGTTCCGCCGCGCCGCCCGCCGCGCGGCCGCCGCGCGCAAGCCGGTCGTGGTGCTGAAATCGGGCCGTTCGGCGGCCGGAGCCATCGCTGCCGCTTCCCATACCGGGGCATTGGCCGGCGCCGATGACGCGTACGATGCGCTGTTCACCCAATTCAACATCTGTCGTGTCGAATCGATGACGGCGATGGTCAATCTCACCCGCCTGCTGTTGACGCAGAAAGTCCGGCCCGGCCGGCGCATGCTGGTGCTGTCGGTCTCCGGCGGCGCCGGCGTGCTGCTGACCGACGCGGCCCAGGCCGTCGGGCTCGAAACGCCCGATTTCCCGCCGGAGAGTAAGGCGGCGCTGCGCGCCATCCTGCCCGATTTCGCCCAGCCACAGAATCCGATCGATCTGACCGCCCAGATCGTCGCCGACAGGTCGATGCTGCGGCGGGCGCTGCAGGTCGCCGTGGATTCCGGCGTGTTCGACGGGCTGTTGCTTTTCGTCGGCGGGCTGAGCGAACTCGCCGGCGAACTTGCCGAGGCGCTGAACGCGATCGTCCGCCCGTGGGGACGCCCCTGCGCCGTGGTTTGGCAAGCGGTCACGCAGGAGGCGGTGCGGACGCTGAACGAAGCCGGTCTGCCCGTGTATGATGAAATCCCCGAGGCCGCCGCGGCGATGGCCGCCGCGCTCGGGATAGCCGAAGGCTGGGAGCGGAAGGTCATCCCGGCCGAGGACCCGAGCCCACGACCCGCCGCGCGCGTCGTTCACCTGACCGAGCAGGCGTCCAAGACCCTGCTCGCGGAAGGCTGCGACGTCGCTCGTCCGCGCGGCATCCTGCTGACCTCGGCGGATGGCGCGGCGGCGCGGCTGGCGGAGCTGCGCGCGCCTCTGGTTGCCAAGCTGCAGAGCGGGGCGATGCTGCACAAGAGCGGACATGGCGGCATCGTGTTGCACCTGCCCGATGCCGCCGCGGCCGCCGACGCCACCGGCCGGCTGCTGGCGCTGGCGCGGGAGCGCGGACTGGATGCCGAGGGTGTCCTCGTGGAGGAGATGGTCGGCATCGGCCTCGAATTCGTGTTGGGCATCCGCGACACGCCGGTTTTCGGTCCGATGCTGACATTGGGTCGCGGCGGGGTGGAGGTCGAGGTCGATCCGGACGTGGTGATGGCCTATCTGCCGCTCGGTCCCGCCGAGATCGAGGCCCTGATTCAGCGCCTGCGCGTGGCGCCCCTGCTGCGCGGCTTTCGCGGCCGGCCGGCGGCCAATGTCGCCGGACTTGCGGAGGCGGTGCACCGCATCTGTGAATTCTATCTGGCGAACCCGGAGCTGCGCGAAATCGAAATCAATCCGCTGATTCTCGACCGCGAAGGCCGGGTGTTGGCGCTGGATGCGCTGATCGCCCGAGCCGGGGGCGAGCATGGGTGAACCAATTCTGGCCGTCGAGAACGTCTCCAAGCGATTTGGCGGCGTCAAGGCCGTCGATGGTGTGAGTTTTTCGGTGGCGCGCGGGGAGATCCTGGGCGTGATCGGCCCCAACGGGGCGGGCAAGAGCACGTTGTTCGGCCTCATCTCCGGGTTCATTCCACCCGATACCGGCTCTGTCCGCTTCCAGGGACAGGACCTGGCGGGCCAGGCCCCGCACCGGATCGCCGCGCGCGGCCTGTCGCGCAGCTTCCAGATCGTGCAGGTCTTTTCGGAGATGACGGTGCTGGAAACCGTCATCACAGCGGCGCTGCTGCGCCACGACATGCGCGGGGCGGAAAAGCGCGCGCACGAGGTGCTCGATGCGGTCGGTCTGACCAGCCGGGCGAACCGGGACCCGGTGTCGCTGACGCTGCAGGACAAGAAGCTGTTGGAGCTTGCCAAATGCATCGCGACGGAACCCTCGCTGCTTCTGCTCGACGAGGTGATGGCCGGATTGACCCTGGCCGAGGCCGAGGTCCCGTTGCGGATCATCAGCCGCCTGCGTGCGGAGGGACTGACCTGCGTGCTGGTGGAGCATGTCATGCCGATCGTCATGAAGACGGTGGACCGGCTGGTGGTGCTGAATTTTGGCC
>Ga0209952_1000391_pt1 | contig 78951 bp, 76 predicted proteins | sample ThiBiot_750_biof_2_FD_183951 | JGI IMG/M metagenome (GOLD analysis project Ga0209952, IMG submission 183951) | Wastewater bioreactor microbial communities from Cape Town, South Africa - Thiocy_cont_750_biof (SPAdes) | ecosystem: Engineered > Bioreactor > Thiocyanate-remediating >...
CCCGCTGAATCAATCCGCTCTCCACCACGTAGCCGAGCGGAATCATGATCAGCGGCACGATCACGATCAGAAGCCAGAAGCTGATGCCTGCCGCGCCGAGCGCCAGCGCCAGGTAAGCGCCGATGGCATAGAACTCGCCATGCGACATGTTGATGACGTCAAGCAGACCGAAAATGATGGTCAGCCCCAGAGCCACCAGCACCACCGCGACACCGAGCGACAGGCCGGTGATCATCTGTGGCGCCAGAACAAACTGTATGAATTCAAGAACGGACGTCATTGGTGTTTCACCACGGTTCAATCATTGTATCGGCAAGCCGAGACACCGCGAGACTTACACTCACGATAAGACCATCATCGACGCCGCGCCCTAAGATGAATACGGTGATCCTCGATCGCGCGATGTTGCTGCGCGATCTCCCTGTCGCTATGAACAATAACTGCTAAGCGCCTGTGGATCAGAAGCGCTTACACTCATCGGCGCCGATTGCTTCTTCACCGCTGACTTCACTGACAACGTTGAACGTGCTATTCTTAACCTGAACAGCATACATCGGCTGGATCGCCTGATGATCGCCAGCGCGCAACGTCTTCTCGCCCTGCGGCGTCATCCACTTGAGATCCCGCATAGCGGTTCGAAGTTTGTCGGTTTCCGTAGATTGCGCCTTCTCGACGGCGGCCTTGTAAAAATAGATCAGGCCGTAGCTATCCGCGCCGTAAAGATCGGGGTCGGCATTGTAGGCCGTCTTAAATTCTGCAACAAACTTCTTGTTCGCATCACTCGCAATCTGGGTTGAATAGCCTACGCCGGTGCCGAAACCATCCGCGGCCGCACCGATCGCCCCGATATTCTGCGATGTCAACGAACCCGATGCGCCGACCACCAGCATGTTGCCGAGCAGGCCGAAGTCCTGCATCTGCGTTAAGAGTCGTACGATATCATTCCCGGCTACCGAAGTGTACAACACATCAGGCTTTGCTTGGCGCAGTTGACCGAAGTATTGCGTGTAATCTTTATTATCAAGCGGCGCGAATACTTCACCGACCGCAGTCCCACCTAAGCCCGTTATCGCGCGTTTAAATGCTGCAACCGTGGAACGGCCCATCTCATAGTCAGGACCAAGAAAAAAGACCCTAGCCTTCGGCTTCTGCTTGGCAACCCATGCCGCGAGCGAAGTTGACTGCTGCCACGCCTGAGCATTGACCCGAAAGACGTTTGGCGAGCACTTATCCCCTGTGATTGAATCTGCGAAAGATACGGTGGTCGCAACCAGCTTATTCGCGCGTTCCGCAGTCTGCCCCACTGCTAGAGTGGAGCCTGAGTTCACGGTGCCAGTGAGAAAGTCAACTTTCTGCACTTCGAACAGTTTTTCAGCTTTCTGCACCGCGACCGATGGATTGGCCTCTTCATCTTCGAATAGAAGTTGAATCTGGCGACCCATGATGCCGCCGCTGGCGTTGACTTCCTTAGTCGCGAGTTCTAAACCCCAGCGTACTTGCTGACCTATCGGCGCATACGTCCCAGACAATGGCGTCACCACCCCGATCTTGATCGGTGATTGAGCCCAAGACGGACTTATCGCGAGAATTACTGCGCCTAACGCCATTCCCATAGTTTTTTTTGTCATCAACTTATCTCCCTAAGAGTACAATTAGACACACGATCTCCACCGTGAGTTTGCGAACCGCAACCTCACGCCTTCGTAAACTCTGCTTGTGTCGACGCTTCAGCCTACGTAGGCGACAACATCAATTTCGACGAGCACGCCGGGAGCAAGCACGCTTCCGACTGTCGTTCGTGTTGGTCTAGGCTCTGGAAAGATTTGCTGATAAACAGCATTGTATCGCTGGAAGTGACTTAAATCGCTTAGATGCACTGTGGCCTTCACCACGTCATCCAAGCCTGCTCCAGCATCAGCTAAGATTGCCGCAACATTCTCAATGGTCTTCCGGGTTTGCTCTTCAATAGTTTTTCCAACAACGCAAAGATCGCTATCTCGAGCACTCTGCCCCGAAACATATATGAACTGTCCAGCCCGCAAAGCAGGCGAGTAAGCGCCACGCGGCGGCGGACCATTGGGCGTATGAATAAGCTGCTTGGTCATCTTTCCCCCTCCCTACAAAGTCGACAGTCAAGAATTGGGCAACCTAGCAACGGTTTCGATCTTCATCCGCTCGCGAACCGGAAGAGCCGACACAGCTACACATGTTCGAGCAGGTTTGTTTGGTGCGAAAGCCTTTTCGTAGATAGCATTCACTCGCGAATAATCCGCCATATCCGTCAAATAGACCGTGGCTTTTACCACGTCCTTCAACGTACATCCTGCTCCGGCGAGAATTGCCTCAACGTTTTTAATCGATTGAATGGTCTGCTCAATGACATCATCCGAGACAACCTCGCCACGCGCTGGGTCGATGCCGCCCATACCGGATGTATAAACGAAAGAATCTACGATTGTCGCATGAGAGAACGGACCCGGCGGTGTCGGTGCATTCTTCACATTCACAAACTTCATTCTACTTCCCCTATATTTAAGCAAACTCGGAAACGAACCTCTTGCGGCTCACATCCTCATTCAGCGAACGGCGCTATCCAGTCTTTGATCGAGGACGCAGTCATGAAACCAGTCCTTCGATCACGGATCTTGCCATCCTGGATGAGCACCACAGTCGGCACCCCCCTAACATCGTATTTTGATGCGACCTCCAAGTTCTCCTCCGCATTGACCTTCACGAAAGCGACATGCTCGCCAACTCCTTCGCTTACAGCCGCCAACATCGGCTCGATCTTCTTGCAAAGAACGCAACTGGGCGTGAAAAAATCGACCAGGACGACCCTGGAGTTTTCGATCACGCTATCGAATTCGGCTTGGGCGGTCGCTTCACGTAAGGCAGCCATCTACTTGCCTCCAGGGGTCATGTAGGTAAGGAAGTCGTCAGTGCCGATGTTCAACGCTCCAGCAAACGTATTAAATGAGTTGCCGGTATTAACCGTTTCGATGATTTCAACCATCTCCCAATCGGTTACGCCCAAGCTTCGCAACTCCGAAATATCTTCTGGTGTGATGGAATGGGCATCACCATTCGCCTTTAGTGCGTAGTTGAAGAGAGCTCGCTCTTTCGGCGAAAAGTCGAGCTTGTCAGGATCGAACTTCAGAGCAGCCGTGACTTCGCTGTCAGTTGCCCCGGCACTCAGCATTGCGGTGGCATGAAACGACACGCAGTACTCGCAGTGATTGATCTCAGCTAAGGCCGTCAGCACGGCCTCCTTCAACTTAGCGCTAAGCTTGCCTTGTCCCAGCAAGATGTTGAGTCGTGTGAAATTTGCTTGGGCCAATGCGGGAAACGCCCCGTATCCCTTGAACAGGTTCGAAACGCGACCCTTTCCCCGCACACGTTCGAGATCATTGTAAAGATCCTTCAACTCGCCTGTCGCCTTCTCGGCTGGAACGAGATCAATATAGGCCATGTCACTCCCCATTTTCGCTTTTCGGGTCGATCGTCGGATTGGTTGAAAGCGCGATCATAGCGAGAGCATGCTGGGCTGAGACTGATCTTGCAACAAGAATTATTGTTACATAGTGTTCTCTTTATTAGATGCCTCTTGGAGCGCTCAATGATCCTCAGCCCTTTTCAGTATATCGAAGCAGTCGCTCGTTTCGGCTCCATACGAGTTGCCGCAGATCATCTTCATGTCGCGCCATCCGCAATCAGTCGTCACATAAAGAATATCGAGGAAGAGTTTGGAGTTCAGATGTTTGAGCGGCACGCCCGGGGGGTTAAGCTCACGCTTCCAGGGCATATTTTCGTCGATCACATCAAGCAGATACTTCTTGACCGCGAGCGCGTCCGATCGGAAATCAACGACATCAAAGGGATTCGACGAGGCCACATTCGGATACACACCATAGACGGTGTGGCAGCCGGCCCACTCGCCATGGCGATATCGACCTTCCGTGAACGGTTTCCCGGAATCACCTTTCGTCTTTTCTCGGCCGGCACCGCAACCGTTATTGATGCCGTCAAGAATGATGAGGCAGACATCGGTGTCGCCTTCCAAGCGGCCCGCGATCCGGAAATTGCAATTGTACATAGAATCCCGGATCCGCTTCACGCGATTGTTTCAAGTAAACACGCCCTCGCAAGCGCCAAGCAAATTACTCTGCAGGAATTCCTCGCCTTCCCTTTAGCGCTCCCGGAGTCGAACTTTGGCGTTCGGATGCTTGTCGATGAGGCGTGCCGGCGAAAAGCCTTGCACCTACAACCTGTCATCGAAACCAATTCGATTGATTCATTGCGGGGATTTGCAAGATCGGGAGCGGGCATCACAGCCCTTCCCTACAATTCGATCAAACGCGAACTGCCGATGGGCTTAGTGAAATCCGTGCCGTTCAAGGAAACATCTCTCAGCCGTGCAACTATGATTATTGGCGTCAGACTAGGGCGAACTCTCCCGGCTGCGGTAATTGAATTTACCAATCACCTTTACAGGACCTTGATTGAATAGCCGCGTATCGCGCTCCACGGAGCACGACCTGCGCGACATCACCCAACGCATTTCTAGAACGCAACGTTCACATTATTCCACTTGTTAGCACACCCGTTGTGTCGCAGGTTAGGCGCATCATCGTAAGCCGCCTACCACGGTTCGCAATGAAGTCCTTCCTTTTAGGTTTTACGGATGTGAGAACAAGTTCGATGGCCAGTCCGCGACAATATGACGAGATTAGATCACCCTATGACTCATCAGTAATCGGCGAGATGCCCCTCTCCACCGTGGATGATATCGAGGATGCCATTTGCGCCGCTGAGAAGGCATTTCAAGTATTGCGGCAGCTGCCGCGATTCGCACGCGCGGATATTTTGTCTCGTGCAGCTGACATACTCGTTCGGCGCAAGGAAGAAGTGGCAAGAATGATCGCCGCGGAGGCAGGGAAGCCTCTCTATGATGCGCGCGGAGAGGTGTCACGCTCGATATTTAATCTTAAGAACGCGGCAGAGGAGGCACGCAGATTTTCTGGGATCGAAGTCCCGCTTGATATGGATGCCGGTGTTTTTGAGTATCAAACCACATCCTCAGATGGGACTTCCCTAGATTTGTCGGATGCAGCCTTTGAAACGCTGAACACAGCACGACGCCGTATTGGCATAGCACGTCGTTTTCCTATCGGCCCAATACTCGCAATCTCTCCATTCAATTTCCCACTGAACCTTGTGCTTCATAAAGTGGCCCCCGCGATCGCAGTCGGAAATCCAGTCATTCTTAAGCCAGCACCGCAAACACCTCTTACTTCATTGTTGCTTGGCGAAATCTTCAACGAAGCAGGGTTACCGAGCGGAGCGCTAAGTATTGTCCACTGTTCGGTGGAACTTGCAGAGCGCATGGTGAAGGATGATCGGTTCGCGATGGTGACATTCACTGGGTCACCGAAAGTCGGTTGGCACATTAAATCTATAGCTGGGCGGAAGAAGGTTTCATTGGAACTCGGCGGTAACGCAGCCATTATCGTTTGCAGCGATGCTGATACCGACCTCGCTGTGGCGCGTTGCGTACGCGGCGGCGTTGTATATGGCGGACAGTACTGTATCGGCGTTCAGCGGATCCTGGCGGAACGATCAATTTACGATGCCTTCGTCGAGAAGCTCGTCGCCAAGGTTAAGGCCTGCCGAGTGGGCAATCCAATGCAGGAGGGCATTGATGTTGGGCCGGTAATTGACGAAAACGCGGCTATTCGTATCAGTCGCTGGATGGAAGAAGCGAGTCAGGCTGGCGCTAAAATCATGACAGGCGGAGAGCGAGATCGCGCTGTCGTTTCACCTACTGTTATTACGAACACCACCGCTGAAATGACAATTGAACACGAGGAAGTATTCGGCCCCGTTCTCACTGTAAATCCCTTTGACAGCTTTTCAGATGCGGTCCAACGAGCTAATAACAGTCGCTACGGTCTTCAAGGAGGAATGTTTACATACGATCTCCGTAGAGCCTTCAGGGCTATCGAAGATTGGGACGTTGGCGGACTTATGATCAACGACGTGTCGATCTACCGAGTCGACAACATGCCTTTCGGAGGATGGAAACAATCCGGTTTGGGCCGAGAAGGAACGGCGTATGCAATGGCCGAAATGACGGACATAAAACATCTCGTCATCAATTATGCTTAGCATACATAGACTGTAAGACTTCACGGAAGTAGTTCGTCTCCACGAAACCGTCAGTAATCCTTAAGTTGATCGGTCGGCGGGCGGCTATGGCGTCGGATCATGCGGATGCCGTATTTCCTTCCCTCAGAAAGAGGAAAGAGAATTATGACGGATGTTATCATGCTATTCGACCTGCAATACTTGCGAGCTAGTGCACACACATGGCTTCGATGGAGCGGCCCTCATTACTGGGAGAACTGATTTGCTCAGGGTTGTATCAAACGGTTGGCAAAGAGATCAGTGATCCCAGCCGACAGTTCCGTCGAGGTCAATCGAGCATGATCGCGTGGCGCTGATGACTTTACTTCGTTCCGTCATCTAAAAATGAACTCACAGCTGCACTGAAAAGAGCAGGCGCGTGACGGAACATGTGATGCGATGCATCTGGTATGTTGACGACATTGCAATGCGGTAAATGGATTGCGAGCTGTCGCGACACCGATGGCAGAAACCCCGGTGTGTCTTCGCCGATGACGATCAGGGTTGGGATTATCATGCTCTCGGCGTCGGCCACGGTGAACGGCTTGCGTCCCTCTCCGGGCTGAGCAAGCAACGTTGAGGCGTTGTCCCTCATTTGCTGGCGCAAATCATCAGACAGAGATTCCCACGTACCGTCCCCGTCAATGGCGTTCAGAAACAAGCAAAGCCCGTCGTCAACCTCCCCGGATCGAACCAATTCAGAAACCCTCGTCGTTAGATCAAGTAACGGTGACCGGGCCATGGAGGGTTGCTGCAGAACCTCTTCGAAACTACCACCTGGCTCTGCAAGGATCGCTCGGCGCACCAGTCCTGGGTACTTCTGGCAGACGCGGAATGCGATATGTCCTCCGCGTGAATGGCCCAATAAATCGACGGGCGGTAATCTCAGTGCCGAAATGAAAGCTCCAACATCCTCCACGTGTCGTTCAATCGTGTAATCGGTACTGTTTCCGCTCCAACGCTCGGGATAGAAATAGCGCAAACTCGGGGCAATGATCCTGCGATCCGCGGAGAGCAAATCGACTACCGGCCCCCATACCCTACAGTCGCTGAAAGACCCATGAATACAGACCAGCGGCGCTCCATCGCCGACATCGATGTAGACCGTTTCCCGATCCCCAATTTGCAATCTTCTCATCATAACACCGTCGAATAGTGAACACCGGTCGCGATAGCAAAACGTCCGACGGACCGCCATCAAGAGACAGCGGTCCGCCGACAAACCTTATTTCTTAACGAGAGGGCATTCGCTTTCTTCCAAGGGGCGCACTGCCTCGTTTCCGGGAATGGTAGCTACGATCTTGAGCAAATCCCATGGCCCCGAGGATTCAGAGGGCTTCTTGACCTCCGCCAGATACATATCCCGGACAACCCGGCCATCTTCTCGCAGTTGCCCATTCGTCGTCATGAAATCGCTGACGGGTGTTTCGCGCATCTTTGCCATGACTTTGTCGGGATCATCTGTTCCTGCGGCTTTGATTGCCTGCAGGTAAAACATGGTGGCGCCATAAACACCCGCCTGTGCGAAGTCAGGAGCCGCTCCCTTATGCTTGGCCATAAAGCGCTTGGCGAAAGCTCGCGTCTTCTCATTCATGTCCCAATAGAAGGGCACGGTAATCGTCAGTCCTTGTGCCGTCTGAAGCCCGAGAGAATGCACATCGGTCAAGAACAGCAACAGTCCGGCGAGGCGCTGGCCTGAACTTGTCAAACCGAACTCGGACGCTTGCTTGATGGCATTGGTCACATCGTTCCCCGCCAGCGCCAGGCCAACGACTTTGGATTTCGATGCCTGGGCACGAAGCAGAAAAGACGAGAAATCCGGCGTGTTCAACGGCGACCGAACGGATCCGAGGACCTTGCCTCCATTGCGTTCGATCGCCTTCGTCGTGTCGCGTTCAAGTGAATGGCCGAAGGCATAGTCGGCGGTAATAAAAAACCAAGAATCTCCACCCTGTTTGGTCACACTCGTTCCGGTACCCTTTGCCAATGCGTAGGTATCGTACGTCCAATGCACTGTGTAGGGAGAGCAGGACTTTCCAGTGAGATCAGAAGACGCTGGCCCTGACAGTAAAGCAATCCGCTTCTTGTCTCGAGCGATCTGTTGAACGGCGAGCGCAACCGAGGACGTCGGAACATCGACGATGGCGTCTACCTTCCCTGAATCGAACCACTGACGGGCGATCGAGCTTCCGACGTCGGGCTTGTTCTGGTGATCGGCAGATAGCAATTCAATCGGCTTCCCCAATACCGTGCCACCGAAATCCTCAATTGCCATGCGTGCGGCAACGATCGAACCGGCGCCTACTGCATCTGCATAAACACTGTTCATGTCGGTCAACACGCCAAGTTTGACGACATCGTCAGAGACTTGTGCGCGACAATCCCCTGCTCCGAGAACCGTTAGGCAAACGCCTATCGTGATACTGAATGCTTTCTTCATCGCCTTCGCTCCCCCATTTTTGCGGACCGCGGAGGCTGAAGCTCTCGCGGATTGTATCAATCCGCGGAACACTGACGGCGAAGAGCTCGGGATGCCAATTCAAATCAGTGATTGCGATATTGCCGAGACAAATCATTCAAGGAATGAGCAGCCCCTTGCCCGTCGTCTGGGTATCGAACAATCGATAGGCCTCTGCGGCGTTCTCAAGCGGCCACGAATGGGTGAAAAGGCTATCGACGTCGAGCTTGCGTTCCGTCACAAACCGTGCGCAGTCCGCTTGACCGTTCTTGCTGAAGGTCCAACTGCCGAACACCGACAGTTGCTTGCGGTTCATGTCGTTGCTCACATCAATCGTGACGTCGCCGCCCTCCCCGAGGAAAACGACGCGTCCCCATTTGCGCGCCGCTTTGATGGCGGCCGCTCGGGCAACGGCGGAGCCTGTACAATCCATCGTACAATCGGCCCCATGACCACCGGTCAAGTCCCGAATGGCACCGACAACGTCGTCGGATCGCGCGTCGATGAGTTCGTGCGCACCGAATTCATTGGCGCGCTGCAGGCGCCCTGCGTCGATATCCAATGCAATAACGCGGGCTCCCATCGCGGCCGCCAACTGTGTCCCGCTCAATCCCACAGGGCCTTGCCCGAAGATTGCGATGGTCTCGCTTCCTCGCAAATTGAGCCGATCGAGCCCACCCCAAGCCGTACCTGTGCCGCAGGAAATGGCCGCTCCTGCCCGAAACGAGAGATCATCCGGCAGAGCTACCAGTGAGTCGGCCGGGACCTTCATGTATTTGGCATGGGCACCATCGCCATTGGCACCGAACGTGATCGAGCCCTCGTCGCACATCTGCGTCCATCCACCCCGGCACTGGTGGCAGCAACTACAACCGGCGTAGTGGTGGTTCATCACCCTTGTGCCGACCTTCGCGAGCGGACTCCACACGCCCTTGCCGACCTCTGCCACAACGCCGCAGGGCTCATGCCCGGCTATAATGGGCTTATCGGACTTCTTGCCCAATCCGATGGAGTCCGCCCCGTCGACGGCGCGATAGTATTTCAGGTCGCTTCCGCACATGCCGGAAGCCTTGATCTCCAGAATAACCTCGCCGGGACCCGGCGTCGGATCAGGAACGTCGCGGACCTCAAGTTTCCTGTCGCCCAGAAAGTAAGCCGCCTTCATTTTCATTGCACCTTTGCGGGTTCGCTTCGCGATAGTCGAAAAACATTACCGGGATTGAATAAGCAATCGACGTCGATGGCCTTCTTGACCCGACGCATGAGATCGATTTCGATCGGGTCTCTGCGGCTTTCCAGGAGATCAATCTTTGTCCGGCCAATGCCGTGCTCAGCCGAAAATGTTCCTCCAAGCGAATGAACGATGTCGTAAATGATGATGCTGATCTCTCTGCCTTGTTCTGCCACCTGTTTCGATTCCAGCCCGCCAGAAAGAACGACATTGAAATGGATGTTGCCGTCGCCCACGTGTCCAAACGGAACGACGGTTGCTTCCGGAAACTTCGCCTCGATCAGGGCCACCGCGCGGCGCAACAGTTCCGGGACTTTGGCGACAGGCACTGCCACGTCATGCTTGAAGTCATGGCCCGCGTTCTTCTGGATTTCGGTCTGATCTTCCCGGAGACGCCAGAACTGCTTTTGTTGTTCGCCGCTCTGGGCCAGCGCGGCATCCATGATTGTCCCGTCTTCAAGCCTGCAGGCCAGGAAGGCTTCGAGCATCTCGCCCAGCTTGTCATCGGGACGGCTCGATGTAAGTTCGATCAAAACATAATGGTTCGCTCTCTCGACGGGCGAGCGAAGTCCCTCATGTTTCGCCAGATCGAGACAGGGACCAGCAAGATACTCGATGGCCCGTACATTCCCATCGGCGACCGCACGCAGTTTGATCCAAAGGTCGAGCACCTTGTCTTCGGTCTCAACGGAGCAGAATGCGACCTCCCGCGCGATGGGTAGAGGCGCGAGCTTCATGGCCGCCGCCGTTACGATGCCAAGCGTTCCCTCCGAACCCGCAAACAGGTGCTTGAGGGCGTAACCGGTGTTGTCTTTCCGGAGCGTACGCAGGCCGTTCCAAATTTGCCCGTCCGGAAGGACCACTTCCATACCTAGCAAGAGGTCCCGGGCGCTTCCATAGCGTACGGCCGAGACGCCGCCTGCATTCGTCGCGAGCGCACCACCCAGGGTGGCGGTGCCTTCGGACGCATAGGACAAGGGAAACAAGACTCCCGCCTCCACTGCCATTGCCTGGAGTTCGGCGATCGTCGCGCCTGCTTCCGCAATCATGGACATATCGATCGGATCGACGGATCGGATTTTCTTCATCGCGCCCGTGCTGACGACGACCTGCATGCCGCTCTCGTCCGGCGTAGCGGCGCCGACGAGGCCCGTGTTGCCGCCCTGCGGCACGACGCTGACGCCGGCCTCGTGGCAAACTCGAATACACGCTGAAAGCAATTCGACGGATCTGGGCCTCAGGACGCATGCCGCGCGCCCTCGCAGCAATCCACGCCAATCCGACAGATAGCTGGCGATCAGTTCCGGATCGGTCATGCAACCGGAGCCGAGCAAATCCCGAAATCGGTCGACGACGTCGTTCACAGTTGCTTCCAAGTCGAAGTGGCGTGCGCGATCGTCTCGCCAGCGCCGTCTTTAGCAAAGGATTGCAGGAAGAAGGTCTTTCGTCCTTTCTTGAGAAAGCTGGAAAGGCACTTGACCACGCCGCTGCTGACCGGTGCGAAATATTGGACCTTCATCTCGAGCGTCGCGCCGGCGCCGAAATGTTGCTTGAGGAGGTGGCCCATCGAAATGTCGAGGGCCGTCGCGAGGACCCCACCGTGCAACGAGCCCTGCGGGTTATACATGAACGGCTTCACCTCGAAGGCGACGATGCAGGCATCTTCTTCGTAGGACACCGTCATCCCGAACAGGCGCGACAGAAAAAACGATCCGAATTCGTGCCGACCGTCGCCGATGGCCGCCTTGATAAGCTCTTGTGCCTGGGATTCGTCCATCATCGGCCGTTCCTTCACTCAGCAGACTGTTTCTGCGTGGCATCGCCGAAAGCCCCCTGCGAGGCCAAGGCCGAAACTTCGATTTGCGTCCAGCCAAGCCAGTTCTCGAACACTTCAAAGGTGTGCTCGCCCAATGTTGGTGGAGGCGTTGATGGCGCGGGAGGCAGATCGTCGAAGCGTAGAGGCCGTGCGACGAACTTAACTTCGCCCGCGACCCTATGCGTCACGGATTGAACCATATTTCGTTGGGTGAGTTGCGGAGCCTCACACACCTCGCCAACCGTTCGGATCGCGCCGCAGGGTATCCCCGCGTCGGACAGCGACTTGAGCCAAACGTCTCGAGAGTGGGTTACGAAGATCGGCTGGAGTATCTCCGCCAGAACGGCGCGGTTTGCCGCACGTTTGGGGGCGGCGTCGAAACGGGGATCAGTCTCAAGGGCCTCGCGGCCGATGACCGCGCAAAAGAGCGACCAGAACTTGTCGTTTGCGACGCCGACATTGATCCATCCATCGGACGTCCGGAATGTTTCGTAGGGACTGATTGTCGGATGAACGTTGCCGCGGCGCTTCGGACTTTCGCCTGATGCGAAATACATTCCGGCGTTGAAGGTAAGAAGCGACGCCATGGCATCCAACATCGAAACGTCGACCCGTCCCCCAACGCCGCTTTTCTCGCGCTTAATAAGCGCGGCAAGCACAGCCTGGGACGCATAGAGACCGGTCACCAGATCAGCAATCGAGGTACCCACCTTCATCGGCGGACCGTCCGGATCCCCGGTGATATCCATCACACCGGACTCGCCTTGCAAGATGAGGTCATAGCCAGGCCGATTGGCGTCCGGACCGGTTCGGCCGAAACCGGAGATACTGCACTGAATGAGCTTTGAGTTCCCGTAACTCATTTCTTCGTAGGACAGGCCCCATCTATCGAGGGTGCCGGGCCTGAAGTTATCGATGACGACGTCGGCGACTTTGGCGAGCGCAATGACCGCGTCCCTGCCTGCGGCCGACTTCAGATCGATTGCGCAGCTTCGCTTGTTGCGATTGACCGACAAAAAGTACGAACTCTCCCCGTTGATGAACGGGGGGCCGTACCGGCGGCTTTCATCGCCGATACGGGGATCCTCGATCTTAACAACGTCCGCTCCGAGATCTCCGAGATGCATCGTCGCGAAGGGACCGGAGACGACGCGGCAGAGATCCAGGACCCTGATCCCGGAGAGCGGTTCGGTGTCAGACGATCGCATCCGCGAGATCCTTCATTGACGGGACGGTAATGTCGGGTTTGTGCGGCGTTTCTTCGAACGGCCTGTCGCGCCGATTGATCATTGCGGTGCGCATGCCTGCCGACTTCGCGCCGATCACGTCGAAAGCATGGTTCGCGACGAAGAGGATTTGGTCCATCTTGAGGCCGAGGATCTCGGCGGCCTTGGTGTAGGTGGCGACGTGCGGCTTGAAGGAATTCGCCTCGGCGACGGAGATCACCTTGTCGAACGGAATCTTGTGATACTGCTTGGCCGTCTCGAGCATGTCGCGATCGCCGTTCGAAAGCACCACCAGCTTGTACTTGGTATGCAGCTTTTCCAGAGCGGCCGGAACTTCCGGGAAGCATTCGAGCTTCTCGATCTCGGCGACGAGATACTTGGCCTCGTCCTTGGTATATTTGATGCCCGACCTATCCATTACCAGCGACACCGCGCGCTGACCGATCTCGCGATACGGCGTGTGCTCACGATTGAGGAGCGCGTCGATCATGGAATTCTCGAAGTGCGTGCGCCGCCACCAGGTGACGAAGGAATTGGGATTCCCCGTCCAGCCCTTCTTCTTGAGGAACGGCGTCGCAATCTTGACCAGCCCACCCTGCATATCGACGACCGTACCGTACTGGTCGAACATGCAGACCTTGACGGTGTCCTTCAGCTTTTGAATATCAGTCATTCCCTCTTTCCCTTGCTACGTTGGCGGATTGGATGATCCCGATTTGACTTCATCCGACGCCATTAGCGAAATGGATTGTTCTTCTACGCACATTCGCGCGGTGAATTTGCGCGATTGAATTCGATCTTCAGTTCAGCCGCATGATGAACGGGTTCTGCGGTCGCAGCGCAGAGTTGTTGAACCAGACCGTCTTTGGTTGCATGTAACCCTTGATCATCTCTTGGCCGCTTTCCCGACCAAGGCCGCTGTCCTTGACACCGCCAAACGGCGCCATGAAGCTCAGGGCGCGATAGGTGTTCACCCAGACCGTTCCTGATTGCAGTCCCTTGGACATCCGGAACGCCCGGCCCATGTCTTTCGTCCAGACGCCAGAGGCGAGGCCGTATTTCGAACTGTTGGCGATCCGCAGCGCGTCCGCTTCATCGTCGAACGGAATGACGGCCAACACCGGGCCAAAAATCTCCCGTTGGGCGAGTTGCGATTCATTGTCGACGTCCCGGAAGATCGTAGGTTCTACGAACAAGCCTCCCGACGGGTGTTGCATGGCATTGCCGCCAAACGCCACGACGGCCCCCTCCTTCTTCGCGTCGGCGATGCAGGTCATCACCTTGTCGTAGTGAGGTAGATTCGCGAGCGGTCCCATCTGGGTATCGGGATCCAGAGGATTGCCGATCTTCACACCCGCCGCGACCGCCCTAACCTTCTCAAGGAACGCGTCGTAGATCGTTCTTTGCAGAAGCAATCGCGAACCTGCAATGCAGGTTTGTCCGGCGGCCGCGAAGATGCCCGATGCCACTCCTGCAGCGGCGGCCTCCAGGTCGGCGTCGTCGAAGACGATGTTGGGTGATTTACCGCCCAGTTCGAGAGTTACGTGTTTCAGATCACCCGCGGCGGCTTTGTTGATGGCCTTTCCAGCAGCATCCGATCCTGTGAACGCAATCTTCGCGACGTCAGGATGAGCGACCAGTGGCGCACCCACGCTTTGACCTGTTCCGCAGACGACGTTCACGATACCGTCCGGGAAGCCCGCTTGCGCGAACAACTCGGCAAAGGCGATGGTCGATGCGCTTGCGTATTCCGACGGCTTGATGACGAAGGTGTTGCCTGCGGCAAGACCCGGCGCCAGTTTCCAGGTCAGAAGCAGCAGGGGTGAGTTCCATGCGGTGATCGCCGCCACGACACCCAACGGCTCCCACGTCGTGAACACGAAGTGGTCGGCCTTGTCGATCGGCAAGACCCCGCCTTCGACCTTATCGGCCAGTCCGCCGTAGTAATAGAACCATTCCGGGATCGTCCTGAGCTGAACCAACATTTCGTTGATCAGCTTTCCGTTGTCGCGGACTTCCAGTTCTGCCAACCGGTCGGCATTAGCTGCGATCAGATCGCCGACGCGGTGGAGCAGTTTCCCGCGCGCGGTCGCCGACATGCCCGCCCATTCGGGGGAATGAAATGCCCTCGTCGCGGCATCGACAGCCGCATTGACGTCCCGCTCGTCGCTGTCCGAAATCTCGCACCAGTTTTCGTTGCGATACGGGTCAAGGCTCGGGATCCACTTGCCGGATGACGATCCGGCCTTCTTCCCGCCGATGAGGTTTTCGAAACGTTGCACTCGTTCTTTCTCCTGGATTAGTAATTCCGCCAACGTTACGGCGACAATCGTTGATTGGCCCAATGAGACAATCTCTTCGACCATCGCCGTAACAGGTTGCGGGCTCTATTTGCTGTGGAGCGCTCGTTAGGCCCCGATGCTCGCGACCTTTCCACCCGGGGCCGAACCCTCGATGTTCGTTGTGCCCGATACCTCCTCGAGCGCACGCCCCTTGGTTTCGAACCCAAAGATCAGGAAAACGAGCGCCTGGAAGATTAAGATGCCTGCGAGCGCTACGAGCACACCGACCAGGCCCTTCCAGGCGAAGATCGCGATGACGGCGAATTGGACCAATGCGGTGGCGATCCGCCCTGCGGTCGCACAAACGGCAGTGCCGCGAAGCCTGTATCGCGTTGGGAAGAGTTCCGGGACATGCATCGCAAAACCGGTCGCCAGCATGACGTAGATCGCGGTCACGAGCAGGAAGCCCACGATGACGAGTGGCGCACCATCAGGCATAAACGGATATGCCAGTCCAAAGACAGCCGCAGCGATCGACGATCCAATGATCGATGGCTTCCGACCAATCGAGTCAGCAAGGCCCAAACCGATCAGCGCACCCACCGGACCTCCGAGCGACATTAAAGTCGTGTATCCGAGAGAGGACACGACGCTGTAGCCGCCCTTGACCATGAACGTCGGCAGCCAACCGATGAAGCCGTAGAGGCTGAAGCCGACGACGATATGCAACAAGCTTCCGAGCAGAATTCGCCCAAGGTATGGCGGTGTAAACAGCCGCCATACGGTACCGCCCTCGTCCTCAACCTGAGGCGCGCTCGATACCGGCGGTAATGGTCCTTTTTTGGATGCTTCCGCCTCGATAGCGGCAAGCATTGCTTCGGCTTCTTCCGTCCGACCCTGCGCGGCCAACCATCGAGGGGACTCCGGCATCGACTTCCTGAGAAACCAGACGATCAGTGCAAGCACACCGACGATCCCGAACATATAACGCCATCCAAACGCCGGGATGACCCACAAACCAAGCATTGAGGATGCGAACAGAGCGAAGTTGGTGATGACTGATAGAATGCCGATCCATCTCCCGCGCGAAGACGCCGGAACGAACTCGGTGAGCGTGGCATAACCGACGACGATCTCGGCCCCAAGTCCAATGCCGATCACGAATCTTGCGGCTATCAATACCTGCATCGATGGCGCGAGGGCTGCCGCCAACGAGGCAAGACCGAAAATGGCGAGATTGACCTGATACGAAAATCGCCTGCCGAAGCGGTCGCCGAGAATTCCGGAGAACCACGCTCCGAGCGTCATGCCTATGAACGTGGCCGTCACGAATGCGGCGTTCAGTTGGATGGTCGACCAACCCTCCTTCAACACGGCACCCAGCACACCGCCAGCGAGATAGATGTCAAAGGCGTCGAGAAACATGCCTGCGCCGATCAACGCTAGAATGCGCCAATGGAAACTGCAGATCGGAAGACGATCGAGGCGCGCGCCTGCGTTGACCGATGCAACCTGTACGTCCGATGTTCCTTGCATTGCTCCCTCCATGGTCGGCGCGAGCGGCCGAAATATTTGGGAGCAGGATGACGACGAGAGCAGCGACGTCTAATTGGAATTCGCTATCTCGCTATTTGGGACACGGATAGTTCCGCGCGGCACATCATTGCGCCGGTGCCGAATAACGTCGATCGGGCAAGCAATGAATTGAGAAGCGTCTCTGCGCCCTCAACCCGGCGTCGGTCGAGCAGTAGCTCAACAGCCCCATGCCCATCACGATTGGATATGACGATATTCACGACATGAATTGGCGTATTGCATTTGTCTCCGCAAACGATCCATTCATGTAATATTTTGCCACGTCTGCTGACGAAGGCAGGAACTTCAGAGACGGAGTCTCCGTCAAATGCCGTTAGCAAAATGCTGTGCGGCCTCGGTAAAGATCGAGCGCAACCAACTCAAATCTTGACTGGCATCATGGCGACGATGCCAGTACATCGACCATTCAAACGGCTCGGAAGGGAAAGGAAGATCCCGGATTGCGAGATCCTCCGAGGCCATCGCGAATGCCAAGCGACGAGGCATAACTGACAGATGGTCGGATTCCCTCAGCACGTGAGGGACAAGCAGCCAATGTGGAACATTGACTGCAACTTGGCGAGTCATCCCTTGTCGAGCAAGAACATCATCGACGAAGCGAAGATCAGTCGGCGACATCGAAACTTTGAGATGCGTTCCCTGGAGGAAAGTCTCTAGCGTAAGGGGATGGAGTGCCGCCGGATGCCCCTCGCGCATAACGCATACCATCCGATCCCTCATCATCACGACTGATTTAATGGCATTCGAGTGTACCAGACCCATACTTATCGCGAGGTCGATCTCGTCCTTCTCCAGAGCTTCAACGGTGTCCGTCGGTGAATAGTGAACGACATCGAGATGCACGAAGGGCGCCGTTGTTTTCAGGGTGTTGCAAACGGTTGGAAGTAAAAGTCTGGCGAGGAGATCCGAAAGCCTGACGGAGAAACTCCGCGTGGTCGTCGACGGGTCGAAACTCGCCTCACTGTCGAGGATGCGCTCCAACTGTCGCAGGACCCGCTTCACAGGCTCCGCGAGTTCGAGCGCACGAGGTGTCGCCTGCATACCATTGGCGGTCCGCACGAGAAGCTCGTCCTTGAAGATGTGACGTAACCTCGAGAGCGCATTACTCATCGCCGGCTGACTCAAGCCGATTCGGTCAGCAGCACGCGTTACATGGAGATCCGTGAGAAGCGCATTGAGGGCGACCAGAAGGTTGAGGTCTATGGATCTGAGGTTCATGACCAATTCCAATGAACAATCATCATTGATGATGTCAATAATGCAACGACAACCATCCATAAAGAGAATTTTGACCAATGCGCCCGCTCACCGACTCCGGTGAACGTCTGCCTACCGTCGCTCATCGTCCTCCAAGGGGAAGCGCGAGTTGCCTCAGTGATCTCTGAAATCGTCGCTATCAGCGATTGGCGTGGCTCTTTGGCAGGTTGATATCCAATCGACACGTCTCATGGGCGAATAAGCAATCAGCCGTAGACGCCCGCAAGGAATGTCTTGCTCAGTGGTCCATGAATGAGTCAGCTGCCACGACTTGGTCGTAAAGCGCACTAGCTTCATCGAGGCTTCGCACCAGATTGTTCTCAGAAGTTGCAATGCCTGGTAAGAGTTTCTTACAAGGCCTCGGTAATTCGAATTATCCAGCCAGATGGTCGACGTGATCTCCCTGACCGGGAATGCTTTGAGGACTTCGCTCGCGTCAGCCACGCGATAAGGAATGCCCCGCGAGAAGCGGAGCGTATGCGGCGAGCCTGCGGGATACGAACTCGGTGAAGAGTCGCACACGCTTCGTCTTGCGTGTCTCCCCCTGCGTCAGAAGCCAGAGCGTTCCATGCATGTGCAGATCGGTGCCCGGCACCCTCACCAGTAGAGGGTCGGCATCCCCGACGAAGCACGGCAGTGTCGTCATTCCGAGCCCTTGCCGCGCCGCGGCGATCTGCGCCTCGCCGTCCGTCGTCCTGAACGGAACCCCGGTTGTGCGAACCTCACCCTCACTGGCCCAGTCCGGAATTCCATGAATGCTTATGACGATCCACCGGATGGGATCAGAAGTACCCGCGTGCCAGGCAGCCAGTCGCGCTCGAGATATGTAGACGCCGCCGAACAGATCCGGTCCCTTCAGACCGTGAAGATTGAGCGGCAGGGTTTTGCGGTCGTAGACGACGCGGATCGCGACGTCGGCCTCTCGGTTGGTCAGATTTGCCAGCTCGCCGGACGCCAAGATTTCCATCTCGATGTCGGGATGCAAGCGCGCAAACTCAGCGAAGTCGGGCATGAGCAGGTGTGTCGCGAGAGGCGGCGCCAGCGTCACCCGCAGACGCCCGCGCACGCTCTGATCGCGCCCGAAGACGCGCGTCTCCAATCGGTGCGATGACGCTTCCATCTGGACCGCCAGTTCGAGGACCTCCTCGCCCGCCGCTGTCAGGCGGTAGCCCGAGGGCAGCTTTTCGAACATCTGTGCCACGAGACGTTCCTCAAGCTGGGCGATGCGTCGCAGCACGGTCGCGTGGTTCACTCCGAGGCGCTCGGCGGCGGCCCGGACCGAGCCCCCACGCGCGACGGCAAGAAAGTAGCGAACGTCGTCCCAGTCGATCATGGTGCAATCCCGCACCGCGCGGTGCGCCTTCCAAGGCTCGTCTCTAACACATCGAACGGCAGTACGGCCGGTTATCATAGCCTATGTCGACAATCGCGGCCCAATTCCCAAACGGGGACATCGATCATCGCGGTAGCCGCCAGTCGTCCAGCCGGATCGATTTCGCACCACCGATGTGCGCGCTTTCGCACTCACCAACTGACACCGGCGGGTCCATTTCGAGGTTCTCGGAGGCAGATGCTGTCTCGACACCACGAAAGGAGAAGTCATGGGAAAGCTTGAGGGGAAGGTTGCAGTCATCACGGGGGGATCGAGCGGCATGGCGTTGGCGAGCGCCTGGCGGTTCGTTGAAGAAGGCGCCTATGTTTTCATCACGGGCCGGAGGCAGGAGGCGCTCGACGAGGCCGTCAAGCTGATTGGCCGAAACGTGACGGGCGTGCGCGGCGACGCGGCTAATCTCGACGACCTCGACCACCTGTTCGACACGGTCAAGCGCGTAAAGGGCAAGATCGACGTTTTGTACGCGAGCGCTGGCACGGGCGAAGCCCTCCTGCTGGGCGAGATCACCGAGCAGCACTTCGACGCGACCTTCGACCTGAATGTGCGCGGCACACTGTTTACGGTTCAGAAGGCGTTGCCGCTATTCAACGACGGCGGATCGATCTTCATGACCGGGTCAGTTGCTTCGATGAAAGGCTTTCCCGGTTACAGCGTGTATGCGGCGAGCAAGGCTACGTTGCACGCATTCGCACGCGGGTGGCTCAACGAACTGAAGGGCAAGAATATCCGGGTGAACGTGCTGCATCCGGGGCCGATCGCCACGCCGATGCAGGACCAGGTTCTCACCGAGGAAGCGAAGCAGATGTTCGAATCCCTGATCCCGCGAGGGAAGATGGGCCGCCCTGAGGAAATTGCGGCGGCCGCGCTGTTTCTTGCTTCAGACGATTCGAGCTTCGTGAATGGAATGGAGTTGTCTGTCGACGGCGGCTTCTCGGCCATCTGAAATCGCGGCGGGAACGAGCATGGCGGGATGACTGCCACACTGAACGCCTGACGCCGGGAGTCCATTTTGAATTTCTCGGAGGCCTCCCCCGGACGAGGCAAGGACGAAACCTAAAGGAAGTAGCATGTCACAATTGGAAGGCAAGGTTGCCGTGATCAGCGGCGGAACGACAGGCATCGGTTTAGCGATAGCTCAGCGGCTCGTCACAGAAGGCGCTCACGTCTTTATCTTCGGCCGCCGGAAGGCACCGCTTGATGCAGCAGCCAAACTGATAGGACACAACGTTACCGCAATTCAGGCGGACGCCGCGAAGCTCGATGACCTCGACCATGTCGCTGCGGCAGTACGGAAGGAAAAGGGTGCGGTCGACATCATCGTGTCGAACGCGGGTTTCACGGAGCAGGCTTCGATCGACGCCATTACGCCTGAGCACTTCGACAAGGCATTCAACCTCATGGCCCGCGGCCCTGTCTTCCTGGTGCAGAAGTTGCTGCCGCTGATGACTGCTGGCGGGTCGATCGTCCTCGTCTCATCGGCCATGCACCTGATGGGCATTCCCGGCCATACCGCCTACGCGGCAACCAAGGCGGCCTTGCGCTCCTATGCGCGCACCTGGGCGGCAGAATTCAAGGACCGAGGCATTCGCGTCAACGTGCTCAGCCCCGGCGTCACCGACACCCCGATACTGGACTCTCAGTCGGCGACACGTGAGGAACTGATGAACATGTACCAGAGCATGATCCCAATCGGTCGACTCGCCCGAGCCGAGGAGATGGCCAGCGCGGCGCTCTTTCTCGCATCCGACCAGAGTTCCTACGTGACGGGCGCAGATCTGATGAGCGACGGCGGGATCGGCCAGATCTGAGAACCGAGGATCGCCATCAATGAGACGTCGGAAACGGGCCGGTACCTTCCGTCCTCTCAAGTACATCCCGTTCCCGCCAGCGATCAAACCAAGGAGAGTACGATGAGCTATGCGATTGTAGGATTCGGCAAGGTAGGCCAGGCCCTCGCCCACGCCTTCGCCCGTAAAAATATCGACGTGACCGTCGCGAGCCGCCGGCCGCCGGAGGCGTTGGCGCCGCAGGCTCGGGCAATTGGGCCCGCGGTCGTCGCCAAATTGCTGCGGGACGCACTCAAGGCCGACACGATCATCCTGGCGGTCCCGTTCGGGGAGCATCGTGAGGTTGCGAAGGCCCTGCCGAATTGGAAAGGCAAGACGATCATCGACGCGATGAACACGTTTGGAGTTTCGCCTGAAGAGCTGGACAACCTCCCCTCCTCCGCCTTCGTCGCGAAGGCGTTCACTGGCGCCAAGCTCGTGAAAGGTTTCAATCACCTGATCGCAGCCACCCTGGCTGCCGATCCGATCGTCGAAGGCGGTCATCGGGTCGTCTTTCTGTCGAGCGACGACGAGGACGCCACCGCTCCCGTGGCAGCCTTGGCCAAACAACTCGGGTTCGCACCCGTCGAGCTGGGAAAGCTCAACGAGGGTGGCGCGCTGGTGCACGCGCGCGGCCGCGTCTGGGGCCAACTTATCTTCCAGGATCTATTCAAGAAGGAGCGATTGGTCAGCGGAGTTATGGCCTCATCGGGTCCGGTGTAGACGCCGATCAAGGGAGGCGGGAACGCTGCCTGCTTGAACGGCAGCGTGGCGTTATTCCGTGCCAGAGGGTTTTTGCTTTCGATGGAAGTGGACCCTGTCATTGCCGGGCTTGCCCCGGCAATCCATCTTCCTGAAACGACTCTTCATTATTTGATGGATGCGCGGGTCATAGGCGAGCGGTAGCGACGCCGTTCTTCGAACGGCTATGCCCGCGCATGACGATTTCACCTCAACGGGAAAAGCTCCAGCGATAACGCTTGACGGCAGCTGGCGGTCCAACACAATTTGCACACTTGTGCACGCTCGCCAGAATCTTCCACCCTTATTCCCTCGCCGAAATCCCCGCTGTGATATTGCGCACGCGCGCGCAAACCTCGAATATCCAGCCAACGCAATTGTGCCCCAACGGGAATCCATCCGATGCAGTACGACGACGTCATTCTCGGCCGCCGCAGCATTCGCGGCTACAAGCCCGATCCGGTGCCTCGCAAACTGATCGAGGAAATCATCGGTCTGGCGATGCGCGCGCCGTCGTCGATGAATACCCAGCCGTGGAATTTCTACGTTGTGACCGGCGAACCGCTGAACCGGATTCGCGCGGGAAATACCGAACGGATGATCGCAGGCGTCCCGCAATCCCGTGAATTTCGCACCGGGCAGGCTTTCACGGGACAGCACCGCGACCGCCAGGTCACCGTCGCCAAGCAATTATTCTCCGCCATGGGGATCGCGCGCGATGACAAGGGGATGCGGCAGGATTGGGTGCTGCGTGGCTTCCGCCAGTTCGACGCGCCGGTCTGCGTGATCGTGACTTACGACCGGGTGCTGGATGGCAGCGACGACACACCATTCGATTGCGGCGCGGTGGCGACCGCGCTCGTCAACGCCGCATGGTCGCGCGGCTTGGGCGCGGTCATCAACAGCCAGGGCATCATGCAATCGCCTGTGGTGCGCGAGCATGCGGGGATTGCCGACGATCAGGTCATCATGAAAAGCATCGCGCTTGGATGGCCGGACGACAGCTATCCCGCCAACGCGGTGGTCTCGGAGCGCAAGCCGCTCAAGGAGGCGACAGTGTTCGTCGGTTTCGACGATCAGCCGGCGGACGACGAAACCGTATGAACGGTTGAGAGCGCGGCGCGACATGCGCCACTCTTACGCCCGTCACCGCCCCCTCACCCGCACGTCCACACCGGGCCGATCGGCGTTTGCGTCCAGCACGGTCCGAAGCTGCCGCCGTTGTAGCGGCCGCGATAGAATCCGGGGCGGCCGAAATAGCGCCACTCGCCGTTCCAGTTGTAATAATGCGGCGTCGGGCCGATGTACCAGTGCCGCGGTTTGCGGCGCGCATTGCGCAGCACATGAGTTTCCTGCTTGAACAGCGGCGCGGCGTTGTTCAGCGGCTGCTGATAGCCCGGCAGGAAGCCATAGTTATGCGGGCGCAGCGCGTGCTTCTTGTGACGCGGGGCCGCCACGGCCGCGGTCGTCAGCAGCGACAGGACAATGACGATCGATAGGCGTGCGAAGCGTAACATGTGAACCTTGACCTGGGCCAACCATAAACCAGCCGTTCCCGCCAAACCATTCAACTTCAAATGCGCCCGCCTCCGCTTGCGCTCGCGCAAATTTGTTGCGGATCGATGTCGGCCTTCAATATTGTTGGCATCATCCCCGGACACCATGCCACGGAGCCTCCCATGTCAGCCGCCGAACTTGCAAACCGTCATTTTGCCGCGGCGATGGTCGATGCGCAGGCCGATGGCAATCAGGACGCCGTCTGCCGCGCGCTGCTCGGCCTTGTCGTCAGCAAATATCTCGAAACACGCAGCGTCGCGGACGTGCAATCCGAACTTCGCTTCATTGCCGAGAATTGCGATCCGGACACCGATCTGCCCTTCACGCGCCCGTGAGCGCGACGCGCACTTGCGCGCCCGCTCGCCCGGTCGCTATCCGCTCTCAGCTCTTGCCGTAGTCGTAAAAGCCGCGGCCGCTCTTGCGGCCGAGACGGCCGGCGTCAACCATTTCCCTCAATAGCGGCGCGGGCCGGTACTTCGGATCGTTGAAGCCCGTGTAGAACACCTCCATCACCGAAAGCATCGTGTCGAGGCCGACCATGTCCGCCAGTGCCAGCGGCCCGATCGGATGGTTGCAGCCCATCTTCATGCCGGCGTCGATTTCTTCGGCACTCGCGATCCCCTCCTGAAGCGCGAAAATCGCCTCGTTGATCATCGGACACAGGATGCGATTGACAGCAAAGCCCGGGCTGTTCTTGACGGTGATAGGCGCCTTGCCGATCCGCTTGGCGAAAGCTTCGGCCTTGGCGTGAGTATCGTCCGATGTCTGCAAGCCGCGGATCAATTCGAGCAACGCCATCAACGGCACGGGATTGAAAAAATGCATGCCGATGAAACGATCGGGGCGGTCAGTCGCGGCCGCCAGCTTCGTGATCGAGATCGACGAGGTGTTGGTCGCAATCGTCGCCTGCGGCTTGAGCGATGCGCAGAGATCCTTCAATATCTTCAGCTTGAGTTCTTCGTTCTCGGTCGCCGCCTCGATCACGAGATCGCAACCGGAAAGTTTCGATTTATCGGTCGTGCCTTGAATGCCCGCAATCGCTGCCGCGCGGTCAGCCTCGGTCATCTTCTGCTTATTGACGAGACGGTCCAGGCTGCCGCCGACGGTGGCCAGGCCACGCGCCACGGCGACATCCGAGACGTCGACCATCACAACCGGCATTCCGGCCACGGCACAGATTTGCGCGATGCCGTTGCCCATGGTGCCTGCACCAATGATGCCAACCGTTTCGATCATGCTTTTGTCCTTTCACTCCTGCCGGCCGCGACGGCCACGCTCGGTTCATTTAGCCAGGACACTTACCAACAGGATTTGCAACCGTACAGCCGTTCGAAGTTTTGAACGCCCGGCGGCCTGTTATCCGTTGACGAATCCCTTGGTTTATTGGTCAGGTCAGCGTCATCATACCTTGCGATCGGCCCGACAGCAGGAACACAGAAATGCGCGCTCCAATCTCATACCGTCTCCGGCTCTTCGCGGCCTTCACGCTGGCGTTCGCCGCACTGTCATCGGCGGCTCACGCCGACACCGGCACGGTGCGGTTCAAATTCTTCAAGGCCGGCTGGTTCGTCGGCGCGCAGACCGGCAGCGGCATCCTGAAATTCCACAAGGAAATTTACCCGTTCCGCATCAGCGGAGTCAGCGCGGGCCTGACATTTGGCGGCTCTTCGACCGATCTGGAAGGCACCGCGCGGAACATGCGGCAGGCGACCGACATCGAAGGCGTCTATACCGCGGTCGGCGCCGGTGTCGCCATCGGCGCCGGACGACGCGCGATTCAGATGCGCAACTCGAAAGGCGTCGTTCTCACGCTGGAAGGCCAACAGCTCGGGCTTCAACTCGATCTGGACCTGAGCGGGATGACGGTCTCGATCCAGCGGCAGTGAAGATATACCGTCGGGCGGAATAGCGCGATTCCCGCCTGACCTGCTACGTGCGGGGCGAAGACCAGAGCCGCGCTTCTGCCGTTTACTTGTCAAGCGGCCACCCCTAAACCCGCGCGCATGCTACCGAACCCACCGAACACACGCCTCGCGGGCTTTTTTCTCCTCGCCGTTACAATCCTCGGCTGGGGATTGAATTGGCCCGCCGTCAAGGTGCTGCTGCTGGAATGGCCGCCGCTATTCTCGCGTGGCGTGGCCGGTGTCGCCGCGGCCGCGCTACTCGGTGCGATTGCCCTCTGGCGCGGCGAAGGGCTGCGGGTCGCACCGCGGCACTTGCCGCGACTCGGCTTTGCCGCCTTCACCAACGTCTTTGCGTGGATGGGCTTCGGCACCGTGGCGATGAAATATCTTCCGATCAGCGAAGCCGCCCTGCTCGCCTATACAATGCCGATCTGGACCATGCTGTTTGCATGGCCGGTGCTCGGCGAGCGGCCGACGCGACGCGGCATTTTCGCGCTGGTGCTGGCATTCGCGGGCCTCGCTATATTGTTCAGTGGCCAGAGTCTCTCATTCGATGAAGGCAAGCTCCTCGGCGTGACGATGGCGCTCGGCTGCGCGATATTGTTCGCCTTCGGCAGCGTCACGTCTCGCGCCACGATCCCGCTGCAACCGATTGCACTGGTGGCCTGGCAAGTCGGATTGGGTTGCCTGCCGATGATCGGGATCGGATTGTGGTTCGAACATCCCGATTTCGGCGCGCTGTCGCTGCGTGGGTGGGGCCTGATGCTGTACATGATGCTGGGGCCGATGGCGATTTGCTATGTGACGTGGTTCGCGGCGCTGCACCGGTTGCGACCTGCCGCGGCAACCACCGGATCGCTCGCGGTCCCCGTCGTCGGAGTCAGCGCCGGCGCGCTGATGCTGGGCGATCCGTTCGGGATGCGCGAAATCGCAGCGCTGACGCTGACCCTGTCGGGCGTCGCGCTGGCGCTACGCCGGGCGCCATCCGACGCCCTGAGCTAGCCGCAGCGCTTACGAGCGGCAATTCCGAAAACAGTTCTCGCTTGTTCACGAAACGACTCCATTTCGTTCGCAAAGAACGAATCGCGACGGCTAAAATCGTCCCGGCGATTCACTTAACAAAACATTTCATCGCGAAGCCCGCCGCAACCACGCCAGCAGAGTGGCGTTGATCTCGCGCGGATAGCAATGACTGAGATCATCAATCTCGCTAGTCGTGACGTCGGCTCCAGCTGCCGCCAGAGCCTGACCGGCGCGACGCGCCACCTCCACCGGAAACATCCAGTCACGCGCACCATGGGCGATGTAGATCGGCAGGCCTCTCACGCGGTCGCTATCGGCCATGGTCGCCATCAATGGATGGAAGGTAGCCGACACAGGCGCCAGATGCGTGAAACGCGATCGCGCCTCAAGCCCGCTGACGTAGCAGAATGTGCCGCCGTCGCTCATCCCCGTCAGCAGCAGTTGCTCGGGGTCGACGCGCCAGTGTTGTTGCACGAAATCAAGGATGCGATGAAGGTTGGGCGTATCGTTATCCTCGCCCATCAGCGCCCAGGTCTGGCCGACCGCGGTCGGCGCGGCAACGATGGCGCCGAAGCTTCGCGCTTCGCGCAGCCAGCTCCACAGAAATCCGCGTCCGTTACCACTGCCGCCATGCAGCGCCATAACCAGAGGCATGGCTTGATGCGGTGTATAGCTCTCCGGGATGTAAAGCGAGAAGCCACCCCGGCTTCCCGGCGCATTGTCAAAATGCATCACGCCGGTATCACTCTCGCGCGGAGCCTGCATACCACGCGCCAGTGCGTCGGCATCCCCGCGCAACGAGGCATCGAGGAAGAACCCGTTCACCGCCGCGACTTTCGATGCGAGCGGATACAGCGCCTCTTGCGCGCGTGGCAGATAACGCATCGCGCGAAAGATCGCACGAAGATCGTCGCCCTGATCGAGCGCCGTACGGATGCCGTCGAAAGCCGCCAGGACATATCGGCTCGCGGTCAGCAATGATTCCGATGGACCGTCCCCTGCACCACCGACCTTCGCGGCTGCGACTTCCGGCAAGTCACGCAAGCCCTGCTCCGGCGTGCCGACGGCGACCATCATCGCATCGAACGTTAGAGGATCGAGATGACGCGCGATGAACTCGAGCACGGTCATCGACCGCAGCAGCGGGGCCAGTATCGTCTCGTCGGTCATCGGTGCGCGCTCGCCTGCATCGAGGCAGTGTAGCATCGCCCGCAGCCTGCGGGAGCGCGCCAAGCCGATTTTGGTGGTGAAGCGGCGCCGGCGTCAGCCGAGGCTGAGCCCGGTATAATTCTCGGCGAGACTGGTTTGCGCCGCGATGGATCCGGACAGGTAGTCGAAGTCGGCGCGCTGAATGCGCCGGCCGAACGCGCCGGTCTCCGGGAAGGTGTGGAGCAGCGACGTCATCCACCACGAGAAGCGCTCGGCTTTCCAGATGCGCGCCAGCGCCTTCTGCGAATATGCGTCGAGACCTGCGGTGGAGCGTTCGCCGTAGAATTCGGCCAGCGCCGCGCCCAGCATGGCCACATCGCTGATGGCGAGGTTAAGGCCCTTGGCGCCGGTCGGCGGCACGATATGAGCGGCATCGCCAGCCAGGAACAAGGCGCCGAACCGCAACGGCTCGGCCACAAAGCTACGCAGCGGTGCAATGGATTTTTCGATCGAGGGTCCGGTCTGCAGATGTTCGGCTGCGGCGGGGTTGAGCCGTGCCCGCAATTCGTCCCAGAACCGCTCATCCGACCAGTTCGCGACGTTCTCGCCCTCCGGCACCTGAACGTAATAGCGGCTGCGCGTCGGCGAGCGCATCGAACAAAGCGCGAAGCCGCGTTCGTGATGGGCATAGATCAATTCATCGGCGACCGGCGGTTTATCCACCATGATGCCGAGCCATCCGAACGGATAGTGCCTGTCGAACACATTCACCGCCCGCTCCGGAACGCTGGCGCGCGAGACGCCGTGGAAACCGTCGCAGCCGGCGATGAAATCGCATGTCAGATCATGTGTCACACCATCCTTGCGCCAACTGACCCGCGGCCTCGCGCTATCGATGTCATGCAACGCCACATCCGCGGCCTCGTATATCGTCGTAAGACCGGAGGCTTGCCTCGCATTCATCAAGTCATGCGTTACCTCGGTCTGGCCGTAGACGGTGACGTGTCGCCCGACGCGCGCGGTAAAATCGATGTGCTGGATATCGCCGTCGAAACACAAATTTACGCCGTGATGAATCAATCCCTCGGCATGCATTCGGGCGCCAAGGCCGAGACGGTCGAGCAGGTCGGCGGTGCCCTGCTCGAGCACGCCGGCGCGGATCCGCGACAGCACGTAATCGGGGCTCTTGCGCTCCAGAATAACCGTGTCGATACCGGCTTGCTCCAGAAGCCGCCCAAGCATCAAGCCAGACGGTCCCGCGCCGATGATCGCAACCTGTGTCCGCATAACTGCCTCCCTCCCGGCGCTCCCCTCAAGATGGCCGATGTTGGCCCGCAGCGGCGGCGATGCCAATGGACAGAATCTGCAAAGGAAGGGATAATTCGAACATTATTGAGGTCATCGATGAGTGCTATCCCCACCTACGCGCTGTATGGCGAACAGGGCTACGATACAAGTCCGGACTGGCTGCACTGGGAGACTTTGCTGTCCCGCTCGCAGCTATACGGATTCCGCATCGCGCCGCATCGTCACGAGCAATTCTTTCAAATCCTGCATCTGACCGGCGGCACCGCCGAGGTCACGATCGACAATGCCGTCAGCCATCTTTCGCCGCCGGCGCTGATCGTCATTCCGGCATTGCCGGTCCACGGTTATGTATTTTCCGAGAATGTGGAAGGCGTCGTCGTCACGCTGTTCGAGCGCGACGTGCGCGAAACATTGGCACCCTCTCCCGAGATCGATGCCTGCCTGCGCCGGCCCTATGTTCTCCATGGCGCCAGTCCGGAAATCGAACTCGCCGGCCGGACCATCGCGGACCTGATCGTCGAAGCGGATACCCAGGCACCCGGTCGGGCGGTCGCGATGCGATCCCGTATCGGTACGACGCTCGCGGCGGTCTACCGCGCCGTGCTGGCGACGGAAGGTGCGATGGAAGAGGTCGGGGGACGAGCGTTGCGTCACGCTCAGGCCTATGATCGGCTGGTCGAACGCGAATATCGCCATCATCGGCCCATCAGCTTCTACGCAGGCGCGTTGGGCATCACGCCGCCTCACCTCAATCGCATCTGCCAGTCGGTGCTTGGCGCGTCGGCCCTGAAAGTCATCGAGCGCCGCCTGCTTCTTGAGGCAAAGCGCTACCTGACATTCTCCTCGCTCAGCATCAAGGAAATCGCGGCGCTGCTTGGCTATACGGATGCCGGCTACTTCAACCGGATGTTCAGGCGGGAGACCGGCATCGCGCCGGGGAGATTCCGGCAATCCCGGTAAGCATGAAATGGCCATCGGGGAATTCGACGCTTCGGGCGGCACCGGGGTCCGTTCGTTCCGGTATCAGAACATGGACTTCATGATCTTGATTTGACGCGGTTTCGTTCAGGCGAACCGGTATCCACTTCGCTTGAAAACGTTCTAGGCAGCAGCTTCCATCTCCGCATCGAGATCGGCGATCACCTCCTGAAACGCGGAGATTGCCGCCTGAACCGCGGCGATACGCATCAATTCCTCGGTCGTGACCGGACCGTTCCGCTTTTGAAGCGCGACAACCATATCCCGCCGCAACTCTTTCAATTGAACCAGCGGCAGACCGTGATCGGTAAGATCTTTGAGCATGGCCATTTCTCAGTCTCCGAAATGGAGAGGCTGCAACGTAACGACAGTTGTCTGAATTCTGCTTATAAACATCGAGAAAACTTTAACGTTCGCAACGGAGCCCAATATGCCCGCAAAAATCATCGTGGTGACGGGAGCGTCAGGCGCACTCGGTACGGCGGTTGCCGCCGCTGCAAAGGCTCAGGGCGGCCGGGTCGGGACAATCGATCATGGCGCCAGGACCACATCTCCGACACCCGACCATTTGGCGCTGGGCGGCGTCGACCTCGCTGATCCGGGTCAGGCGCAGGCCGCGATCGATGCCATCGCCCGCCACTTCGGGCAAATCGATGCCCTGATCAACGTGGCGGGCGCTTTCTCCTACGAGACGGTCGCCGACGGCGATCCCGGCACCTGGCAACGGCTGTACGCCATCAATGTCCTGACCGCGCTGCATGCGTCACGGGCCGCGATTCCCCACCTGGTCAAATCGAAGGCGGGGCGCATCGTCAATGTCGGCGCCATGGGAGCGATGCATGCGGGCCCCGGAATGGGCCCCTATGCAGCGTCCAAGGCAGGAGTGCACCGGCTTACCGAGTCGCTCGCCGCCGAACTCAAGGGCACCGTCACGGTCAATGCCGTGCTGCCGTCGACCATTGATACGCCGGCCAATCGCAAGAGCATGCCGAATGCAAACTTCAACGACTGGGTGAGCTTGGACGAACTGACCGCGGTCATCAAGTTTCTGGTCAGCGAGGCGGCAAGCGGCGTTACCGGAGCCCTGCTCCCGGTGACCGGTCGCGTATAGGAGCTGGCCGGATCGCGTCCGCGGCCATGTCACGCCGATGCGCACCATCTTGTGATCGACGTTGCATCCGCGCCTTGAAACCACATGACGCAAAGCCCGTTGCGCTAAACCGGCATGACGCCGGTTTTTTGCCTTAGGGAGACTTGCAATGAGGTTTGGTCTTTTAACGGCTGCGATTGTCGCCGCCAGCGCGTTGGCGCTCGGTCCGGCATCTGCGCGGATGGCGGGTTGCACGAATGACGGCTTGGCAAAGGCGGAGAGCACGGTCGAAGCCATGCCGGACACGCCAAACAAATTCATGATGCAGAAGGAGATCGGTCTGGCCAACACCGCGATTAGCACCGGCGACATGCGAGGCTGCGCCATGCATATCAGTCGCGTCGAACGCATGACGATGATGAAGCCGGCGATGGCGGGCTCATCCGGAATGTAGCTGCGTAAGACATAGATCGGGATGAAGGCTCGCTTCCTCAAGCGGGCCTTCATGCCTCATCGGGCTCTCATGCCTGATGTCCCGATTTGCACAGTCCCGCGCCGGCCAGATGGCTCATCCTTGCCGTGCGAAGCTTTCGATGCGCCGCGTGCGCGTGTTTCCCAACCTCATTGCCGCTGCCGGCCCCGTGCGAACAGGCGCATGGCTGCCGTGCACCGCACATATTGCATTGCAGCATGAAATCCATTAGATACCTCCGCAGGATAAATGGCGGGTTGGACGATGAGCGAAGACTGGATGACGAAGTATGGCAGCCGACGGGTCAGGCGCGATCCGCCGACCTTGGACGAGGCCATTTTCGCGGCCATGGGCATCACCGAGGACGCCGCCGAACAGGCTGAAATCGCCGCTTCGCTGATGGGACTTCCCCTCGAAGAAGTGAAAGCGGAGCTTAAAAAGGCAACGCGCGCCGCGGCGCGATCCACGCGTGTCATCGCTGGCGAGCCTGGCGCTCAGCGTACCGTCGTCGTCGAACGCCGCACAGTGCGCAGGTTCGGCAACGATCGCCGTCCCGGCATGTAGCTTCTACTCAGATCTCTCGCGCTGAGTTCTTGATTTGGCGCGTTTTCTTCACGCGAACCGGATTCCACTTCGCTTGAAAACGCTCTAACGCCGGCCGACGATCGCGATCCTGCGGCAGGCCGGCCCCGCATCAATGCGGCGCCGGCGATCAGGCGGCATGAGTTATGCCGCCCTTCCCCATCCGGACATCCGCCACATCAGATTCCAGTATTCGCGGTTGAACCGCATCATGGCCGGCACGATTTCCACCGGATTGAACGGGCTCGGCCGAATGACCTCAGCCGACTGCTCCCGCAGGTCGATCTGACCTGACGATTCGCCCTGACGAAAGGTCAGGTGAGCACCGAACTTGTTGGCCAGCGAGCGCATCGCATCGTTCTGCGCCCCGGTGGTGATGCGCAGGCTGGCGTAACCCTTCAGTTTGGCCTGTGCGATTAACTCGCGAAACAGGACGCTTCCAAGGCCCTTTCGCCGGACTTGCCTTTCAACGCTGAAGGCAATCTCCGCCAGAGAGCCCGGTTCATCCGGCGGATGCAATTCCGCCGCCGCCTGCACCATACCGTCTTCGATATAGGCGATGATAACGGTCCCGTCGGCGCGGCACTTATCCGCATAACGCTCGATGAAACCCTCATCCGCGAATCCGTTGAAACGGTCGCGACGGCTCTCGGTATCGAGCCGCAACAGATGCTCGCGCAGCAGAGGCATCTCATGCCGCTTCAGCGTCCTGACAACACCTCTGCCGGGCAAGCCGGCCGTGATCTGTTCGTCATGCATCGTCCAGTCTCCTCTAGGATAGCCCTCGAGGAAGCGTTATTCCCTGCGCTCAATATTGTGCGGCGCACCATTATTTCAAGCCAAACAAGCACACCAGGATGATGGCAGAATGACGCACCCATTCGCGATTCGCCTTTATTAACAATGATTAATAAGGGAACCGCCGTCGCCCCTAGAGCACCATCTGGGTTTGCGTGACCACGGCGACCAGCTTGCCGTCCTCGCCCTCGATCCGGGTCTGCCAAACCTGGGTCCGGCGACCACGATGGACCGGCGTGGCGATAGCCGTAACGGTAGTGCCCTCGCGAGCTCCGCCCACGAAGTTTGTCTTGCTCTCGATGGTGGTGGTCCCCTTGGCGTCCTCCGGCAGATTGATGACCGTGGCGGCGGCCCCGACCGAATCCGCGAATGCCATCACCGCACCGCCGTGAATGGTGTGGTTGAGCGTACAAAGGTCGGGCCGCACCAGCATTTGCGCCACCACGCGATCCCTCTCGGCTTCGACAAATGTCACGCCCTTCAGTTCGGCAAACGGCATTTTCATCGCGTTGATTGTCTCAAGCAGAGTCACCTGTCGCCTCCCGTCTTGTGGTCGCGGCGAATCCGCGATCGTTACGTTCGATAAAGTCCGAAGGCCCGCTATCCAGGAAAGCAGCCTCAGGCCAGCTCGACGCCGCACCACCCGGCAACAAACAGTGCGATGGCCTTGGTGGTTTTGCGCAATGAGTCGAGATCGACATATTCGTTGAAACCATGCATCGCCGCACCATCGGCGCCAAAGCACAGGCTGGGAATATTGTAGTTGAGACCATAGAAGCGCGTGTCGGTCAGCGCGGTGAAAACCAGATCGGGCACGGAGCCGCCATAGACCGCGTCGAACGCCTTGCCGAACGCAGCCTCCGCTGCCGCGGAATTCTTCAGCTCATATCCCTCCGACAGAAATCCGGACCACTCGACTTGCGGCGGATTGTTGGAAAGGAAGCGGTGATCGCGCGCAGCCCCCGCGATGCAGGCAAGAATTTCAGCCTGACAATCGGCAACCGACCAGCCCGGCAATATGGCGATGCGGCAATCGACGTCGCACCACGCCGGCACGCTGGACGCCCAGTCGCCGCCCTTGATGATGCCGGGATTGAAGTTGATCGGATGCTTCAGCGCCTTGAAATGCTTGTCGCTCGCAGCACGCTTATTCCATTCGATCTCCAGTTTCTCCACCGCCTGAATCAAATGATAGGCCGCGGTGATGGCATTGGAGCCGGAGCCGGCCTCGAACACATGGACCGGAAATCCGCGGACCTTGATGCGAAACCAGATCACGCCGACCTGCGAGCGCACCATCTTGCCCGAGGTCGGCTCCGGAATGAAACACGCATCGGCGCGATAGCCGCGTTGCAGTGTCGAGAGCGCGCCGACGCCGGTGCTTTCCTCTTCGATCACCGACTGGAAATGAATCCGCGCGGTCGGCTTCAATCCGGCGGCGCGAATGGCATCGAGCGCATAGAGCGCGGCGATGGTGCCCGACTTCATGTCGCACGCGCCGCGCCCATACATCTTGCCGTCCTTGATGGTCGGCGAGAACGGCGGCGTCTCCCACATATCGAGCGGACCGGTCGGCACCACATCGCAGTGCCCCTGCAGGATGAGGGATTTGCCGGCATTGGTGGCCGGCCGATAGGTTCCAACCACGGAGCGTGCACGCGAGAAATCATGCTCGATCGGGCCGAACCCGCGCAGGTCCTTGAGATCATCCACATTGATATGCCAATCGTCGACCTCATAGCCGCGCTGGCGCAACAAATCGCCCATCATGTCCTGGCATGGCCCTTCAGCACCGCGCGTGCTCGGGATCGCGACGAATTCCTTGGTGGTGGCAAGCTGCGCATCGAACGCCGCATCGACGGCATCGAGAATGCGACTGTGGTTGTCCCTGGCGTTCATGATTTCCCCAATTCGACTGACGGCCATTCGGCACGAGCCGTCTTGCGACGATCAAACCACATTCAGGCCGAGCCTGTCGCGGAATATCGGACCTTTGAGAATCGTCGTCACAGCCCTAAGCTGCCCACCGCGATTGCGCGATGAGGCGCAATATCCTGAATCACGCGGGTCCGCGATGTCCATAACGAAAGCGACGATCATCAGCGCAACCATCGGCATGGCCGGTTGCGCGGTCAGTTCGCTCTTGATGACATCTGCATACGCCGAACAGGTCTCGCACGAGCGCGACATCGTCGATCTTCGGCTCGGTCAGCGCATCCTGGTCGATGACGGATCATGCCCGGCCGGTCAAATCAAGGAAGTGACCGGGGCGAAACTCAGCGATGCGGGTATCGTGCGGCGGATAATCTGCGTTCCGCGGAAGGGCGCGCGGCGCTAGGACGACGACTAGCCTGACGTCGTGGCCGTGGAAGACGGCATGATCACATTCGACCCGGAATAGTGAAAAGTACCGACGCCCGGAATCTCCGGCGAGGGCATCTCCGTCAGGAATGCTCCGCCCACCACAAACGCAAACGCGAGAATGAGGCTGCGAGTCCACACTTGATTGTACCTCTGTTTGAAGCCTGCAGCGTTTTCCGCCGCTTATTGCGGCATGGAATATCACGGGAAGGTTTCAGGAGGTCTGCGCGTAGAATGGAAAATGGTTTCATCGTTTACAAATTTGTTTCGTCGCGGGCGCACGACGAAACAATTGCCGCGCCCGCGCCGTCCGGCGCGGCGATCAACGCCAGTCACAAGAGCAGTCTCTCAACGAAGAGTGATTAACGACTACTTGAAAAAATCGCCGCATTTTTGGACGGCGGTGTCGGATGCACCCCAAGGCATGATCGGCACCGAGGACGTCGAATTCTTGGGCGATCCGTCGATCAGCCTGTCCGAGTAGACCATGTAGACCAGAACGTTGCGCTTCGCATCGCAGCCGCGCACGATCTGCATCTTCTTGAAGAACAGCGAGCGGCGCTGGCTGAACATGTCCTCGCCCTGCTCCATCTTGGTCTTGAACCGGATGGGCGCGATCTGGCGGCAGGACAGCGAAATGTCCGATACCTGTTCGGCCACCCCGAACCATCCCTTGAAGCCGCCCTTTTCCGGAACCGTGAAATGGCAGGCAACACCCTCCACCTCCGGATCGTCGATGCCATACGTGGCAAGCTTGTCGTTCGGGCTCACCCATTTGAACACGGTGGAGCGACGGAAAATCAGATCCGGTTCATCCGCGCCGAAAGCCGGCCATATCGCCGCGACGGCAAACAGCAACACCACCAATGCAATCCATTTCCCCCGACGGCTGTCCTGCTTGTCCTGCTGTCGTCTGCTGGTCGCCATAAACACATCTCCGCTGCGAACGCTGCCTATGTAGGAAGAAACCGGGCGACCGGTAGGGTTGCCGGCTCGTTAAGGCAATCTCAGGGGATTTGGCTGATATTCCGGGCTCATCCGCATGGCCGATGCAGCGGCCAACGTATTTCACCGTTGCGGCACGAGTGACCGGAACGGGTCTGGGGAAGAGTAGCGTGGTGCGTAGCAAACGATCGGCGGGGCCGAATGACCGTTGTCCAGGCCGAACCTCAGCCCTTTGGCCAACGGCACTGCTGACGGCAGCGATCATCGCAGGCATCCCGTCCGGCGCGCACGCCCTGCCCCAGGATTTCTGGTCCGACGAAATCATTTACGACGATCCGGAACCACCGCCCCCGCCCGTGATGCAGCGTCGGCCCAAACAGCCCCGCGCGCATCCGGCAAAGGCCACGATCAAACCGTCGCGCAAGCCGCAGCGCCCGCTGATCGTGACCATCTCGATCGAAAACCAGTCGCTGAAAGTGTACGACGCCAACGGGCTGTTTGCCGAAACGCGGGTTTCGACCGGCATGCGCGGTCATTCGACCCCTCTCGGCGTGTTCAGCGTCATTCAGAAAAACAAGTGGCACCGCTCCAACATCTATAGCGGCGCCCCGATGCCTTACATGCAGCGGCTGACTTGGTCCGGTATCGCCATGCATGCGGGCGTCGTGCCCGGCTATCCGGCGTCGCACGGCTGCATTCGCATGCCCACCGGTTTCGCGACCGAGATATGGAAATGGACCCGGATGGGCGCCCGCGTGGTGATAACCCCGGGTGAAGTCGCTCCGGTGCAATTCGCGCACCCGCTGTTGATGACGCAGAAGCCGCCGCCGGCACCACCGGTCGCCGCCGCGCCGGAATTGCCGGCGACAATCGCAGCAGAGAAGCCTGCGCTCGAAGCCTCGACAGTTGGGCTCGCCGCCGTTGCCGAACTCAGGCCGTCAGTGGGTTCACCAGCGACCGCCGCACCGGCCGCAGAGACTTCCGGAATCGCCGGCGCCAATAAAACGACGAAGCTTGCCGATGCCGCCACAGTGCTATCGCAGCCGGCTCCATCCGGACCTGTGCTCGACAGTGGAACAGTCGATCCCGTCGCCTTGCCGGTTGCGTTGCCGGTTTCCTTGCCCGCCGCCGACACCGCGGCTCCACCGGTTCGCCGGAGCGGGCCGATCGCGGTCCTGATCAGCCGCAAGGACGGCAAGCTCTACGCCCGGCAGAACTTCGAACCGTTGTTCGATGTGCCGATCACGATCGCACCAAGCGAGCGCCTGCTCGGGACGCACGTCTTCACCGCCGAGGCGGACACTGCGAATGCGGGTGCGTTCCGATGGTCGGTGCTGTCGCTTCCGGTCGGAGCACGGAATATCGGCACAGACCAGCAGCCCGGGAAGCGGCGGCGGAATGCCGGAACCATCGAGATGACGCCGCCCAAAGCGGTCGATAGCCCTACAGAGGCACTCGACCGCCTGACGATACCGGCCGATGCGATGACGAAGATCGCCGAGGCCCTGACCACCGGCAGTTCGATCATCGTCTCCGATCAAGGCCTCGCTGGAAGCGAAACCGGCCAGGGAACCGACTTCATTGTACCGCTTCGCTAAAGTCTGGTGGTGACGCGGCATAAATGTCATTGCCGCGACCACGCGAATCTGACTCTGTTGAGGTTACGCGGCTCATCGGTGCGAAAGGGTCGAACACCGAGGATACAGCCGGCCAACCCCAGGGGGCACCATGCGGATCGCGGCGGCTTTCATTGTTGCAGGGGCACTTTCGTTCGGCGCGAGTTGCGCGACGTGGGCGCAGTCACCACGTCCGGCACCACCGCCCGCCGCTCCCGCTCCGGCCCCTGTCGCTCCCGCGATCAAGGCCAGCTGCGCCAATCCGGATGCGCTCGGCATCAGCCGCGTGGTGCAGATCGATACCACCGGCGGTCCCGGTTTCGGTTTCGAGCATTTCAAGCAACTCGACTTCCTGCGCGACAAGGAAGTGGTGCTGACGTTCGACGACGGTCCGTGGCCCGGTAATACGCCGGCGGTCCTGAAGGCGCTGGCCGACCAGTGCACCACCGGCATTTTCTTTTCGATCGGCAAGCATGCGACCTACCACCCGGAAATCCTCAAGCAGGTCGCGGCCGCCGGTCACACCATTGGCGGACATACGTGGTCGCACGCCAATCTGAACGGCAAGAAGATGACCGAGGCGCAAGCCAAGGACGAGATCGAAAAGGGATTCAGCGCCGTCAAATGGGCGCTCGGCACGGCGCCGTCGCCATTCTTCCGTTTTCCGGCCCTGCAACACCCGCCGGCCATGGTCACTTATCTCGGCACCCGGAACATCGCGATGTTTTCCTGCGACGTCGATTCATTCGATTTCAAGTCGCGCAATGCGCAGCAGGTTATCGACAACGTGATGAACAAGCTGGATAAGCTCGGCAAGGGCATTATCTTGATGCACGATTTCCAGAAGCACACCGCCGAGGCGCTGCCGGAGCTGCTTCGCAGGCTGAAAGCCGGCGGCTATAAGGTGGTGCAAATGAAGGCCAAGGCGCCGGTGCAGACCATCGCCCAGTACGACGAAGAGTTGCTCAAGAATGTCAAATTGCCGACCGTCAGCACCCGCCCGCTCAACAGCGTCGTGCAAACGATCTCCGAATAACGACATCAGCGCGAACCACTATGCGACGGTGCTGTGATGTCGTCGCTCCAGATTGAAGGCTTCGTCATCGTTTCCGCCGACGGCATGCTGGCCGACGCGACCGGCGTCATGCCGCGGGAACTGAAATTCGCGGGCGACCACGCGTTCTTCAGTAACGGGCTGGATCATGCCGATGTGGTCGTTCACGGCCGCAACTCGTATGAAGACCAGCCCAACTCGCCGAAGCGAACCCGCATCATTCTGACGCGCGCGATCAAGGATCTCGCCCGCGATCCATCCAACGACAAAGCCACGCTGTGGAATCCCGCGGGCGCGTCCTTCGAAGCCGCGTGCGATCGCGCAGGCGTGCGCAGCGGCACCGCGGCGATCATCGGCGGCCCGGTCGTATTCGGCATGTTCTTCGACCTGTACGATACGTTCTGGCTTTCGGTCGCACCGCACGTCCACCTGCCCGATGGCGAACCGGCGTTGCCCGGCGTCCCGGCCAGCACGCCGCAGCAAGTGCTGGCGGCACACGGCCTGAAGCCCACCGAGGTGCGCGTGCTGGATGCCGCACACAATGTCAGCGTCACGGCATGGCGTCGCTGAATTGAGCGCGGCCGCGCCGGGACATCAGTAGGTATGGGATGCCGGCTCAGTGTAAACCGGCACCGCCGCCGGAACGGACCGCCCTATTCCGATGATGATGAAAAGCCCGCCGATCAGCGAAAGGTTTTTCAGCGCATGGACCATATTGTTGCGGGCTTCCGGCCCGGTCTGATTCCAGAAATCGTGAAAATAATACGTCGCCGCGATCAGGAACAGCACCAGCAACACCGCAAAAAAGCGCGCACCGAAATTAAAGGCGATCAACAGGCCCCCCAGCAATTCGACGGTGCCGGCGGCGATCGCCAGCATCTGCGCCATTGGCATTCCCGTCATGCCCTCGAGTTGCGAGGTGTAGGCCGCAAACGCGACCGGAAGAACGACCTTGTCCGTGATGCTTTGAGTTGTTGCCGCAAGATCGAACAGGTTCGACGCGCCGGATACGATGAACAGGATCGCGAACAAGAAACGACCGATGGTGACGAAAGCTGGCATCTTCGCCTCACTGGATCCGCCGATACACCATGCATCGACCGCCGGAGTATGATCCGACACTGCGGTTTTTCAAATCCCCTTGCGCGGGGCATGGCCATGTGTCGAACGCGATCGGTTCCGGATCGAGGCGGCGACAGCGCAAATCGTCATCGCAAGAAACACCCGGAGCGGCGCATCAAGCGCGTTTACGCGCCTCTTCGACATGCTACGGCGCCGTCCAAACACCGGCTTCGCGGCGAAGCAATACAGTTTATTTTGCGCCTTTGAATTGCTTCGCGGGGCCTGTCATCGGCGCGCCGGCGAAGCGAGCCCCGTTGGTTCGCAGCGACGGCTGCGGCTAACGCCGGAGCCGATATCCTACCCGAACAAGGTCGGCTGTTGCCGTCCGGCCCGGTCCTGCGCCTCGACCGCGGCAACCGCCGTCATGTTGAGGATGCCGCGCGCCGTCACCGACGGCGTCAGGATATGCGCCGGACGTGCCGGGCCGATCAGGATCGGACCGACCGGCAGACCATCGGCGAGTTCCTTGATCATCTGATAGGCGACATGGGCGGCGTCGAGATTCGCCATGATCAAAACATTGGCGGCGCCTTCCAGGGTCGATTGCGGCAACACGTAGTCGCGCTTGATTTGCGACAGCGCCGTCCCGCCTTGCAACTCGCCATCGGCCTCGATCTCGGGATGGCGCTCCTTGAGCAGCGCCGTCGCGCGACGCATCTTGCGCGCGGACTCGGTATCGTAGCTGCCGAAATCCGAATGCGACACGAAAGCGATCTTGGGCTTGATGCCGAACCGCTGCACGTGGAGTGCCGCCGACGAGGCAATGTCCGCCAGTTCCTCGGCGGTCGGGTTCGGCCGCACCTGCGTATCGGCGAGGAAGAACGATCCCTTCGAAGTAATCATCAGCGACAAAGCGGCGAAGTCGCTGACCCCGCTCCGTGCTCCGATGATTTCACGTATGTGACGAAGGTGGCTCATGTAGCGGCCTTCGACGCCGCACAGCATGGCATCGGCCTCGCCGCGCACCACCGCCAGCGCGGCAATCACCGTCGCATTGGTGCGCACCATCGTGCGGGCAGCATCGGGAGTAGCGCCGTGCCGTCCCGCGGCCTCGATGTAGCTCTGGACGTAGGACCGATAACGAGGGTCATCTTCCGGGTTGATAAGGTCGAAGTCGTGGCCGGGGCGGATCACCAGTCCAAGGCGGGCGATACGCGCCTCGATCACCGAGGGACGGCCGACCAGGATCGGGCGAGCCAGTTTCTCTTCCAGCACCGCCTGCGTCGCGCGCAGCACGCGCTGGTCCTCGCCCTCGGCATAGATGACACGCACCGGCTGCGAGCGCGCCTTGCTGAACACCGGTTTCATGATCAGGCCGGAGCGGAACGTGAAACGTTCGAGACGCTCGCGATACTGTTCGAAATCGGTGATCGGCCGCGTCGCGACGCCGGAATCCATCGCTGCCTTGGCGACCGCCGGGGCGATGCGCAGGATCAGGCGCGGGTCGAATGGCGACGGGATCAGCGAACCCGGACCGAAGCCCTGCACCTCGCCGCCGTCACGGCCCGGCACCGCCGCATCCGACGGCGCTTCGCGCGCAAGCTGCGCGATGGCATCGACCGCCGCGCGTTTCATCTCCTCGTTGATCGCGGTGGCGCCGACATCGAGCGCGCCGCGAAAGATAAACGGGAAGCACAGGACGTTATTGACCTGATTGGGAAAGTCGGATCGGCCGGTGCAGATCATCGCGTCGGACCGCGCCTTGCGCGCCTCGTCCGGCATGATCTCCGGCGTCGGATTGGCCAGCGCCAGCACCAGCGGCTTGTCGGCCATGCGCTTGACCATCTCGGGCTTGAGCACATTGGGGCCGGAGACGCCAAGGAAGATATCCGCATCGTCGATGACATCGTCGAGCGTTCGCTTGTCGGTCTTCTGCGCGTATACCGATTTCCAGCGATCCATATGCTCGTTGCGGCCGTCATAGACGAGACCGTCGAGATCGCAGACCCAAATGTTCTTGCGCTGCGCACCGAGCGAGACCAGGAGATTGAGGCAGGCGATGGCGGCGGCGCCGGCACCGGTGCCGACGATCTTGCAGTCCTTGAGCTTCTTGCCGTTGAGCAGCAGCGCGTTGGTCACGGCCGCGCCCACGATGATCGCGGTGCCATGCTGATCGTCATGAAACACCGGAATGTTCATGCGCGCCTTGAGCTGTGCCTCGATCTCGAAGCAATCCGGTCCACAAATATCTTCCAGATTGATGCCGCCGAAGGTGGGCTCCAGCGCCGCCACGGTCTCGACCACGCGCTCGACGGTGTTGGCGGCGATCTCAATATCGAACACATCGATGCCGGCAAATTTCTTGAACAGCACCGCCTTGCCTTCCATCACCGGCTTGGAGGCGAGCGGACCGATGTTGCCGAGGCCAAGCACCGCGGTGCCGTTCGACACCACGGCGACGAGGTTGGCGCGGATGGTCAGGTTGGCGGCTTCCAGCGGATCGGCCGCGATGGCTTCGCAGGCGGCGGCAACGCCGGGACTATAGGCCAGCGCCAGGTCGCGCTGATTGGCCAGCGGCTTGGTCGATTGGATTTCCAGCTTGCCGGGGCGCGGCAGCCGGTGGAACGCCAGAGCAGCCGATTTGAGATCGTCAGAACTTGATGATGACACGTTACACTTGCCTCCGCCCCTATCGACATCGATCGTCATTGCGAGCCAACGGGTCCGGCTTCACCAACCCGATGACAGGCACCGCGAAGCAATCCAGAAAGATCAAGACCTCACCCTGGATTACTTCGGAGCTCACGCTCTTCGCAATGACGGATCGATCAAATCGCGAATACCCTCACTTCTCCGGCAGGTTGAGCCTGATGTGCAGCTCACGCAACTGCTTTGGCGTCACGTCGGACGGAGCGCCCATCAACAAATCTTCAGCCCGCTGGTTCATCGGGAATAGCGATATTTCCCGCAGATTTGTCGTGCCGCACAACAACATCACCATGCGATCGACGCCGGCCGCCATGCCGCCATGCGGCGGCGCGCCGTATTGGAAAGCGCGATACATGCCGCCGAAACGCTCGACCACATCGCTTTCGCCGTAGCCGGCGATCTCGAACGCCTTCACCATCGCTTCCGGCTTGTGGTTACGAATGCCGCCCGAGGCGATCTCGTAGCCGTTACAGGTAATGTCGTACTGAAACGCCTTGATGGTCAGCGGATCCTGCGTCTGCAGCGCTTCAAGGCCGCCCTGCGGCATCGAGAACGGGTTGTGCGAGAAGTCGACCTTCTTGTCTTCCTCGTTGTACTCGTACATCGGGAAGTCGACGATCCAGGCCAGCGCGAACCGGTCCTTGTCGATCAGGTTCAATTCCTCGCCGACCTTGGTGCGGGCAAGGCCCGCGAACTTCCAGAACTTCGACGGATCGCCCGCAACGAAGAACGCTGCGTCACCGGCCTTGAGGCCCAGTTGCTGGCGAATAGCCTCAGTTCGTTCCGGCCCGATGTTGTTGGCGAGCGGGCCAGCGCCCGAAATCTTCTGGTCGCCTTCGCCCTCGCGCCACATGATGTAGCCGAGCCCGGGCTGGCCTTCGCCCTGCGCCCAAGAATTCATCCGGTCGCAGAACGCACGGCTGCCGCCGCCCGGTCCCGGAATAGCCCAGACCTGGTTCTTCGAATCTTCCAGCATCCGCGCGAACACCTTGAAGCCGGAGCCTCGGAAGTGCTCGGACACCTCCTGCATCTCGATCGGGTTGCGCAGGTCCGGCTTGTCGGTGCCGTATTTGCGAATCGAATCCGCAAACGCGATTCGAGGCCAGTTCTTCGTCACCGGCTTGCCGTTGGCGAAATCCTCGAACACGCCGGTGATGACCGGCTCCATCGCGGCGAACACGTCCTCCTGCGTGATGAAGCTCATCTCGACGTCGAGCTGATAGAACTCACCCGGCAGCCGGTCGGCGCGCGGGTCCTCGTCGCGGAAGCACGGCGCGATCTGGAAGTAGCGATCGAAGCCGGACATCATCAGAAGCTGCTTGTACTGCTGCGGCGCCTGCGGCAGCGCGTAAAAACGGCCCGGATGGATCCGGCTCGGCACCAGGAAGTCGCGGGCGCCTTCCGGCGAGGATGCCGTCAGGATCGGTGTCTGAAATTCGAAAAAGCCCTGCTCTTTCATTCGCTTGCGCATCGAATCGACGATCGCGCCACGCGTCATGATGTTTTGGTGGAGCTTCTCACGACGAAGGTCGAGGAAACGGTACTTAAGCCTTGTATCTTCAGGATATTCCTGATCGCCAAACACCGGCAACGGCAGTTCCGCCGCTTCGCCGAGCACCTCGATCTCGTTGATGAAAACCTCGACCGCGCCGGTCGGCAGGTCGGGATTGCCCGTCCCCTCGGGCCGCCTTCGGACCTTGCCGTCGATCCTGACGACCCACTCCGATCGAAGCTTTTCGGCATTCTTGAAGGCCGGCGAATCCGGGTCGGCAACGCATTGGGTCAGGCCATAATGGTCGCGCAGGTCGATGAACAGCAGGCCGCCATGGTCGCGAATGCGGTGACACCATCCCGAAAGCCGAACGATCTGGTCGATATTGGCGTCGCGCAACGCGCCGCAGGTATGGGACCGATAACGATGCATGGAATTCCCGAAAATCTGTCAGAGGAAGCGAATTCACCGGCCTGCGCGGGCAGTCCGGTGGATGGTCAGGGTTTACCCGAGCCGGTTCGTCGCGGCAACCGAATGCAGGCCCCCGGACTGCCGTTACCTGACCGCAAAACCGGTAAACCGGAAGCAAAAACAACACCGCTTACCTCGAAAGCGGGGCGACAAGTGCTACAAGAAGCGTTATGGAGCGTCGATGGACCTGATTACCACCACCGCCGAACTGGCCGCCGTCTGCGACCGCCTTTCCCGCCACCCCTTCATCACGGTCGACACCGAGTTCTTGCGGGAAACGACCTATTATCCGCTGCTGTGTGTGCTTCAGATCGCCAGCCCCGAGGAATCCGCGGTGATCGATGCGCTCGCCGACGGCATCGACCTCGCCCCGTTCTTCAACCTGATGGCCAACGAGAGCGTGTTGAAGGTTTTCCACGCCGCTCGTCAGGACATTGAAATCATCTGGCACCTCGCCGGCATCGTTCCACTGCCGGTATTCGATACCCAGGTTGCGGCCATGGTGCTGGGCTATGGCGACTCGATCGCCTATGACCAGTTGGTCGAGCGCATCACCGGACACCGGCCCGACAAAACCCATCGTTTCACCGACTGGTCGCACCGTCCGCTATCCGAGGAACAAATCTACTATGCCGAAGGCGACGTCACCCACTTGCGTGACGTATTTGCCGCGCTTGACGCCGATCTCAAACAACGCGGCCGCAGCGACTGGGTCAGCGAGGAAATGGAAATCCTGACCTCGCCGAAGACTTATGACTTCGATCCGGAACGCGCGTGGGAGCGCCTGAAATCCCGCGTCCGCAAGCCGAAGGAGCTTGCGGTCCTGATGGAGGTCGCCGCCTGGCGCGAACGCGAGGCCCAGAGCCGCGACGTGCCGCGCTCGCGGGTGCTCAAGGACGATGCGGTCGGCGATATCGCCACCCACCCCCCGACCAGCCTCGAACGGCTGGCCAGCCTGCGTTCGCTTCCGAAAGGCTTTGATCGTTCGAAATGGGGCGCCGATATCGTCGCCGCGGTGCAGCGCGGACTGGCGCGCGATCCGCATACGCTGCCCAAGCTCGACAAGCCGCGCGGCCACGCCAACGGTTCGGCTGTGGTCGAACTGCTGAAGGTCTTGCTGCGCATGACCTCGGAGCGCCACGCCGTCGCCAGCAAGATCATCGCAACGGTGGACGACCTTGAACGAATCGCCGCCAGCGACCAGGCCGACACCGGCGCGCTGCGCGGCTGGCGGCGTGAGTTGTTCGGCGAAGCCGCGCTGGCGCTCAAGCACGGACGGCTCTCGCTCGCGATCGAAAAGGGCCGCGTGGTTCGCGTCGATCGTGACTAAATCGGGCCGCGAAAAGGCCGCCTTATCGCCGCACGATTCCCCTCACGATTTCCTTGGTGAATTGCCGTCCTAGATCTGGCGGATGCTTGAGAAATCGAACTGCGAGTCCGGCGGATTTTCTCCGATCCGCAGTGTCGTCGCGTTGACGTAGCGATGCGGCGGCACTGGCAGATTGTATGGCGCCGGTACGCCGTTAAACACTCGGCCGGACAAATCGTATTTCGAACCATGGCAAGGACAAAAATAGCCGCCCAGCCAGTTGGACACCGGCTCAGTGTCGCTGGGATTGGGATAAAACAGCGGAATACATCCAAGATGGGTGCAGATGCCGACGAACACGCCGTAAGTCGGATTGATGGATCGATGCCAATTCTCGGCATAAGGCGGCTGCTGTAATTCCTGCGATTTGGGATCGGCCAACTGCGCCAGCAACTTCGGATTTTGAAGCATGGCCATTGCGCTGGCGGGTCGGTTGATCACGAAGATCGGTCGCCCCCTCCACGTGACCACGACTTGTTGACCTGGTTGCACCTTGGCGAGGTCAAGGTCGACCGGACCGCCCGCAGCAAGCGTTGCTTGATCCGGTTCAAGCTGTGAGATGAATGGTATGATCGATCCGATAACACCTACAACTCCAACGCAAGCCGTCGCGACGTAAAGAAAGTCTCTTCGCGTCGGGTCGAACGAAGACGAACTGGACGCGACCGGCGCCGACGTCGATATGTTCTGGTTCATTGTTAGCTCCACCTTCGAAATACGGCATCCGCGATGAAAGAGTTGTCGGCGGCCAAGTCGGGTCCAGTGACGACGGCTCGGTGAATGAGCATGGCTTTGCAGATAGCGCGCACTACACAACACGCAGCAGCCGGCTTTGAGCCAGGCGCGTAGTTCAATCATCGGTGAAAGGAGTTCGGATACCCCGGACCGGCACAGCGGTCCGGCTTCGATCAGCGCCGCACGATTCCCCCGGAGCGACCAACCAGCTTTGCGAGCTGCTTGAAACGGCTGCCGGCTCGGTCGGCCACGAGGTCCACCATGCGATGCTCAAACACCAAGGTCAGCTTGCGCCCCTTGCTGCGAAAATGCGTCGACGGCAAAACACCCGGCCGTGCCGCCGAGATCAGATGCGCCACGCGAAATGCGGCTCCGAGAATACGCGCCCGCTCGATCAAGGCGGGTGATACCAACTGACGAATCGGCGGCGGTGACTCGTTTTCCTCGCGCAGGCCGGCGTAACGGTAGAACACCGAGAGCGCGACGAATGCCCTGCCCTCGTGGGTAATGGCGCCGAAATTGGCGTGACAGACCAGGTTGAGAGTCTGTTCGCCGCGATAGTCGGGATGCACGCGCCAGCCGATGTCGGACAACAGGCACGCCACATGGCGAAGCCGGCGATCGTCGGGGGTTTCCGGCAACTTCGCGATCCGGACGAACCGATCGGTCCATTCGATCAGTTCCTGCGCGTGGCGCGCCGAGCGCGACAGCAGCACATTCAACGTCTGGGCAGCGCTGACCAGGCCATCCTTGGCGCGTTCCGCTTCCGACAGCATTTCATGCATCAGCCCTTCGCGCACGCCGTAGGTTGAAAACACGATGGCCTTCGGCTTCGCGATGCGAATGATGTGCTCCAGCACTAACGCGGCATAGACAAGCAAAGGCTGTCGCGCATCGGCGACGACATCGATATTCGCGAGCATATTGGTGGCTGCCAGCCGCCGCAGGCGGCGCACGAAAGCGAGGGCCTCCGCCGCCGGAATCGAATAGCCGTGCATGACTCGCAGCGGATAGCCGCTTTGAATGATGTGGATGCGCGCGAGCGCGCGCCAGGTGCCGCCGACCGCATAAAAATTTCGATTAACGCCGTCCGCGAGTTGCGGAACGTTGGCAAGCTGGCTGCGAACGATGCGCTCGGCGCGCTTGTGCGACTTCAGCGAAGCATCCTGCAACGCCAGGCTGCCCAACGGCAACGTCACGCCGCGGCTCAGCCGATTGCCACGCACATCGATCAATTCCAACGAGCCGCCGCCAAGATCGCCGACGATGCCATCCGGCTTGTAAATCCCGGAAACCACGCCAGTTGCCGAGAGCTGCGCCTCACGCTTGCCGGACAGGATCGCGATCGATACACCGCAGATGCGCTCGGCGCGTGCAATGAACTCTGGGCCGTTCGTCGCGTCGCGACACGCCGCGGTCGCGATGGCATAGACCCGGCCCACTTTCATCACCTTGCACAACGCCCGAAAGCGTCGCAACGATGTCAATGCCTTGGTGACGGCATCGGGCGCCAGAAGACCGGTGGTCTGCACTTCGCGGCCAAGGCCGCACAGCGTCTTTTCGTTGAAGATGGAAACAAGGTTCCGCGCCAGCGACTCGTACACGACGAGGCGGACGGAGTTCGATCCGATATCGATTACGGCAATGCTGGATGCGCGCTTGCGCGGCCGCACCGTCACCGCGCGGACCTTCTAGGAAGTTTGTTGCCGTTCCGATCGGCGCGTAAGCCGTCGCGGCGAAGATTCCTTGAGCGACTTTCCACGGCCAGACAAACTCGGATTCGTCATGAAGTAGTTATGCAGATTGAAAGGCTCCTCGCCCTTCGCCGCCTTCATACGCGTTGACGATCCATCCGGCAACAACTGCCAGCTCTGTTCGGTGTCCTTCAGGTTCGCGACCATGATCTGTTCGAGAACCTGCTGATGTACCGTCGGATTTTGCAGCGGACACAGTATTTCAACGCGCCGGTCGAGGTTGCGGGGCATCATGTCCGCCGATGAGATATACACAGCCGCTTTCGGTCCGGGCATCGCATAGCCCATCCCGAAGCAATAAATTCGGCCGTGTTCCAGGAATCGGCCGATCACCGATTTGACCCGGATGTTCTCTGACAGACCGGGCACGCCCGGCCGCAGGCAACATATGCCGCGCACGACCAGTTCGATCGCAACGCCAGCCTGCGAGGCCGCATAGAGCGCATCGATGATCTCGGGATCGACCAGCGCATTCATCTTCATCCAGATCGCCGCGGGCTTGCCCTGCCGCGCATATGCGATCTCGCCCTGAATGTGATCGAGAATGCGCTTGCGCAACGTCAGCGGTGACACCGCCATCTTCTCGATGTCGCTCGGCTCGGCATAACCGGTGATGTAGTTGAATACGCGCGCGGCATCGCGACCGATGATCGGGTCCGATGTGAAGTACGACAGATCGGTGTAGATACGCGCGGTGACGGGATGATAGTTGCCGGTGCCGGTGTGCACGTATGTCGTCAGGCTGCCGGCCTCGCGGCGCACCACCAGCGACAGCTTGGCGTGGGTTTTCAGTTCAAGAAAACCATAGACAACCTGCACGCCGGCGCGTTCGAGGTCGCGCGACCAACGGATATTGGCTTCTTCGTCGAAGCGCGCCTTGATCTCGACCAGCGCCGTGACCGACTTGCCAGCCTCCGCCGCTTCCATCAGCGTCCGGACGATCGGCGAGTCACGCGATGTCCGATACAGCGTCTGCTTGATCGCAACGACATCCGGATCGCGTGCCGCCTGCTGCAGAAACTGCACCACGACGTCAAACGATTCATACGGATGGTGGACCACCAGATCCTTTTGCCGGATCGCGGCAAAGATATCGCCGCCATGATCACGGACGCGCTCGGGATGCCGCGGCACATAGGGCACGAATTCGAGATCGGGCCGATCAAGCCGAGTCAGTTGCGACAATTCGTTCATCGCCAGCACGCCGTCCACCAGCAACACCTCGTCATCCGACGTGGACAATGCGCGTTGCACGAACGCACGCAGTTCTTCCGGCATGGTGGCTTCGACTTCGAGCCGGATCACCGATCCGCGACGCCGACGCTTCAGCGCGGTCTCGAACAGCCGGACAAGGTCCTCGGCTTCTTCCTCGATTTCCAGTTCGCTGTCGCGGATGACACGGAACGCGCCCTGCCCCTTGACGACGTAGCCGGGAAACAACCGCCCGATGAACAGCCCGGTGGCCTGCTCGAGCGTCATCAACCGCACCGCGCCATCCTTGGCGGAGGGCGGCATGCGGATGAAGCGATCGATCTTGCCCGGCATGCGGATCAGCGCGTTCATCGGCTTGCCATCCGCGACCCGCACCAGATGCAATGCCACGGTGAAGCCAAGGCTGGGAATGAACGGGAACGGATGGGCCGGATCGATGGCCAGCGGCGTCAGCAACGGGAAAATATTGTGGAGGAAATGGTCTTCGATCCAGCCGCGCTCGGCCTTGGTGGCATCGCGGCCGTCGACCAGCACGATGCCGACCTCGGCGAGGATTCCACGCAGATCGCGCCAGATCGCCTGCTGATCGGCAGCCAGCCGGGACACCGTTTCATTGATAACGCCAAGCTGCTCGGCGGGAGTCAATCCGTCGGGACTACGCTCGAGAATGCCTTCGCGGACCTGAGCCTTGATGCCCGCGACGCGGACCATAAAGAATTCGTCAAGATTGTTTGCGGAAATCGACAGAAAGCGGACCCGCTCCAGCACCGGGTGGCCGGCATTGACCGATTCTTCCAGCACGCGGCGATTGAAGTGCAGCCACGAAAGCTCCCGGTTGATGAACCGGTCGGGGCTTTCGGCGATCGACGAAATACCCTCGATACTTTTGATTTTATCTTCTAAAACAACAGCTTGCGTAGAATCCATCAATATCAATCCAATACGACCTGGCCGGCACGCGTCAGGATGGGACCATTGACCATCGTCATGACAATTCAATGACATCAAGGATGAAGAAAGCGTCGATCGTGCCGCAAACGGACCGCCTCGGCGGTGTACCGGCGCAACGTGCAGCGCTTCCGGCTCGCCGCCTTAGCGATCGAACAGGTCATCCTGACGCAGCACCTCGACCGCCAGCGCTCGCGTGACGGGGCGGCCGCGTCGCAGGGACTCGATATCCAGCCGCTCGATAGCCTCGCGTGCGGCCACAAACGAGCGCTCGATCCGGCTGGCGAGATAACTCACCACGGCTTCATCGAGATTCATCTGTCGATCGGCCCCGAATTTGACGATCAACGCTCGAAACAGATGATCGTCAGGCTGTTGCAGCGTGACCACCGGAACGGCACGAAGCCGCGAACGCAGATCGCGCAGGCCAACCTCGAATGAGGACGGCGGCAATCGTCCCGTCATCAGCACGAACGCTTCGTCCTGGCGAGCCAGATTCAACAGATGAAACAGCGCCCGCTCATCCATGCTGGCCGGATCGACATCCTCGACCACCAGTGCTCCCGTCGCCAGCGCGGCAGGCACGTCGGCCGCCGTCAAAGCATGGGCCGCGGTTGAGCGCGCCCCGGCCTCCTCGGCCCAAATCGCCGCAAGATGACTCTTTCCGGATCCCTGGGCACCGACCAGCATCATGATCCGATTGGGCCAATCCGGCCAACTTTCGATCAAGGCAAGGCCAGCGGCATTCGCAGGACCATCGAGAAAGTCATCACGCGACAGACTTTCAGCGTGCGGCAGGACGAACGCGAGCTGACGAGGGGGGGCACCGACTGACACGCAACTACTCCATTCCGGATGCACCGGCATACGCTCATACGCTTGGTCCGGGACCAAAGAAACCGCTCACTTCTGAAATTGGATCCCTAGCGGACGGGCTCAATCGTGCTCATGTGGCGGACCCACTCGACGAGATAGAAGGCAATCGAAAGCAAGGTCAGAACCGTCACGCAGACCATCAGGATAAGCTCGTAGGGCGACGACTTGAAGTTAAATCCCAGCGCTGCCAGCACCAGAGCCGCCAACGCCACCTGCGCCGCGGTATTGAGCTTGGAGATCATCAGCGGCTTCATCGGAATCGGCTTGTCGAACAGCCATGAGACGATGACGGCGCCAACAATCATGATATCGCGCGACACCACCAGAATGACAATCCAGCGCGGGAATGCCCCCCAAACGCCGAGCGCCACGTAGATCGAGACAAGCAGCGCCTTGTCCGCCAGGGGATCGAGCAGCGCACCCAGTTCGCTCGCCATGTTGAAACGCTTGGCAAGGAACCCGTCGATGGCGTCGCTGACGCCGGCTACCACGAAGATTCCAAACGCGATTTTCATCTGGCCGGAACCGATCGCCCAAACGATGAAAGGCACCAGCAGGATACGGCCAAGGGTAATGATGTTTGGAATGCTCACGAGACGTTCCGGCCTCCGGCCCTCTTCCACAAGGATTGGGGCCGCCATGACCGCAATCAACCCGCCTGTACACAGTATAAGCGGCGGAGACTTGCCGAACCATTGCACGCTGACGGAATTCGACGTAACCAGCCTTAAAATGCATAGCTCCCGGTCACACGCGTCCCGCCATGGGATGCGAACCGGGTATCGGAACCGGCCAGGACCCATTGAACCCATGACAGACCGCAAGACCGGACTGACTTATGCTGACGCTGGGGTCGATATCGACGCCGGCAATCGGCTGGTGGACCTGATAAAACCGATGGTACGCGCCACCGCCCGTGCCGGCGCCGACGCGGAAATCGGCGGTTTCGGCGGCCTGTTCGACCTCAAGGCCGCGGGTTTTAAGGATCCGGTCCTGGTCGCGGCGACCGACGGCGTCGGTACCAAGGTCAAGATCGCAATAGAAACCGGAATTCATAACGGTATCGGCATCGATCTGGTGGCAATGTCGGTCAACGACCTTGTCGTTCAGGGCGCAGAACCCCTGTTCTTTCTCGATTACTTCGCCTGCAGCAAGCTCGACCCCGAGGCCACCGCGGCCATCGTCGCGGGGATCGCCGAAGCCTGCCGCGAGTCCGGCTGCGCGCTGATCGGTGGCGAAACGGCTGAAATGCCGGGCCTGTACAAGGAAGGCGATTACGACCTCGCGGGATTCGCCGTCGGCGCCGCCGAGCGCGGCACCCTTCTGCCGGGACGCGATATCTCGACGGGCGACGTGATGATCGGGTTGGCCTCGTCCGGCCTCCATTCCAACGGCTTCTCTTTGGTGCGCAAGATTGTCGAAAAATCCGGCCTGGGATTCGACGCACCCGCTCCCTTCGCGCCGGTCATGACGCTGGGCGGCGCCCTTCTCGCGCCGACACGGCTTTACGTCAAATCGTGCCTGCGTGCGATCCGCGAGACCGGGGCGATCAAAGGTTTGGCGCACATCACCGGCGGCGGTTTCACCGACAATATTCCGCGCGTGCTGCCGAAGTCCCTCGGTGTACGCATCGACCTCGCCCAACTACCCGTCCTGCCGGTCTTCAAATGGCTCGCCCAACAGGGCGATATTGCCGAGCTGGAATTGCTGCGTACCTTTAATTGTGGGATCGGCATGATCGCTATCGTCAAACGTGAAGCCGTCGCCCCGGTCATGGACACGCTTCGAGAGAGCGGCGAAACCGTGGTTCAACTTGGCAACGTCATCGAAGCCGGCGATGGCGAGCGCGTCGTCTACGATGGGCACCTCGATCTTACATGGTAAGTGCAGCAAAACAGCGCGTCGCCATCTTGATCTCCGGGCGCGGCTCCAACATGGCCGCATTGATCAAGGCGGCGACTGACGAGAGTTTCCCGGCCGAGATCGCCGTCGTCATCTCCAACAAGGCGGATGCCGCCGGCCTTGCCAAGGCCAGAAGCAGCGGCGTGGCAACACTGGTGATCGACAGCAAACCGTTCGGCAACGATCGGACGGCGTTCGAGGCAGCCTTGCAATCGGCACTCGACCAATACCGCATCGACCTGATCTGCCTTGGCGGTTTCATGCGTCTGCTGACGACCGACTTCGTGCAGCATTGGGCAGGCAGGATGCTCAATATTCACCCCTCCCTCCTGCCATCGTTTCGCGGCCTCGATCCGCATGGTCAGGCGCTGCGCGCCGGCGTTAAGATATCCGGCGCGACGGTGCATTTCGTCACGCCAGAAATGGATGCCGGCCCGATCGTCATGCAGGGCGCGGTCGCGGTCAGTGATGAGGATACGGTCGAAACGCTGGCGGCCCGGATTCTGGACATCGAGCATCGCATCTATCCCGACGCATTGCGGCTGGTGGCCAGCGGCGGCACGCATATCGAAGGCGACGTTTGTCGAACGACCGCCAATGCCAGCCCCGACGATACGTTAATCGCGCCCGCGATAATTTGAGGTCCGCACGATCAACGCACGCCAACAACCAACGCGAGGAAAACAGATGGCGAAAGTTGCGATTGTCGGTTGTGGTGCGATGGGATCGGTCTACGCGGCGCTGATGGCCGACGCCGGCCATGACGTTCATGCCGTTACGCTGTGGCCCGACCATGCGGCTGCGATGGAGGCCAACGGCCTGCGTTGCGAAGGCGCCAGCGGCGACCGAACCGTGCGGGTCCATGCATCAACGACAACCGACGGGATCGGAGTTTGCGATCTTGTCATCATCGCCACCAAGGCCTTCGACGTGGAAGCCGCGGCGCGCTCCAGTGTTTCGTTGCTCGGTCCCGAGACCGTCGTGCAGTCGATCCAGAACGGCCTCGGCTCGCCCGAAATCGTCGCGCCGATTGTAGGAGCGGAGCGATTGGCGGTCGGCGTCGTTGGCGGCTTCGGCGCATCGATCCGGGCACCTGGGCACGCGCACCACAACGGCATGGAGATGATCCGCTTCGGGGCCTTCGACGGATTGCCCAGACAACGCTTGCAGGCATCCGGCAAAATCTGGGAGTCGGCCGGATTCAAAGTGGCGCTGTTCGACGACATCAAGCAGATGGTCTGGGAAAAGCTGATCATGAACGTGACCTTCTCCGGCGTTTCCTGCACCACGGGCTTGACCATCGGCGAAATCATGGCCGACCCGCATGCATGGCACGTCGCGCGCTGCTGTGCCGAAGAGGCCATCGCCGTCGCACGCGCGGCCGGAATCAAACTCGACGTCGGCGACCCGATCGAACACATCCGCAAACTTGGCGGAAAAATCCCGAATGCCCGACCTTCGATGCTGCTCGACTATAATGCCGGCCGACGTGGGGAAGTCGATGCGATCAACGGCTCGATCCCACGGCTTGGCAAACAGCTCGGCGTGACGACGCCGGTCAACGAAACCGTCGTCAACATCGTCAAGGCGCGCGAGCGCGATTTCGTCTGAACGGCTGTTGGCCTAAGCGGCTTGGGAAGAAACTATCTCACGCAGCCTGCGACGACGCCAGAGCGCCCCGGCAATCAGCACCACGATCACGCCAATCAGCGACATCACCAATCCGCCGAGATCTGTCGACATGCCGGTCTCGCCCGCCAATCCGAACAATGGTGACGACGCATCCAGTCTCAGCGCAAGTTGTCCCTTGAACACATGGTGCAGGTAGGGCTCGACGGCAATGTCGGTGGCGATGACGTGGCCGGCAATCCAGCCCAACAACGCCGCGCCGGCCCACACCAGAATCGGCAACCGATCGAGGACGGCCATGATCAGTGCCGCGCCGGCGATAATCAACGGAATGCTGACGATCAGGCCGAAAACCAATAACGAGATGCTGCCATCGGCGGCCGCGGCAATGGCGATGACGTTGTCGAGGCTCATCACCACGTCCGCCACCACGATCAAACGCACTGCCTGCCAAAGATTGCCGGCGGTGCCGATCTGGTTATGCGCGAGCTCCGGCACCAAAAGTTTGGTGGCGACCACCAACAACGCAAGTCCGCCCACCAATTTCAGGTAAGGGACGGTCATCAACACAACGATGATCGACGCGAACAGAATCCGCAGGGTCACCGCGGCACCGGCCCCGAGGATCATTCCCCATTTGCGCTGGCGATCCGGCAGGCTGCGGCATGCCAGCGCTATCACCAGCGCATTGTCGCCGGATAGCAGAACGTCGATCCAGATGATCCTGAGGACAGCAATCCAATATTCGGGCCGGGCAATTTCTTGCTCGAACTCGGTGAACATCGTGCCGATGGCCGCCGCATCGAATACCGACATCACCCCGTCCATTGCGCCCCCTGTCGCTGGCTATCGTCACCCCCGTCAAACGGACAGCGACCAGCGGATCAGAGATTTAGCCAACGATTTCATTGCCGGAGAAGAACTGCGCGATCTCGACGACAGCGGTTTCAGCCGCATCCGAGCCGTGGACAGAATTCTCGCCGATCGACTTGGCGTGCGATTTGCGGATGGTTCCCTCGGCCGCCTTGGACGGATCGGTCGCCCCCATGACGTCACGATACTTCAGGATGGCGTTCTCGCCTTCAAGCACCTGCACAACGACCGGCGCGGAAATCATGAAGTCGACCAGTTCGCCGAAAAACGGTCGGGCCTTGTGGACCGCATAGAACGTCTCGGCCTGCTCGCGGGTCATGCGGATCCGCTTCTGGGCGACGATACGCAGTCCCGCCTTCTCGATCAGTGCGTTGACGGCGCCGGTCAAATTACGTTCGGTGGCGTCGGGTTTGATAATCGAAAAGGTGCGTTCAATCGCCATGATCTTCGTCCTTGCAGCAACAATGGAGGGAGGTTGCGGCGCTTATATCGGCGCCGTAGCGCCCCCGCAAGGCGGCAATTTCAACGTGTGCTCGAAAGAATTCCGGCAGCCCGGGCCAAACGTTACCCCGAATTCACGCTGATGAACCGAATCTGAAGCCGATATCCTGACGACGTTCATTCGCCACGACATAGCATCGGACCATGGACGGCATCGCCGTGTGATGTGAACCGACCGCCCATCGGCCCCCCGCAGCACCTTCGGTTTACCCCTGATGCACGGCGCCAACCTCGAAAGGAAATGCAGATGTTACGCAAAATTGCACTGGCTCTCGTGGCCGCGGCATCACTCAGCGCCGTTGCGCTGACGCCCAGCGTGGCCTCGGCGCGCGGCGGATTCGGCGGTGGCTTCCACGGTGGACATGGTTTCCATGGCGGACATGGTTTCCACGGCGGCGGCGGCTGGCATGGCGGTCACGGCCACTGGCACGGCGGACGGCGGTGGGGCGGCCCGGGCTTCTATTTCGGCGGACCGGCGTTCTACGGCGCTTATGCCGGTTGTACCGTTCGCCGGCTGGTACCGACCCCCTGGGGACCGCGCTGGCGCTGGGTCAACCGCTGCTACTAATGGCCTATGGGTCTCACGAAAGGCATCCCGGCTGCGACCGCAGCCGGGCCAAGGGTGCGTAAAACTCGAACTCGCTATTGCGATTCATTCAATTTTTACTAAACAGATGGAGGCTTAATGCAGCTTTGAAACTTTCGTGACAGATTTGGCTTGATCTAGCAGCATTAAATAAAGCTGGATCAAACGGAGCCGATTATGGCGGAACTCGCGAAACAGGACAGAGAGCGGATCGATTCCGCCACCAACCTGACGGTCCGCCTCGCGATTGCCGAGAAGTTGCAGCAAACCTCCCCGCAATTGACTGAACTGCCCTTCAAACTTGAAGACCTGCTGGCGCGAATTCGCAGTCAGGAACGGGAATCCGGGCGCTGATCCTCAACCTGCCATCGATAAATCTCCGACAGCTTTGATCTGGTTCCCTGCCGGCGGCGCTTGCCTTTGGCGGCCGCACCGGTGAAAAGCCCCAATGCTTTCCATTAACGACATATCGGTCCGGATCGCCGGACGCCTGTTGATCGACCATAGCACCGTGCAGATCGTTCCGGGGGCGCGGGTCGGTTTTGTCGGCCGCAACGGCGTCGGCAAATCGACACTGTTCCACGCCATTCGCGGTGAATTGCCGACGGAGAGCGGCAGTATCGCGATCCCGCCGCGCTGGCGGATCGGCAGTCTGGCCCAGGAGGCCCCTGACGGTCCCGACGCCCTGATCGACGTGGTTCTCAGGGCCGACATCGAGCGCGACGAACTGCTGCGCGAGGCCGAGACGGCGCGTGACCCGCACCGCATCGCCGACATCCAGACCCGGCTGGTCGATATCGATGCGCACTCCGCCCCCGCCCGCGCGGCTGCGATCCTTAGCGGGCTCGGGTTTTCGACCGCCGACCAGGCACGATCCTGTCAGGAGTTTTCTGGCGGCTGGCGCATGCGCGTGGCATTGGCGGCGACGCTGTTTGCCGCTCCCGATTTGTTGCTGCTCGACGAGCCGACCAATTATCTCGATCTTGAAGGCACGCTTTGGCTTGAGGATCACCTCGCCAACTATCCGCGCACCGTGATCGTCATCAGCCATGATCGCGACCTGCTGGATACGTCCGTCGATCAGATCCTGCATCTCGATCGCGGCAAGCTGACCCTTTACAAGGGCACCTATTCTTCATTCGAGGAACAGCGCGCCACGCGTGAGATGCTCGATGCCAAGCATGCTAGGCGGCAGCAGGAGGAACGCAAGCGGCTGCAGGATTTTGTCACCCGCTTCAAGGCCAAGGCGTCGAAGGCCCGACAGGCGCAGTCGCGCGTGAAGATGCTGGAAAGGATGAAACCGGTCACCGCGCTGGTGACGCGGGACGTGCACGAGATCACCTTTCCGGTACCCGAGAAAATGCTGTCGCCGCCGATCATCGCCGTCGATGGCGTGACAGTCGGTTACGATGCGGCCAAGCCCGTGCTGAAAAATGTAACGCTGCGCCTCGACAACGACGACCGCATCGCCCTGCTCGGTTCGAACGGCAACGGCAAATCGACGCTGGTAAAACTGTTGGCGGGCAAGCTGCCGCCGTTCTCCGGCAAGATCGTGCGGGCCGATAAACTGTCGGTCGGTTATTTTGCCCAGCACCAAACCGACGAACTCGACCTGGAGGGCTCCCCTTACGACCACGTCCGGCGGCTGATGCCGGACGCACCGGAAACCAAGGTACGCACAAAGGTCGGTGCTATCGGCTTCTCCGGCAAGGCCGGCGATACCACGGTCAAAAACCTGTCGGGTGGCGAGAAGGCGCGTCTGCTGCTCGGACTGGCGACGTTCCATGCCCCCAACATGATCATTCTCGACGAACCCACCAACCATCTCGACATCGACAGTCGCGCGGCACTGGCGGATGCAATCAATGCGTTTCCGGGCGCGGTCATCATGGTTTCGCACGACCGCTATCTGATCGAATCCTGCGCCGACCAGTTGTGGGTCGTCGCCGATCGCGCGGTATCGCCTTATGATGGCGACCTAGACGACTACCGCCGCACGGTCTTGTCATCGCGCGGGATGCGAAGCAGCGCCCGCGACCGGTCCGACAATAATCCCGGGACCGGTCGCGATAAATCGCCCCGCAACAAGTCCGAAAAGCGTGTCTCGCCCAAGCAGAAAATCTCGGACGCCGAGGCAGAGATGACAAGGATCACCGGGATTTTGGCCAAAATCGACGCAGCACTCGCGACGCCGGACCTTTTCAAGCGCGACCCAAAGCAGGCCGCCCAACTCGGCAAGGCGCGCACCGCGGCGGCATCAGCCTTACAGCGCGCCGAGGATGAATGGCTTGCGGCCAGCACCGCCCTCGACGCGGCGACCAATTGACACGGCACTCAGCTCGAGGAACGAACGCTCAGGTCGCGTGACGCCGTTTGGCAGGCTTTGATCGCGTCGGTTTCGGCGGCGCGGCCGTTTCCGGCAAGCGCTCGATCGACGACAGGCGGCCGGACCGAAAGGTGTAAATCCCCGCGCGCGCACCGCTTGTGTAAGTCAGGACCGCCACACGCTCCCCGCCAGGCCCGCTAGAAAGGTTGACATTCGCGGGTACGCCGGCGCCGCGCACGACATCGCATTCGGTGTGGCCAAGGGCCACATGACCAGTTAGCGACGGCTGAACCGCGCCGGCTGCAGCGGGCGCCTCGGACGAGGCATTGGCGTCGGTCGGCGGCGCCATCCCGGGGCATTGCCCGTCGGCGCTGACAAAATCTTCCGCAGTCACCGGTTTTTCCGGAGTTAGCGGCGGCGTCTCGATCGAGACATTCTTGTTGAAGACGCGGCCGGCGCGCGAAAACCATTGCGCATCCTTCGACACCAGATCGGTGGACAGCATATCGGACATGGTCGCGCCGCCCGAGCAACCGGCCAGTAACGGGCTCCCCAACAACGCAAGCGCCAAAAAAGCTCTGGAATATGGAAATCTTTGTCGCACGTTGACCCTAGATTGTGTGATTGCCTTGCACCCGCATTCCACCATTCATCGATTTACGGCGTGACCATGGCCGCAGGATGTAGCGGCTCCGCATAGTCCGGATATCCTTAAAACTTTAACAGCATTATTCGCGGCGTTGCCAGCGTCCACGTTCATCGGCCTGCCAATAGGTCACGGCAAACCCTCGCGCCTTGCCGTCCTTCCAGGCCGCGCGCGCTCCCACGACCGCCTCATCGTCATCGCCATTGAACATCACGACGACACGCTCGTAGTGCTCGGCGTCCGCCGGCAGCGCGGTGCTCTCAACCAGAAAGCGGATTTGGGCTTCGTTTGGGTTGCTCTCCGTCGCTGCCAGCACAATCGGCTGATCATGGGCATCCGCTGCGCGCCAGGTCACATGCGGAAGGAATGAATCTTCGCGATAGGTCCATAAATGGGCATCGAGAGCATCCGCGCGCTCGTCCGATCCAGTCTGCACGACGATGCGCCATCCACGCTCAATTGATTTCTCGAGAAGTGGTGGCAAGACCCATTCAACACTCATATTTTGAAGATGATAAAATAGAATCTCCGTCATCGTTTCGCTTCATAGTGCTCGGCCACCAGACGGTCCAGAAGACGAACGCCATAGCCGGATCCCCAGCTTTGATTGATGTCGGTTTTAGGAGCCCCCATGGCCGTACCGGCGATGTCCAGGTGCGCCCAGGGTGTTCCGTCAACAAAGCGCTGGAGGAGCTGCGCGGCAGTAATCGCACCGCCATGACGGCCACCGGTATTTTTCATATCGGCGAACTGCGAGTCGATCAGCTTGTCGTATTCCGGGCCAAGCGGCATCCGCCAGACCCGTTCGCCGGTCGCCTGCCCGACCTCGGCCAGCCGCTGCGCGAGCTGGTCGTTATTCGAAAACATTCCCGCGTACTCGGTCCCGAGCGCGACCATGATGGCGCCGGTCAAGGTCGCGAGATCCACCATGAACTTCGGTTTGAACTTCTTGGTCACGTACCAGAGCACATCGGCCAGCACGAGGCGGCCTTCGGCGTCGGTGTTGATGATTTCGATGGTCTGGCCCGACATCGAGGTCACAATGTCGCCGGGCCGTTGCGCGTTGCCATCCGGCATGTTCTCGACAATGCCGATGGCGCCCACGGCGTTGACCTTGGCCTTGCGCGCCGCCAGCGCGTGCAGGAGACCGACAACACAGGCAGCGCCACCCATGTCCCCCTTCATCTCCTCCATGCCGCTGGCGGGCTTGATCGAAATGCCGCCGGTATCGAAACAGACGCCCTTGCCGACAAAGGCCACCGGCGCATCGCCCCGCTTGCCGCCGTTCCAACGCATCACGACCATGCGGCTCGGCTGGGTTGAACCCTGGCCCACGCCAAGCAAGGCTCCCATGCCAAGCTTCGCCATGGCCTTGACGTCGAGCACCTCGACATTGACGCCAAGCTTGCGAAGCTGGCTGGCCCGACGGGCGAATTCGATCGGGAACAGCACGTTCGGCGGCTCATTGACCAGTTCGCGCGCCAATAGCACGCCATCGGCGACATGGTTCTGCGGTGCGAAAGCCTTGCGGGCCGCCGGAACATCACCGACTGCAATCGCCACATCGCAGCGCGCGACCACATCGCCGGCCTCCTTCTTCCTGGTCTTGTAACGGTCGAACTTGTAGGCGCGCAGCCGAACTCCGGTCGCCACCGACACCGACTGCGCCGGCGTCATCGCCGCGGTTGGCAACTCGGCGATGATCGTGACGACACCACCGGTCAGAACTTTCCCTGCCGCGACACCGCCAAGCTTGAGAAAATCCTTTTCTTCGAGCGCCGACGCCTTGCCCACTCCGACAACCAGCAGGCGATCCGCCTTGATCGCGTCGGGGGCAAGAATGTCGAGGGTCGCGCCGAGCTTTCCCTTGAATCGATTTGCGGATGCGGCGCGCTTGACCACCGCGGAGGCCGCACCCAGGGCCTTCGTGGTAACGCCACCGAACTTCAAAGCCTCGTCGCAAAACACCACGAGAGAGCCACGCACGGTCGTCGAAAAAGGGACGAAGCCAAGCTTGACGGCATCGGGCATAGAATTCCTCCAGTCATCGGTCGGTATATCGTCTCGTCGGACGCCTCGCCCGGCGGCACGAGCTTGCTGCTGCTTACGTTCTTTGGTTGCCGTTGCCGATCCGTCAAGGCCGATTCCTCCGGCCTGCGATCTGGCCGTGCAGGACTGGCTGTGCAGGACTGGCTGTGCAGGACTGGCCGGCTTCGCGCGAAAGGGACCGGAGGATGGTCGCGTCCATCACTCGTTAACGATATCCAAGGGGCGCCACTTGGCAGCCATTTTGTTGACCGATCAAGGAGATGGTATGCGATACTGAACCGGGCCGGAACCGGTGGCCGCCCTTGGGGGATTCGTCGAGAATCTGGGCGTTATCGGTGTTTCCGGATCAGAGGATGGGATCGTTCTGCCCGATGGGGTCTATCGACAAGTATATCGTTCGGACAACACTGGCGTCGTTCGCGGTGGTCCTGATCAGCCTGACGGGGGTGATCTGGATTACGCAAGCGCTGCGCGGCATCGACCTGATGACCAGCCAAGGCCAGACGATCCTGACGTTTCTCGGTGTGACCAGTCTGGTGATTCCCGCTCTGGTGCTCATCATCGCGCCAATCGCATTGATGATCGCGGTTTCGCACACGCTCAACAAGCTGGCGACGGATTCCGAGATCATCGTCATGAACGCCGCGGGCCTGTCGCCGATCCGGCTGTTCCGACCATTCTTGTATGCGACAACCATCGTGGCGTTGCTGGTGGCCTTCATCGCCGCCTACCTGGCCCCCGACGGCATGCGGCGGATCAAACAGTGGGATGCCGAGATCACGGCTGACGTGCTGGCCAATATTCTGCAGCCCGGCCGTTTCTCGCAGCTCGATCAAAACCTGACCATTCGCATCCGCGAGCGTCAGCCCGGCGGCGTTCTGGCGGGCGTCTTCATCGACGATCGCCGCGATCCCAAGGAACGCCTCAGCATCATGGCCGATCGCGGCACCGTGCTGAAAAACGAGCGCGGCTCTTTTCTGATCTTGCAGGACGGCCATCTCGAGAGATTCGAGGCAAACAGGCGCGATCCAATCCTCATCTCGTTCGATCGCAACGCCTTCGACATGTCGAAATTCTCAAATCGCAGCAGCGACGTGACTTACGGCATCCGCGAACGCTACCTCTGGGAATTGATCTCGCCGGATCCCAACGATCCGATGTACCAGCAATTGCCCGGGCAGTTCTTCGCCGATCTGCATGATCGCCTGATGGCGCCGCTGTACCCGTTCGCTTTCGCGGCGCTCACCTTTGCTTTCCTGGGCACACCGCGAACCACACGCCAAAGCCGCAATTTCTCGATTACCGTGGCGATTCTCGCGGTGTTCGGCATTCGGATGATCGGCTTCGCCTGTTCCGTCATGGCCGTGAAAGCGCCTCTCGCCGCGCTATTCCAGTATCTGATGTTGGCGACGTCCATTGCAGGAAGTGTCTGGATCATCCTGCGGGGTGTCGTCATCGAACCCCCGGCAGCCATGGTGGAGGCGATCAATCGCTCCAACGCTCGCCTGCTCCGACTGTTCGGTCGGCCGGTGACGTCATGAGCATGTTGATCAACACGCTAGGGCGATATTTCGCCGGCCGCTTCCTGGTGTCGGCTGTCGGCGTGTTCGCCAGCATTTTCGTTCTGCTGGTGCTGGTCGACTATATCGAGATGGTGCGGCGCACCTCCAGTCTCGTTAATGCCTCCGCCATTATGGTCGCGGAAACGTCGTTATTCAGGGTGCCGCAACTGCTGGAAAAACTGACCCCGTTCTGTGTGCTGATCGGAGCCATGACCTGCTACCTGGCCCTGTCGCGCCGGCTGGAACTGGTGGTGGCGCGGGCAGCCGGCATCTCGGCGTGGCAATTCATCTCCCCGGCGCTGGCCAGTGCCCTCATTCTGGGCGTGCTCGCCACCACGATCTACAATCCGGTCTCGGCGGAGTTGCGCGAACGCTCCAAGCAACTGGAAGCCCAGCTGTTCGGCAGCGCGCCCGGCGGCGGCCTTCAGGAAGCGACCGGGTTCTGGATCAATCAGGTCAACAGCGAGGGACACGCCATCATCAACGCCGCGCGCAGCGAACAGCAAGGCATGCGGCTGACCGGGCTCACGGTGTTCCGATTTGACCCAGACTATAAATTCGTGGAGCGAATCGAGGCCCGGGACGCAACTCTGGAGAAAGGTCACTGGCTACTCAGAGAGGTGCGGAGATACTCTCTGGGCGCGCCCCCGATTCTTCAGGACAGCCTCACTCTGGACACGACGCTGACGCCAGCCCAGGTCCGGAACAGCTTTTCAACCCCGGAAACTGTGTCATTTTGGCAACTACCCTCCTACATCAAGTCTTCCGAAAACTCCGGATTCGCCAGTGCAGGCTATCGACTTCAGTATCACAAGCTCGTCGCACAGCCGTTTTTGCTGGTCGCAATGGTTTTATTGGCCGCCGCCGTGAGCCTGCGGTTCTTTCGGTTCGGTGGTGTTCAGAAGATGGTTTTAAGTGGCGTGGGTTCTGGCTTTCTGCTCTATGTTCTATCGAAAGTGACCGAGGATTTGAGCAAGGCCGAATTGATGCATCCAATCGCTGCCGCATGGCTGCCCGTGTGTGTGGGTGGCCTGACCGGCTTTCTGGCCTTGCTGTATCAGGAGGACGGGTAGTGGCCATAGTCGCCACCCGCCAGGGACAGACGGCTGCCCAGCAGCGACGCACGGTCGTGCGCCGCCAACGCGGTGGCTTGTCCATTTTTCTGTCGATACTGGGCGTCGCCATCGGCGCGGCATCGGTCGCGCTGGCGCCTGCGCCGGCGGCTGCCCAAAGCTTCACCTATAACGCCCCGCACACCCGGCCCAAGCCGCCACCGCCCCCGGCCAGCAGCAATGGCCAGATGCTCGTGCAGGCGACTGAGGTCGATTACGACTACAACAACTCCCGCGTTTCCGCGGTGGGCAATGTGCAGATGTTCTATAACGGCACATCGCTGCAGGCGGACCGGGTGATCTACGACCAGAAAACCAAGCGCTTGCACGCCGAAGGAAATATTCGGCTGACCGACGCGGACGGCAAGATCACGTATGCCAACATTCTCGACCTGAGCGACGATTATCGCGATGGCTTCGTCGATTCACTGCGCGTCGATACCGCCGATCAGACGCGGATGGCGGCGACCCGCGCCGATCGAAGCAAGGGCAATTACACGGTCTTCCAGAACGGCGTCTACACCGCGTGCGCGGCATGCCGGGATAATCCGAAGAAGCCGCCGCTCTGGCAGGTCAAGGGTGCCCGCATCATCCACGACCAGACCGAAAAGATGCTCTATTTCGAGGATGCCAGGCTGGAATTCCTGGGCGTCCCGATGGCCTATCTGCCGTACTTCTCGACGCCCGACCCGACCGTCAAGCGCAAGACCGGATTCCTGATGCCGGGATTCTCGAATGCCACCGGCTATGGCTATGCGGTCGATATCCCGTTCTATTGGGCAATCGCGCCGGATATGGACGCGACATTCACGCCGCGCTTTACTACCCGTCAGGGTGTGTTGATGCAGGCCGAGTTCCAGCAGCGGCTGATTGACGGCTCCTATCGCATCCGCGCTTACGGCATCAACCAGGAAGATCCCAACGCCTTCGCCGGACAGCCCGGCAACCGCGATTTCCGCGGTGGCGTCGAGACCAAGGGCCAGTTCGCCATCAACGACCGCTGGTCGTGGGGATGGGACGGCGTGCTTTTGTCTGACTCCTCCTTCTTTACGGACTACCGGCTGTCGCAATATCGCGATCCCATGGCGGCTTTCCTGAGCCTGCCGACCGAGGCGGTATCGCAGCTTTATCTGACCGGCGTCGGCAACCGCAGCTATTTCGATGCGCGCGCGCTCTACTACCTCAGCTATTCCGGCAACCAGTCCCAGGTTCCGGTCGTCGCCCCCGTGATCGACTACTCCAATGTCTTCAACCGGCCTATCCTTGGCGGCGAGGTCAGCTACAAAACCAACTTCACAAGTCTGACGCGGGATGCCGCGGCTTTTGACTCGATCACCAACCCCGCCGGCCCTCGCCTGTCCGATATCGGTTCCTGCATGTCGGCGCTGAGCGTTCTCCAGACAGCGGACCCGAACGCGAAGCTCCGCGATGCCTGTCTGTTGCGCGGAATGCCGGGCACCTATTCACGCCTCACCGCCGAAGCCCAGTGGCGGCGTTCGTTCACCGACTCGATCGGTCAAATCTGGACGCCGTTTGCCTCGATCCGGGCCGACGCCATCAACGCCTCAATCGTCAATCAGCCGGGCGTATCCGGCTTCCTTCCCACCGGCAGCATCAACGACGTGCGATGGATGCCGACTGTCGGTCTCGAATATCGCTATCCGTTCATCAACGTGCAGCCGTGGGGAACGACAACGCTCGAGCCGATCGCCCAGGTCATCATTCGTCCCAACGAGCAGTATGCGGGTCGTTTGCCGAACGAAGACGCACAGAGCATGGCGTTCGACACCAGCAACTTGTTCAGCGTCGACAAATTCTCCGGCTATGATCGGGTCGAAGGCGGCGGACGCGCCAACGTCGGCATCCAGGCGACCACTCAATTCGATCACGGCGGTACCGTGAAGGCGATGTTCGGACAATCCTATCAGCTGTTCGGGATGAACTCCTTTGCTGTGGCGGATGCTACCAATACCGCAGTCGATTCCGGCCTGCAGAGGCCAGTATCCGACTATGTCGCCAGCATCGCCTACGCGCCGAACCGCACTTACAGCTTCAGCAGCCGCGCGCGTTTCGACGAGGCTACCGGCGACGTACAGCGGCTGGAGGTCGAAGGCCGCGCCAACTTCGATCGCTGGTCATTCAGCGTGATGTATGGCGACTATGCGCCGCAGGTGGACCTCGGATATCTGACCCGTCGATCGGGTGTTCTGGGCAGCGGTTCGGTCAAGCTGGCCTCGAATTGGGTTGCAACCGGCGCGGCACGCTGGAATCTCGCCAGCAATTCGATCGACACATATGCCGTGGGCCTCGGCTACGTCGATGACTGTTTCATCCTCGGCGTCAACTACGTGACGAACTATTCCTACGCCTCGTACACGAATACTGGCGTGCCGCCACAGCTTAGCCACGCTGTGATGTTGCAACTCGGTCTGCGAACCCTCGGGCAGACATCGGCGGGTTCGAACAGCAGCGGCATGGTGCAGTAAACGCCGCAGCATTATTGAATTTTAATGCAGGTCAGATCACCCGACTGCCCGTTCAAAGACAGGACTTAGCAAACCCAACGATGTCTCCTCTTCGCCGCCCGTTTCTCCTCACCCTGATCTGTGCCGCCACGCTCGGCCTGTTCGCCGGCATTTCGCCGTCCTGTGCCCAGAGCGTCGTCGTGATGGTCAACGGGGAGCCGATCACGAGCTACGACATCGACCAGCGCAGCCGTTTGATTTTGCTGTCGACCCACAAGGCAGCCACTCGCAAGCAAGTCATCGACGACCTGATCGATGAAAAGGTGAAGATCAAGGAAGCCAAGAAATACGGCGTTGATCCGAGCGGTGGGGAAATCGATGCATCTTTCGCGGCGATGAGCCAGCGAATGCGACTGTCCCCGGAACAACTGACCCAGATGCTGGCCGGCAAGGGAATTCGGCCCGCCACTCTGAAAAGCCGCATCCGGGCCGAGATGGTCTGGACCAGCCTGGTGCGGGGACGCTTCAAGGACAGCCTGCTGGTAGCCGACAAGGCGGTCCGCTCCGCCACGGGGGACGGCACCGACGGCAAAGGTGAAGGCGCCAATTTCGAATATCATATGCGGCCGATTGTTCTTGTCGTGCCGCGAGGTTCTTCGGCGTCCGAACTGGACATGCGCCGCAAGGAAGCCGAGGCGCTGCGAGCCAAGGTGCGGAGTTGCGACGACGCGCTCGCGATTTCGCGGTCCGTCCGCAATGCGACAATTCGCGATACGGTCATCAAGACGTCTGCCGACCTTCCCAAACCGCTGCGCGAGGTGCTCGACAAGACCGAGGTCGGCCATCTGACGCCTCCAGAGGTCACGCGGCAAGGCATCGAAATGGTGGCGCTGTGCGACCGCAAAGCGAGCACCGGCGACACTCCGGAACAGCGTCAGCTCCGCGAGAAAATCTACGCGCAGAAATTCGAGGCCAAGTCGAAAACCTATCTGCAGGAAATTCGTAACGCGGCAATGATCGAATATCGCTGATACGGTGGATTTGCTATTCGCTCCACGCAGCGCGAATATCAAAAGCGACCAGACGATCACGACTGTTTTACGAACATGCCAGCCGGGCATCCACCGAGCCGATAAATGACCAACCCCCTAGCGCTGACGATTGGCGAGCCGGCCGGCATCGGGCCAGACATTGCCATCGCGGCGTGGCAACGTCGCGCCGAAGCCAAGGTGCCGGCGTTCTATCTGCTCGGAGACGCCGACTTCATACGCGCCCGCGCCAAACTGTTGGGGATCGACTTCGCGCTGGCTACGGTTCGCCCGGAGCAAGCCGCAGGCACCTTTGCCGAGGCATTGCCGATCGTTCCGACCGGAATCGTCCCGACCGCACGACCGGGCAAACCCGACGCCACCAGCGCTCCCGCCGCCATTACCGCCATTCGTCAAGCCGTCGCAGATGTAACCGCAGGCCGCGCTGCCGCCGTCGTCACCAACCCGATCGCCAAAAACGTACTATATCGTGCCGGCTTTGCTCATCCCGGCCATACCGAATTCCTGGCGGAGTTGGCGGCCCAAGATGGCAAAACGCCATTGCCGGTGATGCTGCTGTGGTCGCCGACGCTGGCGGTGGTGCCGGTCACGATTCATGTGCCGCTGCGCGACGCGATCGCTCAATTGACCAGCGAGCTGATTGTGACCACCGCGCGCATTCTGAATACCGATCTGATCCGTCGCTTTGGCATTGCCAAGCCACGGCTCGCGATCGCCGGCCTCAATCCGCATGCCGGAGAGAATGGCTCGCTCGGCCATGAGGATCAGTCCATCGTCGCGCCCGCCGTTGCCATGCTGTGCGCCGAGGGGATTGACGCGCGCGGTCCGCTGTCCGCCGACACGATGTTTCACGCCGCCGCACGCCAGACCTATGATTGCGCCGTCTGCATGTATCACGATCAGGCGTTGATACCGATCAAAACGCTGGCGTTCGACGACGGCGTCAACGTCACGCTGGGGCTCCCATTTATCCGCACGTCGCCCGACCATGGCACCGCATTCGACATTGCCGGCAGCGGCCGCGCCAATCCATCGAGCCTGATTGCCGCATTGCGACTTGCCGCCCGCATGGCGGCATCGCGCGCATGAGCACGATCGACGACCTGCCGCCGCTGCGCGATGTCATCAAGCGCCATCAGCTTTCCGCGCGCAAATCGCTGGGCCAGAACTTTCTGCTCGACCTCAACCTTACCGCGCGCATCGCGCGTGCTGCGGGTCCGCTTGAGGGCTCGACGGTTATCGAAATCGGCCCCGGTCCCGGCGGTCTGACGCGCGCCCTGCTCGCCCTCGGCGCCAAACGCGTCATCGCCATCGAACGCGACGAACGGGCTCTCGCGCCGCTGCATGAAATTTCCGAACGCTATCCCGGCCGGCTCGAGATCGTCTGCGCCGATGCCACCACCTACGACCCGCGCCCGCTGCTCGATGGCGAACGTGCTAGGATCGTCGCGAACCTGCCATACAATATTGCCACCTCCCTGTTGATCGGCTGGCTTTCCCTTGAGCCGTGGCCGCCATGGTATGACACCATGGTGCTGATGTTTCAGCGCGAAGTCGCAGAGCGCATCGTCGCCCACGAAAACGAGGAGGCATATGGCCGGTTGGCCGTGCTGAGCAACTGGCGCGCCCAAACCAAAATCCTCTTCGATATCTCGCCGGCGGCATTCGTACCGCCCCCCAAGGTGAAATCATCGGTGGTGCGCCTGGTACCGCGCGCGGCACCGATGCCGTGCGACAGAAAGACGCTCGAACAGGTTGCCGCCGCAGCGTTCGGCCACCGCCGCAAAATGCTGCGGCAAAGTCTGAAATCGCTCGGCGTGGACCCTGCTCGCCTTGCCGCGGCCGCCAATATCGAATCCACGCAACGCGCCGAGACCGTCCCATTGGCGGGCTTTGTTGCCATGGCACGCGAATTGACCAATATACGATCCGAAATGCCGCAATCCACTTAAGGAGAAACGCCATGGCGCAGATGCGTCGTCAATCATTGGTCAAATTCGATGCGCCGCTGTGCGAAACCATCGTCGAGACCCCGAAGCCGCAAGGCCGCGAAGTGCTGGTCCGCATCGAGCGCTGCGGCCTGTGTCATTCCGACCTTCACATTCAGGACGGCTATGCCGATCTTGGCAATGGCAAGCGGCTCGATACCACGCGCGGCATGACGCTGCCATTCACGCTCGGTCATGAGATCGCCGGCATCGTCGATGAGGTTGGCGCCGAAGTGCCGAGCGATCTGGTCGGCAAGAAGAAAGCCGTGTTTCCGTGGATCGGCTGCGGCCAATGCCCTGACTGCCTGAACGGCGACGAGAACCTGTGCGCGAAGCAGCGCTTCCTCGGCGTCTCGATCGATGGCGGCTTCGCCACACACGTGCTGGTGCCGGACGCAAAGTATCTGCTCGACTACGATCCGCTGCCGATCAACATGGCGGCAACGCTGATGTGCTCCGGCGTGACCGCCTATGGCGCGCTGAAGCGCCTGGTGGACCGGCCACGCCAGCGCAATCTGCTGCTGATCGGCCTTGGCGGCGTCGGCATGATGGGGCTGGCGTTCGCGCAAGCAATGTTCAAGCAGAAAATTACGGTGGCCGACCTCAATCCGGCCGCGCGTGAGACCGCGCTGAAGAACGGCGCGTCGGTCGCGTACGATCCGTCCGAGCCCGATGTCGTCAAGCGCATGCTCAAGGAGAGCGGCGGCGGCTTCGACGGAATCGTCGATTTCGCCGGCAATGAAAAGTCGATGGCGTTCGCGGTGTCGGTTGCGGCACGCGGCGGCAAGGTGGTGGTTTCGGGACTGATGGGCGGCAACTTCAATCTGCCGATGGTTCAGTGGATCTACAAGCGGCTCACCGTCGAGGGATTCATGGTTGGTACGCTCGAGGAAGCCAAGGAATTGATGGCGCTGGCACGCGCCGGCAAAATCAAGCCGACACCGATCCGCGAGGAGCCGATGGCTGATGTCCAGAAGTGGATAGACGAATTGCGCGCCGGCAAGGTGATCGGCCGGATCATGCTGCGTAACTGACCGGTTGCGGCGGGCCGATTGGCCCGTCACGACGGAGCGTTACCGCGGATCGCACGTTCAGCGCGCGATCCGCAAACTCCGAATTATCCAAGCTGCAGGCTATCCAAAGCTACAGTTGCTGCCTGAGCTTCTGCACGAATGCGCCGAGGCCAATCTGCCGCTCACGCTTCAATTGTTCCGCGCGCAGGATCGATTTCACCGCCTCGATGGCAATCCCGATGTTGTCGTTGACGACAATGTAATCGTAAGCGTCGTAATGGCTCATTTCGTCGCCGGCCTTTTTCATCCGGCCACGGATCACTTCATCGGAATCCTGCGCGCGCGTGTGCAAACGATGCTCCAGTGCCTGCACCGACGGCGGCAGAATAAATACGCTGACGACATCGCTCGCCTGACGATCGCGCAACTGCTGCGTCCCCTGCCAGTCGATATCGAACAGCACATCCTTGCCGGCGGCCAACGCATCCTCGACCGGCTGGCGCGGCGTGCCGTAGCTGTTGTCGAACACCCGCGCCCATTCCAGCAATTCGCCGGCCTCGACCATCGCGTCGAACCGCGTCTGATCGACAAAGAAATAATCGCGCCCCTCAATTTCGCCCGGCCGCATCGCCCGCGTCGTCGCCGATACCGACATCTGCAGATCCGGCGTCTCGGCCACCAGCATGCGTGACAGCGTCGTCTTGCCGGCGCCGGATGGCGACGACAACACGAACATCAAACCGCGTCGCTCTACGCTGCCATAACTCTGGTCTGTGGTGTTCATTCGAGATTCTGTACCTGTTCGCGGAATTGCTCGACGACATTTTTCATTTCGAGTCCGGTGTTGGTCAATTCCAGATCGTTGGACTTCGAGCAACAGGTATTGACTTCCCGATTGAATTCCTGCGCCAGGAAGTCGAGCCGACGACCGACCGGACCACCCTTGCCGATCAATTCGCGGGCCTGCGAAAGATGTGAGGCAATGCGATCCAGCTCCTCGCGAATATCGGCCTTGGTCGCCATCATCAGCGCTTCCTGCGTCAAACGATCGGAATCAAATCGATCGGAGGCCGCAAGCAATGTCGCGATCTGCTCGGCGAGCCGGGCGCGGATGGCTTCCGGCTGACGGCCCGGCGCGCTCTCGGCCCGCCTGGCAAGTTTCTCGATCTCATCCAGCCGCTGAGTGAGGATGCCGCCCAGCGTTGCCCCCTCCCGCTTGCGCATATCAACCAGACTACCGAGCGCCTGCTCGAACGCCGCGGTGATCGCGCCGCGCGCGGCCTTGTCTTCAACCTCATCGGATTCCGGCTCGGCAACCTCGATCACGCCCTTGATCGACAGCAATCCGTCGATACTCGGCGCGACCGCATCGATCCGTGCCGTCAACTCGCCGGCGATTTTCACGACAGCATCCAGAACATCCTTGTTGACCCGCACGCTCGATGCGCTGCCGGCACGCTTGACGTTCAGATTGGCGTAGATGGTCCCGCGCGACAACAATTCGGTCGCGCGCTTGCGTGCCACCAGTTCGACATCGTCCCACCCGGGTGGCAGACGCATGCGGAAATCGAATCCCTTTGCGTTGACAGATTTCAATTCCCATTCGAAGGCATAAGGCCCGCTGGTGCCGTGGCTTCGTGCGAACCCGGTCATGCTCGAAAGCGCCATCGCTTAACAAACTCCAATTGATTGTGAGATAACCCGGAAATGTCATGCGACAATATCGCGAATTAGGCGAGGAACATAACGGCATTTAGGTATTACGCTGATTTTACGGCGCATGAATAGCAAGTACGCGCCTGCCCGGGCCAACATGCCCGGCCAGCCACGCCTTTCGCACCAGGATCGATCTGACGGCCGCGAGGAATATTCGCTGTGCGCGCCCTGCCGGCTAGCGTGACGATTTGCGATTCGACTTCTGATGGCCAGAAGGCTTGGGCTTTGCTGAACCTGCAGCGTTGTCCTCCGCCGGAGACGCCGCCGAATTGCCGCTGTCCGGCGTGGCCGAACCGGTGGCAGGCTCCTCGGGAGGCTCGACGGTATCGTTCTGGATTTGCTTCTCCAGCATCCGCAATCGGACAACGTTCTTCTGATGCTGATCGTAGGTCTCGGTGAAAGTGTGCCCGCCGGTGCCGTCGGCAACGAAAAACAGATCCCGGGTTCGGGCCGGATTGGCAGTCGCCTCGAGCGAGGCGCGGCCCGGGTTGGCGATCGGTCCCGGCGGCAGGCCGTCCACCACGTAGGTGTTGTAGGGTGAAGGCTGCTGAATTTCGCTACGCTTGATCGGGCGGCCAAGCGTTCCCTTGCCGCCCACCAATCCGTAGATGATGGTCGGATCGGACTGCAGCTTCATCTTCTTCTGCAGCCGATTGATGAACACGGCGGCAACGCGGCTGCGTTCATCGGGGCGGCCGGTTTCTTTCTCGACGATCGACGCGAGCGTCACGAGCTGTTCCGGAGATTTCAGCGGGATATCGACATTGCGGCGTTCCCACACTTCGGCAAGCACGCGGCGCTGCGCCTGCTGCATGCGGGCGATCACCTGCTCTCGCTGCGCACCACGCGGAAACTTGTAAGTCTCGGGCAACAACGAACCCTCGCTGGGGATCGTGCGTATGGCGCCTGAAAAAATATCGTTCTCGGTCAATCGGGCAACGATCTGCTCGGAAGTCAATCCTTCCGGGATCGTGATGGAATGCTGAACCACCTTGCCCTCGACGATCGTCCCAATCACCTCACGCAGGCTGGCGTTCTTGGTGAAGGCATATTCGCCGGGCTTGAGATCGGAACGCGCCTTCAACGCAAAGACGCTGCCGATAAAAGCCCATCGATTGTCGTCGATCACTCCTTCGCGCTGCAAAATATCCGCGATATCGGACATGCCCGAGCGTTGCGGAATATTGACGATCTTATCCTGCTGCAGCGGCCCCGGCGCTTCGATCTTCTGCTTGCCATAGACATAGAGTCCGCCACCCCCGATCATCACCAGCAGCAAAATCGTGATGATCGCATTGCCTGCGACGACGAACGGGTTGCGAGCACGCTCGGACCGCTTCGGCGGCGGCGGCACTTGCTCGGGTTCGAGCGCCGCGCGCGGGCTGCGCGGAGAAATCGGCGGTCTCTCACTCATTCAATACGGGTCCTGTCGGTTTGATCATGACGTCATGCAACCACCGGCATTGGCCACTTCAACACACGCTTAACCGCGCGCTTGCTCTCACTTTAGCTGGTGGCGATCCATCAACCAAACGAAAGTGACTTCGAATGTCGGCGCAGCAGGATTCAAGAGGGAATACGGCGAAACGGTGGAACGATCCGCGTTGCCGGCTAATTCGCCACGCGCCGAACGATCACGGATGCGTTTGTCCCTCCAAAACCAAACGAGTTGGATAGAGCGATATCAATCTGACGCCGCCTTGCCGTCCGTGGCACCAGATCGATCGACGTCTCCACCGATGGCGTATCCAGATTGATGGTTGGCGGCGCAACATTGTCGCGAATCGCCAGAATGCAGAAAATCGCCTCGACTGCGCCCGCCGCACCAAGCAAGTGCCCGGTCGACGACTTGGTCGAGGACATGGACACTCCTGACGCACCATCGCCGAGAAGGCGTTGGGCCGCCCCGAGCTCGATCTCGTCGCCGAGCGGTGTCGAGGTGCCATGCGCATTGATGTAATCGATATCGGCGGCGCTGATGCCGGCACGCTTCAGCGCCGCACTCATGCAGCGGAACGCACCATCGCCATCCGGTGTCGGCGCCGTAATGTGATAGGCATCGCCCGACAGGCCATAACCGATAATTTCCGCGTAAATCTTCGCGCCGCGGCGCCGCGCATGTTCGTATTCTTCGAGAACGACGATGCCCGCGCCCTCACCCATGACGAAGCCGTCACGATCCTTATCGTAAGGACGTGAAGCCTTCTCAGGCGTGTCGTTAAATCCGGTCGAGAGTGCACGCAGGGCACAGAACCCGGCCATCGCCAGGCGGCAGATCGGGGATTCGGTCCCGCCTGCCACCATGACATCGGCGTCGCCGAGCGCGATCAGGCGGCTGGCATCGCCGATCGCATGCGCGCCGGTGGAACAGGCGGTGACGACCGAATGGTTCGGGCCCTTGAGACCGTGTTCGATCGAGACGTAACCCGAAGCCAGATTGATCAACCGGCCGGGAATGAAAAACGGCGACAACTTGCGCGGGCCACGTTCCTTCACAAGCACGGCAGCATCCGCGATACCCGAAAGGCCGCCGATACCGGACCCGATCATGACACCCGAGGCGCAGCGATCCTCTTCCGTTTGCGGATGCCAATTCGCATCATCCAGTGCCTGGCGCGCCGCGCACATCGCATAGATGATGAAATCATCGACCTTGCGCTGGTCCTTCGGCTCCATCCACTGGTCGGCATTGAAGGTGCCGTTGCTGCCATCGCCACGGGGCACGAGACAGGCAATGCGGCTGGTCAGATCGGAGACATCGAACGTGTCGATCTTCTTCGCTCCGCTCTCGCCATTGAGAATGCGCTTCCAGGTCGGCTCGACGCCACAGCCGAGCGGCGAAACCATGCCAAGGCCGGTGACGACAACACGCCTCATATCCAGCTCTCCAGCCGATCCGGGTGGAGCGGATTTGACATTCGCGACCCACCTTGCGGCGAACTCAGGAAGCGGGTGTCAACCCCGGAACTCCCCTCAAAACAAAACCTCGTGGAGCGAATTCGACATTCGCGCCCTACATTGCAGTCCGCCCGGGAAGCGAATGTCAAATGCGAAGCTCCACCACAACCTTGTATTCGCAAGTTGCCGTTTGATTCCAATACTCGCGTGGACATCCGCTGGAACGGGACGCAAATATCGGGATCAGCCCCCTCGCCGCTGGTCGTTCGATCCGAACTTTGCGGTCAAGTCCACCGGGACCGGCGCAAGACGTTCAAACCAGACCACCAGCGGTCCACAAGAAGAAGCCGGTAGGGCTGTGCAACCACGGCCCGGCCGGCTTTCTCGTTACTGCCAGGGGACGTTAGCTTTTCGCGTTCTTTTCAAGAAACTTGGTCGCGTCGCCCACTGTGAGAATGGTTTCCGCGGCATCATCGGGAATCTCGCACCCGAACTCTTCCTCGAACGCCATCACGAGCTCGACGGTATCCAGACTGTCAGCGCCAAGGTCATCAATGAAGCTCGCATTGTCGACCACCTTCTCGGGTTCCACACCAAGGTGCTCCACCACGATCTTCTTAACCCGCTCGCCAATCTCGCTCATCGTTCAACCTCGTGCTTGTTCATTTGGACTCGACCGCAAGACGATCCGAGCCATCGTGGTGCTTAAACTAATTAGATCCCGTCACCGTTGCGTTCAGTCTGAATCGCCCCACCGCAACAAACGGAGACCTGGCGAACGACGTCAGGTCCGGCAACGCCAATATACATGGTTTCAAAATCCTGCAATGGCTTCTTTGCCGACCCTGCCGCCGGTCCGGTTACCATACTTCCCAGAGCTTGACTACACGTCCGGACGGGCTCTCCAGACATCAAGGTGCTCCTGCACCGTGACCGCCAGAGGCTTCAAATCATTGCCATTCCGCCGTTGACGTGGATCGTTTGGCCTGTGACGTAGGCGGCCTCGTTCGAACTCAGGTAGACGGCGGCGGCGGCGATGTCTTCCGGCACCCCCAGCCGACCTGCGGGAACTTTAGTCAAAATCGCCTCACGCTGCTTGTCGTTGAGCACATCTGTCATCGGGGTCGCGATAAATCCAGGCGCGATGCAGTTCGCAGTCACGTTGCGCCGGGCATATTCGGCCCCCAGCGTCTTAATCATCCCAATCAGGCCTGCCTTCGAGGCGGTGTAATTGCCCTGCCCCGGATTGCCAGTGACGCCGACCACCGAAGTGACGGCGATAATCCGCCCGAACCGCTTGCGCATCATCAGCTTGGTCGCCGCGCGCGCCAGTCGGAAAGTTGCGGTCAAATTGATCTTGATCACATCGTCCCAGTCTTCGTCACGCAACTGTACAAACAGATTGTCGCGGGTGATGCCCGCATTGCAGACCAGAATATCGACTTGTCCCATGGCTTTTTCGGCCGCAGGCACCAATGCCTCGACCTCGGCGCTGTCAGAAAGATTGCACGGCAGCACATGAACCTTGTCGCCGAGCGCGCCAGCGAGGCTGTCCAACGATTCGCGACGGGTCCCCGAAATCGCCACCGTCGCCCCTTGCGCATGCAGGGCTTTGGCGATGGCGCCGCCGATCCCCCCACTCGCACCGGTCACGAGCGCCGTCCTGCCAGTCAAATCGAACATCAAATTCTCCTTGTGCCGCCCGAGCCACGGGCATCCGGGCGTTATGCCGTCAATGTCAAACCGAACGCGCGGCGGCCAATGCATCCTTTGCAGCCGCGATATCGTTTGGCCCACCGACCGAAACACCAACGGCGCCGTCGGCGATCCGCTTGACCAGTCCGCTCAGCACCTTGCCGGCACCGATCTCAAGGAAACGCGTGACTCCCTGGCCGGCCATATAAGCCACCGACTCGCGCCAGCGCACCGTTCCGGTGACCTGCTCGATAAGGCGCCGCCGAATCTCATCGGGATCGGTAATCGGCGCAGCAAGGACGTTGGACACCAGCGGCGCGGCTGGAGGCCGGATCGTGACCTCACCCAGCGCCTTGGCCATCACCTCCGCAGCGGGCTGCATCAAGCAGCAATGAAATGGCGCCGATACCGGCAACAGCATCGCGCGCTTGGCACCCTTCGTCTTGGCAATCTCCAGTGCACGTTCGACGGCTGCCTTGTCGCCCGACACCACCACCTGACCGCCACCATTATCGTTGGCGGCCTGACACACCTGCCCCTGCGCGGCTTCCTCGGCCACCGCCATCGCAGTCTCGAAATCAAGGCCGAGCAGCGCGGCCATGGCACCGACGCCAACCGGCACCGCCTTCTGCATGGCCAGACCTCGGGTCCGAAGCAATCGAGCGGTATCGCTAACGCTCAGGCTGCCGGCGGCGGCCAGCGCCGAATATTCGCCCAGCGAGTGCCCCGCCACGAAAGCAGCGTCGCGACCCAGCTCGACCCCGGCTTCGCTCTCCAGCACCCGCAACGTCGCCAGCGACACAGCCATCAAGGCTGGTTGGGCATTTTCGGTCAGTTGCAGGGTTTCGCCGGGGCCTTCCCAGATGATCGCACTGAGTTTCTCGCCAAGCGCGGCGTCGACCTCCTCGAAAACGGCACGGGCGGCGGGAAAGCTGTCTGCGAAAGCCTTGCCCATACCGACGGTCTGGGAGCCCTGCCCCGGAAAGGTAAATGCTGCGGTCATGTCAATCGATCCCCGAAAGTCGCGCCGTATGACACCGCAGAAGGGATGGCTGTCAAGTTGCGACGCGTCAGAGCGCCGCTGTGCACATCGCGGGAAGGTCCGGTCACGGCTCCGTGGCCCCGCTCAATCAGAAACCGGAAGCCGCCTGATCGCCGCCCATCGAAACGCCGGAGCGGGCACGGCGCGCGTTGTTGATAATGGCGCCGGGATGATCCTGATCGTTGGGCCTGGAGATCGCCAGACGCAGCACGGCCGCATAACCGGGCTGCACCTCCATGCGCCCGGCATGACGGCTTTCCGACAGGATTTTATGAAGCCGTGGCAGATTATAGCACGGCACATAGAACAGCAGATGATGCTCGAGATGATAGTTGACGTAGTACGGCGCGATGAACAGCCGTTCGAAGAATCCCGCGCGTGTCGTCCGGGTATTGCGCAGCGGATCGTTGCTATCGGGTACCACG